>Ga0179593_1606635_pt1 | contig 10841 bp, 10 predicted proteins | sample CZODoug2_1_08_16_FD_185931 | JGI IMG/M metagenome (GOLD analysis project Ga0179593, IMG submission 185931) | Vadose zone soil fungal communities from Angelo Coast Range Reserve, California, USA - CZODoug2_1_08_16fungal (PacBio error correction) | ecosystem: Environmental > Terrestrial > Soil >... | reverse complement strand
TAGCAATCTTTCCTTTTCGGCCTTACGTCCTTGCTTCCCCCTGATCCTACTTCCGTCGAAGGTCTTTTCTTCTCTTTTCCAAATTTCTTTCCTTCCTCCTGCTCCGCCTTTTGAAAGCGACGCTAAAGCCACTTTCCAACGCCACTCCAGCGCCTTTCTAGTTCCCCCCCCTTCTTGGAGAGTTGAATAACGTGATCCCTCGGAATGAACGTTTTCTCGTGTTTTCTCCCTTTTTTTCTCCGTTGATCGTCCTTCGACTCACCCAGCTAAGTCCAAGCAATGGTTGTGTGAGTTCCGCATGGCCCCTTCCCCCCTCATATGATTTCTTCGTGTCTTTCTCCTTGGCTGGATCGTTGAAGAAGGAGATTTTCACTTCAGACTTTTGCTCCCCCTCTTGCCCCCCCGCAGAAGTTAGTCAGCTATTTCATCCCGCTCTGTGCTCCTCTTGACTTTCTTTTGATGAATTTCGTCTCGGCTCTCCCCCCGATTCTCTTCCAAACAGATGTTTTTCGCGGGCTTTCGATAATTATCTTCATCTTTTTTTGGGCTTGCTGCCCCGAGCATCACACCCTTGATCCCCCCCCTATTTTGTGTGGCCCCTTCTGGCGCCAGATTTGCGTTGATATTTCGATTTCTTGTTTTGTCTTGGCCCACGATTGTGGCACTCTCCCTTTCGCTACTACCGGGGTTCGTAGAACATCCTCTCTTCCTCGGGCCCTTCGGACGGCCTGTCGTGTGAGTCACCCTCCTCTTTTCTCTAGGATTCCCCTTCCGGTTTTGACTAGGATGCGCCGCGGATTTCCCAAGTCATGGGCGCTAATCGAAAGCCTTGCTTCGTCTCTTATGTTTCTGGTTTTTTTTTGTGTTCGGAATCTTCCTCCCTTCGGTATGGGCACAGGGGCGGAGTCCCCCCAGTCACTGGATTCTTTTCTTTCTCTCCCCCCCCCCCCCCCCCCCCCACCCCCAAGGCCCCCCACCCCACCCCCCCCACCAGCCCAGTAAGCATATCACCCCTTCTCGCCAGATCGGTGTTCCAGGTAATTCTCCTTTTTCTGGGATTCCTCCCTAGCTTTCGGAACACCTGAGGACCCGTTTTTTACCAGTGAAAGTCTTCAGCGGCCAGACGCTGTGCGTTGACGCAATCGAACTTTTTTAATTTCTCTTTCCGATCCATCATTGGCGAGGCTATTTCCCTTTTTTTCCAATTTTTGTGGGAGGTCGGTTTAGCTCACTCAACCTGTTTTTAATACGCCAAACTCCCCCCCAACCGCAACCAGCGTGTTGGGTTTTCCAAGATTTTAGTACCACTTTGACGTCTTTCTAGATGTTGATGAGCATGCCGAGCTTTGCATATGACATTCCAAAAATCCCCAACCCCCGCTCTCTTCCTGGGCGAATGAGACAACGAATACCGTGCAGTATGCGGCGCCGGTTTCCTGGGACTCCTTTCCCCCTAAGGCATGAGAAAGCCAGGGACTTCCCGAGGCGGTCCTATCCCCCCTTCCCCCAAAATTCAGCCCCACGTCCTGCAGATCAGGCCCCGCCTTTCTCCTCTTTTTTCGCGGCCTTTTTCCCTTGAGCAAGTTTCAAAATGGAGTATGAATTTAATTTATCCTCACGGCTTGTCCGTGCTGCCACTCCTATTACATTTGAGGACAGGACTACACGAAGCGCGGTGACTATAGTTCCATCTTTCCGTCCTACACTTTCATTGGCCATAACCGAAGAGTACTTTTCTCGAATGGATTTCCCCCTTCTTCTCTAAGTTACGGACGCGTCCGTCTGACGATGGCGATGGTCCAAGAATATCTTTTTTTCTTTTAACCTTTTCCCTTTTTTTTATTGCTAGTTAGTCTTCTTCTTCGCTTTGTCGATGCAGCCCTCTCCTCCGAGTTCCAAATACCCCCGGCAGGGCCCTTCCACCGCGACCCCAGTTTCCTCTCCCTAGCTTCAAGTCTCGAAATGGATACGGAATATTTCTGGTCCTTCAATCGGGCCTGCCTCCCTTTAGTCCCCTCATTTTTCATCTGCCGGAAGATCCCTTTGCGATGTAGCGCACCTTGAGATTTTTTTTTTTTTCCCCACTTCCGGCCTGCCGTAAGCGGCCCCCCTTCTTCATCATATTCCTTTGGTTGGTGTGAGAGTTTCCTGGCCTCTTATATTTTGTTTTTTGGGGAATGCTTTTTCTTCCCCCCTCCTCTAGATCCGGTGCGCTACTTATACTTCTAACTTCGAGCAGTAATGAAATAGATTTTCCCCTCTGTCTCTCTTGACCCTGAATTTCCGGAAAAGTCCCCCGGATCCTGGTTCCTTTTTCCTTTTCGAGACCCCCTATTGCGCTTGGAGAGGGATTTTTGGATTTTTTGCTTCCTTTTCACCCCTGCTCGGTGCGGATCGGGTGGCGCCCCCTGAAGCCCTTGCTCCTCTAACTGCCCGTTTTGCCCTCTCTCCCTTACTTTCCCCGATATTGCTGCCCGCCCCTCGCAAGGCGGAGCCCGTTTCTTTGAGGCCTGCGAACGAGACTCGCTTCGCTTAGTGGCTCAAGGCAAGGGCTTTAGATGCCGTTCGAGTGGAAACGGAATCTGTCCCCCCTTTCCTCCGCCCCAGGTGAATCGATCCAGACGTTTTTAGCTTCTCCCCCTCCTCTGGTCCGGGAGCTTTTTCGGCCCCCCCTATTCTGCCGGACCGCAGCACTCAACCCGCCTCAGGTTGCCTCCTTTTTTGCGCCTGGATTTGCCGCGCCCTATAAGGCGAAGGAGGCCTGCGGAGTTCTTTTTTTCGCGGTGTCTTGTCCCGTCCACCGCCGTTTTTCGCTCTTCGTTAGAAATGCCGGAGGTCATCGGGCAAGTGGTTCCACGTGGATACTCTCTTCCGTTCAATTCCCTCATCGATTTCGCCTTTGGGAAATAAGGTATTCGCATTTTTTTCCTTTCCGCGGCCTCCTTTTTCTCAGGATCAGGAGGCCATTCAAGTCACTTAGGATTAGAATATTGATTGTTTTCACCACTTTTTGTTTGTGGGGGTTTTTTATTAAACCGGATGCGGCGGGTGTCGTCCTCCCCGTTCCATTTTTCTTTGCTCTATGCCTCGCAAGGGCTTCGGATCGGGAAGCGAGTCGAAGTGACCCTAGCCTCCCCTTTTCCTGCGCTTCCATCGGTTCCGCGGCCATAACTTTCCCCCTTCTGAGGTCCTTTTACGGGGTGAGCTTTTCTCATGCGCTGCCGAGCAACGGCGCTTCCCCCTCCCACACATATTTTTTTCCCATCGAGTCAGGCTGACGGCGCTTTTCAAGATCTTCTTTGTTCCATCGTTGGTTCCTCAATGTCCCTCCCTCGTTCTTCGCTTCTGGTTCCATTCAAGTATCTCTTTCGTTTTTGATAGTCTTCGTTTTCGAGACAAGCCGGCGTCTCGTAGTCCAGCGAATATCAAACACTCTGTTCCTTTTTGTCTTCCCCCTTCTTTTGTCGGGAACACTGTCACCGCAGAATTAGTCCCGGGGATTTTTCCCCTAAATCCTCTTTTGCCTGCATGATTCTAACTGGAGATTCCCAATCGGGTCAAGCGTTTTCCTCCCCCTGCTTTCCCACTGCCCACCTTTTGCAAACATCGATCTCCAACGCATTTGCGACAACCCCTCACTTGTGGATCTTTTTTTTGATGTTTGCAGCACCCTTAGCGCCCGCGCTTCCCCAGCAACTTTTTTCTATCGGAAGTGGCTTCCTCGTAGGAAAAAGGCCATTTTGTGGAGAAAGCTAGCCCCTTTTCCTTTTTTTGACTTGAGACGAAATCATGTGTTCGTCGCAAGCGGTGTACTCTTTTTCCTTCGCGTGTTCAAGCTGGAGAGTTTCCCCGTTATATTCCTTATTTTGCCTCCCTTCACCCATCCTACCCTTTTCCCTCTCCAATCAGAGAAATTAATATTTTCCAAGTGCGCGCCTCCCACATCCATGCTTGGGAAGCCTTTTTTCTTTGTAGGCTGGTTAGTCCCGAGTTATTGCGCCACCCATCCCGATTTTTCCCCTTGCCCCATTTACGCAGTTCCTCACGGTTTGGCTCCTGCCAGGCGATGAGTGTCCATCGACTTTTTTTTCTTTATTCGTTCGCGCCAGCGGCCCATTGAGGAGCTTTCCCCTGGGAGTCGGTCCCAACATAGACGTTTTTTTTTCGATGCCTTTTTTAGACTTTCCGTTCGGACTTGTGACACGATTTCCCCCTCCCCTTGCCCCTCCTCCGGCTCTGATTGCGCTTCTCCACAATAACTTATCTATTCCTTTTTTTTTGGTGTGAGACCTTCTGAGACCCCTGTTGAGCTGCTTTTCTCTTTCCGTCTTTCAGCTTGCCGGTGGAACTCTCCGTCGCCAAAGGTCTTCTTTTCTTCTTCCCCCTTTTAGGTTCTCGAGGAAGACGACTCCCTGCAAGGGTTTCCATGGCCGCTGCCTAATCTTCGCTTTTTTTTCACTGGCCGCCCCAACAGTATCCATCGGAATTGACCGGTCTTTTTTCTCCCCTTTTTCTATTTGTTGACGCTTCTTCGACTAACCAGCCTACAGCCTTTCCCCGCGCAAGCTGGTTTTTGGAGGCGATCACTCCATTTAAACCTCATGGCGTGTACGTTGAATAATTCGCAGAAGATGGGCCCCCCCCTTTTCCGGTCCCTCTTAAGTTGAACCACCCTCCCGACGTCGGTTCCCTTATCCTCCCTTCTTTTTGAAGCTTGTGACTCCAGGATTTCGTTCTCCGTACATTTTCGTCTTCCTTTCTCTTGGCGTTGCCGTCCCCACAAAAGGTCCTTTTTTTCAGTCTCCGTTCTCTCTCGGCCTTGCATGACCGCGCGGTTGCGACTAAGGGCTGCCGTTTTCCCCCCCCTCCCCTCTCAAACCTTTCTTCAAATGGCGGTGCCGAATAGACTGGTGATTTGTCTGCTTTTCTTTCCCACCTGGCTTTCCCTTTTCTTTCCCGTGGCTTTCGCGCGCCCCTGGTCGCTAGCTTCCCATCCCCGAGACTCCCTTTCCCATGCGCCCTCTTCCGGAATCTTCGCGCAACTTTTAGGAAACAGCTTCCCTTCTCCCCCTTTTCTGTGAGGTTGCGCTCCTGTTCTGATCGGCGGCCAAACTTTCCTTTTTCTTTATCTCAGAAGTTTTTGCAGGTCGCTATTGATGTGCCGCTTCTCACCCACGTAAGTATTGGGACCCTTTCATAGCGGCCGCAGTCACATTCTCTCTGTTCCTGTACCCTTCTCCATTTGATGTAATGAGCCGTGGCTCTTGGCTAGTTCTGCCGTTCCGAGGACCGTCCTTGACATCCCCCTCGCTGTTTTTTGTTTTTTGAGGAACGGTATTTGACGCGGCAGGTCCTTTGAGTCTTCCTTTTGTCCAACTTTTGCCGCCGAATGAAGCGCCCCAGCGAAGCCCCCGTGGGAAGAAGGCCCCCTTTCTCTTCGATTTTCCCCAGCCCAACCTTTCGGGCGTTCCAATGCAAAAGAAGGTGCCCCCCTCACCCCTTTTCCCCAACCGCAAACTAAGTCGTGTGGTTTCATCAGTTCCTACTTCCCGTGACTTCTCCGTTTTTCGATCACGTGTGCGGCCTCCGAGCGATAAAGTGAAGAGCCCCCAATCCCCCCCCCCACGTATTTCAACAGATAGGTCTTCTCCAATTTTCTTAACTACCTTTCCCAGTTCCCTTCTGATTGTTTTTCTTGACCCTCGTCCCTACCGGCTTTGCGACCGGCCAGGGGGGCACCACGGCGCTGTACCCTTTTCTTCACCGGGCGTCGGGCTCCACCGCTTTCAAAGGTTTTTTTCTCGTCTGTCCGAGGGAGCGCATCTCCTTTTCCACCTTCCGCTCTTTACCCTGAGCTGAATCTTTTTCACTTTTTTCCTGGTCCGGCCATTTTTCATTCTTCCCACCGCCCCCCCGCTACAGCCGTCTTCGCTTTTAGGACACGCCGTCGCTGATCATACCTCAAATCTTTTTCCGACGCCCATGATTTCCGGTTCCCCCTCGTGTAATGGGTACTCCTTTTCTGCCTTTTTTTTTACGTTTCCTTTTTCCTACCCACCTTTTTCAGGCCGCAAAGCCGCAATTCATTTCTTGCATTACTATGCCCCTTCTCTTTTTTTTGCTTCCCGCATATAGTCCGTCAAGTTCCGGTCCGTGGTTTTTTTGGTAATCTATTCTTGGCAGGGCTGATCCTCAAGTCCGAGAAAGCCTGCTAACAAAGGCGAAATAACCACGAAGGGAGATAACTATACTATCACCCCCCCTTTCCCCCCCCCCCCCAAGCGTTCGAGTGGGACTTGACCCCAGTCCCTTCCCCTGTACTCTTGTCCATCAGGGTAACGGCGCTCAGGCCCTTCCCCCTTCCTCCCCCCATTTCTGGCATGAACCTGCTTTCCTAACGATTGGCTGTATCTCCTTTCTCTTTTTTTTTCTCTTTTTGTTTCTCTGTACCAGCATTTCCCACCTGCCTTAAGCTTCCCCCTCTCTCTCCTACTACTCCTTTGTTGAGATGATTTCCCGATTAGGCAGGCTTTTACTTTCCCCACCCACGAGCAGATCGACAGTAGTCTATCGCCCCCCTCTCTCTTCCGGCTCTTTTTCCCCACTGCAGCTTCCGCCGCCGGAGCGCCGTTCTTTTCCATTCTTTTTTTTCCGTCCACTATTCCGGCTCCTTCTTTGGGGTTCCATTTTGCTCGCTTGTCCCTGCTTTGTTCTTGGAGGGGAACTGCAGGTTCTTTTCCCCTCCATGGTCTCCGGACGTCAGACAAGATCTCAGTCCTCCAATCCTCCACTCCTGGCACTTACCTTGACGGAAAATACTACTTCTCCCTCCTCTTCTGGCCAAAATTGGTGATGCTTTGCGTCAATGAAGTTTTTTCTGAACCTGTCCCTGATCCCTTTTGCGCCTGGATTCTGGCAAATAATTATTTCCTCCTTCCCCCTCAATTGCGGCTTCCCCTTTTTTATTTCATCATTGATCACACAGCGACGGCTTGTTTTTTCTTTTCGAAAGGATCTGTCGCTGCTTCCTCGACGCTTTTCTTTCCTTTTTCCTAATATGCCTTCCAAGGTGAAGCGGTTCGCTTTTTTTCTGCTCTTCCTCCCCAGATCAAGGAGACTCGTTCTTCAGCTTGCTTTTCCGTTTTGTCTTTTCGGTCTGCGATGGTTCCGAACGGCCTGTCCGTTTTTTCTTTGTCCCGGCCAAGTCCCACGCTCCGGCCTCTTCTGCACTTTCTTTCTTCCTTCCCATTTTTTCCCTTTGACTATCGGGAAAATACAGGTTCTTCTGTTAGTGAAATCGTTCGGTCATCACTTTCCCTTTTCCCGCCCATCGGGGCCGGCCTTCAAGGTACCCCTCCCTGGAGATCCCTCCATCTTGCACCACACGCGGAGCTTTTTTTTCAGGTTTGGGAGTGATTTCACCCCCGGATTTTTGGTCTAACCGACCGCAGGTTTACCGTTACTCCGGTCTCCGTGAATAGTTCAGGGAATATTTCCCCGCAGGATTTAATCCGTCTTCAGCACTTGTCTTTTCGCGCCTTTTTTTTTCCGCCAATGCTGGAGCATCGGGCCTCTCGATCTCAAATCCCTCCATTTTTTGTTCCCCTTTGCCCAGGGGTGCGAGGAAGATAGGAGTTACCGATAGCTGGCCCGGAGAATTTACTTCCCTTTCCTTTCACCACCCTAGGAGAGGCTGACGCGCTGCTCTCACCTTGCTGGTTCACGTGTTACCCTCCTTGCTGTCCCCAAGCATACTATTGTTCCGACGGTCACCAATATAGAGGAACTGGCGAGCTTTCTGGTCTAGGTGTCTTTACGCGATTGCCGGGACGCGTCCATCGGGCCACCCTTCGGAGATAAACCATTCGTTTCTTTTGCCAAGCTGGTTCAGAATGGGAATTGATTCCGACGAATTCTCGAAGGAGGATAGAGGTTCTCAATACCCCCTGACTCTTCTCACCGGCTCGCCCAAGCAATGGGTTCCCTGCCTTGGCCCAACGATTGTCAAGCACTCTCTCCGGCACCGCATGTTCGACACCCAAAGAGGTGGATCTTGTTTTTTTTCTTTCTTCAGCCTTGCCAACCGCGCGGCCACACGCTCCCCCCTTTTGACCTTCCCCCCCTTTCCCCTTGAGCCCTTTACTTTTTTACGTGTCTTCCCGGTACGCTCCGAGACGTAGACTCGGCTTAACTTCTCCTGCGCCACCAGAAGCGTTTGTCTTCGGCTGTAACGAGCTTTACTTCGCTTGTCCTGTCCAATTTTTACCGCCGATATTCTGCTCTTCCTTTTCATTACACCCAAGGACCCGCTCCTCTCCTCTTCCCTTTATGCGGCGTCACCAGCCCATTCTTTAAGAGCGGGAAGCTTTTGCTGCGTTTCACAGTTACGTGACGATTCCTAATCCGTCTCGATGCAACGCGTTGTTCTCCTCTGTTTGCTTATGTATTACGCGGCCTTGGCGCGTGCTCTTCTTCCCCCATGCTCGGGAGCGGTCAGCTTTCCCTTTTGTCACCTCCAGGGCGATAGCTTTCTCTATTTTTCTTTTTTTTGTCTTTTTCCCTGAGACGTGACTACGAAAGGTGATACAGCAAGGCTCGATTTCCCTCTTATATCTTTTTTTTGTTGATGATACTTGAGGGAGGAATTAGCATCTCTCCCTTGTTCCTAGTATTTCCGTCGTCAACGCTTTTGCTGTTCCCGTTCCCCCCGCCCCCTTGCCGATGTCAGCTCTGCGCTCCGCTTGAAAGCGACCGCTCCCGCAATCTGGTTACCCTTCTTTAGACTCCTCTTTCCGCTTCGTGACACTCCTCGCCTGTCTCCGTTCTCCTCATCCTGGACACGGTAGTTCTTCCCCTTTACTTTTCGCCTGTTTCGTTTTTACCCGCTTCCGCGCTCCCAAGCATGGCTTGTGGCTTCCTTCAACCCTTTTTAGCAACCCCCTAGATGAGAATTAATGCCGTGTTGGTCCTTAAGGCGGGTTTCCCCCTCATACAAAAAAAAAAGACACCCAGCCCCAAGCCCCACTAAGAGATCGGGTGAACTCTAAGATCGGGAGACGGAGCCCTCCCCCTTTGTCTTTTTCCTTCTAAGACCTCCCTTACATTACTCGAACAAAAAGAAGGCTCATAGGGATCCTTTGCTCACCCCCCCGGTTCCAGCGCCCCCTCCCGTTGTTGCTGAGTACCCGGAACTTTCTCGAAGGATCTCGTTTTCCTTTCTAGTTTTTTCCCCGCAAAGGCCGGTTTCGACTCGCCTCCTTTCTCAGCATCTTCTTGATCGTGTGACTTTTTTTTTTTTTTTCTTTGTGTAGGTTAAAACAAACCCCCTCTTCCACCTCTTGATGGGTGTTCCCACCGCTGGTTTTTCCCCCCTACTTTTTTTTGTTTGAGCGATGGATGGGCCCCAGCTGAAATTTTGATGATGCTCGACGGTTGCGCACCCCAGCCCCCTTTTTCCCTACCCCTTTTATTTATCATGCGTCCTTACTAGCTGCGGCGATGAAGTAATCCTTCTGACACCGTTTTTAGCCCTCCCCAGCGAAGAGGACGAGAATAAACAAAAAAACTTAAGGGTTGACATAGATTCCTCTCGGTTTGCGCCCGTGCGGCTCTGGCGCCCCCTGAGTTTTTTATTTTGGCTGCGTCTATTATTGCCCCGCGCATACGATGAACACCTTTTTTTCCCCTTTCGTGCTACCACCGTCCCTGGTGTTTGCCTTTTTCTCGTCAGTTACCTCTCTTTTTTTAACGTATCTTTGGTTGGGCGACCGACGACCCTCATTTTCTTGCTATTTTCCGCGGCACACACAATGAGGAGCAGGTGAAGGAAAGTCGTGGATTTTCTTTTTCGACTTCTTTTTTCGATTTCTTCTTAGGGCAAACAGCATTGTCTGAGCTTTTTCCTTTTCCCTGCAAAGCTTCCCAGCAGGACTGCGATTCCTAGACCTCCACTTTTGTGGTTTTCTTTCTTCGAACCTCCGCACGTTTAATCACCACAAAAACAGTAGACCCCCCAACCCTTTGTTGGTTTCCCCTTCTCGTAATATCACTGATAGTGTTACCGCATGTTCCCGATTAGTCGCCTTCTCCATTCCTTTGATCCTTATCACCAGAATGTATTATAGTCGGAATCTGGCCCATGTCTACCCTTTCCGTAGCCTTTTCTTTCCTTTCGTGGCCCTTCAATGGCCCTCTTCCGCTGGCTCAGGGCCGGTCGGCACCCTTTCCGGTGCCCTTGGTCGATCCTCACTGTAGCGTCGCCACCGCCCACATTCAAGGCTCCTCTCTTTTTTCGGGAGACCCGGCAGATAGGCCACCGCAATATCACCTTTTCTATCCTTCTGTCCTTCTTTTCAGAACGGCGAGATCCCGACAACTCGCCTCCAGAGTCCCTGTCAGAACGCCTTAGCTGTGTTCCGCATGACCTTCCTCTCTACTCCCGTTCCTCGCTGTGCCAAGCAAATCAGTCGTTCCTTGAGATTTTCTCCCCTTATGGTCTCCTTTATCGAATAGACGATCACAAAATTGCCCTTCTCCCCCTGTCTGATTTTATGTCCTTCCCCAAGGTCCTCACGCTTGCCGGTTGCGCCGTCGATTTTATCTTTGTCTTGCTCCCGTAATGACAGCGGATTTCAACGGTCCCCTCACCTTCCAGTTCCCTTCAGACAATTCCCCGGGCGGTCCTATTGCTATCCCTTTCCCTCCGGAATATTACGTCCGCATCAGGGACCCCCCCAGGCTAACTCTTTCTTGAGGTTTGTTGATGTCTGACCCTGACTTGAAGATCGTTTTGGTCCCTACCGGATCGATACGGCTCGTTTTTGTATGCCCCTGCCCCCCCT
>Ga0179593_1551418_pt1 | contig 10841 bp, 6 predicted proteins | sample CZODoug2_1_08_16_FD_185931 | JGI IMG/M metagenome (GOLD analysis project Ga0179593, IMG submission 185931) | Vadose zone soil fungal communities from Angelo Coast Range Reserve, California, USA - CZODoug2_1_08_16fungal (PacBio error correction) | ecosystem: Environmental > Terrestrial > Soil >... | reverse complement strand
ACAACGGCGAGGTTTTGCCCCCCCTTTTCCCCTTGGCAGAGCGACGACCCTTAAATTCGTCCTGCGCCCCTCCTCCTGACACCTGCGGCACTGCTTCCTCTTTCTCTTCTTTTTCTCTCCTTCTCTCGTCATCGTGCCCGCGCAAGCCCTGGGCGGCTATTTGCGCCGGACGCGTGGGTTCTTGTTCTGGAAATGACGTTTTCGCCGTCGGGGTCCCTTTGAATCCGTTTTATTGCGTGCTGTTCCTCCGCGTCTTCGCTCAGCTCCTATCATTTGACTGGCGCGTCCCCCCTTCCCCCTTTCAGTCTTGCTCGAGGTAGCCCCTCCGTGTACAGCGGTCATTCGTCTTTAACTGATAAAAGTCTGTGACTCCACCCCAACGTGCTTTCCCCTTTCCTTGCGTTCCCCCCCCTACCTGCTTTTCACACGGCAGTTAGAGACTTCCCCGCCTCCAAAGAAGATAGGGCTACGCGGGTTTTATTCTATCCTTTCTCGTTCATCTGCTGAAGGTCCCAAAATCCGCGCTCCTCCCCCCTCCCTCCTCTGCCTAGGTGCTTTTTCAGACACTCGACCCCCATCTTAAAAAGATTTAATGCGTCGGTTTAGCTGCTGGGTTGTCAAGTAGAGTTACTTTCTTTTTCACTTATGGTCCGGAGGACCGCTCTTTATAGAGAACTTTGTGATTAGCGCGCTCCCTATTTCTTAAATGTCCTCGGTGACCCCTTTGTTGGAGGTGCCCCTTTGCGGACTCCGAATATCCTCTCTGTGGAGAAGAGCGTCCTCCCTTCTTCTTGATAATAGTCGCGTTCCGTTGCGCTAGGGCGTGTGACGCGGACGCCATCTGGCTCGCGCGTCGTTTTTGACAAACTAGTTCCTTCACAACGTTCAGGCCCTCCCCGCCCCTTTGCTCCCTTTGGAATCGGGAGAAATATTATTGATTCTTTTCTCTCCATATAGAGACGGGATCGGACCCCTTTCGGGCTTCATCTGTATTTTTGGCCTATTTAGTCTCGCCACCCCCCTCCGTAGGACCTCTACTTCCTCCGAAGCTAATTTTCCCTCAAGTGGGAAGAGACCTGGGTGATTTTTGAGGTTCTGTCGTAGTTCCCCCGGGCAGGCTTTCCTTTCCGACAGATCAAGGCATGGCGATCCCGCCGGGCTCTCAAAGTAATCTCCTTGGAATGGCGATTTCTTCCCTGGTTTTTAACCCGTCCACGGGGGTGTCTCCGGCGAGGCCCCGTGCCTCGTGCGCACCTTTCTTTTCTGCCTTCGAGAATGCATTGCTGGTCTTTTTAGCCAATTGGGTTTTGTGGTAGTTTGCGGTTGCTTCTTTTGGTATTCCCGACTTCCCGTGGCCTTAATGGAGTTGTTCTTTTTCCTCCTTTTTAAAGAGACATGAGTGCCCATGCTTGAGGTGCTGCCTGTCGCGCAACAAGATGCGTTTCCTTTCCTGCTTCTTTTGTATCCGTCCGCGTTGCTGGTAATGACGAGCCGCCGTATTATTCCTGCTCGTCTGACGACCGTTTCTATCCAAAGGCGGGGCGTCCTTCCCGATATTTCAAGTGGACGGCCGCCTGAGACAGCCCCAGGGGCTGTAGTTGATGGTGGTCGGCGTGTTCGCTCCATAAAGAAAGCGAAGAAGATCGCTACATTCAGATCTTCCCCTCCTTTTTTAACGTAACAATCTCTCTTTTCCTCTTTCGTTGTTTGAGTTTCACCCGATTCTTTTTTGCATATGGTCCAATCCTTGGAAAATATTTTGCACAAAGTTGCTTTTAACAATTCCTTCTGCCATACGCCAAGACCCCCCCCCCTTCCAAAATGGAGGGACTCGTATCCAGGCCCTTGAATTCTCTCTTCCCTGAGACCCTTTTTCCGCGTGGATCTGTCTGCCTTTAAACCCTTTCGCAGCTTTCCTTTGACAAGTCCCCCACCCCACCTAATCATCCCCGTCACGATAGCTTTTTCCTCTCCCCTGTGTCCTTCCCTACCTCAATCAGACTCGATCGGCTGGCTTTCGGACCCCGACTCCTCCTCCCCCAGTGGCACTCCTCTTCGACAAGGCGAGCCACCTGTGAACACCACCCCTACACGACCTCCTCCCCGAGTTTTTTTGCATTTACCCTTGACTTTCCACTTAGTTCTCCTCAGATCTTTTCGCGAGGGGCCCAGCTTCCTTTCCTAGTTAGTTTCTTAGCGCCGGGGACCCCCGTATCTTTGGCGATCTTTTGCCCCGAGCTCCACCTGTCTCGCGCCTCCCGGCGCTTGGGCTCTTTTCCCCCTTTTTCGCCTATGTCGGCCGCGACGTTTCAGAAGAGTTTTTCCGCTTTGACGACTGCGGGCCCTCACCCGTCCCGTCGAGGTCCCCGCTTCTTGTGCCCAGAAGGAACTTTCTTTCTCGCTCCGCCGCGCGAGCGCTTCTTTCGCGAGGTTCCCTTCCCCTTCTGAGTAAGATGCCCGAGCTCAGCGTCAGAAGTATTAGAGCGCCCTTGCGCGGATGCTCTAAGTCCCTTTTGCATTTGAGAGAAGCCAAGTGGCCGAACTGTTTCAAGTCCGTTGGGTAGCCCTTCCTGTGCCCTTCGGACCCATTCACGAGGATCCTTTAGTAAAAGTTCAAGTTCGGTCGCAAAAATAGTCAACGAATCCAAGCACCTCCCTATTGGTCGCAGGCCTTTCCTTTGATGAGCACACGGGAGATTCTTTGACATCCTCCCGAGATCCCTTTCCCGAACTTCTCTAGACGCACAATTTCGCCCAACGGCTGGTGCTGGTGCTTTGAGATAGATCGAAGCAGTACTCTCTATTGCCGCCAGGGTCCTGACCGCCTTCTCCCCTTCCCCCCCAGGCGCAGTACTGGGGGATTTCCAAGAACCTCTTTTTTCCAGCCTGATCTTGAGGTCGGACGCTATGGCTGAAGTCTTCCCCTCTGAGCAGGGACGCTCTTTTCCTCCTTCGGCGCCGGGCAGCAGCGGTTGTGCCGGCGACGATTTCATCGTGTTCCCCCGAGGAACTCATTTCGTTCTTCCCCGTCGCGTGTTGGAGGTACTTTCGAGTGCCGGCCTGCGTCCCCGAGGCGTTAGACTTTTTTCACCGGTGATCTCGCCTTGTCTCGGGACGTTTTAACCTTTCCCGATCCCTCGCGATCCATCACTGATCCTGCGTACATCTTGGCCTCGAGCACGGACCTTCTGGGATTCGCGGACACTTCTCTCCTAGGAGAGTCCCCAGAGGAAGGATCGGTTTTTGGCACGCACTATGAACAATGATTCCGGTTCCCCTCAGAGCCTCTTGCCTCCCCCCCCCATCCGAAAGGGCGCCCGGACCCCAGACCCCACTCGTCAGGCGCCGCATCTTTGAGGGCAGAAGTTACGAGGGCCCCCTCGAGAATGAAGCCGATTAGCGTTACAGTTCCCTCTTTCGGCCAGTCCTTACTTTTTTTTCTTCGCGACGGGAGACTCCCCCCAATGGACTCTCCACCTCCTTTTTCGCCTCTCTTCTTTGTGATTTTGCTCTGACACCTGCTATTCAAGCACAGTCCGGTTCCGTGGGCACCAAAACGTAGTCATTTGCCTCCGACAAGGACCCCCAAATGACCGCACGCTTCAGCATTCTCGCGATTTCTTCCCCCCGTGACGAGGTTTCTTCTCAGGGCTTCTTCTCGACGAGTGGGTCTGGTCGTTTTTGAGGCCTTTTTCTCGCGGTCGCCGTCTGCTTCAAGATATTGAGGTGAGTTTTGCCGAAGTTTCGAGCCTTTGAAGTGAATATTCTTTCCGCGAATCGAGGCTGATACGCTATCGTGTACGCAGCGGTCCCTCCCTGATTTCTTTCTTCGCGCGAACCCCGAACGCGGTTCCTGGCCAGCGTACGGGTTTCTAGAGAGATGAGATAGCATTTCTCGTCACACCCCGGAACTAAGACGGTTCGTTCCCCCCCCCCAACCGCCTCGGGTACGCGAACCTAGGGCTAATGGTGTTTTTCCTCTCCTCCTCTTGCATCTTTCTCCGTCAAAGAGTGCCGTTGCGAGCTGGCCGCCTCTGCGTTTTTTCTCGCCTAAAACCGCCCCCGCAACTCGTCCCTTTCTTTCTCGGCTTGGGCTGTTTATCGGTATTTCACCGCCGTATTCATGGGGTTTTGTTTCCTTTTTTTCATGAGAAGCGATCTATGTCGGCTAGGTCTTCCTTCGATTCGCATCCGACCAATTTCCCTTTGTCCTAGGTTGGGCTTTACCGTCGGATGCCTTCCGCGCCAAATATGCCCTCCCTGCTTTCTCCGACGCCCGCCGGACGCGCTGCTCCTCTCGCTTTTTTTTTGCCTTAGGATCTTTTTATGACTCTTTTTTATTCTTTCGCTTTCGTAAACGCACAACGATTTACTTGAGCCCCCTTCCCCCCTGGCCATCGATGCCCTTTTTCTCGTAGAATTTTTTTAACATTTAACTGTGTTTCTATGGGAGATCTCTATAATATATAAGAGAGGAATTCCCCCCACTTGGATAATCAAATGTACCATGATACATCCGAGAAGATCTGCCTCCTTGCGAAGGAGTGAGCGCTCACTTTAACTGGCGGCGCGTAGACCGACCCCGACCGCCTCACGTTTCCGAATGGGAGGGGTTCCCTCATCGTTACGCGGCAATCTTTTTCTTCTCCCGTCGCAGGCCTCATAGTTGAACGGTCGGCCGCTTGATTGAGAGAGCTAGCAGTCATTTGCTGATCTGATTTCCTCCCCCTCTAGACAGGTTTGCCGGTCCCCGCGGCGCCCCTCAAAAGAGGGCCATTTCTTTTCCATCGTGCCTTTTTCAACCCGCTTCGGCAGGAGCTCCTATTTTTCTGCCTTCTTGGAGAAATCCTGCCTTTTGTGTAAGTGGTTTTGGTGCTCGTGTGGATGAATTGTTCGCTTTCCTTAAGTGGATCTTTGATTCCTTCGTCGTCTGTTTTCCAAGTTGATCTTAGTTAGCCCTTTATTCCCTCCCTTAGGCGCCCCCCAGCTGATAGTGTGGTCCCCGGCTGATTATTCGAGATTCGTTTTGACTCATTAATGTTGACGCTCCTCCGTTCTGTTCTCCGCGGACTACGCGCTATTCCGCGGGTGCGCCTCCCTCCGTGTCTATCGGAATAAGGCCCGCCGAGGACAGCTGTCTCCCTCCTTGTAGTTGGTTTGTCGTCTTTTGTTTTCGGTCTCCCCGACGCACTTTTATGACGCCTTAGATGCCGTCTTCCTGATCCTCATTTAGTTTTCCCCCTAGGTAAACCCTTTTCTCCTCCTCCTCCTCCGTTTGAGCTTTGTTCAAACGTAACGGTGCTAGTCCTCCTTTCCTCAGTCTTCAGGAACCCCCTTTTGCCTGGACTTATGGAATCACACAACGCATACACCCACCGGAAGGGATGTCTAGTAATATTTTGCCGCTCGCGTCTTATGCCCCCCCGCTTGGAACTTCTTCGTCCGCGTAGACTCGTACAGAGGAACATTAAGCAAGGTGACGCTCCTTACCTCGCAAAGTAAGTTACCTCCTCGTTTTTGCGAGCCTGCAGGAGAACCCCTCATCTTGCGACTTAGGGGTGCCCCGGTCCCTTTGTCCCCGAACGTTGCCCAAGAGCCCCCTTTTCCGGCACAAGTACTCGCCACAACCCCAAACCTGACAGTCAAATCCCTCAGGCCCCCCACGGAAATAGTGTTAAGTTAAGTTTTTCCCCCCCTATAATCAGCCCGTAGCATCTTTTTTTGCGAGTTTTACATCAGTTCTGTTTCTTTCTCAATTCTTGCTCCGTTGCCCCGTAGCGCATGCGACTCGAAGCATGAATGCGAGGAGCGCGCCTGCGGCCTGCTTTTTTTTTTGGACGGAAAATGTTAGAGATCTGATTTTCTGACCGGCTCCGGCGCAGACTATTGTGCCCCCCTCGACCATGACTGCTCCCCTCCCCTTTCCCCCGCGAGGCCCACTACGAGGTCCCCTCCCGGCTTTATGACACTCTTCTAGACGCGCCTCCTCGATCCGGCTCGGCTCTCTTGGAGCATGCTAGTGTAGGCTTCACCGGTTTCCCTAGATCAGCAAAGTCTTATGAATAGATCGACCTTTTTTTCGTGGAGTTCCACGTTACCGCTGCGGTCGGAAAGTACTTTCACCCTCAACTTGTGAGACTTTTAGAGCACGGGCGTTGCCCTTTCCTTTTTCCAGGCGTGGTTCGTACGGATTGCTCTTTTTCCGTACACGTTATTTGGAACGGACATCTCCACCTCAAAGCCGCGCTAAGGAGTTTTTTTCGATGGAGGTAAGGAGGCGCCCCCCCACGGGAGGTTTTTTTTACGCCTTGGCAGAAAATTAAGTCTAGAACCTTCAGCGATAACCCCCCCCCCCCTCTTTTTTCTCGTCGTTGTGTGTTTCATTCGCTCTCGCTAATTTCCCCGAGAATCCAGAGGCCGCGGGCCCTTCCAGGCTACGGCCCTACGTAGTAGCGTCGTCCTTTTTCTGACCAACGAGACCCCACGGCCAGGTTTCTCCCGTCGGTCCGACGGTTGATATGGATGACTAGCTTTGTTGAATGTCACCTCAGCGGGCGAGTTTTAAGATAGGGGGTGAGGCGCTGTGCCGGCTGACTTCGCTTTCTTTCCCATAGCTTCGGAGGACAAGACCCGGCTTTTTCGTAACACGTTGAGGTATGCTCGCCCCTTAGTAAGTATGTGAATTAGTTCGCTTGCGCGGCCGCGGTATTATTCCGGTGAGCAGAAGTGGGGCGGGCACCAGGCCCGCCTGTTCGTTTCTTCTATCCCACAAAAGAGAGACCCGACCTCTGCGTAAACGAGCGGCGTTTGGATCCCTTCCTTACTTTGGGTTTTCTCGTATTTTTCTAGTTCTTTAGCAGATCCCGACCCCGAAGAGTCGGCCAACTTTCACTGCCGCACTTTCCCGGATTCGAGTCTCGACGAGACGAGCCTTCCCCCTCCCCGAAAGCGCACCTCAGACCTTCTTATAGCCGCCTTTTGGACTTCCTGAGGGAGATTTTGGTTCACGCTGGAAACTTTTTGAATCCGCGCTGTGCGCGTTTTCTTTCCGCGTCGGCTGGACCATACGCCCATTTCCCCCCATTTTCTGTTTTTTGATCTGGCGCGGCTTTGCCTGGCTCAGACTTTCCTCTTTTCATCCTCCTTTTTGAGAGTTATGAAAGTGTGCCCAATTCCCGCCGCGCTCATGAACCTGGGGCCCAACGTATGTCCTGGTGCGACTGCGACAAATGACAGGTTCCCCCTCTTTTTTCAAGCGCGGAATTCTACCTTCATTTCGCGCTCGGGCTTTTAAGCTTTGGCTATGTCTCAGGACGCCGTGTTATGGTGCGTGTCTTTTTCTCCGTAGCGGTCATTGATAGGGTGTTGTTTTTTTTTTTTTCGGAAGAAGTCGTATGATTTTCTGTCGGACGCTCTCGGCGATTTTTCTCTTTTGTAAGAGTCTCGAGCACATCGTCCTCTTCGTTCATTTTTTAGATCTCGATAACAGCGGTTCCCGAGACCCATTTTTCCTCAAAAGTGCTGATCGTATTTCCCCTTCGTCCCCCGCTACCTGCTAGGAACATTCCACAGTTTTTCTCCCCCCCCAAGACCCCCATTTCGGGTACGCTCCAGAAGTCGTTTTAATTTCTCTTGTTCTCTGGCTCCTGTCGAACTCCTTTCCTTCACCCTAACCAGTCTCCCCCCCTCCTAGATGAAAGGTGCCGCCGCGGCGAGCGTGACTCACCCCCATGAAGTCCTACATACAACCCCTCGACTAAATAGATCTACCTTTTCCAGCGGGTTCCCGTGTTCCTTTGTTTTCCTCCCTCAGAAGATAATTTGTCCCCCGGAGAACTTTTTTGCATACCCGTCTCTCTCTTTCGCGGATTTCAATTGACTTCTTCCCCCCCTTTCTTCGCCACCCGACTGCCTCATCCGTGTGTTTTTCTTGTGACCTGCGCTGGCGGCTGTTCTTTGCACCCCCTGCGTACTCTCATGTGCCTCAAGTACAGCTGCGCTGCTCCTAGTCCTCTTTTAGCTCGTCTTTTTTCCTCTTTGGCTGTGTTCCGTTCCTTTTTCGTAAGAAGGAGCGAGATTAGGAATCCCACTGCATGTGGAACTCAGTTTAATTTTACTTCGTCCTCCCTCGCTACAGGAACGGTGGACTTTATTTTTCTCATCGCCCTCTCCATTCGAGACGTTGCGGCTTATCTCGTTTGGACACCCAGGCCATTGACTCCTTTTTTCTCTTAGATTGATTTTTTGTGGCTGCGTCTCATACGTTCCGTTTTAGCCGCAGAAGCGTACTCGGTTTCCCCCGCCGGGACTGGAGGTTACAAGCAGTCTTCTTCTTCTATGCTGCGCCTTCCCGGTCTCAGATTCTCTCCGGCCCGTCCCTTCCCGACGGCTTCGGGCGCGTTCAGTCTTTCTGCTCGTTTTGCGCGATGCCCGGTCCCCCTTGAGCCTCTGGTCAACGAGTCTTAGAAACGACGAGGGCCCTTTGGAACTCGTTTTTTTGCACCCTTTTCCATGCCTTTGAGCTTAATTCGATTGAAGTGTTCTGTCCAACCCTTTCGTGGGTGTCAGTAGTTGTTTTTGTGGGCTCGTTTGTTTTTGAATTGTTTTAATTGATCAGGCTATTTCCACTGTTCCTCGGTGCCCCTGCCGGGCACGTCCGAGCGATTCCCCCCCCCACCCCCCCCCCCCCCCCACACCCCACCCCCACCCCCCCCCCTTAGGGTTGCTCAGGCGCCCCCGTTCTTTGAAAAGGATGTCTCTGAGTGCGTGGGTCACATCCATCAATGTTACTGGGACGCCCGCGTAATGTACTTCCCTCCGTACTACGCGATCCTTTCCCTAAAGAGTGGTGAGACGACGGCCCCCGCGATCCCCCTTCACGAGAAGGCTGCGGGAAGATCTGGATTTTCTCGAATTGGTCTTTCCTTTCTATTCTAAAGCCTCGCGCTTTGGTTCCCCCCTCCCTCCGAGGACGAATGGAAGAATCTTGCCTTTATGGTGCAACCCCCTTTCCCCCCTGAGATCTTCCCCATATCCGTGTTTTTTCGAGAGCCCCCCCACCGACAGGGGGTTCGTCCTTTTTCCCTCCTACATCTTTCTGAACACCAATTTCGGCTTTATGAACTGACTCACGAACACACACAAACCAACGACAGGCCGCCTTTAGCGGATTCCAACGTGTTGCCTTCTGATCCAATCGTTTCGAATTTCCTGTCTTCGTCCAGTACTTCTTTTTGTCCATTCCCCGTACAAGTGACGCTCTTTCACCACTTTTCAGAAGCCTTCCACCGATCCTTTTTGGCCGCGCCCTTGTGTAAAGCATCCCGTTCTCTAGCTAGGAGCTTCCCCCTGAAGTTCTTCAGCCGAACTCAAGTGAAAATCGCCACGTCGGCGACAAGGGCACTCTCCCCCCCCCCCCTCTCACAACCCCCCCGCCACGGACACTTGGACCCTGTGGTACCCAGGCCAATCAAGGTCACACTAGTTAAGGTCTCCCCCCTCGCGAAAGATGCTCGTCATCTCCTTCGGAGCCGCCCTTTTTACTCTCGTGACCAGTTTGATCTGCGTCTGCCCTCGCCCTCTAATTCGTCCGCCTTGCCGCGGTCCGGGAAAGGTTCTATTTTTCTACGGTAGCCGGCGCATCTTGCGCCTCTCACTGCGGGAACTCCCTTTTAAAGTGAGCAAGGATTGCTTGACCTCAGGTCTTCTTGACCCGCCTTTTGTATTTGCCGCGGCCGTCGAGCCTCGACCCGCTCTTCTCATGGCCAGTCGGAGCCTTCTTTTCCCCTCTGGAGTCAAGGTCCGCGGTTGATATAGCATGCTTTCGAGTGCGCCGCCTCCCTCCCGTCTTGCAGGAGATAAGCGTCGCGGCCGTACTAAAAGTGGCTTTTGTTTGACGTGTTTGCAAGGTCCAGTCCCTACGTGGTAGTACGACCTTTCCTTCGCACCCCACTGTATGTCGCGGCACCGCTCCTAGCGCACACGACTTTTCCGCCCCCTCGACGTCTTCGCAGCGCTCCGCGGACGGCGGCTGCGCCCTGAGATGAAATAGGTTCCTTTCTTCCCGCAACTGCCGGCCCGCGGTCAAAGCTTCCCCATAGTAGAGCTTTTTTGGGACGTGTCGACGCTGCACTATTTGCCGACTGCCGACCGAGATCGTACGAGGGTAACCTCCCTTCCCTAGGCACCGAGCGTCGCGGGGATTCCATTTATGCCAGGCAATTTTCTTTGCACGGTATTAAGGGTCCTTGTTAGCACGTGCAAGATAGCAGCGGTAAGTCTTTGCACTCGCGGCGATGTGATTTTCGGGACGGATGCCGTATTCGCTCTTTGCACCTGCCACACCTCTATCCGACGGCGTTGCGACCGAGTCTGTTGGACGGATGTACTGATCGACCTTCTCCAGTGATCGAGACGGTAGAGCCCCCCTTTGGGATCGATTGTTTTCCCATTCGCATGGTTAGTCACCGCTGTGGTCTTCCGCTTCGCGCCAGCTCCCACCACTAGAGATCATCTCTCCCCTCTCGTGACTTTGGATCCACCGATTCCTTAGGAACCAGATCAGAGAGGGAGTCCCGTCTTTTCTACGCTCGGCCCCTTGGGACACGCACGCCGCATGGCCCAAGGATTCTGCGTGACATTCACGGTACGAGAATCAACACTTCCCCCCCCGCTTCAAAGACTTTTTCATTTTTCGCGTTGCCGATGAGGGTACGACGGAATCGAGCCATTCCCTCGCTCTCGTGGGTAAAGAGTTCATCCTCCCGTAGAGGGAGGACCCATAGTTTGCCCCCTTTGAAAGTTCTGAGATTTTGGGTTTACCCTGTCCTGGCCTACTGTGT
>Ga0179593_1496546_pt1 | contig 10841 bp, 10 predicted proteins | sample CZODoug2_1_08_16_FD_185931 | JGI IMG/M metagenome (GOLD analysis project Ga0179593, IMG submission 185931) | Vadose zone soil fungal communities from Angelo Coast Range Reserve, California, USA - CZODoug2_1_08_16fungal (PacBio error correction) | ecosystem: Environmental > Terrestrial > Soil >... | reverse complement strand
CCCTTTTTTTTTTTTCCCATTGTATGGACGAACCCTATCGAGCCTCCTGGGAGCGTGGACACGGGTTCCTATCTGAGCATGTCCATTCCGAAGTGTTCCTTTTTTATGCAAAACAGTGACGTTCTTGTCCCCCCCCCAAACCAGTCCCTTTTCCCAAATCCTTTTTCCCCTCTCCTTAGGGTCCAAAAGAGTGAACTTGGCCGGTGTGGGTTTTCGTACCCCTCCTGCCCCTACATTGTACACGATTAGCAGTCCCCCTCTTTTAAAAAATCACCTTACGCTTTCTGCCCCTTCTTCCCCGTTCAATTCTTACCTCTTCTTCGTTCCTGAGCAATTAGGTTGCCGCCCGTTTTTAAGGCGCTTTTTCCGCGCCGGTGTCTGTTTTTTTCCCCAAGGCGTTGGTGGTCCCCCATTAGACAGATCCCCTCCTCCCCTTCACTTTTTTCCCCTTTGGTGCTTCTATGGCTGCCGCTAGAACGATGTCTTTCTTTTTCCCTGGCAACTCAAGATCCTCCCCCCCCCCCCCCCCCCCCCCCCCCCACCCCCCCCCCCCCCCCCCCCCCCCCCCCCCCCCCCCCCCCCCCCCCCCCCCCCCCCCCCCCCCCCCCGACATATCTTGTGTTTATCTTTTCCTTCTGGCCTCGTTCTCTTTGTCCCTTTTCTCCTTTAAGTCAAAACCTACCCAATTTATCACTGCGTTTAATTCTGATTTCTTTCACCTGAACGAGCTATAGCAACGCAGCTTTCTTTTCTACCCTGTGCCCCCTTCACGATTAAGTACATTTTTCGTTCCCTCCCTTATCGTCCCCCCCCCTTTTCCCCCCCCTGGTCCTCTCAGGCCCCCCAGCAGCTCGCTGAAGTTTTGCGTGGGACGCCGTTCGTCCTTTAGAAATCTAATGTTATTAGGAATGGGCCGACGCTGACCCCTGTTTCATTTTCCTTTTCACGCCACTCCATTTTCTTCGTTGGACCCCTTCTTTTCTTTAAAATCTTAGGTATTCCGTAAGGCGTGAGCCGGCGCCCCGGAGTTCACGCCGAGTGGTCGCATTCCTTTCTTTGAATCATCTTTTTTTGTTGAGTTGCTGCCCCCTTTTTGCTTTCCCCCTGGTGCGGGCGCAGGCCGACCAACTGACCTCCTTCAGCTTTTTGAAGCTCACACCGAGGGGGCCACCCGCCTCCCCCTTTTAGGTGTGCGTGGCGCAGATAACTTCCAATTTTCTATACCCCTTTCCTCCTCCCAGTTCTCCTTTCCAGGAAGTGGCCCTTACGGCTTCAAAGAGACCAGTCTTCCGCGGATCTGTGGACTGAGATATTTGACCTCCTCCCTTCCCTTTCTTTCGTGTCCCCTATACCTTTCCTCTTGAGACCTTCTTTTTCCCTCTTTCCCCCCTTTCCCTTTGAGTCTTTAGACTCGTTACCCCTCCATCTCAAGTTCGGGTACGCGAGCCTTTGTAGGTTTATCATTCATTTGCGATTGACCACGTCGAAGGCCACTTCTGGCCCCCCTTTTTGGGAACCGTACCTCTTTCTCTTTGTCTTTTCTTTTTTGTTCATCACTCATCCCCTATACGTATACGGCGTCTCTATCTCTCCCCCTCCTGCCCTGCTCCCTAAGTCCTTTGTGGGGTCTCAGGTTCGATTCCCTCCTTCTTGCCCCAAAACTTTTCTTTTCCCAGGCCCATGATGCCTGCGTTTCGCGCTCTCCCTCTTTTCTGACACCCGGCTATTTCCTCCGTAGGGAAAAGGATCGTCAACCCCCGGAAGAGTGTGTTGGCATTGGGACGTTTCTCAACGACCCTTTCTTTTAAAACACTTCTTCCCGGAGGAATTTCAAGTATCCCTCCCCTTCCCCTTGAAGGTTCAAAGCGGGTTGAAAGGAAAAAGATGGGCGGAACACGCTTTTTCCCCGCGAGTTTGTTTTGGTGACCCTCCACATATCCTTCAATTTTTTATAACCATTAGGAATGAAAAATCTTCTCCCCTTCCCGCTTCAACCTGGCGTCATGAACGCGCATCGACGTGTATACCCCCCTTCCAGAATGGAGCCCCGTGCGATCGTCTAGGTGTCCCTCTTCCCTCATTTACATCATAGCTAACCGCTTTTAGGGAGCCATTTTGAATGAGCGAAGTACCACCTATTCCGACGCCCTTAATTGTTTTGACTATAGCCCGATTTCCCCTTTTCCTCTTTTTTCGTGAACGTCCAGGCCTGGTACTAAGCCGCTTCAGCCCCAGCCCCCTTTCCCCACTTCGAAATTCTTTTTTTTTTCTGCCCTAAGATTCCTTGTCCTCGACTTTTACGCGCATGTTTTGCATTTTCTCCCCCCCTCTTTCCCCTTTTTACTCCCTTCCACTCTCAAACTAAATGTCTTTTCCCCTTTGATGGTGGGCACCCATCTGATTTTACTCAACCTCCCCTTATCGCCTACAAAGTTTTTCGACCCTGCTTTTTTTAGTTTTTCTATGAAGGGAGTACCTCCCGTAATGATTCCTCTTTTTCTCCCCCTTAGCTAGCGACCCCTCGAAGAAAGATTCTTATTCGTGCTAAGCTTGTCCATGAGGCCGCTTCCCCTCCCATCGTTCCCTTCCCGTAATGTAGGAGGTGTCTTCGGCTTGCCGTTTGTTTTTTATCGATAAATCTAGTGCGTCCCCTCACCCTGCCTGCCCCATGGTCTTGTGTCTCTTTCATCTTTCTCTGCTGAAATTTTCGATTCTCTTTCAACTTTTATTCCGGGCCCTGTGCCATTCATTTTTAATTTTTTCACTCCCGCCAATCCCCCCAGATCTCCCCCTTTTTCAGCATAGCGGCACAATTTTTCCGCCTCCACCCTTTGTCGGTAACCGCGCATTCGGCGAAATTATCATGACTAACCGACTACACCCTTGACTTTTCTTTTTTCCAATCATAGCTCTGCGTCTTTTTCTGCACCCAGGCAATTTCCTTTGGTTTAGTGTATATTAGTCCCCCCCTCCTTTAGGCCCCTCGTCGGACCTCCGAGTTCTTCTCCCCCTCCTTCCTTCCGGTGTCCCCCTCCCATGCGCCCATCTGATAGATTAACATACCCACCCGCTTCCCCTTACGGCCCCATCCTTTTGTGCTTTGTTATCTTCAGAATGCGCCCATCACCCGATTTTTTTGGTTTATCTTGATCGGAAATACTCCTACTGTAGAAATAACCTGAAGCTGTCCTCCCGCTCCTCAATATTCCCTTTCCCCCTTTTTCCGTGCTGACAGACTTTGCCTTCCCGGAGGAAGTTACAACCCGAAGACCTTCCTTCAAAAAGCATGTCGTACCCCCATTCACCGCTCTCGTCCGCCTTTCCCCCCCCCTGAAAAACCTGGCCCCTTTTCTTTTCTTTACGCAGAAACCGCCGCGCTCGCTTTTATTGGTTTAATTAGACGTCTAAACTCCCGCTTCCCCCTTCTTCTCGTTTTGCCCCCACCCCCCCCCAACAGGGGCCATTTCAGTCCACCCCTTCATTTGGGATAATTGTCGTTTCGGGGTTCGGCGCCTTTTTTCTCATGAAATTGCTTCGAATGAATTCCTGTGACCCGAACTCTTTCGCTCAGGCCCTCCTCCCCCCTTCGTCTTCCGATCTCGCGTTTATGATACAAGTCCCTCGATCGGCTTCGTAAGACCACACACGCCGGGCTGGGCCATGAAGATATTCCGACCATTCTTCTTTCACCGAGAGATGCGGGGCGGTGGTGGACTATGATACCCTTTTTTAATAAACACAGCGACCTTTTCGTTTACCGATTCCCTCCTTCCCTTGAGTGTCCAATCTTCCGAGACTTTTCTCGTCACGAAACAAGTCGAAAGGCCCGCCTCCTTACAAGTCCCGTCCCCGGCAGGTTTCGGGACTCCTCTTTTCCCGGTTTTTGGAGTCCCACTGGGCTGTGGTCCCTTTTTTCTAAGCGGCAATGTTTACCTTTCCCCTCTCCCCGAATCGGCCTCCAAACTCGTATTTTTTTAATCTTTTTGCCTTGACACTCGCCCTTTTTTTTTTCCCCTTCTTTTCTTTCGCAATTTTTCCTCCTTGCGCCACCAGTTTTTTTTCTTTTGACAATTGATGGATCACGGTGCTATTGGCACCCGGCATGAGCGCCCGGCAACCATTTTTCAGATTGTTTTCCCCTCCTTTGAAGCGGAATGCCTCCTGTCTCAATCCTTAGATTTGATCCTCTCCCAGTTAGTCAAATGGAGAGGGCTAGATCCCCTTCCCTCCCCCCCCTCCAGCCTCATAGAGTCGCTTATTGACCTTCGTTCTTTTGTTCTCTTATTCCCCCTCTTCTTCTTCCTCTTCTCCCCAGTTCATGAGTAGACCTTTTCAACCAGTCCGGAGCACGTTCGGCATTTTTTTGGATATTCATCGACGAGCGGGTAATCTTCCTCTCCCCCTGTTGTTTTTCTGAGATCCCGAAGATAGATTTTTTCTGAGATACCGGTTTCATTTATTTTTTTTTCTTTTCTTCGTCTTTCTTTTTTTTCATGACCGTGGAGCAAGCTGAACGTGAATCGGCGAGTGGTCTGCGTCAACACACAGCCTCTAAGGGTCAAGTTTGACTCTCCTCTCTTCTCTACTGCAGTTCCGCGGCCATGCTCCTTTTGAGCGGCTGTTCCTGTAATTTTTTTTTTTTTCCCCAATGGGTTTTTTTCGCTTGTTTAAAGCTGCGCGATGTGCTTTTGAGTTTTCCGGCTTGGACATAGGAAATTTCCGCTGCTCGTCCCTCAAGGGTAAGCTTTTTCCACTTTCTTTCCTTCTCCTCCCCTTAGGAATTCTTTTCCCCCCTTGTCTTTGCATTTGGCCGAGGACTGCAGATCATAGTTTTTTGGGTGGAATTTCCCTAGTGCAAGTGAATGGCCCCTGCCCCAGCGGTCCCCATCTTGAAAGAAAGGCCCTCTTCTTCCCCTTTAGACCGTCCTCGTTCCTTTTTTTTGTTAGAAAGTGTTTACGGCGCCCTAAGTAGAGTAGGCCACTCCTTTGTTCCTCGAATGAGATTTATGCTCGCGTGTTTTTTTTTCGGAAATATGGTATCGATGCGCCAACGCTATCATCTCGACAATATGGGTTTCTCCTTCTTTTTCTCTGGCCCGGCAAGTGTGTGTTTTGAAAGCCAGCCGGCGATCATCTGTATCAGCCCCGGTCTTGACCTGAGGTCCGAGGGGTATTTTTTTCCCCTCCTCCTCAGGTATCTTCGTTTTTTCCTCGAATTCTCAGGCAAGGGCCTTCCTCTAGGCCAGAACCCCCTCCCCACCAAATACCGTGGAATTTTCTTCAGGTGCCCTGTTTTTTTGGTCAATCACGTTTTTACACGTTTTTTCCCCGCGGATGTCCTGCTACCCCAAACCTTTTTTCCCCTCCCTCCCCGTCTATGTTTGGAGGCAGGATCCAGGTTTCGGCTTTTTTTTTCTTTCCGTCACTGACGATTAGTGTTTTTGTTCATGTTTCTGGAGGTCTCCTTTTTTTTCCTGTTCTACCCCGAAGGAAACTTTGCCTGAACTGCGCCCCCGGCTTGGGTATTAGGGATTTTCGTACCAAGATTTTTTAGGGGCTGACGTTTGTCGGTCCCTCTTAGAAGCCTTTTTTTTCCCCCCCGGACTGCGGATTCCCTCGCACTACCGTTTTGTTTGATGCCGTGGACGCGTTTTGTCAGTAATTGATTGGTGTCTCCCTTTCTTTGATGTGCCCGCATTCTTTTCCCCTTCCGTCCTTTTCCCTTCTTTCCCTCTGATTGGGCATCAATTCTCCAAGAACATTGACCGGACTTCCATTGTTTGACAGGCAGCCGAAGGGAGCTCTTGATTTAGCGGCCTGCCGGACGGATAGTTGTATTCCCCTTTTTTCCCCCTCCAATTATCCCTTTCCCTAGACTACCTATTTCAAAGGGGCCGTTGAGAATCTGCGCGGTATGGCGGTGTCATGCGGGATTTCCATAACTTAACTATGCGTTTTCCTCTACGTTTCTCGCACAGGCGTTCGTCCCCCCTATAAGGCCTTCGACCGACCTGGTTTTTGTTTCCGCCGATGTTTTTTTTCCTTTTTTTTTTCTTTTTTTTTTTTTTTTTTTTTTTTTTTTTTTTTTGTTCGAATTCCCGAAAGCTTCTCCGTCCGAGTTTCTCCTACACCGGGCTTCAGATTCTTTCTTTCTGCCCCTCAGTCCTTAGCACGTTACAGCCTTTATTAGTTAGTAGTTCGATCGTCTGCAGGGCGGAGCGATCCCCCCTTTTCTCTGTTAGAATTATCCCCCCTGAACCCCTAGTTTTCTGTCCTTTTTCGTGGACTTCGTTTTCTTCTCCCAACTGATGGTTAGCCATAGCCATTCAATTGAGACATCCCCTTAGTTTTTCACTATCCGTTTAAGTTTTCTCGTAGAATTTTTTACCAGTTTGCAACCCACTGCGCTCTTTTTTCCCTACCGCCCCTCTCCTTTCCTCCGTTTCTTCCGAAAAGCATTTTTTTTTCCCGCCCTTTGTGAACGGCAGGCTGTTTCCCGTAAACTGCTTGTTTTCTTTGACGCAAAAGCCATACTTTTGTTCATCTGTTGCTATCTTCTCACCAAATGTTGGTCCCGAGACCCTTTTCCCTCTATTTTATCATTCCAAGATGGTCCCTTTTCATCCGGCGCTTTTCCTTATAGTCTGCTTGTAAGGAGAAAGCCGACGCGCCCCGTTGTTGTTCCCCCCATTTTCTTTGTAGCTAAGCCCATTCCCTGTCTATTCCCCCCAGAGTCCGTGGAAAGGTTCCCCCGGTTCTTAGGTTGAGCACTGGTACATTACGTGTACTTTTCTCACAACCTGACGGCGCTGCCCCCCCCCCCCCCCCCCCAACTCTTTTCTGACAACTCTATGTCTCTGGCTCATGAGGGTATACACCACCCTTTGAAAGGGATTTGCAGGGAGGGTCGGCCGTTCCCTCCCCGGCCATTGTTCCCCCCTTTCGCTTCGGTGAACGTCCGCGTCCCACATCCCCTATTACGTGTTCCTCCCCGTGGGCATGACTTTTCTTGACATCGGTGTCGCGGGATTGAGGAGCCTTCCTCTCCCCCGGTGCTGGTCCTTCTTCCTCCCAGCAGTTTGTTTTTCCTCGCATTTCGTCGATCACCTGTGACCCCCCCCCTTGCTCAGGCATTATGGTGCGATATGGCGAGCTCCGAGACCGTAGTCCGAGGTTGATGCAAATCAACTCAAGCCCGACCCCTATCTGTCTTGCCCCCTTTTTTCAAAGCTCTTTATCTGGCTTTCGGGCAATCGCACTTGAATAAAATAATGCTTTTCTTCAGTTACCTTTTCTTCCTCTTATGGAGTTCTTCCACCCCTGCTCCTTTTGACCAACGGTGCAATCTCCCGATTAGTACTTTCCCCCCGTCGCTCCCCCTCCCTCGGTTCATTCCCCCAAGTATATCGCCAGCTCCAGCCTAATCTCTTAGTTTTTCAGTTGAATACTTCATCGAAGTCCCCTTTTCGGTCGGCTTTGCTTCTTTAGACCTTGGCGTTCCTCTCCCTATAAACCTTTTCTTTTTTTGCTGTGCCCCCTCGTGTAGCAGCTAGACATTCTTTTAATGGAAACCGTATCACTCCCGAGATTGGGACATCTCCTCCTCCTCCTTTTTTGTTTGAGCTTGAGCGCCCTCTCCTTTCATAGGGTCTCTTTTTTTCCCCCAATTTTTGACCTATTCCGGCGCCGATCTTTGAAAACGGGTTTTTCACCCTTCTAACAAATGGGCTGGTCTGATTGGTCCGTTTACCACCCACCTCTCGCCCCCTCCGGACCCCACGTCGCTGTCGATCCTGTTCCGGCGGTCCGAAGACCCTTGAGAGATGGCTCTTCCTTTTTTTTCCCTTAACTCTCCCTTTCTTCTCCCCTTTCATTAATAGTTTCCCTTTTTTTCACGTTTCGATTCAAATGCTGCATTTTCAGAGGAGATCTTCTTCATACCCATGACCGCAGTTCTCCGAGATTATGTTTTATTACGTGGCGCTTTTATGCCTAGATCCCTTCTTGCCATCTGGCAGAGGTTTTTCCTTCCTTTTGACTTCTATTGAGTTCCTTTATACACTCTAGCTCATTATAGCCCCCAGCCTTTCCTCCATAATGGCAGCCCTATGAGTCCCTTCCCTTTGCGCAGAATTCTCTCAAAAAACTTTTTTTTCCCCTTCTGGCCTCCTTTCCCTTTTCAGTCTTTCTGTCTTTCATTACGAACCTCTTCTGTAGCTGTCTTAAGGCAAGAACTGAAACCACGTACTATTTTGGGTCCTTCTTCCTTCTCCCTCCCTTTCAGTCGGCCCAAATTAAGGAGGTTGAAGGGGCACATGCCCCAAAATCATTTTCCTTTGCTTTTTTCCATACCTAATGTTCTTTATTTCCCCCTTTTTTTTTTTTTCTCATTTATTTGGGGTTGAATTCCGTCATTTTTATAAAATCCTTTTTAAATTGCCATGCTTCCCCCCTCGTCCTTGCCCCCGATTTATGGGAAGGAACCCGATCTGGCCCCTTTTCGACATATAATGTGCGTATATCCCTCCGGATTACGCCCCCCCCCCGGCGCGTCGAAATAGGTTTGCCTTTCCACGCAGCTGATCCTGAGTATCCCTCGCGCATTTTCTGGGATCAGTTCCCCTCTTGGTTAACTTCGGAAACGCCCTCGATTTTTTCCTTAGCCCCTTAATTGGTAGATATTAGCCCAATAAAAATCCTTTCTTTTTTTGTCCTCCGACCGTCATCATTGCATGCTTTCCTCCCCCCCCCCCCCCATCCTTTTTGGAACCGAAATTGCTTTTGCTCCCCTCTAGGATTCCTTGACATTCCCCCCCTCAAAGTGCCGTGGCGAAGTTTTGCCAATTGGAGACAACCCTCACTACCCTTCTTTCCTCCTCGAATATCCCAACCCCCTACTTTTACTGATGGCTAGGGCCACACACCCAACCACAACCCCAACCCACCCATTGCGTTATACCCCGTTCTCGCTCACAACTTTCCTTACCCATGTTGTTTTCGATTTCCCTTCTTCTCCCCCTTCCCCCCCCATATGGATCTGATATTAAGTCCCGTTGAGCGTTCTCCTTCCATTTTGTCCCCTTCCGGTCTAAGATCTGCATTAGGCCGCAACCTTTCCATTTCTGTCTCCAGCTCTGTAGGCAGCTGCGTATTCGCACTCTCCCCCTAGTTGCGGCATTGCCTCAGATCGGGCGGAACGAACATCCCTTAGGGCCAAAAAGTTCGGTTTTTGAAGGATTAGCATCTTTGCTTCAGAACAGGGTCTTTCGTTGCGCTTGAAACGGTTGTCCGGGCACGTGCCCCCTAATGGCCCGGTTTCAAACGCTAAGACATAATTAGCCTCGTTTGCCTTCGTCGTCGCGCACGGCCCTTTCGGCCCTAATCGTGTCCCTTCGTTTTAGCCTCGAAAGTTTTGTTCTTCCAGAATACATAAAGGACTCCGGCGTTGTCGACTCCTCTATGCACGTCTTCCGTTTCTTTCTTGCATTTTTTTTTTTCTATCCTCGTAGTCTACGCAGGTTACCTCATGCGGAACGCGCCTTTTGTCTCCCCTCTTTTCTTCTTCTAACACCTGCATCACGGCGAACCCATCTGATTAATCAAAAAGCTCCTGAGGCTCACCAGTGCGGATGCCCTTGAGGACGAGTTCACCGAGTCGGTTTCTTTCTCCACTACCGAAGCCTCCTTCACTACGGTTGCCATCACCAAACTCTGTTTCTTCGGCGAAGCAATGCTTCGTCCTGTTCAAGGCCCGTTCCCCCTTTGTGAGGCCGGTTTCCCAGCTTGAAACTTTACAACGCATTTCCCATACCCCCCCTCATTTGATTCGTCAGCAGTTGGGGTAATCCTGACACCCTTGGCATTCTTGCCTGAAAGAAACATGACCGCTTTTCTTTTTTCATTTTGGTATAGTTAATTCCCACTGTCCCCGACCGTGATTTGACAAACCCCAACCAGGTTCCATTTCCCCTGTTCCGGATAGGTGGATTTTTCTTGCGTGGTTTCTGTCTCGTGTCCAATTGCTTTTCCCTTTCTAACACTGAATTCGGCACGATATACTGGCAAAAGGGAACCCTTCCGTCCTTGCTTCTCCCAGAGATGAGTCGTCCCTGCCCCCAACTCCTTGCGGTTGCAAGCCGTCTATTTCTCCATGTCCTAGTCCAATCTTTAGGACTTCGTATGGAGGCGACCATTCTCGCCGTACAACCCCCCCTTCCTCGGAGAAAGAGAGGCTGAGCACCGCCTTGCCGCGAGCCATTCAGGCTTCCCCTGTCCACTCTTTTTAACATTTCTTGCCCTTACGGTCAAAGACAATTTACCTCCTGTGTCTACGGAGCTCTTAGGAAGGTTTATCCGTCACTGGGCTTGTGCGTCGTAGGATGCCACTCGGCAGTTTCGCAAAGCATCAGATTCGCCCCCAACTTTCTAGGTCTAGATATCCCCCCGTAAAGCCAACGTTCGGTCCATCTTATTCTTTTGCATTTTCCTTACCCCATCTCCACTTTTGGGCCCTTCTTCCCTGATGACGACCTCGGAACCTTTTACGATTTGTCTTGTCATCCAGGAGTTCGCGCAAAAGGACACCCAATCTCGCGCTTTTTTTCAACTTTCCTCCTGGCATTCCTTTCCTTCACTTTTTTTTCCCCACATGATCAATCCGCTCACCCCCTGATTTCTCTTCAAGCAACACCTGGACAAGTAGTGCTTCTGCAGGAACGTACTTGCTTCTTCGAAGCGTTTTCCCTGCTGATCGTTCATCTTTCTCCCCCCCGTTCATGTTATCCCCGCGTAGCAAGTCCTGGAGAAGACAGCGAGTTACCGATTGTATATCACGCGCTGCT
>Ga0179593_1480828_pt1 | contig 10841 bp, 20 predicted proteins | sample CZODoug2_1_08_16_FD_185931 | JGI IMG/M metagenome (GOLD analysis project Ga0179593, IMG submission 185931) | Vadose zone soil fungal communities from Angelo Coast Range Reserve, California, USA - CZODoug2_1_08_16fungal (PacBio error correction) | ecosystem: Environmental > Terrestrial > Soil >... | reverse complement strand
GGCCGATTTTTGAACCGTCTAGCTGGTTCCGACCTCTTGGAATCTTATGCCTTGCTCCCGTCTTTAGTTTTAATGGATTCCATGCCGACCGGTTTTACACCCCCCCCCCCCATCCCCCGGCCCTTCCCCTCCCCCGATTAGTCAATTTTTTTTTTTTTCTTTTTTTTCTGATATGTGTGGCCCCTTTTCTCCCCATGTCCGGCGCTGTATCGTGCCGTTTTTCTTTTTTGGGGTTTTCGCGTGTCCCTCGGTTTTGCGGATATTTGGAAGGACAATTTTTTTTTTTCTCCTGCGGTCTTGTCTTTCTTTAGTGAATCGTCCCCCATTCGGCTCGCGTTCCGTTCAATTTGCGAGCATGCAGGGTTTTTCATTTTTTTGCACGCCCCCCCTTTCGCCTCTTTTTTTTAATGCCTAGCTTTTAATCGTTTCCCCCTTGAAGACTGTGGCCCCCCTAGCGGTAATCCTGTCCCGTTCGTGCTGTCCTGTTCGGTGTGCCTTGCTTCGATGCTTTTTACTGGACCCCCCCTCGTGTGAAATTCAAGTTTTTTGCACGATTGATCGTTTTTCTTTTTGCAAGCCAGGTGTTTACTTTCAGCCGCCCCCACTGAACCCTTTACCTTCCTTCGCCATTTTTTCCGTTTTAATTGCGTGCCCTTTTTTTTTTATTCTCGCGGTAGGTCCGTGCAGTTCTTTCTTATTGCGTTCATGTTGTTTCTTTCCCTCTGCCCCCCTTGACGTGTCTGCCAAAAATGATAACCCCACAGGGGTTTTTCCCCAAGCCTTCTTCTTCCCACTCCGACCTCCCCGAACTCCCGAGGGCACTTTACGAGTCCCATGTACGCCCGGTGGTTCCCGCCATTTTTGTGAGCTCTTTTTTGTTGCTTATCCTGGTCCAGTTTTTTTTTTTTCTTGCCCGGGATTCACCCGCCCAGTTCCCTACGCGACCCTGTGTGGTTTCCCCCTTACCTTCCCTGTCTGTGCTAAGTTCCTTTCATGTCGGGTTTTTTTCCCCCCTTCGTTCCTTTGGATCGACCCATTTTTTGTCGATTATTTTGCCGTCAACCATTGTTTTGCACGAGGTTCGCTGTGGTGCTGTTTTATTCAAGGCTGCCGCACGCCACCTTGGTTCGCAGATCCCCAATGGCCGTTTTGAGCCCTTGTCCCGACTTTCTGATCCCCCTGTCTGCTTTTCCCCTTCTCCTCTTTCCCCTCGTTGTTTTTTTGTTTATTTACCCGACCTGGGTGTTTACCCGTTTTGGGTTTTTTTACGTTCCGGTCCCAGTACCAGGTTCCCGGGTTTCCGTCATTTTTCTTCTGTTCGACCTTTTTCCCTTCGGTGCGGTCTTTCCCCCCCGGTACAGCCCCAAGTCCGAACCCCTTGAACCCCCCCCCCCTCGTTCTTCACTGGCCATTTTTCTTTTCTACATACCCCAAGTCCCGATCCCCCCTTCTGAATCTTCGCCACCGTCCCTGTGCGCTACCCCCCCGCCTCTTCCCAGGAGTGTAACCCACACCATTTTCCGGCCCAGTTTGATTTGCCCAAAACCCCTTTGTCGGAAAAGGAAGTGCCTCCAGTGTCTCGGCGATCCCTTTGAAGAGAAAACACCCCAATGTTTCTTTTTTGAGGATCGTTTCCTTTCGATCTGTGCACCGTTGTCAGATTTTAGGCCCCCGTTTCAGCCGTGTCGGTTCCAGCCCTTAGCTTTCTTTTCATTAGTTTTCCTTTCTGCGAAGCCCATCCATTCGCCCCCCCAGACAAAAGAAAGACCCCCCGGCATTTCGTGCTAAACGCTCCTTGCCAACTTGAATGATAAAAACTTCAAGAATTTTAAAATTCCGTTTCCAGGAAATGTTGGCTATTTTTTCCACACCCAGTGTGCCTTTGTGTGGGTTTTTTTTTCTGTAAACGGCCTGTCTTTTTGCGTCCCCGTCGGGCTTTCTTCCCGCCCCCGAGCCGAGGGTTCGGGGGTGGGTTGGTCCAATTTGCACCCCCCCATGTTCGGATTCCGTCCCACAGTCCCGACATGCCTGCCCCTTGCCCCGTGATTCTTTCACCTCTCGCCCTTTGTTTCAGTGTTCTTCCAGCGATGAAAAAGTTTTTTTTTGGCTTCATAATTGTTGTAAACCCTCCGTCTTGTTTGGCGCCTGCCAATTAGCCCTTCCATTCATCGTTGCACACCCCAGGGCTTTTTTTTTGGACGTTTCGTCTGTCGATACCTTTTTTCCCTGGTGTGGGTGCCTAGGTCCCCCCCCCTCAGGACCTCCACAAAACCCCCCAACAAAAACCCCCCCACCCACCAAAAACCCTGCTGGCTATTGCCCAAAATATCGGCCCCATTTGCCGCCCGCTTCTCCCGCCCCGATTTCCTACTTAATTTTATGCTCGTCAGTCCCCTACCGGCATGACCTTCCCCGCGATCGTGCGAGTCGTTGATTTGCTCAAGACTCGGTTCGAGGTTTGCCATTTCCATCATTATCGACGCCAAGCTTTTTTCCCCATTCAAACTGCTTCTATGTTCGGCTGTGATGCGATCTTGTCTTCCTTCTTTTCCCGGATGACCCGAGAGGTCGTGCCCGATAATTTTAATGCCTCCTCTAGATTTCGTGAAGGAATTTGTTCGACCACCCTGGGGTGGGGACTTTTCCTCTGATTCCTTCTTTTTTGGGGGGGACCTGTGCACCCCTTTTCAGGCTCCTGGCTGAGTTGATCTTATGGGTCTCAGTATGTCACCCGCTTTCCCGAGAGCGGCTTCCTTTTTTTTTTTTCCCCTGATCCTTCTCGATCCCTTACGTCCCCCGGATTGGCAGATTTCTTTGTCCCCCCTCCGGGAACTCCGTCCGGTCTGAAAACCACCAAGTGTTCGAACTCGCCGGAAAAATTGTTTGTCCTTCTTCTTTGCCATTTTTTTCGAATAGTTTTGTTAAGTAGTTCCCCCACGCCAAACCCCCTCCCCATCGCTACTCTCCTTCGCATTCGCTCACACCTTCGACCACCCAAGGAGGACCCGTGAACCCAGTTTGCCCCTTCCCCTTTTTACCCTCGTTTTCTTCTTTGCCTCTTTGCAGAGTTTTGTCCGCCTGGCCTGTCGTGGGCCGATTTTTTTTTTCGTTCACCACCCCACTATTCCTTCCTTCCCCCCTGGTTCCAACCGTCAGCGTTTTTCCAAATCAGTTTTTTTTCACGCGTTCTTTCCTGGTGCCCAGGGCCGGCCCTTGGGCGGATTCCCAATCTTCTTTGTTCCCACTTTAAGTTTTTTCTTACGGTCCGTGTCCCCCACCCCTGAATTTGTTTTTTTGGGGGCTCTCTGCTTACTTGCCATGACCCCTAGTTGTCTTTTTATAGTTCTAAAGGTAAAGGTTTTTAATTTTTTTTACTTTAACACGTCTGTACTTTTCTCGCGTGAATACCAGGACCCGACTGCCGGTTGAAATAATCAAACTTTTTTTTTTTTCGATTAAAAAGTCAAATTTACTTTGTTTCTTACCTCCACCTAGGTTGGACTTGACCTGACTGTCTTTTGTCCACTAAGTAGAGGATTCATTCAGAAAAACACACCTTCCCCCGGCTGCACCCCCTTCCGTTCTTTTGTTCTTGACTTACCACAATGTGACCTTGTTTTTGGTTCCGAGGCTTGTCTGGGTTGACCGTGTCGGCCTTCCCATGCCGGAGTTCTTCTTTTTACCCCTCTCTGCTGCTATGCGCAGGTCGCATAGTGAATTTCCCGCGTGTCCGTGTTCTGGGGGGCTGCTTTCTTTTCAACCATGATAGGTCTTGTGTCCCTGCTCTGATCTTGGCGCCCGTTTGCCTTTTTTTTGGCGTTGGGTGGACCTCCATGTCCTCTGTCGGTCACTTTGCATCTTTTTTACCAAAAGTATCCGGTCTCATCTCCTTTTCCCTTCAGTTAAGGGGCGCTGAGCCGGCACCCCGCACCCCCCCCATCAGCGCTCGCTGGCTTGTGGAAGGGTTGTTCTCTCCCGGTTGGATCCTTCTTCTGTGGATCTTTTGCCCCTAACAAACTGCGCGGATTCTTTCCCTTTCTGGATCACATTTGCAGTTGCCTTTTGGGTTTTTCTCTGTTTTTCTATGGACCCCATCCCTCCCTCTCTTCCCTTGTTTTTTTTTCCCGCTTTCCCTCCAGCGTTTTTGACTTTCCTCATCGGTCGTCTAACCGGAGTTAAAAGCTTTTTCCTTTTCCCCCATGTTTTTCCTCTTTCCCTTAGAGTCTCCCTTTATATCTGGCAAGCTTGCCCATGAATCTCTGTTTCCGACTGAGATCCCCCTCTTTCCACTTTGGGTGTCCCTATCTTTGTTGAAGACTCTTGGAGCTCCTTTCTTTGCCTTTTGTTCTGTTTTTCTGACTCACTTGCTTCCCAGCTCTGTGCATTCTTTATTCTTGGTACTATTCCCGCCCACTTTGTTTATTTTTCTTTTTTTCGTGGCCTTCCTCTATTTTCGTCTCTTTGTTTTTTTTTTTTTGTCCTTTTGATGCTTCCTTGTTTATCTAGCCACCCCTCTTTTTTCCTTCTCCCCGTGATCACTTCCTTGAGCCTGAACAAGTGGTGCGCCTTTGATCTTCAGATGTTCTTACGATGAGACTCTCGTGTTTGTTGATCAGTTTCCTTTTCTCGCCTCTTTTCTTCTGAGAACCTTCGTTTCTTCGCTCCCCCCACAGCAATGTGCACCGCTCTTCCATAGGTCCCGTTGATCGATCAAGTGCCATTTGTTTGTTTTCGGCTTCCTGTCCTCTCGACTTCCCCAGCGACCGGCATTTGGTTTTCCCCGATACTTAGTTGAAAATCTCATTCACCGTCTTTCCCTCTCCCCCCTTCTCTTTCTGCTCCAACCCCGGCCTAATTGTTCTTTCGCGCAGCGTTGAAAACTTGCCTTCAAGCCTGTTTAGATCTCCCTTTTTTACTACTGTCTTGTTTTTTGTCTTCCTTGTTTTCCTTACCATGAAGATATGGCCCCCTTTTGCCTTGTCTTCGTTTCGATTGTTTTTCCTTCCTTTCGTCTTTTGCCTCCATCCAGTTGCCTGACTTAAATGTTTCCCGGTCTCTTGTCCTCTTTTTGACAGCCGCAACCCCACCTTCGTTCCATTGTTTGTCTTAGTCTTTCTTTTTCTTTAAATGTTTCCCCTGTAACGGTTTCGCTCCCGCCGTGCTTTCTACTGGTTCTCTTTTCTTTGGATCGCTGCGATTTTCAGCCCCCTTCCCGTCAATCCCTTCTTCCCGCGGCTGATAGAGATACTGTTCATCCCATTCTTTCTGATGAAGTCTTGCCCCCTTTACATCCTTTTACGTTTTTAATCCCTTTCCTTCTTATTCTCTTTCTTGTACCTATGTTGTCTCCCTTCCCTTCTGTTTCTTCTTAATTTTTGTTTTCCCAGGTCAAGTAAGCCCCGCGTCTCTTTCTCTTTCTCTTTGTGTCCTCTCTTAAAACGCTCCGTCAGTTTCCTGGACCCACGCCTCCCCTCTTTCCTTTTTTACATTTTCTTTGTTTATTTTCCCCTCGTCTCTTCTGACCCTTTTTTTTATGTGTGGTCTTAGCGATCTGTGTCTCTTACCCTATTTCGTTTGGTTTCTTTCTTTTTTGGTGAACTCCCCCTACAGCACCTAATTGTCATTTTCTATTCGTTTTTTTTGCTGATCCTCGTTTGACCCCTCACATCTCCTTTTCTTTTTTTTCCCTCGTCTTCTACCCGATCCTCTTTTTCTGGAAGACGTCCCCCCTAAAATCTCCTTTGTGTTATATTTTGTTCCTGACCCTTTTGAGTTTTTTCTTTCATTTTCTTTCCCTGGTTTTTTTTTCCTTCCCTTCTACCCTCGTTGTCTTCCTGTGGTCGAGTTCCTTCTCCTGTGTTTTGTTCTCCCCGCTATGTTTCCTTACTATGGCACATTCATTCTTCCCTCTTTTCCCCTGCTCCCCCTTCCGCCCTTCTTTCTTCCTCCCTTTTTTCCCTTTCTTCTTGTGATTTCTTTTTTTCTACGTCTCTCACCCGATATCCTACCTTTTTTTCCTTGTCCTTTTTGTTTCAACCAATTTTTGACTCCACATGTTCTACCATTTTTGGGTTTTGTTGGTTTTGCATTTTTCTTTGTTTTCCCTCTTAATCGTTTCTCTTTCCCCTTTAGACCTCTTTTGTCCCTTTTGTTTTTCCCTTGGTAACCAACGTGCCGTCACTTTTTCTTTCCTCTTTGTGTCACTTTCGTTAGTTCTGCGGGCCCTATCGTCCTTTATGTAGTCCTTCAACCCCTTTTGCATCCCCCGATCGTCTGCTTCTTATCTCCTTTGTCTGCCCGAATTTTTTCTCTGAGCTCCTCGTGTTCCCTTTTTTGTCTCTTCTCCTACCCTTCTCCATCTTTCCACGTTTGCGGCTTGCTTTTTGTGTTCTTGACTTCGCCTTTCCCTGTCCTCTATATGGCCCCCATCCTCTTGCGGAGGCCCACCCCTGACATTTCCCTCGTTTCCCTTCCCCTCAGTCTGTTTTCGCCTTTCAGACTCCTTCTTCTTTCTTACCCTCCCTGTCTTGGGGTTTCTTGTTCTTTAGTTCTTGTTTTTGTTCTCCTTCTTGCACTCTCGGGTTCTGGGCTTTTCTGTTATTTCTTTCCCCTGCGTTGTTTTTCTCCCCTTTCTCTTCCCGTTGCTTCTTCACTTGCACACTTTTTTGGTTTGCCGATATTTTTTCCTACCCCCCTTGTCGCCGCACCTCTTTTTCCTCTTCTTGTTCTATGTCAGTACTGAATCCGTGGTACGTGTTTGTGTTGTAGCTTGTTGTTCTTTCCCTGTCCTACCCCTATTTTTTCAGTTTCAGTTTCTCTACTTCCTCTGTTTATTTTTTCCCTCACTTTTTTTTTCCCTTAACTGCTCTATCCTTTCCCATTGTTCACTTCTTGTCTTCCGTTGCGTTTTCGTTTACTCTTTGTCTATCCGCGCCATCACTTTGAGTGTACCCCCTCCAGTGCCGATTCCTGTTCTCTTTTTGTGGAAACCTTTGTGACGTGACTCTCTGGCATGTATTAAACCATCCTCCGGTGTCCTTGAGTCACCTAAGCATGTCTACTTCCCCCCCGAGACCCAGAGTGGCCCTCCCGTGCTGACAGCCTTGCATATCTTTTCCCCCTTTCCGCCCATCTTGATTCCTCTTTTGTCCGCCATTTCTTTACCTTTCCTCTTTCGCGATCTTCTTCCGTAGATCTGTTCAGTTTGATAATGTACGCCTCATTGCGCTTTTGAGTCCCCTTTTCTCCTTTCCCCTTTCCCTTTTCTTTTTTTTACCCCGGTCCTCCTACCTTTTCCCTCTGACCCCTTCCAGATCCTCTTGATCTTATACGATATCTTGTCTGATTGTCTCGTCCTTTTTTTTACTTTCTATGCGGCGCTTTTTTGTATTTTTTCAATTGTTTTTTTTCTCTGTGCTCCCTTGCATTTTCTGTTGTCGCCTTTTCCCTTATAGGGGCAAACCCTCCTCGAACCCTATCCCCCTTCAATTTATTTCTTTTGCTTCTCTTTTTGACGTTCCGGCCTCCCCACACCCTCGCGCCTTGTCTCTCTTATTTTTTCCCAGCTTTTTACGTGGAGGGAGGTATTCTTTTCTTTCATCTCTCTTGATATTTCTAGCACAACAGTCTCTTTGCGACTTCCCTTCTAGTTCACCCTATTGATCCTTAGGTTTCAGCGCCGTCTTTCTTTTTGTATTGTATGTTTCCTCCTTCCTTCCTTTCCACTTTCTCTTTTTTCTTTCCTGCTCCGTGTTCGCCCCCCTTTTTCGTTCTTCATTCCACTGGACGCGCTTCCGTTCCTGCCTCGGATTTGTTTTCCCTCCCCCAGTGATGACCTCCCCTTCCCTCTTTAATCTCCCCCTTGTCCACGACCCGAAAAAATTAGTCCTGTTGTTTTCTTTCCTTTCCCCTTTTGTATTTCCTGGCTCCCCAACTGCAGTTTTTCCTGCCTTGTCGCAGTTCTTCTTTTTTCCTGTTTCTTTTCCTATTCTCCTGTCACTTTCCCTGCCGTCCTTATTTGTGCGACTTTTCCTCCCACTTCCCGTTTTGTCGGACTATTCTCCTCCTTTCTAGTTTACCCTCAGCATCACTTGTCCCTTTTTTCTCTTCTCTCTCTGATCCCACTGTGATTTTTTCCCCTTCACACCACCCCCTTTGATTTACGGCATCAGACCTCCCCATTCCCAGTTATTCTCCTCCCCTTTTTCTTCTCCATTGTCTAATCCATCTGATGTTTTCACTTGTTTTTCCTGGTGCTTTTTTTTTTCCTTTTTTCGTTTTGTCTTCCCTGTGAGCACTGTTAGCTTTTTTTTCACAATCCATCTTTTTTTTCCTTTCCTTCGGCCTCTTTGTTGCAGCGTTCTGTCTCTCTTCTTTCTTTTTCAGATCGGCTTGTCGCCCCTTCTTTTTGTATAACCTTTCTTCTCCCACTCCTCTCCCTTGACCTCTTTGATTCCTTTCCCCCCCTAGCACACCTGTCTTCCGGTAGTGTGCCGTTTTCCCATTCTCCTGTTCTGTTGATTTGGTTTGTTTTCCTCACCTCTGCCCTCGCTGTGCTTGTCCATGATTCTTTTTTTTTTACCCCGTTCTTTGAAACTCTACCTTTTTTCCCCCTCTCCCCCCGGCTGTTCGCGTCTCTCCTCGCCTATCTCTCTGTATTTACTAGACCTTTTTTTTTCCCGTCATTGTGTACTGATTCTTCCCCTGTTTGCCCCCTTCCCGTCCTCTTCCTTTTAATATTTGCGATTCTTTTTTTGTCCGCGCCCATGGTCAGGGTTGTTTTCCAGTTTCCCCCACTTCCCCTTTTTCTGGTCTTCTCACTCTTTCTTTTCTCAGCCTCCGCATTTTGTTTTCTCTATCTTTCTTCCTTTTTTTTCTTTTGTCGTTCTGCTATCACCATCGACCCGTTTTTGTAGTCCCCCCCGTCATTTTTTGGTTGTATCCTCCTTTTCCCCCTGGTTTTATTTTCCCTCCCGTTTTCCCTATTGACGTACCCTCTCTTCCTTCCCGTATATTTGTCTTTTTTGATTTTCGCTCCTCGTCTTTTTCGACCTCATCCGCCCAGCTTCTTTCGTGTTTTCTTTCCCCCCTTTCTTCCCTGTTCTATTTTTCTCTCTACATGGAGTCTCTTGCTCCGCGTTAGTATTAGTGGAAAGTTTGCGTACTTTTTTTCCCCCAGTTCTATTGCCTTATATTACTCAATTTTTATTAATTATTCCTCCTTTCTTCTTCCTTTCTCCTTTTTTTTCATGTCCCTTTGTTGTTCCCTCGAGATCCCTCCCGGAATTCATCCTCTGTCTGGCCCTCTACTCCACTTGATTCTGTTCTTTTCTTTTTGTTCCGCATCCCTGTACAGTTTGGCCCAGTCTTTAGTCACTGACTGTTTCCCCTATGTGTCCACGGCCTCCCCTTTTTTCAATTCTCTTCCCCTTTCTCGTTTTTTTTGTTTTTTTTCTTTTTCCTTTCCTTTTCATCACTTTCTCGGCAGCCACCACCCCTCTTTCCCTTTCCTTTTTTTCTTGTCTGAGTTAATTTCTTTATTGTGCGATTTTTCATGTCCATTCCTTATTTCCTGCTTACTATCCTCCTTTCCTGCATGACTTACTGTCGCCCCTCTACCCTTCTGGTACATTGTCAGCTCTCTAACCTTACACTGCTACTGATAAGTATCCCTTCCCTTTTCTCCTCTCTTGTCTTTTTTCCTTTTTCTAATTCTCCTCCTTTCTTTCTTTTTTCTCTTTTTTATCCTTTTTTTTCTTCCCTCCTCCTGGTTTTCGTTTTCCTCTTTTTTTTTCCGCCCCCATAGTCCCCTCGCCGCCTGTTTATGAGTTTTTTTGTTTTCCTGCCTTCCCCTTTTTAATTCTGTTTTCAGTTGTCTCCTTTTCTGCTCCTTTTCATCCACTTCTGTCCCTTTCTTCCAGGAATCACTTCCACTTTTTCTTTTCGTTTTTCCTTTTTTTCCCCCTCCTTCTCGGCCTCTTTTTTTTTTCTTGTTTCGGTCCCTTTCAGGTTTTTTCCCTCTGTTCTCAAACAGATTAGGTTTCTCTATCAGGTCCGCCTTTTTTTGGCTGTCCCTGCCTTCTTTGTTTCCTTCTTGTGTGTGTCGGATTATCTTTCCCATAGGTTATTTTCCTTTATTTTCTCCGTCTATCGTTGACCTTTCGTCCTCCTCCTTCTTTTTTTCTTTTTTCGTTTCCCATTTTTTCTATTTTTTTTTTATTCTTCTTCCAGCACACCCTTTTTTTTAATCCTCCTATAATGTTGTGATGTTCTCCTTCCCTATTCTCTTTTTTGTTTTGCCTTTTTTCTTCTGTGTTTTTCTCATTCTTCACGTCGGGAGTGCTCGGGACAGGAGTCCTACACTCTCCAGAGGTCCTGTGTGGATTTTGGGGTTTTCTCTCGGTGTGGCCATTCCCAGCCTCTCCGGTGTGGCCTGTTTTTACCAACCATTCGGTCCCCCCGGCCCCTTCTTTTTTGCCCCCCTCTTTTCAGGACACCCTTCTTTTTTTTCTTTTTTTTTTCGTTTCTTGCTCCTTTTTTTTTTGCTTCTTTCCCCCCCCTTCGTTGGAGGGTTAGTCCCTCCCCTTTTTGTTTGCACCTCCTTTTTATTTGTTCTGTATGTTTTTTTCTTTTTTTTTCCCCAATTGTGTCTTCCTCCTGTCTTCCCGCCCCCTTTTTTTTCACCTCGCCGTGCCCTTGCTCAATCCATGTGATCTCTGGTCCCGAAACTTACCTTTACCATTGCCCGCTGAAGCTATGAGCAACTCCACAGACCCCTCCTCTTTTTTTTGTTTTCCCGATTTTTTTTTCTTTCTCGTAAATTTCTTTTTCCTCTTCTCCCC
>Ga0179593_1412229_pt1 | contig 10841 bp, 12 predicted proteins | sample CZODoug2_1_08_16_FD_185931 | JGI IMG/M metagenome (GOLD analysis project Ga0179593, IMG submission 185931) | Vadose zone soil fungal communities from Angelo Coast Range Reserve, California, USA - CZODoug2_1_08_16fungal (PacBio error correction) | ecosystem: Environmental > Terrestrial > Soil >... | reverse complement strand
ACTGTTAAGAACCCCACGCCCCTCCGCAATTGTCGCCGGCTCCCCCTTGCCTTTTTTTTTTGGCGTCCTAGGCAGTAACTGACCCCCCCCAAACTCAACTCTTCCCCACCATTTTTTTTTACAGTGGTTGATTCGTTTTGTGGTCCCCGCGATGCCCTTCTTGGTTTCTGCCGTCACCCCTTTCCGCAACCATGTGTCCCATCTGAACATTTCCTTTTCTCCCGCCATTCCCAATCCGACTTTGGCTGTCGGAAGCTTTTTGTAACCTTCGCGGCTCGATTTTACTGGCTTGTTTCGTCTTTGCAACCCGGCTCGGTAACATTTGCTTTAATTTACTCTTGTGACTCCAGATTTGGACTTCTGTACCTCTCCTCTAAGAACTTCCCTTTTTTTTGCCTACAAGATAGACCCCAAAACGCTCCCCGACGAATTTCGCGAACCTAATTGAGCCCCGCGCCCTTTTATCCCGAGCGTCCTATTGGCCCTCTGCTTTGTCCGTCTTTTTCTCATGAGGACCGCAGTCCTCGGTTTCCCCCCCACTGTCTTTCCTCCAACAACCCCATTTCATCTTGATTTCACCCCCCTTCCACGGGCAAGGTCACGTTGTCCCCTTTTTCGTCAGACATGCTTCCTGAGTTATCCATTTCCCTAATTCTCTGGCAATTTTGGCAGCTGTGGTTAGCTGACCACAAAGCCAACAGCAGCCCCGCCCACTTCTGGTTTTTTCCTGGCCGAAAGGTCACCCAGCAGTACTAATCGTTAGGTCCCCCAGACAGTGTCCGCACCCAACGTTATTGATAGCCCCCATTGTGGAAGGCGGACCAATTTTCACGTTAAGACTTTCCCTCCAAGACCGACATGCATGCTGGAATTCAGGCTCTTGTGACTGAACAACTCGTATCCGTGTCTTGGCTCCAGATTTTAAGGGCGTCAAGTACAATACATTTTCCCCTCCCCGGACGGTGCCCTTCCAGGGCTCATTCGTATTGCAGTCCACCGAATCTTTTTATGTTTTCACGTGCACTTTTCTTTAGGAATCTCTGGAGAGACCGTTTCCTGATTTTGTTACATGCCCCGGGCAGTTGTTCATTTCCTGACTATTTCGCGCCAATGGACGGGAGGAATTCACGAGATTTTCCGGACTTTCGCCCGCTTACCTATTTCTTGGTGGGCCTCCCCACCCTAGTCTTATCCGCGGCGGAGAGCTCAGCTGGTTTTTCCTATCTGTCATACTTAGCAGCACCCTGGCCCAGGGTCTTCAATGCTCTGTCCGGTAGGACGCGCATTCGGCCCGTGCCCTTTTTTTCCCACGCTCATAAACGGTGGTTTGGATTTTCGACCCAGCCTTTTCCCCGCAACCAACCCTCACCGCGGTGCCCCTTCATCGTTTCATGTACTTCCAGTCACACTTGGACTGTTCTTGTCGACTTTTCCCCCCCCAAACCGCCCCCACACATTCTTTTTTCAATCAATTTTGTTGCCCCCCCAAAAGCCTTCTCGACGACCCCCGGGCCCGTCGTTTCTCGTCGCTGCAGTTTTCCTGAAGGTTACCCTTTGGCCTTTAGCGATCCGATTCTTGCTTGTGCCAGAGTGGTCTTTTCCTCCCAACTATTGGGGCCCTTGTCGTGTGAGTGATGACTCAGCAATATGACGTGTGCACTGACCCCTTGGATTTTGCACTGAATCGAGCAGAGCGTGCCAATACGTCCCCTTTCCTGTGCACGCTTGTTCGTCGCCCCCCTCGATAGCAAACATCTTAAGCGTCATGAAGGTTTCTTGACTGCACTTTAGCCTCCTTCTACCAATGCGAAGGCAAATGAACCCCCCTTTTCCCCCAGGGGTTGTATCGCCTTTTGGGCGGTGCTTAAAATTGCCAATACCACCTTTGGGTGGCTTTTTTGAGTCATGACCTTCTTAAAATGCACGCCCCCATAGGGCACGTGTTTTTTCTTGCAGATTTAGGGCAGCGTTTCCTCTAATTACGCCGCCAGTTGTGACGTTCCACCCTTCGATTAGGGAATTTATTCGCATCCCAAATTTTTTCCCCAAGCCGGGGTCAGTCATGTGATTTCGTTCGGAAGGGGAACTCTCTCTTTACTCTTTTGTGTTTGAAGATCCCCAACCTTCCTTTTTTTGACAACCTCCCACCCATTGACTTTCCTTTGGTCTGCCCCCCCCCAAGATGGTGTGGCTCTCATTACCTCATAGTTTCGCTGAAGCAGCACGCATCTTCTCTCCCTTTTTTCGCCCCTTATAACCTTTGCACCTACACCCCCAAAAAGTTTTCACCCCCGATTTTGAGGCCTGTTTTCCTTCCTCCAAAGTCCCAGTCTATTACCTCACCAGCCCACCAGCGTGCAATGAGTTCCAACAGGCGGCCGCTTCTGTCCTTTCTTCCGCCTGACTTTTTCTGCGCCTCGTATCCTTCAGGTTTCTGAAATGCCCAGATCCCCCCTTTTCCGCTACGCTTCACTGGAAATACTCCCCTTAGTTTCGCACCCCAAGCTGGACTTGACCTGAAACGATTGCAAGGTCTCTGTCTTTCGGTCTGTTGCCCACTAGTCAAAGGGTCTAAGTCATCTTTCTGAAGAGCCTCCCCCTACGAACACCCTTCTTGGGATTAAGCCGAATACCCTTCTTGACTTTTTACTTTCCGACAGACACACCTTGTCACCGTTCCCTGACCCCTCAACTCACGAGTTTCTGTTTTCTGTCGGCTTCACGTTGAAGTTGTACGCGATTAAGTTGCACAAGCCTCAGTGCTTTCGTGGTTCTTTGTGTAAACCGGGCGGACATCTTTCCCCAGGTGGCTGCACCGGAGTCCCTTTCCACAGGGCGTTTTCGTGGGTGGCTTTGCTCTTTGTGAAGCGATCCACACTTTCCCCCCCCCGTTTCCTGATTGATTCTTCAGGACCGTCCACATTTTCTTCCTACGGCCTAAACACCCTGCGCCTTCCCTTTGCCCCGGGACAATCGTCACGCGTCCAACCTTTAGTTTCTAAGGTCAGTCCTCTGATAATACCTATGGTTTCTCTCCAAGTAGGTTTCCCCGCACTAAATGGCGGTAAGCCTTGGTCCTTTAGTTGGTCACTTCTTGTACCTTGTCTGTTTGAAGGACTTGCCTTCCGTCACGATTTCAGTAACCAGATCACCCTCGGTGTTCTCCCATCAAACCATCCTCCGGTGCAGTCTCCTGCCACACAGATTGTTTTTACTTCAGACCTGAATATGTCCGTCCAGTTTCCGGTCCTGGTTTTCTCACAGTCGACTTCCCTTTGCCGGTGGCTTGAAGTCAAAGACAATTAGACTCCCATATTTCCCTCAAAGTCTGAATATCAGAAAGGGGAGACTCGTGTCACTGCTTTTGGGTGATTTAGATTTCGTTAACTCTGCACTGTCTCCCTTAAACCCATCTCTCCGAATCAGGAAACTTAACCCCTTTTGAGTCATGCCAGTTGTGATCTCCCCATTTCTTATTTGTGGTGCCTTTTTCTCCGGATGAATGAGTTGATTGCTGGTTGGGGATTTTTAGAGAACCCCATTCCTGGTAACCAACATCCAGCCTAATTACGTGACCGTATTTAGGACCCCCTAGGTTACGTTTTTATACCTAACCCTCAATTTCCAGTTAATTGTCTCTCTTCCACCTTCCAACTGGCGGTTCCGGTTTGGGTCTCCTCCTCGTCTTTTCCGCTTTGACTTTGGCGTTTCACGTGCGTGCGACCTTTTCATAATTTTCTCCCCTCGTCTTTCTACCATGTTTTTTTCCCGGGCGCGGAGATCGGTTCGTAATTCTGGGGTATTAAATTTTTCAGAGTTAAGTCATCTTTCGATTGTCAACCATGACTGCTCTTCACGAGGCCGATGAGTAGCATAAGAAGTGAAGTGTAACCACAATATGCACCTTTCAGGAACTTAGAGCACTGGCGTTGTCGCGGCCCCCCCCCATTTTCTTGCAGCCATCAGTCCCCCTGCCGTAAAAGCGCTCCGCTAGTCGAACTCAGGATGCGACGATTCAAATCTGGGTGGGTTTCGGGGCAGCGACGAACCCGAGACTGCAAGGATTACGAACCCAAGAGAAAGGGTCAGTCTGCCGGGCGAACATCAGGGTAGGAACGTGGAAGGGGGAGTCACAAAGAACCTTTTTGTCTAGTTTTGCGTAGTCAAAACAGACTTTCGCGGAGGCTTTTTGACCACACGGGGGTTGCGTATGACTGGGCGCTTTGGGCGGTGACTTCCTGGGCTTTCCTGCCTTCCCCCTCTGTTCCGGCCACCCCCTCCGTGCCCGGGCGCGTGCCCATTATCTGTTTTTTCCTCCGTGTTGTTTATTTATACTGGGGCCGCAGCCCCTTTCTTCGTTTTTCGTAAAAAGTTGTCGGAGACAGACAAATGACAAAAATGGACCTCAGTCCTATTTCACCCTTTTTGGCTCAAGGCCCTCACTCTTTTTTGTGTTCTATAAATCTTCTTAGCTGGGGAGGACCAACCCCCCTTCCTTCTATTGATTTCTAACCTCAAAAATCTTACTCAGAAAAACCCCTCCACCCCTGAATTGCGTGTAAGAGAGAATTTCTTAGACTCTTTACGGATTTCCTGCTGCTTTATTGGTTGCCCCAAGACTTTGTTGTTGCTCCATTGCGACCCGTTACTCTCTTTTTTGACATTTTGTTCCCTTCCATCGTCGTCGGTGCCTATGTCTCCTCGAAGGCATGCTTCAGTGACGTTCCCACGCGTAGATCTTCCCCGACTTTTTCCACGACGTACGCAACGATCGCTGTACATCTCTTCGCGGCATGGTAGAAAAGGTAAATGCCAGGCGTTGATTTTTTCTTCGAGTACCGCACATTCCCCAGCTAACCGTCTCCGCCCACCGCCCCGCCCCCATTTACTCTTTTAGGGAGGACCATTACGTCCGGACGTTATTTTCGTCCACTGCGTCCTGATCTTATTCCTAATCTTCACTACTTTCGATCAATGTCGTTGGTAGGAGAGTTTTTGCGACCGCCCTTAGCAGAACTCGCTGCCGTTCCGGATGGACCCCCCCCCAGAAGCCGAACATTTGGATCCACCGGCGTTTAACCACTGTGTATTCCTGATCGAGTTAACCCTCTCTTCCAGGCGAGGGCTTCCCGTTTCAAGCTACCCAGATAATGGCCTCCGTTGTATCTTCCAGTTTGTTGGAGTACACTGTTACCGGTTTCTTTTGGAGCTTCTTCCTCCAGGGATTTCTGCGACAGTCCCCATACCCCTTGATTCATCCAACGGTTTTACTCACTGCCACGTATTACTGTTGACCCTGCACCACACGAATAGCACCCGTTCCCCCTTTTCCGTTTGGCGCTGACCCGATGTTTTAGATGCTGGTCGCAACGTGGTCTTATCTGGTCTGCCATATCTCGTGACGGTCCGACATAGCGCCCCCCCCAGAGTTACCTCAGTTTGGACAGAAAGAAATAGGCCGTTTACCGTTGAAGACGTAGGTGTGGTGGCAAATGTTTTCGTCTTTCTCTTCTTTATTAAGATGATCATTTATCTCCTTGCTTGGTAGAGGCGTTTCTCCCCGAAACATGGGAAAGTGTTGCAACGGCTGTTTTGACGTATCTAGTACCCTTAATTTTTTTTTGTGGTGTTTTCTGGGTGTGCCCTTGGCCGTTTGCCTTATGCTGTTAACTAAAGGCCCCCGGTTTAGTCACGGTTGCTTATCTCCCATGCTCCCCGTGCAACCCCAGCCGGCCAAGGTTAGCATCGGTTGGCTTAACGTACCAAATTGCCTTACTTTACCCGTACCGCTTGTCAAGCCCCCCTTATAATTCGGGCTTTAAAAGCTCTGCAAAGGCAAAGCTTTCCTCCCCCCTCGCGCCGGAAACAAGCTGCTGGATGTTCTTTCGAAAGTCGTTTTGCCTTTTTCCTGCTCTTTTGACAACAGATTAATTGCTAGGACAGTTTATCCCAGACTGTGGGATTCCATGTTCGGAAGTTCTTCTCGGCTAGAAGCTGCAGGCCGGACGTTTCAAACAATACCCGCGAGAAGCTCAGTAACTGCCCTTCGGTTACCTTTTCTTGTTCGCCCAACATGATTGCCCTTCTAACATCTGCTACTTTCCGTCGATGCGGACACCGGTGCTCGCCTCTTGGCTCAGAACTCCACCGCTCATGGAAATGCGGATTCCCCTCCTTCAACCTCCTCTAGTTCAGCTGTTGCCTGCGGTCACTGGCATGAATCCGCCACGGTTGTCGTTTGGTTTTTCATCGCCCTGTTCCCCTCGCCCTATCAAGCCAATCTATGCCTGTGCCCGTGTGTTTTCGTTCAGTTGAGACATATACTGTTTCGAAGGCGACAACCAGACTGGATGCCTTTTGCTGCGTTTCCACGATGGTCTGAATCCTGCTGATCCACAGCTTTTTGCAGACTTCATCCTTTTGCTTGCGTCACGTTAGGGAATCCTCTTTCTAATCCTTACGTTTCTTTTGAGTTATCTATTCACACCTTTTGTAAGAAATCCAACCCTGCTGCGACTTGTTTTTGTCCCCCACCGTCTGTGGTGTGAGCATTTCCCCATCGTGATGTTCCCTTCCCCGATTGCTGTATTTGCAGTCTTTGATAGACCTTGGTCCTCCAGTCGCCACACCCACAACTCTTGTTATTTGTGCGCACCATTTGTGACATCCCCCACAGGACCACCCCCGTCCCTTCGCGGCTTTTTCATGTGCTCCGCCATCCCTCTCCACCAGGCGATTCGGCTTTTTGGACCTTTCGCCCGCCTTTATTGTGTCGTAGGTCCTCAGGTTTTCTTAAATGCCCCGGCATGTCCAGCAAACCGTTCGCGTACGGATTACTTTTCCCTTTGATTTCTACACCAGGTTGCCAAGCTGTGCCCCTAACCTTTCAAATTTGCCTGTCTACGCATATGCCTAGAAGGGCTGCTGTTACCCTTCTTTGCAGTTCATTCTGTTGCAGAGCTTCTCCCCCCTACCGGTTTAACTAGTTTTGGCTTCCAAGAGAAGAGGCTCGGTCAGCAGCCAGGCTTTCACTTCCCCTGAACCGGCCCATTTGGTCTCTCACTATTTTCCCCTAAGGCCTCTATGTGTACGTTACGTTTCACATGTGGGCCATGTCTAGAGCTTCCATTTCCCCCACTCTCCCTCCCCTTTCTAGTGTTTGGTGGGGAAAACCACACTTTTTCCCCCCGTTTAATCCATTCCCAGGGTGACGTTCCTCCCACTGGCCCCCCTGATCCTGATGCCAAACTATTTGCAGTCTGAGGGGAGGTACCTCAGACCACGTGTCCCACCTCCTGTAGCTTTACTTTAGCCTGCAACCTTAATCTGCCTACTTCCCGAACAGAGGTTTTTATCCTTGCACTTTTGTATGCTCTCCGAGAACCGAAGGTCTTTTTAACAATGACAGCAGCGGATAAATACCGTGCTTTGTTTTTGATACCACGAGTTGTGAACACGCCACTAGTTCCGGTTACACTCCAGGAGTTGCTGGTCACCCCCTCCTGAGGTCCTCGGCGTCCTGGCACTCGATCCTGGGCCCGGTTAACCCAATTCGCCCGGTTGGACCCAAGCACCTGGAGAAAAGGCCGCGGCCCTTGGGTGTCCCGGCTCCGGACATTGCTTCTTCACCTTTTCCTCAGGAATCATTCTGTCCAGTTCGTTCCTTTGACTCATATTGTGCCTCCGCGCCGGAATCTTGTATGCCGCTCCGCAACGACCCCTAGTTTCAATCCTTTCTTTATCAAGAGGTCATTTTCTCAGGGAAAGGCTGTCTTCAGTCTAGTGTCTGTATTCTCTGATCGTAAATTTGACCCATTGTTCTCCCCCCAACGATATGCCCTCCGTCATATCTATAAAAGTTCCCCTTAACGAATTTTCGTATGTTTTTTTGTGGTCGAAGGACAGGCTTTGAGTGGGGATCAACCTAACAATCTTTCTAGCCATCGGTGACCCTATAGTTTCACTTTCGTTCATCTGAAGAACGAGTTATTTCCTTTAATTTTTTGTGTCCTAGAATTATGCAATGGCCCTTTTCATGTTTCAGTTTATCCCGATGTTGTTAGAAACTTTTATTTTTATTCTAAGGTGAAAACTTTCCCCCCCGCCGCTGCCATCTGCTGTGACTCTTTATCCATGGTCGCTCCCATGAGCGTTCGCATTGGTTTATTTTCTTTTTCGTGTAAGTTATTTTAAATGATGTCGCCCAAAAAGGTAACTTCTCTTTGAACGCTGTCAAAGTGACCTCATGACCGGACCCCGACTTGCCCCACCAGTCTCGCCAGGTGTAATCGGTCCCCCCTCATTCCGTCTCGCCCCTACTGTGCCCCTGTCATCATCCTTACTGGGGTAGTTGAACGGCGGTTCCTCCCCCCAGTTTGATTTTTCCGCGTCCTTCAGGAATAAAGACCATTGCAGGTCTGTTCTCCTGTCTGCATGATCCTGCTGTCCTAGTCCCCCCCCCCCACGACGGGTTTGTTGGCGTCTTTCCACAAAGAGAGAGGACCGGCTTGCCCTCAAAATGGTTATTACGACCTTCTCTTTTTTTTTGGGTAGGTGAATTCCTGGCGCGGCTCCCCGTGTTCTCCCAACGAAGACGGGGTTTCCTAGTCTCCACCCTCCTTCTTGTTGTTGTAGCGTGAGTTATTTGGAAAGAAGCCCTTTTTCGTCGGGTTTTGAGAATTTTGTTCTTGTCCTCGAGGACCGTTTCCCTGACCCCCCAATTTATTAATCTCCATTTTGGTCAATTGGTCTCCATAGGTTGTTGGTTTATACGCCCGTAGGTCTCATTAGTTGGAGAAGAACTATTGCCATTCATCCTGGCGCACTCTGAACCGTTGCTTCTCTTCCATTTTTCCCGCACTGCCACCCGATTGGTTTTTAGGCTCCGTCCTATGGATTCTGAATTGCCCTTTTATTCGCAAGTCCATGCGTTGTTGACCGCTTTGTCCTCCTCCCTTTCCGCTTTGCATTTCTTACTCCCGAAGGTTCTTGCATGGAACGTGGATCTCGCATCTAGGTTAATGTTGCCGACCCCTTCCTCTTTTTACTTTCCATTCCCCCTTCGAACCCAGGTAATCAAAGACGCTAAGCAAAATCATTGCGACCACCCTCATGGTAGTCAACGAGTACCCGTATGGCATATACTGGATTCTTTTTTTCTTTCATTGGCACAGCCACCTTTTCAGATTCACCAACATGTATCTCAACCCGAACCGCCATGTGCCTAAGATGGAGGACACCCCCCCCCAGGACCTTCCTTCTTCCTTTCTCGGTAAGGTCCCTGAGATTATAATCAATCGGGTCCACTAATTCTGAATTGGATTTTTCCCGGCTAGTTTTTTCTGTTCCCACCCCGATTCACTGTCCCTCCATCTGGCTCGGATCGTTCCCCTCGACACCTTCCGGATCCCCCCTGACAGGTCCGGCCACCAACCTGTGGAACTTTTTCTCACTGTGCATCGTCACAAGCTACCGTTGAACGATTCCAACAGTTTCTAAATGTACATGCATTTCAACCTTCATCTGGCTTGAGGAGCACCTTCTTCATCCGTTTTCTTTTTGTTGAGCGCGGCTCCAGTCTTTTTTCGTCCCCTAGATTCAGTCCCCCCGGCCCCTCCCCCCGTGCCCCAGATTCTGTCTTGAAAGGTGACCCTTCCTCCGGAGTACCTTTTACCACGGGGTCTTCTGCTGTCTTTTTGGCTCAACTCCTTTCGCTACACTCACCCCTGTCCTGGATAGTGAATGGACCTCTCTTTTCTCGGCCCAACAGAGGCACCTCGTCCGTGTGACATTTCCCTTTTGCCCCGGAAGTTAGCCCCCGCTGACGTACTTCGTTTCGTTCTTGGTTTTGAAGAGAATTCCCCACCTCGGGATTTCCCCGTCGCCGGCTTGAGACTGCTTGTTTCTTCTCTTTACTTTTCGCCCAATTTTCCCCCAAATGGCAAAGGATGTTCCATGCTTTTATGGCCTGATGCCCGACTGCCTTGACAAATAGCTCGTTCACGCCGGCCCCGTTGGTCATTTTTGACACGCCCCTTACTAAACCCCCCGCCTTCTACACGGTCGCCATAACTCAAATAGTGCAATTCCCGTCCAAACTGAGACTTTATTGCGCCCGTTTTTCCCCAACCACCGACCCTCGTTTCCCCAATTTTTAGGTTTTAGTTCCATTCTCTCTGACAAATGCAACCCGCTTCTCCGCCTGCCGACTGAAACAGGTATTTTAGTTTTTCTCGTTCGTACGGTGCCACCACCTTTTTGCTCTTCGTCCCAATTATTGGACCCTATGAAGTCGTTATGGACTTTCCCCCCCCCACCCCTCAGTGGACCTTTTTTTTTCTTTCATTTGAAGAGGACTGCCCAGTTCGGCTTGCCCCCCACCGGAGAGGGCCAAAAGCACCATTTTCTTTGACTTCCTGCCACACTTCTCGCCAACAAGCTGACTCCTTCGCCCTCTCTTTACCCCGTGTTTTTGCGCCTCGGGGCCTTTCCCCTAATTCTACCCAGGAAGGCACTGCGGCCCTCCATCCCAGCCTCGTCTCTAAAGTGTTTCTTTAGGATCTCTCTGACCCCCCCACCAAATGCCAACCCCCCCCTCCCCACTCCCCACCCCCCCCCCCCCCCCCCACCCCCACTGTGGTTGTCTCTTTGAGGTCCATTTTTTTCCATTAGCTTTATCCCCCTGAACTTCCTCGGGACGAACGGTTGGGTCTCATACATCGTGGTGACTCGCCCGCAGCAGGATCTCCGTGTCGTTTCTTCTCATTTTGCATATGAGGACTTCTCTTTCCACAGCTTTTTAAGTGAGTCCCCCGCGTGTTTTTAGTAAATTTTTTCCGGGG
>Ga0179593_1380474_pt1 | contig 10841 bp, 18 predicted proteins | sample CZODoug2_1_08_16_FD_185931 | JGI IMG/M metagenome (GOLD analysis project Ga0179593, IMG submission 185931) | Vadose zone soil fungal communities from Angelo Coast Range Reserve, California, USA - CZODoug2_1_08_16fungal (PacBio error correction) | ecosystem: Environmental > Terrestrial > Soil >... | reverse complement strand
TCATAGTCGCCACTATCGCGTGATTCCTCCCTCCCTTTTCTGGATTTATTTCTCAGCACCATTCTTTAGTTTTTCAGTCCGACATCTCCCGTTGATTACAAAACTCACCGGTCCCCCTTCCTCGAACCACTTCCCCCTCCTTAGGCCATGAGGACACCGGGTCTTTAACCCTTCCCCACTTCCCTTTTCCTCCTTCTGAATTGTTCCCTCGCGATCCCCTCTGCCTTCCCCCTGAAGTCTGTCGGTCAAGCAGCCGGCAACCATAGATGAAAGACGATAATGTAATCCGTGTTGTCCCCCCATGCCTTCTCTATGGGTTGGTTCCTCTTTCACCCTCCCCCCGTCAATCTTTTTTTTCTCTCATAGCGAAGCGCACGATCTGTAGTTTGAGTCAACTCTCCCCCCTACCCCAGTAGATGGCCTTGGTCTCGGACTCCTAACACCCCGGTTTTTTTCCCCCCAGTAAACTCGTCCTCTGGTTAACAGAGGTTCAGCACGGGGTACTGTTCCTTTACGTAAGAGAGTGGGTTGCGCCCCACCAAGGCGGCAACTGGACTCCCCCCCCTTTCCCCCCTTCCATGTCCTTTTATTGTGACTCCCCCCCTTCTAGGACACCCTTTTGACTGTGGCCGCCCTCAACTGAGAAGTTGCAACGCTGCGCATCCAGTCTTCGGACCACAGAAAAGTGCCCGGCAGATTTGCTCAAGCGTTCTCTTTTCCATCCCTCATAAGTTTTTTTTCCCCTACTCCGTCTCTTCTTACTCCCACGCTTTGCGTCCTAGGCGGCTCCTGGAGGCGCGGACACGGGTTCGCCTGAACACCAGGATCGGCAGAATTACAGTTCTTCCGTCGGTGTAATAGCCCTTCTCCCTTTTATCTCCTACATGGTTTGGAGGTTTATTTTTTGCACCATCGTCTGATACAAGGACAACCTGACCTCAGCGTTCGTCTCCTTGATCAGGTAGCGGCCCCTCCCCAAAGTCTGCTTCCCCCCCCTCCATAAAGCCTTAGACCGCCAGTTTTTCATTAACGGGACCCCTAAAGTCTTCGGCCCATTGCGGTCGCAAAGCGCGGACACCCAATTTCTCTTTTTCCGCCCTCCCCCCTTTCCGTTTTTCCAAAGTCTTGTCCGTCATCGTGTTTTTCTGGCCGCGTCGAAAGAGGAGCCCCTTGCCGCGATATCTGGACCTGCGAAGCCGACCCTTTAGGTCCACCCTCTTCTTAGTTCTATTTTCTTTTTCCTCTTGAATTTCCGAAACCCTAAGTTGGATCAATACGCGTGAGACGGTTTGCTACCGCCGAAAAGATTTCGTCCTGGTCCCTACCCCCCCAAATAATTCCCGGTCAACTTAAAGCGTCGCAGCGCGAGCAGCGCACCGTTTTTCCTGAAAGATAAACCCTTTCTAGCATTGCTCTGATTTTCCATTTTTCTCTCCCCCAGTGTTTTCTTTCCTCAGATACTCGCCCTCCCGATTATCTTCTTTTTGCTGGTTGGGTGTGTGGTGGTGTTGTGCTTTATTTTTTTTATTCTTTTTTTTGTTGTTGTTGTGATTTGTATTTGGTGTGTCCCGTTTCCTTTTTTCTCCCGAGAATCTTAGCCCGGACACAAGTGCCAACGGTCGGAGCTGATTAACAGATTCGGCGCGCTCACCGTACAAGCTAGGGTCGATCACCCCCCTACGCCCCCTTTTCTTTCGTTTCACTTCCCATTTTCCCCTTTCCTCGGCCCGCTAGGGAAGAAATAGGCCAACGGCTGTTCCGATTTAGTGGTCTTCGTCCTCCCTCAGCCTTACTTTTCCCTTTCCCCCAGGTACTCGCATTACCCGTCTACCCCCGCCCACCACTCCGACTAATTTCCGGGAAAATCAGGTGTCCGCGCGTACAGGCTTTCTTCTAGAATCAATACTGAATTGACATTCCCCCGTTCTTTTCTCCGAGATGGTACCCCCCTGCCTCCTCATACTGGCTGTCAAAAAGGTACCCGCGCTCATCTCACGCATCGCTTTTAATGCGCCGCAAATGGCCGCCAGAATTTAGTCTCTTTTTATCCATTTTTGGCCTGCATAGAAAGTTGAATGCCCCCCCCCACACCCTCATAAAGCGAGCAGCCCCATTCTCCGCAGTCCCCCTCATCTCTGCACATTCCCCTTTTCTTAATCCCCCGGAACTTCGCAGGGTCAAACCCGGCCACCTCTCTTAGATACACGACGCCCCGGGCCTTTTCCGATACCCAGGCCTGTTTCCCCCAGTCAACTTCAGCCCCTCTCCCTGGAAATATTTTCTTTACGCTTCCCGTCACACCTCCCTCACCCAACTAAGCGGGACAGGAAGTATTAGTATTTTTTCGCCGAGATGAAGCCCTCTGTCGTCCCCCCCTTTTTTTTCCCACCTTTCCCCGTAAGTTAGAAGGGTTCGATGCAAGGGCAAGAGGAGAGGCGCTGCCCCGAGTGATCACACGTGACCCCCCTTCTCAGAGGACTACACGGGCCTCCCTTTTTTCCTCTTTTTTCAACCAGTTCCGGTTACCCTAGTGCGACCTAGCCGTAGAGGCCGACCGCACCCAGAACAGAAGCCCCTCTCCTCATCGACTCTCTTGTTCCCCCCTCTTCCTTCGATTAATTTTTTCTTCTAAATAGTCCCTTTCCTGCCGGCCAGTCCCCTGAAGGAATTGTCGGGAATCTCCTCCTCCCGGAAACTTGCCCTTTCCTTTTCCCTCCCCTGCTAGTCTTGATAGTCCCTTACCCTTGAATTTTCGCCGGTCCGACCTCGCCCTGAGGTGAGTAAGACAGCACGCCTCGGCTGCCGAACGACCCTCCTAGTACTTTTCTTTCCTTAACGTGTGGCCCCTCCATTTGGAGCCCTCGATGGCCCCGCGGTGGTCTCGTCCCTCGAAACGGTTCGTGCGCGTTCTTCCCCCCCGCTCTCTTCTCGTCCGGAGCGGCGGAACGACACAACCCAACACCCACCCAAACAAAACAAACACCTTGGCCTCCCCTCCCTCAAGCGCTCCACATCCTCTTAGTCCACGCTTCTGAAAACCAACACCCCCGTGCCCCCAAACTGTTGCGCCCCCGTTTCCCCGACTTCTTTCATCCCTCCCGCAATGAGCAGCCGCTCCCCCCGGTGTCTTTTCCCCAATGGTTCCGGTGTAGAACAGTGCCGTGCCCGTCTTTAATCTTTCCTTCCTGAAGCTTGGTGGTTTCCCGTTTTGTGTGTGCCATTGCCGGGGTAGGCGGCGCCCGGCGCCTAGATTCAGCAGACCATTTTCTCTCGATTTCCCACCCCCCCCCCCCTACCAATTCCTACCTTTCATCCGAGATCTTTACAAACCTGCTGGAATTTTTCCCAGTGGCGAAAGATGTTCCCAGGCTCCCCACTTTTCCAACCGCCCCCTCCCCCCGCTTCTATAGCCAATTTCTTCCGCCCCCGACTGATAAGATGAGGCATGTCATTGTGGCGACACGTTTCCCATGGGACGACCACCAGGAAAATCCCCGTCACCGTTGATTTCTCGGCTTTCTCCCCTTTTCCATCGTCCCCCGACTTCTGGCCGGATGCACGGGTTTGTCCCCAGGATTTTAGGGGCCCCCCCGCGGCTCTTCACTGACCCTTCCATAGGGATGCTCGACGGTTCCTCGGCGCACTTGCTGGTAAGCTCGTGGGAGACGGACCTATTCCTAGATTTGTTTTTTCCCTCACGAACTCTCTTGTCGCGGCGACCCCACACCATCGTGCACGTCGCCGGCCTCGGCTTTTCAGCCCTGATTTCGATTTTTATTTTTTCACCCCCTCTTCCAGGGCTTGTCTTGTTTCTTGAACCTCCGAATAAACTTCTCTTGGTCCCCCCTTCAAGAGTAGGATTTTTTCTATCCCCTTCTCAGGCTGTTCTTCGGGAATCGAGGCGGATTCCTGACTTCCAGGACAATAAGTGACCGCCCACCTGGCCTTTCCCTCCCAATCATCCGACGGGAGACTTCCCCGACTGCATCACAAGTAGAAATGACCGGAGAGTGCGTTTCCATGAAGGTCTTGTTTCCTAGTCTATCCGCCCGACACCCCCCCCCCCCCTTACCTTTCCTCTCCTCTCCCCACCCCGCCTTTCACTCCTCCCATCTACCATTAACACCTCCCCCCTTCTCTCCCCCCCCTCCATCCCCCCCCTTTCATTATCCCTTCGTTCCCACGCTCCCACCGACCCCCCTCAACCCCCCAGCCATCCTCCGTTCCCCCTGTACCTCCACCTCGCACCCCCCCATCCCTTCCATCACCCGCTACGCCTCCCCACCCACACCGACAGCCCACTCCTCCCCCCCCTTTCCCCACCTTCCCCTCCAGTACCGCCCCTTCACCCGATCACCCCCACTCTCCGCCCACGCCTCGTTCCCCAACCACACATTCCGCTTTTCCTCGTAACCGTGTCACCTAGTTCCTCAATGAAATCCTACCATACCTCCATTGTCTTCCCTACCTTGTATTCCCCCCCCACTTCCCTCTCTTCCTTACCTACCTCTCCTCCCGCCCCCCCACCCAACCCCTTTTCCCCCGCTTTCATAGCCCCTTCAGACGTACCCCCCCACAGCTGGTACCAGCCCCTCCGCTCCCTCCACCCCCCACTGCTCCGTCTCTGAGCCTCACAACCTCGTGTTACCCCCCTCTCCTCCCTTACCCCCTCTTCTATCTTCCCTCCACTGCCCCCTCTCAATCACTTCCCTCCCCCCTCCTCAACCTAGCACCCCCCCAACCCACAACCACCCCCTCCCCCCTCCCCTTCCCCACCCCGCTCTTAAACCCCTCCCCTACCCACCCTCCCCCCTTACCCGTTTTTTAACCCCATTACAGTCCCCAATCGTCTTGACCCCCCCCCCCTCCCACATTCCTCCCCACACCCCCCCTCTCCCACGCTCCCAAAGCAAACCCCCCCTCTACACACGTTGACCTCTTCTCCCCGGTGCCCTAGTCTCTGCCACTAGTCTACATGCCGACTCACCTCCCGTCGTCCCCCCTCTACCGTGCCGTCCACCCTTTACATATACTTACCGCTCAGGTACTCCCACGCCTTTCCCCATCAACCCCTTTCTTCCCCCCCAAACCCGCCCGCACAAATCATACCCCATGATCTCCTGCCTACCCCTTCCAAACATCTCCTCTTGCCCCCACTCTACCTCTACTTCGCCCACCATCTCCACACACCCACTTGCCCTCCGTCGACCCACGGACCTCACCCTTAGACCCTACACTGACACACTGAACCACCATCCACCCCCTTCCTCGTTCCTTTTCGTCCCTCCCCTCTCATCCCCCCTACTCACTCCCCATCCGCCACCCCTCCCCCCACCCACTGACCTACTCACCCAGACCCCCCATTATATCCAACCCCTCTCTCCCACCCCAGCTCAGACTCCTTCTGAATTGTCCCAGGCCTACCCAAGACACCCCATCCAATACCAACTCGCCCAGCCCCCACCTCCCCCCCATCCCCACTCTTCAATTTCTCCCAGGGCCATCCAACAGGATCTCCCCCATTTCCCCCCCCCCCCCGGGACGGCCCCCTCCCCCACCCCCACCCCCCAATCGGGCATGGTCTATCCCCCCCGCACCTCGAGCCACCACTCCCATTTCGCACCCCGCCTTCACAGCTCCCCCCGCGACACACCCATTCACCCCAACACACTGGCCCTTCCCCCGTATTCCTCACCCACCCACCCGTCTCCATCCACCCCCCCCCTACCGCTCCCCACCCAAATCTCCCCCTCTCCCTTTCTCCCCCCTCCTCCCTCCTCGCCCTGTCGTCAGCACCCCCCACAGACTTCCTCTCTCGGACTGTAACCAGCCCTCCACAAACGCCTCTGTACAGACAACAAAGAGCCCAACCCAACCCCGCTAATCTCAACCCCCACCACACCCCTATCCCCCTCCTCCTACCCCTCCCCCCGGCCCATCCCCCCATCTCCCAACCATTCGCCCCTCCCCGCCTTACCCAGCCTGCCTCACCCCGACGACCTCCCCCCGCCTACCCAACCCTCTTTCTCATATCCAATCGCCCCACCCACCCTTCTCATCCGTCCATTCCTCCGATCCCCCGAGTCCTTCTCCCCCCCTCCTATCCATATCCGTCGCAGGCCCACCTTCCAAACTCTAGATACGAGGGTAGTTCACCAATTCCCTTTCTCCCCCCCCCCTTCTCACACACCCCCACCCATCCTCGTATCGCACTGCCAGGAACCCTATATCCTTTTGTCCATTCAAACCAGGTAAAACTCCCCACCCTAGGTTCACCCTTAACTCCCCCGCTTCACCCCCCCCCCTCCACCCCCTCCACTCCCCCCCACCTCTTCTACCCCCCTTCCCTGCACTTCTCCCCCTATTCGCTCCCCCCCCTCCCACCCACCACCCCCTCCCTACCCACCCCCAACACCGCCTCCGCCTCACCTCTCCCTCCTTAACATCATCCCGAACCCCCCTACACATAACTCCCTCCCCGGCCCTCCCGTAATACTACAATACTCACGAACTCTCAACTCCCCCCCCAAAACCTGCCCCCACCCCCCATCCTCCCCTCCTATTCCCTATCTCCCCACACCCCCCCGTTTGCTTCCCCCCCCACTTACCCCCCATCAGGGGTCCCCCCCCCCCCTCCCGCGAACCCTAGCACCCCCACCGTACACCCTCCTCGCCCACACCACCCTCCACCCCCTCCCACTGACTCCCGACTTCCCTCAGCCCTCCCCCTCACCCGCCCTCCTCCCTCCTCTCTTCCCCCTTGTACGCGACGCCCGCTATGTCTCAACTGTCCTACCCCCCTCCATCCACCTCCTCCTCACTCTCCCTCAATCTCCCCGCTGGCCCCCATCTACCCCCTCACCATTTTTGACTCTGCCTCCCCAGTCCCCCCCACCCTCGCGTCCACCCAGCCACACATTCCTCTCGAGCAGGTACCTCCTCCACTCATCCCACCCCTCCCCCCCCGCGCCTTCTGCCCCTCAAGACACACTCCCCCCCCTCTCCACCACCTCCCATCGCACCACCCACTCCTCCCCTCCCCCCCCCAGACCCCACTCCCCAAATACCTGATCCTTTCCCTACCTACACATACCCTACCCCCTACCCTACCACCCTCCCTATCCCGCGAGAATAGCCCAGTCCCCCTGGCGTCCCCCCCACCGAACCCCGCCTCCTCCCACATCTTGTCCACCCCCGCCCCCCGCCTAATAAACGGTTCCCCCAACCCCCCCAGACGTCACCTCCCCTCCTCCAATTTTAACGCACTACACCCCCCACAATCTCGCCTCCCTTCATCCCCCCGTCCGACCTGACCGCTCGTTACCTCTCTGGACCCCCATCCCCTCGCAACCCCCCTCCCCCACCCCGTACTGCCCCATCCTTACGTCTCCTGGCCTCTCCTACACCTTGCCCCCCTCCCTACTCGATACCACTCCCCCCAGCTCCTCCCCTCCACATCGAGAAACCCCCCCCATCCGCACTCCCACCCCTGTCCAGCTCCCCCCCACCATCCCACATAGATCCTCTCCACGTGCCCCCACCCCCACCTTCCCCCTTCCACCTCTTCCTCATCCCTCACCCTCTAAACCTCCCCCTCACGCGTCCTAAACCCCCCCACACCCTAATCTCCCATACCTCCAGGTACCCTCTCACGTGCCACTCCACCTCCTCTCCGCACCACCCTCCCCACCGCCCCACCTCCCCCCCCCCCCACCGCGTTTCCCCTCCCCACAACCCCCTCCCACTACCCTCTCGTCACTCCAGCCCCACTCGTTCTCCCACCCCCTCTGAGCCCCCAACTCCCCCTCCCTCATTCTCCCCCTCCCCCCCCCCCGTTCCTCTCGTCCCACCTCCTCCCCAACCCTGATACGCCCACCGATCCCTCCCCTCCGCCCCTCCCTCCACCTCTCCGCTCGATTTCCCGCCCCCCCCTCTACATGCCCCTCCCCCCACCACCCCCCCCACCCGGCAGTTTATCCGCTCAGACACTTCCACCCTACTTGCCCCCTCTCCGCCCTCTTCCACACCCTCCTCCCTCCCTCTTCCCACTCTCCCCACATACTTTACCCCCCGCTCCCTCCCCATCCCCCTCCCCCCCCCACCCCCGACACACATCACGTTCCCACACCAACGGCGTCCCCCCCACCCCCACACCCCCCCCACCCACCCTCCCCACGTTCCCTCCACTATCACTACCTTCCCTCCCCACCTCCCTCCACGCCCGCATCCCACCCTCTCACCAGCCTATAGCCCCCCCCTCTCCCTCCCTCACCCCTCTCCGCACCCAATCCCCCCCCAGCCAGGCTACTTCCCCCGCAATTTCTATCTTTCCCTCCCCCTTCTCCCCGCCCCGCCCCCCCCCCCCCTTCTCCACCCCACCCCGCCTCTCGCCTCCGCCCCCCCCTTCGCTCCTCCCGCCCCCCCCCCCCTCCGCACCCGTAGTCCTCCCTCACCCTCCCCCTCCCTCTCTCCCTCTTGTCGCTGGTCACCCTGGTATTCCAGCCGGTCACAAAACTAGGACTGTCCCCCCACACCGCCCCCCCCCCCCCCCCCCTCCCACCCACCCCCCCCCCCCCCCCCCCCCCCCCCCCCCCCACACAACCCCCCCCCCCCCCCCCTCCCCCCACCCCGCCCCCCCCCCCCCCCCCCCTCGGATGATAATACCCCTTCCCTTGTTTATCCCAATTTGACCGAATTTGAGTAACAGCGGAAGTGGACGTCTCTTCTTGACTCTCCGGTAAGGGGAGAAGATTTTTCTTTTTTTGTGTGTCAGATTTTTTTTTCGTCTGTGCGGAATTCTCTATTGGGGTGAGTTGTGAGGGGTGAGTCCCTCCCCCCTTTAAAAGCAAATTGTTTCTCTTCTTTTTTCCAACCTTCTGATTCGAGCTACCCCCTTTGCATGAGACATTTCCTCTACTTTTTTTCTGTAGATTAGACCATGGTTTTCTTTTCCCTTAGAAGTACTTCCCGCTCCTCGAGCAAACCTCCAAAAGGTCCTTTTTTTTCGCGATGGCCTTATTTTGCTCACCCGCAATACTCAACACCCTCCCGGCCTGACTCGTCCTCGAAGAGACTGTACTTTTTTTTCTTCTAAGGACAGAGGAATGAAATGCAGTTCCCGCGCTCCGTCCCTTCCCCTGCAGTCGAGGTCTCCGATCAAAAAGAATCCTTTTTTTAGAAAGTTCCCTTTGCACTCCTAGTTGCGGAATTGGAGGCCGCTTCCTTTCCTCCTCTCGACCCGATTTTTTTTTTAGTTCCCTTTCCTTGGAGGGTCCCTTTGCTCCGAGCTTTTCCGAAACCTGTGAGAAGAGACGTGGTTTCCACCTCGTTCTTCCGAGAATTCCCTTTGCTTTAACCCCCCCCTTTTTCAACTGATCCTCCGACTCTAGCCCCCCTTGCTCTCCAGTCGGCTTTCGATCGTCCAGATAAAAACGGGAGCAACCTGGAATTCGACAATGTCTAGAACCATTTTTTTCATAATCGTGAAGTTCCCCCCGTGCCATTTTTTTCCCTCCTGAATTCTACTTCTGAGGTTTTTATGGAAAGGCACGCTTTCAGTGTAGGGGTTGAAAACCCCCTCGCCTCTCGTATCTTCCGGTCAGCAATTTCTCCCGGGTCCCTTTCATCTTTCTGGACCTTTAGGGCGCCCCCATCCCCTATGCTTGTGTCTTGACGGAGATTCGTATTATCTCGACCTTGCCCCAGGATTTTCCCGACCTTTTTCGGCCGAAGTTTTCCCCTTCCCTCAAAAAAAACCCCCCACCCTCCCATGAACCCTCTTTTATGTCCAATACCCATTCGCGACAAGAGGAGCCGTTCCGCCTGATTTGTCACCCCGCAAAAGGGACCCCCCCCCTTTTCGTTGTTTTGCCTTTAATGCGGTACCTTTCTTTAGAGGAATTTGGTAGGCTCGCCCTGTCTCCCTTTGAGGTCCCGAGGTTTCCATTCGCGTTCCGACAGCGGACCCCTCCCCCCGCCTTTTCGAGGGGGGCCCGTTATTAAGCATCTGACTCTGGCTTCTTACCGATCGGATGGTTCTGCCGCCCCCCCCTTGTTGTCCTTCCCTCCCCCCCATCGCTCTCCGGCCGTCCGATTTTCCGCACGTAGTGAAGACGACAGGTTGAGTCCTGGCGGCCTTCTTCCGACTTTCCCTGAGTCAGATGGAGCTGTATTTCTCAACCAAATTTAGTTTGTCCTCGCACTTTTTCCCTGTTGCCTGCTGAAACGGCCTTTCCCTTGCTGCTTCACCCACTCCCCTTGATAAGGTTTCGTCGCCCCCGGATATTTTTTCTTTCGGATTCCCCTTTTGGTCACTCTACACCCACTTCCTGACGCAGACCCCCTGGTGATAACCGAGGAGTTTTCCCCCGAGGACCTCCCTCTCCATACCTCCCCCGTGGTTCTTTCTTCCTTCAGCCCCCATACAGACGGTGGTCAGCTATTGCCAACAAATAGGGAAATTTCTCTTTTTCGGCGTCATTTTTCTAGCCCTTCCTCACTCATTTTTTTTTCGTCGTCCCACCCCCTATCACTATGGGAAGAGATCAATTTGAGCTTAGGCCTCCTCTACTCCGTACTCTTTGGAGGTTGCAAGACCTTTCGTGACGGAGCCGAGTCTCTTATGACGTTCCCCCTCAACCAGCTGCCACGAGTCTGTTGTTGATTGACCTTGTAGGAATTGTTTCTCGTAGTGTTTCTAGTTTGCCGATCCAGTGCTATTTCTTCACACTTGTCTCTCACCGTTGCGGCACTATATCGTTTTACTGGACAGCGAGATGACGTCGACTTTTCTGTAGTTCATTCCCTTCCGGTTTTTCCGCCTTTAAGACTTTCTTCCTTTT
>Ga0179593_1266647_pt1 | contig 10841 bp, 11 predicted proteins | sample CZODoug2_1_08_16_FD_185931 | JGI IMG/M metagenome (GOLD analysis project Ga0179593, IMG submission 185931) | Vadose zone soil fungal communities from Angelo Coast Range Reserve, California, USA - CZODoug2_1_08_16fungal (PacBio error correction) | ecosystem: Environmental > Terrestrial > Soil >... | reverse complement strand
CCTTCTTAACAAAAGCGTACAGTCTTGCGATAGCTTCCAAATCTTTTTCTAGTCCCCCTTTCCCTGTGTTGCTTAATGAATTACCCCGAAGGTATTTATTCTCGTTTTCCCCCTACTAAGCCAATGAAATCTTTTGACCACTCTGTAGATGATCGTGACCCATATTATGCCCCCTTTATTTTCATGGGGTCTCACTTTGAGAAAAAATTTCGCCGGAAGGCCCGTCGATATTTCTTAACAGACCCCCTTTCCCGGTACGAAGTTGCAGATACTCCAGGGCCCTTCCCGTACTCCCGATCAATCGCACTGTTCCACCTCCAGAAGCGCCAATTCCTTCACCAAAGCTCCTTCGAGTAGTCCACCACGCCTCCCCCTTCTGCTATGCATTTATTTGTTGGTCGTTCTTCCCCCCTCCTCGGGATATACGACGGAATTTTTCCACCTCTTTTTATTCTTTCAGTTCTGCGCCACATTTCCCTATAGCTTAGTCTGTAGCTTCTTGGAATGCCCATTCATGTCGTCTCCCGTGTTTTGAAGTAACCTTCATTTTCGTCCGAGTCATTCCGTGTTGGTGACTTTTTTAAGAAGCCTTGTTGTCCTCCCCTCATGTCGCCTTCATCCTTCCTCCCCTCCCTAGACCCCTTTTTTTCATTCCTTTTTCATCAGTGTAACTCCCCTTCGCCCTACCCACTTTTTCAATCCTCAAGGCGACCTTGGGCTCCGTATTTTCTTGTCCATTGAAACCCCGTAATGCCCCTATAGGCTCATTTTTATCCCTTCGTGTCACCGTTCCTTCTCTTTTACCCCCTGCGTACTTATCCTTTCTTCCCTGATCTGACCCCGAAGTTTCAACTTGAGTCCGGCCCTTTTTTTTCCTGACTTCATAGAATTCTGCGCAGCCGCCCATTCACGATTCCTTTCGCGACTTCTCCCTTGTTCCACTTGGACCTCTTTTTCCACCCTTATACCTAATTGCCCTCCGGGCTGACCCCTTTTGTTTTTAAGATTCTCCTAAATATAAGACAGGAATTTCCCTATCTTCTAGAGCAGCCTATTCGTAAGAGCTTCAATTTTGGCTCTACCACTCTTTCCTCCACACCGCCGGCGATTTTTGAAATAGTTTGCGGTCTTTTTTTTTGGAGGCCGTTTTCCCTTGTTGTCTTGACTTTTATTATTTTAGTCCAGTAAGTAGAGCCTTCTTATTGCCCCCTTTCTTCCGTATACAATGCCCGCCTCTTCTTTTCTCTTGCTACTCTCCCACTATAGCTCCTTCTGAAGACTCCATTCTTTTCTCGCCTTTTGCCGATAAAAGTTGGTCTTTCCCACAGGTCGCTCTGGAGTCCATTCTCCCCCACGGGATTTTCATTTGACTGAACCTTTTCCCTTCTTTTTTTGCAGTGGTTATTTTCCACTAAGTCTTTGCAAGGTTAGCGTTCCGCCAGCTTTTTTCCCTCCACCTACCCCATCCCAACTTTCCCTCAGTCTATTTTCCTCGTTTTTTCTCTTCCTTCACATTTATAGTTCTCCACCTTTTCCAGCATGTTAATCCGCCTTTCTAATTGGTGTTTTTTTTTTTTTGTTTTGTTTAGGGTTCTTCTCTGTGTTGGAGCTTTTCTTTCTCTTACTTTACATTCTATGCGGTTTTCCCCCCATTCTAGATCTCGTTTTTTGACCCTACCCCCTCTGCAAGTATTTTAGGGTAATTTACCTGGTCCTCTATATTTTACACTCCTCTCCTTCTTTCAACATCTAAACGTAGTGGGGTGGTCTTTGTACTCCCCGTTTCCCTTTTTCTGAACCGTCCCTTTCCCGTAGTAGTTCTTCTAAGGTAAGACACAGTTTATCTTCTTAACTATGGTCTGCTTTCCCAAGAGTTCCCTTTCCCCCGTCTGAAGGATTTATAGGTTTACCCTCTATGGCTTCTCGCTTATAGAAGATTGTCTTCCAGTTTTTTTTTTCTAACTATACTATACCTACCTCTCATTCCTACCCTGCGGTCATCTTGGTTGACCTGTTGTCCCTTTTTCTTTCTTCTTACCCTTTTTCACTTCTCCTGAGTCTTTCTCTAGAATTTCTTTAGTTACGTCTCGTCCCCCTTTCTTTATATCTAAGGGCTTTCTCTGGGACTTACAGGTCTTCTATTTCTATCCCCCCCCCCACCCCACAAGATGTTTGTGGCTATACCTTCGTGCCTCCCCGCAATATTCATATCCGTTCTCCTCACGCTATCCCTCGTACTGTAGGCCTTCTTTCGATAGTTTTAAAGTTCCTAATCCCCTTGCCCCAATTTTAGTCGGTTGAGGTGGGTCTTATAATAGTAGTTATACCTTCTTTAAGGGTAGCAGTCGAGCTCCTTTACTCCTTTCCCACCATCTACAGCAAGAACTTTATTCGATCTAATATACACTCTGGGTATAGCCCCCCTAGATTTAAACTTAGGTTGCCTTCTGATTATCCTGTAACCTTTCCATAGATATTGGGCCCATGTTCGTCTTAAAGTCCGGTTTTTTTTTCCCTTGTTCCCTTAGTCTCGGTCAACAGCAAAAAGGCCACCTTTATAGCTATGTTTGTCTTCAGCCCCCTGCTTCTACGAGTGCTACTTTAGTTGGGTATTCCCTTTTCTCCCTTTTCTTTTATTTTTTTAACCCTTTGGACTTCCTATTGATAAGCTGCTACTTTCTTTTCCCTATGATCTACTTGCTAGGATTCCTCTGTCTTTAGAAAAGGTTTTCTACTTTCTGGGTGTATTCTCTGCACTTCTTGGGCCCCCTTCTTACCGCCTTAACAGTGGGCTTACGATCATTCCTTTAAAATTTTTGTTTTTGTTGACTTCGCCCTCTAAGCTTTTTTCCTATAAGTCTCCGTCCGTTTTTCCCCCCCTTTCTGTTTCTCCTCCTATAGTGTTGGTTCGCGTGTTTTTTCTTTATTGGCTATCTTGTTTACGATTAGGGATGCACTTAACCGTACCTCTTTTGCCCTTCTCCAGGAGCCCCACTCTTATCCGTTTGCGGTTCGTAGTTTCTTACTCTTTCTTTGTTTTTTTGAGAGAAGGGTCAATCCCGTTTTACTAACCTTTTTTCTTTTAGTTTCCCGCCTGTTCCCTCTACTTACGGTCGCTTTATGAATTTCTACGGGACATTTCTATCATTCAAAGGAAGACTTCACTGACAGTATTTTAGTTTTCTTTGCCTTTAACTGTTCGCTGTTTTAGTATACAAATTTCTTTATTTCTTTATAATCAGTATAGCTCATTTAGAAGTTATGCTTTTACTTCTATGCGCCCACTATGATCTTTCTTATAATTCTCCTCTCTTTTTTTCTCTATTAACTAGTAGTTTCTCACTTCTCTTTCTGCCATTGTCCAATTCCCCAAACTTAAACCTAGGGTACCACTTACATCCCTTTTTCCCGCCTACTATCCCCCCCTCTCATACCTTCGGAGGCGTTTTCTATTTCCATAAATTTCCATTTGGTTTCTTAGTACCGTTCGTCTTAGGAACGAGGGTATAGTCGGCTCTTTAGAGCCCTCCAGTCCTCTCTCCCCCCCCTAGTGTCAACAACGACCCAGGGCGTATTATTCTTAGTGTTTTTTTATCTTTCCCTGTTTTTTGTTGCGAGAGATTCCAACCTTAGACTTCCTACCTCCCTTTTTTATTTTACATACCCTTATCTTGGTAAGGCTTTGTCCCTTAGCTCCGTACTCCTTTCCTAGCCGTACGTTAACTTCCCACAGTTTCCTTTAAAATTATGCTAGACCAAGATTTTCGAGTATTCTTTTTGTTTCCTTATCTGATACACCTTTTTATTGTACCTATTTTCCCCCCTTTTCCTTCAACGACCCTGTTCCCTACGGCTAAGTCCAATAAGTAGGTTTACGATAAGGAAATGTATCGCTACTATAATCCTGTTTCCCCTTGTGCACTGTCTTCCTTCAAGATCCATAGACCTTCCCCCCCAAGTTCTATTTACTTCCTTTTTCCCGTAACTAAGGACTTTCAGCTAAACAGTCCACACTTGAGGAGCCCCCCCCCCCACCTCCTGGCAAAGAGGGAGACAGAATTGCCCCCCTAGAGGTAGCGCAGGCGCTCTCTTTCCTCCGGTAGTAAGGTTTTTTTTTTTCCCCCCGTAGATGAGAGATACACCAAGATTTGCAGCGCGTAGACATAGAGCCCCCAGGATACTCTGATGAACCTCCCGAGACCTAGTAGTTGCAAAATTCTAAAATCATTATTCTCTTTACCCGTATTGTTTCCTCCGACCCTCTTCCTTTTTTAGTCCGGCATTTCCCTTCTCGTCCCCCCCCACCACAGTTTCAACCCCAAGTTTAGATGACCTTCCCATCCAAAACGTATTTTTTCGTAGAGGTCTCCCTCTCTTCTAAATACCACTATTAGGACTCTTCCTGGCCTTCAGTAATAGTCCAAGTCCTTAGCCAAATCCCTAAAAGCCCCCTCGTCCCCCCTTCATCCTTCCTCCCCCCCCTAATTTTGGAAATCCCTCTTGTCCTGCTCTTACTAAGACCCCAGCTCTATAGTTCTAGACGTCAACGCCTCACCTTTCACTGCTACGTAACTTTTCTTTCTGCTATCCTCATTAGTTGAGCTACGACATCCCTTCCTTAACCTTGACTCTATCATTCCTCCTATCTCTATAGAATGATTATTATACCCCCTCCAATATTCCTTCCCCCCTCGGTATTCCCCCCCCAGATAGTTATACCTACTCCGTCCCCCCACACAGTACATAGCAGAACTCCTAATGGACTTTTAAATATCCCCCCCTACCCCCAGCTACCCTCTTCCCCATTGTAGTTATTTTGACCTCCTACCGTCAGTACCAGCCAGGTAACCCCCTCCATGCTTTCCGAGCAAAACCCGTGCACTTTTACTTTCCCCCAATCTCTGGACAAACTTCCGGCTACTATCCTGCTAAGTTAATCCTTCAACTATAGGCCCCCCAGTTAGATTTGAAGTTTCCGCCTTTTACTTATGCTGTTTCCTTCTTCTCCCAATTACTCTCTTTTACTGTATTCTACCTTACTAAAGGACCCACCCTATTATACACCCAGTACATCAACCCAGTCGACTCGCCCTTTACCACTATACCTTTCCCCTCTTCCGTCCCTCCTTCCCATACCTCTTTCTTCTTCTTACAGCTTACCCCTTATAATAGATAGAATATCTTCACTTCCCTCTAGACTATCCGCACAAAAATCTTTTACTTGGTACGATTTTTCCCCTTTATCTGTACACGGCCTTTCAACCGCCTTAGCTATCAAGCTGCCAACTTGTACTCATGTCCCTCTCTCCCCTCAAAGACTCTCCTCAATGCTTTGAACATTTCTTTTACGAGAACAATTTGCCGACGTAACCCCCATATGCCGAAATTTCTTACCCTTTATCTATGGTCTTTTCCCCCAAAACCTGCTGACCCCTCTTTTTGAGCTACAAGCTCGCCCAATAGCTGTCTTAAAATCCTTACGAAGGAAGGGCCTGTTCTTTTGTACTCATCCATTTTTTAAATTCCACCTTTTTTTCCTTCTTAGCAGAACTCTGCCTTCCGTTGCCGCCCTTTGTCTGTTCAACGACCCCCACACTAGTTTTCCCAGATTGCAGAGGCTTTTACTTTCGTCAGTTAACTCGATCTTATCCGTTTTAAGAAGGACCTTCGGAACCCCCCCCCCTGTGCGATCTGGGTAGTTTACAATCGATCTAGAATGGTCCCCGCCCCTATCCTTTAAGTCCCTTCCCCTCCCGCCGGGACTTCCCCTTTACCTTTAACCCCCTCTCCCCAACCACGCCCTCTCTGGCTTTCTAAATTTCGGGTAGAAGGTGGGGCCCCACTCAACAATTTAGATAGAATCAATCGTAGTTCCCCCCACTCCCTTGAGTTCCGGCTTTTTTTTTGTAATGCATAACGGTGCTGTTTACTGAACTTCCCCTCCTAGTGGCCCCCCCCTCAATCCACACATTTTATTTCCATCCGGGATGGAAAACTTTTTTTTTGCACTACTCTCCTCCCTTTTCCCGACCCCTTTTATCTTGCAGTCTCTCCAAGACTTTCTTTTTTTCTCCTTAGCTTATCTATTGTATAGTTCTCCCCCTCTACAAGATTCGTTTCTCAGCATATACGAGCACCGCACATATAGCTTCCCTACTTCTTCCCCCCCCTTTTACCATCTTCCTCCACCCCCACAGCTCAAGAAAACTTATTATACTATACTCTCTGTTTAGCCGCTTGTCTCTGCCCTCTTATTCTTTCCTCCAGCTAGCTTCGCTCTAGAGATATATAGGCCATTCCTGATACACCCCCCCCTCGGCCTGCCGCTTGCTTTTTGCCTATACATTTTAGTTTAACCACCCTTCGCAGTCCCCCTACCCAAGGACAAGTCAGGTTCGCGCGCTGAACCGATAGTGATCGGCTTCTTTTTCCTCTTCGTAGGAAGAGCCCCCGAAAACTTGCTGGGCCACTGATGTTTCCATTCCCTTCCCGGCCGGGACCTCACTTTTTAGGTAGATCTCCGTTCCCCTTCATTCGAGCCATCTCTCTACGATGACTGGTCCGCCATACCTCCTTCATTTTCGTCAAGCCCCGGTCTAATTTGAGGATTTTCTTGTGGCTTCGGGTTAGAATCTTGACACTCTTTATTTTCAACCGAGATGAGGTTCTTTTCTCTTGAGCCTGCTTGGCCCTGCATGTTTAATCTGGCCGGCCAAACATCTTCACCCCCCCCTTCCCCGATGACTCTTCTTTTTTTTCCCTGATTATCTTAGTCCCCACTCTCGACAGAATACGCACTTTGACTTACCTCCTAAGAAGGGCTTCTATGATGTTCCTTCCCCGGTTTTCCAGACTCCCCCCTCCCGTGGAATTTTTTTCTCGTCGTTTCTTCGGTTTAGAACTCAAACTCCCGTTAATCGCAGACGTGTATGCTGTGATACGGAAGGCGGCCTGTGAGGACTTTCGAGGCTTTTACTTGTTCTTTTTCCCCTGCTCGCTCGACCCTTTTTCTGACCTTGTCTCAGGAAATATGTCCAATTTCCTGGATTGGATTGTATCAATTTTTTATTCCTCCTTTTTTACCGGCCTTGTGTCTCATCGTACTAAGACCAAAACTCCCCCTCATCGCAGAAGAGTGCTCCAGATACGATCCTTAGGTCAAACTTTTCCTGGGGCTTTTTTCGGGAAATCCTGCCCATAAATACATTCGGGTTCTAAGTCCCTCAGGACAACATGGAAGGCGACCATATGTCAACCCCCTTCAAACTGAATAGGTGCAGAATCTTAGAAGCTCTCCGAGCTCGTTCTGCCGAAGGCATGTGTATTTTCTTGTTTTACAATTCCCAGGTGGGCCTCCACCTCCTTCAAGAGATCTCAGTGAGTTGGTTCGATTCCTTTTCCTGATCTACCCCCCAATATCTGTCTTCCCCCTCTTGTTCTTTCTTGAAAGGGGTCTGTTGGGTTCTAGCATTCCCGTCACTCCCTATTTTTCTCAATCTCTTTTTCCATTTAGGCCGATCCTGTTTAGTCCATGTTTCCCGCTTTCCGGGCCTTCTTTCTCGAAAAATAGGGCACCCTATTCCTCTTCCGGTATCGCGGGCTATCTGGTTCCGATCTTGCCCCCGTGTATCAGAGTTCATGCGTTTTTGATTCCCCCAGTGTTTCGTGGGCTCTGTTTCTCAATGAAATGCCTTTCCGCAACTCAGGAGTTCCCTTTTGTCGTGCTGATTCCTCTACAATTTTTCTTTGACGCTCGGTCCGAGTGTCGGCTTTCTGCTCCACCCTGCAGCCGTCACCCCTCGTTAAACCGCCCCCCGCCCGACTGTTGCTTTCCTCAGAGTTTTACCTCCGGCCACGGCTCTTCACCCGATCCCTTTCATGTGAATGTTGTTTTGACTTTGTCCCGAAGTTACCGCTCAATACCGATTTGGTTAAATTTCATTTTTCCACCGTGCCCAAAGTTGCCTTTGTTCGAGAATTTTATATGTTTCCTGGTCGCCTGGCCTTTTTTCCCTCCCTTTGACCTGGTAAATAATTCGAGCCCCGCAATGAACCTGTGTCTCCCCCCCGGAAATTTTTTCTCATAACGCGTACCTCCCCCGCACCCCTCCGCCCCCCGTTCTTGTCTCAGGACGCCTCACTAATTTGCTCTGGCGATCTGGGGGGAAGGTTCTTCTTCCCAACTGTTAAACGTTCCCCCCTTCACTCTTTTGCTAGACCCCCAGCGAGTTCCTCGCCATTTTCCTCAACCTTTCGTCCATTCTCGTCCCTTTCAACCGTTATACTGCGGCCGCTCCACAGACCAATGAGCTTGTTCGTGCTTTTGGGAACGTTGGCCTATGTCGCCCGTGTTTCGTCCCCTTTTTTTCCCCCCCCCGTTTGGTTGGAAACATCAGGAGTCTCCTATGTGACCCAGGGTTGTATTTGGTTCTTAAACCTTCTTACTTCCCCCTGACATATGCATGATTGAAATCTTCTTTCTTTCTTCCTTACGCGGTCCCCCTCTGTTCCTCCCCACTGTCCAGGTCCCCCCCACCCCCTCCCCGCGCCTCCTACTCTGACTCTTTGGCCCGCTGGATCATCAGTTGAATCGAATTTCTCCACCCCATTCCATTCCAACACCCGCCAATTAAAGATCCTTCCTTTCGTCTTTCGCGCCAATTTTTACACAGGTCCTCCCCACCAATAGTCACTTTTTTGCCCTCTAATAGCCTACCTTATCGACAAACGTCCAAACCCGGATGGGGTCCCTCACTTTCCTTTTCACATTTCTTGGTCCTATCGAAGCCCTGAAGAGCTTAGCTCGACGTTGCTACTCTTCCTCTTCCATGGCCGTTCCAGCCTTCTTTCCTGTCCTTTTTCTTAAAGTTACCATCGCTTGTCGTGATAAGGCCTTACACACATTCTTGGGATTTTAAGTTCTTTATTTAGTAACCGTCACACGATCTAACGATAGGAGTCGACGGCGTTCTATTTTTTTTTAAACTTCTCAACCGTCTGTGTGCCTTTCCAGGAATGAGTAAGATCCTTATGGTGCAACTTGCCCTGAAAAAAGGATTTGCGGGTCATCTTGTTCACCCCACAGCCCGGGACATAGTAAAGTCCCCGCACTGCAGTTTTCATAGTGCTGTACACTTCAATCGGTCTTTCCCCCACGCAGGTCGGTTGGCCCTTTTTTTTCCTTAGATCCGTTCTCGATGTTATTATTCACCCAGTCCTTCCCCACGCCCGTACCGCTGTGTATCTCAGGAAAAGGTCTTGTCCATTCGCGCCTGTACACTTTTTGAATGGAGTCCCTCCAGTCTTAGTTTCAATCGTTCTTTTTGAAGGCATGCAGTTTCTACCTTCTCCCGGAACCTTGCTCTCCTCTTCCACTTAGTCTTGAACTGATCGCTTGACGTTCAAGTCTGTTTTCAAAACACCCGCGGCCAATTAAAGAGACCCCCGATAATCGTAAACTTTTCCTATTTACGTCGTTAAACCACGCCCGATTAGACTTTTTTCAGCTCACGTTACGGCCATCCCTCCAATGTCCTCCCTGACCGCGGTTGTTTTCCCTTGTTCTTTGATAACCGGACATCAGAGGGCCCCCCCTTCGTACCTTTACTCCTATCGCATCGCCCCCTGAGTTTGGAGTTGACAGCCGTTTTTAGTAACTTAAATTTGGTTTTCGGTTTGAGACATTTTTAGCGAAGTGCCACTCTCTTCCGGCTACTCCGAGTTAATCCATTTTGCAATTCGTCAGCTTTCCCTGAGCCCTGATATTTTTACCATCACTGTTTTCGAGGACTGCACGGTACTTCCTGGCATCTTACCACAGATAGACGCGATTTCTCTTTGCGTTTTCAAATGGGACCGCAATGAGGAATTTTTACTAAATGCTTAGGCTGTCTCCGAGATTACCCGTCTTCCGAGGAAGAATGGTATACACCGTGCCCCCGATAGCCTTTTTTTATTTTGTGTTTCATTCGACGGGTATGTCTGTTCTAGAAAGAGGTCCTTCCTTTTTCTCGATGCGCCCACCCTTTTCCCGGACAGGACTCGCCCCACCCTTTTGAAAAAGACCTTTTTTTCTTTTTGTTTAAGACTTTCTTGGCATTTTCCAGACCGTTCACCGTTTCCTCGCTAAGCCCCTGGTGTGTCGGCTGTCGTATTCTTAGTAAACCCCGTCTAAACTTCAACCTGTTCTTCTTCCCCAGTCCTTATCACTCAATATCCTCAATTTTCCTGTCTCCCACCTCGTTAAAGCACGGACAACCTTTTTGGAACCTTTTGCGTTCAGATGGACTTTGTTTCTACCCCCGACTATCTGATCCTCAAATTTTTAGCGCTTGGGTTGAGAAACAATGTTACCCTTCGCCCCTCGAGCTCTTTGGCGATTGTTTCTTTACCTTCGTTTCCGTTCCCTCCCGTCTTTCCATATCTTTTAATCCCCGCGTGTTTGTTTTGTCTCTAGATCCGCGTTAACTTTGACGCCTTTTAACCTCACTCGCGACCACCTTTCCCTCCTATCAGTGTCTCTGTAACATTGTTTCCCCTAAAACGCGTCTACCATGGTCGTTCCCCCTCTCCGATCGCCCTTGATCCAATCTGACCTTCCATTTTGCACCCGCCGTTTTCCGTCGTTACATCGGTAGCCTTTGAAAAATTTTGAAACTTTTTCTTTCTTTTTCGGACTCCGGTTGCACCTCCTTTTTTTTGACCTTTCAGTTAGGTGCCTAACCTTCGAGATTCCGATCACCCGGGCGAGATGCCGTACCGACTTTTCAAGCGGCCTGAAGTACTCCATCTCACAGAGAAGGGTCCTTTTTCGTTGTTTCGATTCCTTCCTTATAAGGGTG
>Ga0179593_1512253_pt1 | contig 10842 bp, 6 predicted proteins | sample CZODoug2_1_08_16_FD_185931 | JGI IMG/M metagenome (GOLD analysis project Ga0179593, IMG submission 185931) | Vadose zone soil fungal communities from Angelo Coast Range Reserve, California, USA - CZODoug2_1_08_16fungal (PacBio error correction) | ecosystem: Environmental > Terrestrial > Soil >... | reverse complement strand
CCTTTTTCCACGTAATCTGTTGTTGCTAACTTTGTTTATGGTTAGGAAGTTCCTCTCGTTGTTCTTCCTTCCGACCTTTTCTGTTCCCACGTCTTTTTCTTTATATTTCTCCGTGACTACCCCGCCCCCTTCCCCGGTCATTTGCGTTTGTTTGGTGGTCTGACGAGTCTCCAATTATCTCGAGGAGCGTAATTTTAGTAGTGATAGCCCTGGGATCCACCGGCCCGGCCCGGGATTTCTCGGCTCGGAACTGATCCCCGTCCCCAAAGCCATCCTTCGGGGATTTGTCCAGTAGAGGTATTTTAAACGGGAAACGAGGTCTATCTTAAACACTCCTCTCTTGGGTTGTACCTTTTTAGAAGCATTCCTTGGCGCCGCCATTCGGCGTTTGAATCTTCGTCCTTCCTTGCTGCCCCACACCAGGTTCCCTCCAGACCCTCGGCTTTCCGTCTTGGCTTGCCCATCTGGAGAGATCTGCGATTGTTTCAATCTACAAAGACTCTGCTTGGGTCATAAGACATTTCGTCACACCGCCGGAGGCCCCCCTGGCTTTCACGGAGCTTATCGCTAGGAATCTCTGTTTGCTTCCAAAGTGCCTTCCCGACTGCTTACCATCTGTCTTCCTCCCGCGCCCTCCCCTGGCCTGGTCGTTACGGTTGGTTGCACCCCGTTGGCCTTTTTTCCTTTGACCTTTTCGCTCTTCTGATCGCCCTTGGTTTTCTCTCCGGGAAGAAGTCCTCTCCTAGGGTTTGGCTGCACTTCTGACTTTTCCTTCCGATATAAGTCCCTTGGGAAGATTTTCGCAAGGCCACCATCGTTTGTCCTGTCCATCTGTTCAACAGCTCCGTCCGATTTCCAAGAGTGTATTTCTTTCCCTTTATGTTCACCCCTCTTCCTCTCGGAACTCCTAGAGCAATTCGAGCAAAATGAGACCTTTGGTGCCGGTGCTAGTCCACCTATACTTTCTTACTCTTAGACCAGAGTCCGCCGCGTTTCTTTTACTATTACTTTATAATGGTGGTGGTTTAACTTCTTTGACGGCTTCCCCCTTCGTATCTTCCCCCTTCCACTTCGACCTCGTGCCCGTCCCTTTTCAGAGTCTGTAAAGAGGGTTCGCCCCCCCTAGCTCCTAGACCCCCCACTCGTTCGAAACAACCGGAGATCATTCTCTGGTGAAGGTCGCTTTAACAGGACGTGTTGTCGCGGGTGTTTCAGGAAGCGGGCTCTCCCCGGAGTTTAGTTTTTTTGTAAGTCTCCTATATTCTTTTTCCCCTTCCCCCGTACCTCCCTCTTAGAAGGGCATGGGCTTTCTTCTCGGTGAGCCCATGCCTGTCAAGTCATCTTTTTTTTCCGCTTTGGTATATTCCGGGCCAGCTTCGAATTCCTTCTGGTCTTTCTGAAGTAGTCGGACACAACTAGGGTCCCTTCTTTTGAGGGTTTTTGATCCCTTCTCTTTTTTTATAGGCCTTTGCAGTTGTAGCACTCCATTCGGCACGAGACAGCTGTTCCCCCTTCCACCCCCTCCCCCAACACCATCTTTCTCCTATCAAACACATAGAAGCGCCTTCGCGCTTTCTCAAGCTGTTTTCCTTGGATTGTCTTTGCTACTGCCTTTCTCTCCCGCCCCTAGGACCCTAGGTTCCTGGTTCTCCTATCTTTCCGGCTCCAGCCCTCCCTAGGGAGATTTATCCCAGACTCGTCCTTTTTCCTGTTCTTTTCATTCTCCCCCCTCCCTCGCTCCCCTCCCCCTGCGAGCTAGTGACATCTCTCCGCGTCCCATACTTCCCTGTCCCCCCGCCGCCTCTCCCCTCTTGGGGCCCCATTGGGAAATTGACACGTAGGAAATCGTTCTTTGCCCCACTAGACTTACCCCTGGTAAATTACGTAGTGCGATTCCGACACGGCCCAGAACCTTTTGACTTCGGAGTCTTTTTCACTTTCCTTTTTCGCCCTTCTCCGACCGATCGTTTCCTTTCTAATCACCCCCAAGTACTAGGAGATTTTCTCCTCAAAGTTGAGAAGACCTTCATTCGCTGCTTCTTTCCCACCTAATCTTCCCGAGTCCCCTGGTCGGGGTTTGGGTGTTGGGGGGGGGGTTTTTTTTTTTGGTTGTTTTTTGTTTTTTTTTTGTGTTTTTGGGCCTTGTTTTTGGTTGTTTTTTTTGTTTGGTTTGGTGGGGTTTTTTTTGGGTTGTGGTGAAGTGTTAGTGCTCGGACCCTGTCCTTCCCTCAAGGACGGCGTGGTACGTTTTTCACTGGCAACTCTCTTTTGGATCGGAAAAATTTTTAGATCGACTGCCGAACTCCTTTTTTTAGATAGCATCTCTTCCCCCTTTTTTCGCCCCCCTTCTACGGGAGATTGATCTCCCCGGTTTTTGAGTCTTCCGTTTTCTCAATTGTACCACCCTTCGATGGCGCCAGATGGTGGTCTCTTCTCAAAGTTCCTGACAAGCAGTAAGTCGGTTTCCAAATTATGGACCCCTCCTCTCAGTCTCTCGGGTGTTCGAGTGTGAACGTTTAGCTTTCTGAGGAAGAACCCCACCCATCTCACCTCCTGCGGCTTTTTCTGGTGTACTACAGGTCTTTTTCTCTTTGCAGCCGTCTGAGTCCGTTTTCCGTCTTTCCCCCTAGTCTCATGAGTACTTTCCCGAGCTTAGTCCTTTCCTCCAGTTTTCCCTCCATTGACCGCCTTACGCTCTTTTTGAGGTTCTAATAGATTCTTCATTTCTTTTTTGAGTCTGATGATCATTAAACGCTTTCCTGCGTCCCCCTTACTCTGGTTTGACTCGTTCTTTTCCGCCCCATGGAGTCGTCCCCCCCCTTCCGGACCCAGGTGATCCGGACCCCCAGTCCCCCTCTACGTAATTACGGACGAAAAAGACCCTTTTCTTTCGCCACACCTTACCCACCTCCCCCTCTTCTCTCACGGCATCGCCGTCTCTTAAACACCCCCAAAGTCAGTTGATGTTCATCCTTTTTTGCAATCCCCTTTACTATTTTTCAGCGGAACCCCCCCCCCCCTCTACCCACAAAGTCTGCCTTCTCCAGCTGGTTTTCACAGACCTAATAGAGAAAAGGGAATAACAAATACCCTTTTCCCTGTCGAAGACCCTTCTTTCCTAGGAGCGCAACTTTTTCCCTTCCTGTATTAATCTTCACTCTGGCCTTGACCCCCCTTTGATAAAGAACGGTTTCCACTATGCAGTCCCTCCATTTCCCCTATAATTTCTCTGACCGTGCCTACTTCTTTTTCCAGGAAGAGCCGGATTTTTTTTAAGAAGTTTTTTCAAGTTTCCCCCCCCCCCCCCCCCCGCCCCCGCCCCCCCCCCCCCCCCCCCCCTCTGACTAGAAGTCTTTTATTCGACCTATCACGCTTCGGGAGGGCCAAGACTCGCGCGCGCATTTTTCCGGTCTAACCCCCTTGATCTTTTTCGTTAAACTCCCTTCTTGAGACGCGAGAGACCACCTTCGTTTAAACTCTCCCCCCCTAGTCGATTGGGGAACCTGACCTAGTCCTCTTAAGTCCCACGTCTAGTCGAATTAGGTGATGACCATTCTGCAGCGCGTTCTTGGCACCTCTTCTCCCTGGCTTTTCCCCGAGGGTTTCTTTTACCTGTCCTTTACCGTCCATTTTTCCTTACTTATAATTCCTGTGTGCGCCGTCATACTAGGTCTTCCCCCCTCTTCATCTTGCCATCCCCCTCCTTCGCAGTCGCTAGTTCATAACCTAGTACTACATTTGGGCCTTAGAGCCCCCGCGGTAAACTCCTGTTTTTAGGACCTAACGACCAGTTTGGTGATTCGGTTACCTCATTTTTCCCCCCGCCCTCGAACTTTTTCTGAAGTCCTGATCTTGATTTTCCTTTGTTGGTGCTGAGAGCTCAAAGTTCGAGTACTGGCGAATTTCATCAGCTCTTCTCCTTTTGCCTCCCCCGCTACCCGTCCGAAAGAATTTGTTCTCTTCGCTGGCCTCACCTTCGTAGCCCCCTTGACCTATTTAACCCGAAGTAGCCCCCCCCTTTCCCACCCCCTGCCCTGAGCATTCTGAGCAACCCATGACCTGTGCCCCTTAGTTCCTGGTGCCGATAAGTCCCCATGACTTTTCAAGCTCCTGTCGTATCCGTCTTTCCTCCCTCTTCCCGATAATCTTCCCGACATGAAACAGAGCAAGAGTGGTCTCCGTGTTGCCACTACTTCGGACCCCCTCGCACTCCTTTCCCTTCTTTGCCCAGTCCCGGATTTGAACGTTACAGGCGCCTCCAGGCAGAAAATTGTCTGGTTTTTTACTTCGGCCACAATAGTGGCGGTGCCTGCCGCTTTCCCCTTCTTTTTAGCACTACTTTTGACACACTATCAGCGCACACCACCAGTCCCCCTCCTGTAGGTACACCCCCACACGAGGCGCTCGAGTCAAGCTCTCAGCTATCGGTGCCCCTCCCGGTCACCAGGTTATCAAGCTTTTCTTTCCTCCGATTGTCGCATGCGCACATTGAGCAATCAAGGCCGATCTGCCATATCTTGGTCGAACGAGCCCCTTCTTGTTCCCCATGCTGAGGAGCTTTGAAGCTTGGACTGTGCCTGTAGTGGATAGATGGTCCCTTTTTAAAAGGTCCCGCAGAAGTCCCTTTGGTGCCACCCAGTCGTCCCCCCCCTGTGTACCCCCCATAGACGCCTGCCTGTTTCCAGTCCTAGCTTGACCCAATGCGTAAGCCCATTTTACTTCCCCCCTCCCCTTCTCAATGCACCCACTTTTTGCCGTCCCCGTCGGACATTTCGCGGACCCAGTCATCAGACGTTTTTTCCCCGCGAAATTCAGTTTCCCCATCCCTATCTTGCAGGACCTCGTCTTGATTCGTCCTTTTTGCTTCTTTTGCAGCTGGCGTTATGTAGGAGCCCCCTTCTTTTAGGATTTGCTTTTAATGCCCCCCCGGCACTATATCCTTTCCGGCAGGTCCCCGAAGGGCTCTTTTTTCTTTCAGGCCTACTGAAAGATCTTTTTTTCCCCGCTAATGTGACCCTCGTCCCTCTTTTTCCCACACTTTCTCCCCCCCCCAGCTCCTTCCTCTCCTGTGGTGTCCTTCATGACCTCTTTTTCATTAGGCCGCCTTCTTGTAGTGGCCTCTTCCCATCCACGTTTCAGCCGCGCCGGCCCGCCTTTGGTCCCCTTTTCTTCCCCCTGGAGATCAAAAGTTCGCTCTCTTCGTCACCCCCTGCTCTCCGTTCACCTAACTCCCCTTTTCCTCAATGTAACGGCGCTTCTTCAAGGACGACACAAAATGTTCCAGGGGAACACAACGGTCCCCCCCTGTGCAGACTCAGAGTAGTTCCATCAACCAGACCCCCCGAAAACCCGTCTCATCAAAATAGAAGGAAGACTCCTCCCCTATATCTCTCCCCCCAATTTTTCCCCCTTTGTTTTCGATATTTTATTAAAGTTGTTCGGTCTACCTGATGAACCCTGTGTTTGTGTGGTGGGTATTCTAAGAGTTGTCCGTATCTGACGTTGACGGTCTTTCTGAATTTTCCGGCACTAGACTGGATGATGACCCCCCGCCTCCCGACCCGTGAGCCCCCTTCCACCGGTACCCCCCCCCTCCTGACCCACTCCCCCCGTGGTTTTCCCCCCCCCGAAATGCTCCCCACGAAGACCCCCCCCATCCACCGAACCTAGCGCGCCGTATTTCCTTTCGACGGGCTTCCACCTGAATTGACTGCAGCCGTATCCAAGTGATTCCCCTTTCCGAATGAGCGTTTCCCCCTTCATCCTTCTGCTCCGCGAGCGCCTCGGGATAGTACATCTGGTTTCTGGTGAACCTCCTTTTCTCCGGGCCCGGGGCCTTTCTATCGATGCGAAAGAGCGTTGGGAAGGACGGCTCTGAACCAACATGTTCAGATTCTGACCTGAGATGCCGACTTCTTAAGGAGTTTCCTGTGGTCCTTCGACCTCCCCCTTCCTTTCACCATTCAAATCTTCCCCTAGCCTTTGAAGAGGAGTTCAAGTACTCGTTCCTGATTCTCTGCTGACCTTTCTGACATTTTATTTCTCTGTAGCGGTTTCAAACTGTTGCCTGATGTCAGCCTGTTTCCAGACCTCCTTCTTTTAGGTCCTTTTTTCCCAGTCGAATTTCCCCATTTGCTCCGAGGATTGATTTGACCTTTTTTCTCTGCCTAGTCATCCGTTCCTTCATGCTCACACTTTCCCAAAAATGGGGCTCGTGTGCCCTACACCGGATCTTGACTTGACGTTTCATTTGCCCTTCTCCGGTTGTCCACGGCCACCTTCTTAGCAGTAGCTACTTCCTATAATCTTTTCCAAGGACTAGTTTTAAGTAGTTCAAGTCTCATATGTGTAGCGGTTTAACCCTCCTTGGGATTACGGAAGAAGTACTTGACCCAATACGCTTTCCCCCCCCACCCTTTTTGAAGCCGAGAACGTCTTCCCTTAACGTATAGGGATTGATTCGCTGGTTGGGCACATCCTTTTTCGGCGATTTTTTTTGGCTTTAGCTTCTGAACCCAACTGCTACTTCCGGAACAGGCAGAACATTTTGCGAAGAGTAGTTTCCCAGGCCCCCCCCCCATAGAGTCCCTTGGGTTCTCTCGATGTTCATCCCCATGGCCTTTCCCTTGCCGCGCTTTAACAAAACCCTTGTCTATGTAGAGGGGACCTTTTCGTCCTCCGGCCTTTTCTCTCCTTTTTTGGTCCCAGTTTTTTGACCTTAGGGTCTAGCCAAGCTGCAAGATTTATTTTTGTTGGTTCCGCGATCCGTTGAATCATTCTCCCTTTGATAGGGCTCCCTTTCCTTGTTTCTTGGAGGTTTAAGCCCATCACGCTGTTAGGGCTGGCTTTTTATTCCCTTTTGTATAAGTCTTCTTTTCTACTTGACTTCTGAGATGGCTCCCTTAATAGCACACCCGGGGCTTTGTATGGTGGAAAGGGTAGAGCCTTGAGAGCTTCCTCCTTCTATTTTTTGTCTCTACAGCCCCCTCAACGAGTGAGCTCTTCTCCCTCCCCCCGCAATCCCCCCCTTCCCTTAATCCACCCCTCGTCCTCTTGGCAGTCCTAAACAAGTTTATTGCTGCGGTTTCCGTTGGCGCCTCCATGGCCCTCTCTTTTAGAGTCGCCCCCCCGGAGGGCCCATTCGTGTCTTTTCCCCTCCCGAATGAAGACTTCTCCGCCCACAGCTACGTGCCCTTGCCCCTCCGACAATGACTCTCGGTGCTGCTTCCTTACCCTCCTCGAGTCAGGAAGACCCAGAGAAGCTTCTTTCATTAAGAGTGGCGTCCTTTTTTCCACGTTCACCGGAAAAAAGACAGGGGACTGTCCCTATGCGGGCAAACTTACTGGACCCTTCCGTGAGGCCTCTCTGGTTCTTGTGTCCCTGAGCCCCAACGTTGGCAGTCGTTAAACATACTTATTGTCCAGTTTTATTTTGCTGATCAGTTAAACGGACTCCCCACCGATCCTGTCAGGATTGACGTTTATGGGGTCCTCTGGATTCTTCTGCCAAGCGATGCAAGCCAAGACACTCCTTAGATTTCAGACCATCCGGTCCTTTCCCCCCCTGTCCTGAGGGATGCCTTCAGAGTACATAGGTCCCTCTCTGCCTTGTCTTTCGTCCTTTTGCATGCTAGGAATTCCTTCCCCCTTTCCCCCTGCAGTGTTGCGTCCCGATCTGCGGGAGATTTCCTCTTGTCCCTGTTCTAGCCTCAACCCCCTCCCAATGATTCAGTGCTTCTCATCACAAGGTCGTCCTGAGAACAGGAACCTTTGTTTTTTTGATTTCAGTCCAATTATTTCCTTATATGCCACCACCACAGAATTTAGCCGTGTGCCGAACTCTCCTTTGTGGAGAGGTCAGTTAAATTAATGCCCTATGTCCTTCACCCCCTTTCTTCTATGAAGAATAGACTTTTTCTTTGGTAGAGGTGTCCGCCTGTTGTCTTTTTCATCTTTTTTCCCCCCTCAGTACCCCCTCGACCGATTTTTCTTATTGCACTGGATGGTGGTTTTGTGAGTCCTCCCCCTGGTGATTTTCTTTTTCCCATGACGGTTTCGCGCAGGACCTAGGATAAATGATTTTTTTAGATTAGTCACTCCTCCCCGTGCGCTCGCCGGCAATTCCCCGGGCCCAGCGACACCCCGTACTCGGGGGATAATTCCGATTGCGTTCCCCTATTTTCCCCACTTCCGTTTGTTTTTTGATCAAATCAACTTAGGCCCACTTACGCTTGGATGTTCTCTCCGATGGGAGGTTTCAGAGAGTTTTCCCCTTTTGTCAATTGACTGGTGATACCAGAATTTTCCCCCACAAGTTAATACGTGATTATTCCTCGAGACAGTCAAAGGAGTTTCTTTTTCCCCCAGCCCTGAACGACGCCCTCGTTATTTGGACCCGGATAGATGATAAGGTTCCTGGTACCAAACTCCCTCCATAGGGACTACTTCTGTTTCCTACCAGTGGTCAACACTTGACCTCTTTTATTACGTCTCTTCTAGAAAAAATGATCTTTTGGCTCCCCCGCGGTGTGTTTCCTTAGAACTAAGTCCCGGAATCACCCGGCTCACCCTTCGGGGCGTGGTCAGCGAGAACTTTTTTCGTTTCGGCTCCCCCTTTTTTTTTCAGTTAGCTGCAAGGCTTACAATTATCTGCCCGGTTGTTACCACACTTTGAACTGAAGTAAGTCCTGCAGCCCTTTTTGAGCCCACATGCCCAATCGAACACCGCTGAGAAGACTTAATCATTTTTTCTCTCTGGACGAGCAGGCATGCGCATACTCGGCGTCCAGTCTTTTCGAAGTTCGTCCTTTGGATTCGCAATCGGCTTTAAATTTTTCTACAGCGACTATCATGTCCAGGTCTTCACTCGCATTTATTGGAGGCGGCTCCGTATCGAGATTCCGACCGCTGTTTTGTTGTAATCGAAGTCTATTTTCAAGTAACAGGGCCTAAGTTTTGCAGTTTCGGTCTTGCACGTTGTTTCCTGCACTCGTCCCCCCTTCCCTGTCTTTTTTCTCCTCCTGCCCTTCTTTACCGTTTCCTTCAGAGGGCATTAGCCCTCGTCGTACTCCTCGGATTCGTACCCTGCAAGATACATGTTCACAATTCCGGCCTTCTTTCGATGCCCGTTTGACGTTCAGCTGTCGGCTCTTTCTTCGCCATACTGTTCATTGCGTCAGCTTTAGGACAAAGGGGTTTCCCTCTGACACCTCGTTCTTTTCCCCTTTACAGAAGACGTTCCCGGCCAGCGGTTTTTTTCTGATCGGCCTCCCCTCGGAGCGAGTTTGATTCTGTCCACGCATGGTTCGGCATTTTTTTTTCGGAGGCCTGAGGCTTACGACAGTGGGTCTCTTTAGCAAAAAAGCTTGCGCTACTCGTATATCCCTTTCCCCCCTCCCCCCCCAAATCATGCCCTCCCAGGTGTGATGACTTCTGCCGCTCACGTTAGCGCCCCTTTGATGCCGGACATAGCCCCCCCCAATTCGCGCCCAGTAATGGCGGGCAGGGAGTCCGATACGCCTTTTTCCCCGCTCCAGTTCTTGTCCGGATTTTATTCAGGAGGCTCCGTTTACAGGGGCCGACTGACCCCCCCGAGGATTGAATTTGGTACCCTTCAAGTCTTTACGTGGCGCCGGCTTACCTCGCCGTCCACGTGACGCGACCAGGGTGTTTTTTTCACTGCCGTAACGCTCATTGGTTTATGACCCCTTCTGACAAAAGCTCTCTTTTCGCTGCCCGATCTGTTCGTTCCTTTTTTTGTACCAAAGACCCTTTTGGCTCCCGATAACGCAGCAACCCCCCAATCCCTCCCCGACGTATGTCCCCCCCAAATCTAGTTCCGATCCCCCCCCCTTCCCTTTACGCTATATAGTGTGACGACAAATGGATCTTCCCGCCTTTTTGACTCAACGTCGCTCGGCTCTCCCCTTATCGGCTTTTCCCTTTTTCAGGTTCGACCCCTCACAGCTGCCTCTCCCGACGTGCTCCCGGGCGTTTTCGGATTATTGCCCCCCCGACGACTACTGAGGTTGTCCTTTTCTGTATGCTCTCGCGCGTGATCTAGGGCCTTCTGTCCTTCAGGTAGTTTTCTTCTTCAGATTTCTTTCGTGAACCCCTAGCAGGTGGTGATGCGCCATTGCCGTCCCTGCAGCCCCCTTCTCCTAACAATCGGCATTTCAAGCGTGCCCCCCCTGGTGCATTTTTCCCCTTACGACGAACGAACTTCTCTGCTTCCCCCCCCTGCATATCATACGAAGTTGTGCCTTTCGAGGGTCCTTTACCCTCTTCAGATTCCGATATGATAACTTTTCTCCGTTCATACCCCTTAAGTTCCCCTTCGATCGTGGGCCTTCCTTGTTAAGCGGCGGTTCGTGTTTTCTACAAAAGGTTTGAGGTCGTCGAATGCACCCTATTTATATGTCCCTTTCGCGACCTAAGGTCCCATCTCGCTCGCGTCCCCTGTTTTTGCCTGCGGACTGAGTATCTTCCACGCCGAACTCGAGAAAACGCGACGTTCCTAACTCGGTACCAGCCTTCTCCCCATCTTCTCATTATACGAGGCTTTGTAGCTGTGAGTCGTCGGACCTTCAAAGTCATTCAGTAGGGTCCGTTCCCACGTTCCTCCCGAGGATTTTAGGTCCCCCTTCCTGTGACTCCGCGATCACTCTTGCTATCCCAGGATCGTACTGTAGAGCATTCCCCACACCCCCATTCCCGCCACATGGCTAGGTCCGCACTATCAGCCGGTTAAAACCTCCCCGTCCGTCATTCACGCCCCGTTGATCTTCTTCATAACCACTCCCCCATGACGTTCAGCTCCTCTCTCCCGTGGAGCCCATCAAT
>Ga0179593_1472933_pt1 | contig 10842 bp, 10 predicted proteins | sample CZODoug2_1_08_16_FD_185931 | JGI IMG/M metagenome (GOLD analysis project Ga0179593, IMG submission 185931) | Vadose zone soil fungal communities from Angelo Coast Range Reserve, California, USA - CZODoug2_1_08_16fungal (PacBio error correction) | ecosystem: Environmental > Terrestrial > Soil >... | reverse complement strand
CAAGGCCTGTACGCGGCATAAATCCTCCCCTTTACCCTTCCCCACGGTTTTTGCCACGCAGAATGTTAATGCGGCTACCGCAAGCGGTCACGAATCACCTCGTTTTTTCCGTTCTTCCATCGATTTTGGTGCAGATCCTCCCCTCACCCCACCCTTACTTGACAAACTTCCCTCCCGGTTGAATCCCGGGTCTTTTTTCTGCCTTGGTTTTGAACGCGTTAACCAGAAACAAACCACGTCCTTCAGATCAAGAGGGTACCCCCTCGCTATCGAGTTTCTCCTTCTTTCCCCACCATTTGTGCTCGTTCTAGCACGCCAGGAGTGGAACTGCGTTGACTCACAACCTGAATGGATTGAGTCTGTTATTTTTTATTTTGTGCACACCGTTCGACCTTCAATCGGGATTCGTCGTCGTTGGCGGCGTACGTCTGCCTGCCCCACCCCGTCCCCCTCTGAACAAGGAACGTGGCAGCTTGTAGGAAAGTTCAGGGTGTCGTACGTGCTCTCCCAGAGTTTTTTTTGCCGAATTCCGCGTGCACTTTAGCACACGCGCGTGTATTTGACTCAGGAGCTAGCAATGTCCCCGTACATCGCACGGTAAAACCTTCACTACCCCATCCAGCCAGGAGAATAATCTTGACTTCTGTGCAACACCCTGCCCCTCCTCAGCCCCGGCAGAAACCGGACGTAATTCCGAGCATGATAACCGTTTTGCTCCCCCTGTATCCAAGCCCGGTGACGGACCCAATGTGCGCAGAGCCTGTATTCAAATTCACCCTCACCCCTGACTCCCCCCTCCTTACTAATCCCCGCGTCCCCCCCCTCCTTCCCATGTGGGTGAGGATGAAGCGTACTGCATCACCTACCTCCGGGGCCTCTGCCTTTTTTTTCTCCTCGGGCCTGACATAAGCTTTTTTTCTGAGCCTATTCGGGAGCTCGATCACGGCCTCTTCGCAGCCCAACACTACCCCTCCATTCCCACTCCATGCGGTTCGTTCAGTCTTTTTCCCCCCCCTCTGCTTTGTACACCAATGGACGGCCCATCTCCCCGGCACTTCTCGTTCCAACGCCTGTACCATGGTTCGTTCCTCGAACCCCTACTTGCCTGGACGCCGGGAGCTTGCGAGAGTCGGGTCAAACACCTTCGTGGCCCTGTCTCAAATTTGACGAACGAGGTCTCCTGCTACCTTTCCCCACGCCATCTATCGCTTGTAGTATAGTTTACAGCACCCCCACGTGTTTTTTGTTTCCGCTGTCGCCTCTGAGCAATACTAGAAAAGGCGTTTAGCTATGGCGATGTTTCTGCGTCTTGTTCGGAAGCATCTCTGATCAATCAAGGGCTTTCTTTTGATTTTTTTTCCTCCCCTAAATTTTGGCCCTTCTCAAGTTACTCTCGCGACGACTTCAAGTAAAGGTTAGTGACCTTGTGGCTGGTTGGGCGACCCTGCTTCGGTGGCTGCTTTTCCCCCTTCCCAAACGCTAGAGGATTCTTAGTCGTGCCCGGTGACCATGCCATGCAGGAACTTTTTTCCGACTACGGCCCCTTTTTTTTTTTTTTTTCTCCAATACGGCTTGGTCCCTGCTATTTGGGTATCCCGCTCTCTCCTGAACCTGAGTGCTACGACTCCCTGGGGTCTCACTTTTGAACCCTCCTTTTTTTTGTCACTTTTTTCTTTTTTTTTCCCCCAGCGGCGGGTCGACCCTTTCCGTCCGCATACTTTTTTTCCCATGGTCATTTTGAGGTTTCCCCGCAGCACCTTACATTTCGAGCTTTTTGCACTGCGAATACTTTTGTCCTCAAGTAGCTAATCCGATTAGTTGACTCGGCGGGCGAAACTTGGTCTCCAGCTCTCCCTCCCCGGTTTCACGCTTGAGTCACCATCGTTGATTCAGCCTCTTTAGTTCGGCAGCTCCACTTTCCCTCGTGTGAGCGCCCTCCTCTTTTGCAGGCGTCGGAGCAAAGCCGACTTTTTTGGTCGGTCAAGACCACCACCCCCATCCTTAGCTCTTCGTTCTGCAAAATCTTGGCGGGGCCTTGATCTCGGTTTCCCTTTTTTTTTTTTTCTGTGCCTGTTTCTTTTTGAACGGAGGCCATTGGGGCCAGCTCTCGGTACGGACCGCGGGCTCCTTCCGTACCGTGACACTACCGAAAATTTCAGTTCTTTTTCAATCCGGAAAAACTTCGTCTATTCGGTCCAGATCATTCTTTCTCCTTGTTTTTTGAGTCCTGTCCCTTTCCTGAGTTCTTGCTTTCGGGACTGCCAATTTCACTGTTTTGTGCAGGGTCATCTTCTTAAGCAGCCGCATCCCTTTCGCCTAGTCTGTTCGTCTTTCCCCCCTGGGCGTTGTGCTCCGGTGCCCACTCCCTTTCACGAATCCATCCGGTCGGACCCGCCCTCACTCTTGCTCCCCCCGCTCCGCAGAGCCTGCGACGGTCTCACCAAGTAGTGTGCATCGTAGCGCCGCCCTTCCTTGCTCTCCAACTTAAGTGAGGCTGCGCGCCAAAAATTGTTTCTTCCTCCCTTACGGGTCAAATCGGTGGATGGGGTTTCTATCTGACCTCCAATTTTCCTGCCACCTCAGATCCTGCATTCACAATGCATAGTCGCGCCCCTCGAACTCTTCCCCCCGACGCTCCTTTTTTTAGCTGAGCTCTGCGGGTCCTGCTCCCCGAAGTATTGCAAAGTACCTTCTTGCCTGACCCGCCCCCCGTTACGTGAAACTGATTCCCGCGTTAGGTTGTCCTTTTCGCTTTCCTCGCCAGTGTCTCCCCCTTCCCAAATTCCCTCGATCCCTCGGATACGCAACGCCATTCCTCCCGTTCGTTTTTTTGCTCACCCCCCTTCCGTAGATCGGTTTCTTCTCGGTACCGGCAATCAATGTCACAGGACTGACAGAACAGCATCTCGGGTTTAATGTCCGATTTGCTTTTTTGCGCGCCCGCCCTACGAAGTAGTGCAGCATCTACCCTGATTGAACGGAATCGTATCTGAGCCCCTTGCTCCCCTTTCCTTAGTTGCACGGTCAAACCAATCTTGATTCTTCATTCTTCGGCCACCCCCCCTTTGCGGACCTCGCCAGTTCTCCCCCGACGAATTCATTTAAGTGGTCTTCCCCCAGCGGCCGCGGAATCGTGGGATATGAATCATTTTGTTGGCGCCTTGAGAAGCGAGACCTTTTCGTCACCAGCCACTCCGACCCCCTTCCCGTTTTCTCCCCCCCTGTCCATCGCAAGCTTCCCTGACGTACTTTTCCCTTGCGAGTAAAAGTATTCCCTAACCAGCCCTCCTTGCGGAAAATCCCCAGCGCTGCCGCGCGGTTTTTGTCGTGCCTGATATTTTGACCCACCCTCCTTTTCGATTATACGCTCCTGAGGGACTCGCGGTCCTAGGTTGGTATGTCCAGGTGTTGGTTGCATTGCCTAGTGCGGCTTTCGGCCAATCGTTTGGCTCTGCCGACGCGTATATATAATTCGCTCGCTCCCGCTTCCTTTAAGAACGTTGGGCCTGAAGCAGCCTTCAAATCCCCCCGATCCCCCCCTCTCTCCCGCATTTTTGTGCGTTACCCGCTATACGGCGTTGAAGGGGGTCGGTCCTGCCTTCCCCTTTGGACCTTGTTTCGCTCTGGGCCGTCAAACCTCTGAGAGTAACCTGCGGGATCATCCCGATTATCCGTTCATGCTTTTATTTTTCCCGTCTTTTTTTCTTTTATGTTCATATTCGGTGCCCTCGTTTTCTTCTTATGGCACGGGTTCTTTGGTAGTGATTCTCTTTGCGATGTCGCGGATCAGGGCGCGATTCCTTCCTCCGGCCAGTGTTTCTTTTGCCAGTTTCTACACGCTTGGACTCTTTTCCCCGAGCCGTGGCCTTGTGCAAAGATGCCCCCTGCCTGTTCGAGGAGAGGGTTGTTTGTTTTCTAAAGTGGTACCGGCCCCGCCACGCCGCTTCTTGTATTGAATTCCTGTCAACACCGGCTGACTCTGTCTTGGGTTGTAGTTCGCAGCCACTTGCGTGGAGTACATTTGCAGCCAACTGTTCACGAAGTCGTCAACCGCCTGTGTTTTGCTTTGTACCCCGCTTGTCTCTCCCTTTGCTTGTTTCCCGGTTTCGGTGAATTTCAACAGACACCTCTGTCTTCCCCATCCTTATAAGTGTCATCGATTTGGCTCCCATGTCTTCCCCCACTCTTTCTCTTTTTCCTACTTGTGATATGCCTGCTGTGGGTTTCTTCAGCTGCTGCACCGTGGCCCAAACCTGTTTCAGGTAACTGTCGAGTTTCTTTTCTTTGGCCTCCTGCTGCACTTCTTTGGGGTCTCTCTTTGCCTCTCCTTGTTGTTTCTCGCCCCCGCAATTACTCGGCCCCTCCTCTCCCTCGCCCTATAACCGAACACGGTTGGCGATGAGCCACTCCCTGAAGGATTTCCTGCTACCCTCTTTGCGCTTTCCCTATTTGTCTTCATGGTGGGGTGTTCCGGACCGCGACATTCGATTTTGCCCTCCCACGCCAGGTTTTTTGCCTGGCGTTTTCTTTGCCCCGCCCCCTAACGCGTTACCAGTCACACACCTCTTCCAAGGTCCAACCGAAGCTCCAGGCTGTTATCCGTGAACATATATTGTCTTTCTTCACGGTTTACTCCCTCCCGTCGCCGACTTCGCCGGATCGTCGGCACCCCCACTTCAAGGTAGTCTCGGTGTTTCTTTTCTGTCCCCCCGCTTCATTCGTCGTGCGGGTACGCTCTTGAAGCCCACACCCCCTCCCTTCGACAATAACGGGCTGGGAAGGCCATCGGTCCTCGTTTCAAGATCCTGCCTCTTTTTCGTTGTAATTTCCACCAGCGATGTGTATGTTGACGCGGCCCTCCGCGCCCTGATCCCCATTACAGCCAAACCTCCGGACCAAAAAGCCTTGGCAGCCGAAGTCCTGAATACCCCGCGTCCGCTTTTCCCCCGTCATTCTAATCAAATGACCCACTAGTCCTGATCGATACCTGAATCCGTTCGGGATCCTATGCGGTTACCTTTACACCAGCTGTTTACGGACCTCTTTCCTTTTTCAGAGTTTCACCTTCCCCCTCCTCTACCCGGCAAGTACGGTTTCACAGCCACCCCCATTCACGAGGAGACGCTTGGACCTTTGTTTGAAGTGGTATGATCCCTAACGTCTTGGTCAAGCTGTCCTCTTCTTTTATCTCAGTCTCATTAGAATTTTATTAAAGAGAAGCATTATATAAACATCGAGTGACGGGCTCCAGACCTGCTTCATCGAACCGCACATTTCTGTGCACACGTTTTTCACCCCCCCCACTTTCCACATTTTTAAGACCCCTGACCACCCCGACGGACGAGGCCAGCTAGCAGTCGCGTCCCCTTCATCCATCCCTTGTAGTATATTTTGTCGTCACATGCGTTTACATTTAGGAAGGCCCCTCCCCCCCTTCAGACGGCCCCCTCCTCACTCCCACACACAACGCCAGGCGGGCTCAAACTGGCCAGCCTTTGACTTTTCACTTTTCCTCGAACTTGTTCCTGTGGACCGCAAGGACAGGGTCTCGACTGAGTTTTCGGGTTCAACTTTTTTCCTCTTGTTCTTTGGAAAGAGTCGGTCACGGCGCCTCAATTAATGTCTTTAGCGGTGGAGTGATCCCCGACTGGGTTTTTTTGGTCCTCCCCTCTTTTCGAATAGTTGGAAACCTTTTCTGCCGGAGCTTTTTTCCGCCGGTTCGTCGCTAGAATTTTTTCTGTACGTTTCGCCCCCTCCTGTGGCAAAGGGAATCTTATGAGACTTTCAGTTAGGGATTCTCGCAATCGCTTTTTCGTAGGCTCTCCCATTCCGTCCGCATCCTCCCCTCGCTTTTCTTCGCTTTACATTTTTGCGCCTACCTTTTGGCGGCCGAATCAAGTTGTTGGATCCAATACTTGAACTGGGCTGGGGCGATTTGGCGTTTCGGTTTCTCGAAGGCTTTGGAGTTCTACGCCCAACCTTCGCATATGCCACCCGTCCTTTAAGGGCCATTCTGGTTCCGGCGGGCTTGAGCCCCGCCGTCTGCATACCCTTCTTTTATGGCCTTCCCCTTTTCCCGCAGAGGTACCTCTCGAGGGTCCCGGGCATCATATGTTCGCCTTTCTGAATGCTCCGTTTACGTGGGTGGCTGGGAGCCGTCCGCGGCAGGCAGGTTGCGAGCCGATCTCATTTCGCCACCTTGCGTATTTTCTTGGCCTAGCTCTCTCGTGCTCACGGGTAACGAGTCCGTCAAAGACGCTCTGGCCTTCGTTATTTTGACCCCCCCCCCCGACGGTGGTGCTCCCTCCCCCTACGAGCTTTTGCCCCAACGTTTGGCTTTTTCTCTGCCGGCATTCGATTTGTAGTTCACGGAGGGAAATACAGCCGCCCATTGGTTGACGCAACAGCCGAGGTACGCACTCGTTATGCTTTCGTGTACTTCTTTCTCCCCGCCGTCTGGGTTTTCCGAAGAGTTCCCAGCTTTCAGATCTCCTTTTCATCGTGTTGTTGTAGAGATTTTAGACGAAGTATGCATTGAACGAACTCCATCATAACTTCTTTGGGGCATTTTTTCCTAGTGATTCGCCCTTCATCCGGTGCGTACCTATGTTTGCGCGTCGGCCCCCTGGTCCCCCCCCCGGTGTCCCCTACCACCGAATCAAGAAAGCCACGACTTTTTGGCAGGACCGGTTCGTAGTTGGCGTGACAGGTGATCCCCGCGGCTTTGGCATTATTTGAGCAGTGCTTGTTTCTCTTGTAACAATCTCGTGAGACTTCCTTTCACTCAGAATTTTTATCCCTTTCCTCCCCTGGTGCAGAAGCGATGCAGTTTCTGACGAACCTTCTTACCGAGAGAAGGCTTGACAGCCCACACATTTTGAGCTCTCCCCTCCTCAGGGCGAGACCGACTTCTTTTTCTTTTTTCACAGCCCCTTGAAGTCTGCCCCCAAGTACGGCTCGCTTTGTGACTTTGTCCCCCTTTGAACTTCACGGACTGGTTTTTAGCCCCAAGGTCGGTTACTAGGCCTAAATAAGATACCCCGTTCCTCATCGCCCCCCCCTTGCGTCCGGGATTCCACCACTTCTTCTTTTTCCGGCGCGCGATCGTCCCGTTCAATCTGCCTTCCCCGCAAGCCCCTTCATCGGCGTTTCATGGACGGACGATTTCGTCAGCCCTTACCCCTCAAGAGATTGCTCAGCCTCTACAGGGACTTGCACGACCTTGTCTGTACCTGAGTCCCTCTCCACTTATTCTTGCCCTCCCCTTCCCCTTTTGATTACCTGAAACCCGCGCGTTGAATCGCCAGAGCCGGCAACGGCCTTTTTTTTCTAATCCTTCCTTCTCTCGTCGTTAATTTAATCGTGGGCTTGTCTCCCTGTAAGTTTTCGTGGCCTCTACTGAATCCCGCTCCCTTTTCCTTTCCCCCCGAGCCCATAGAATGTCCCGTTCCCCTCCTTTTCCCTCTTCCCTTCCCCAATGGCAATTGCGAGTACCTAGCCCCCCTTTCCTTTAAACGGACCAGCAGCGCCTGGCGTTGTTCCCCCCGAGGCCCCGCCGTTTGGTGAGGTGTCCCTGACTTTTCCCCCATTCCAACGCGCGCGGAACTGAGTACTCGCCCCTTGGTCTAGTTTTCTTTTGATGTTCGTTTTTGTTGGGGGCTTACGTCCTTTAGATCGTCGCCCCTTCAATCCGGCACAGACAGGTCTCCCCCGTTGTGACCAGCTGGCTAGGTCACACTCTCTTCGACCCCACGTCCTTGATGACGCTCTAGCTAGAGGCTGAGCGAGTCTGCACATGCCTTGCGCACTTGAGAGGGATAGAGGACAACGGGGACACGCATGAGTCTTCACCATTTGAATCCCTTCCTTCTTTATGGATTCCAGCTAGTGCTTCCTAAGTAGCAGCACATCGAGTTATCCCCCTCTCCCTCCCCCTTTTTGCTTTGGCTGGTTAACACTTGCGTCAGGTTTTGCGCTCCGGCTTGAAAATTTTGACCCTTCTCGACGTCCAGATGTTTCGCCCCTTAGGATTTTCGATATCCGGTTTTTCCCCAGTTTTAATGTCTCTCAAGGACGTCTCTTTGTCTGCGCGGTCGTTGCGCGATTTTTCTGGCTTCTGGTTTGTTGTTGAGGTTTTAGCGCCCGATGCTGTGCTCCCCGTTGCTCTTCCCCGGCTGCGTCTAGGGAAGTTACCGTTCGTCAACGCTTGTGCAGCATCTACTGTACGAGCGACGGGCTTGTCGACACGCTGCCCTTTCATTTCGAAGCTGCTTTGTTTTCGTTGTGTGCCTTCTTTTTGCCGACCTCACCTTGGACACACATTTTTCTGTAATAAGGCTTGGACTTAGTCAACACTCCCACTTCCGATTCCTTGCTTGTTTAGTTAGCAGGATTCCAATTGCGGAAGTTAATTGACGTGTCCAAATTATTCCCTAAGTCGTTAACCGTTTTTCGCTCGGTTGTACCCTCCTTTTTCTTTCCCCGTTAGTTTTGTGGTGCTCGCTTGAAATCTACCCCCCCTCCCACCCCTTTCCTATTCCCCTCAAATGGTTACTTTTCATCGGAATTTCTTCGGAATCTGCACCCCCCACCTCCCTCGACCTGTGTACCCCCTAGGTATCGCTTGCCGCGCCCGGTTAGCGCATCTTTTTCAGCGGCTCTCCGGCCTTCCTTTTCCACGTACTTCGGAGAGCCTCCCGCGTACTGCTGCGTATCTCTCTCTCTCCTCCCGTGTTTTGTTGGATCTCAGCCGCATTTAAGCTTTCAGGCCTGCTTCCCCTGAACGAACCACGGTTTGCGGTTCGTCTAGCTGAATATTGCGTGCTTCCTTGCCGCAGAGTGCAAGCTCTATCACCTTTTTCTTTTTTTTCTCTCGAAGCGTCGAGGGGTGGGGGTGCCCTTTAACAATCTCCACCAATTCGTACTTCTTCCCCCGGTTCGTCTAACGGTGCCCTGCTTTGAGCCCCAAAGTCCCGAACACTATACGGACGGCAGCAAGTGGTACACCCAGCTTTACCAGGTTTCCCTGTTCCGTGACCCCCTTGTGGTTTATAACGGTTTGAGCACGTCAGGAGTCTTTCACTTTTACAAACTCGGGCGAGTCTCGGGTTTGTGCTGAACCCCTCGTTCAATATGGATCCTGTCGTGGCCCGCTTAGCAACACAATGACACCCCTACTTAGGACAAGGAACCTCTTTCGGTCCCTTTCCCCCGCGGGTGCAGATTTATGCCAAAGAGTTTTACGGCAGCTTTACCTAGACCAACCTGCGCCTTTTCGGGCCTCTTTCCTATCGTCCTCCCCCCAGGACACTTCTTTTACCCTTCACGACAAACAGCCTTTCCCTCCAGAATACCCGCGACTCTCCACCGAATTGGAAGCTAACTGTCTCCCCTTTCTCCTTCTCTAACCAGTTCTCTTGATGTCTTTTTTACTCCCTGCGTTGAGGACCATCGTACACAGGCTTCATTTTCCTCTCACCCCCTAGCCCCGGCTCTTTACGCTCCATGCGGGAGCCGCCTTGATTTCTTTCTTTTTAAGCTGCGTCTTTGCAGAGCAACGAACGTTCCGTGCAAGAAGAATATGGGTTACCTTCTCCTTATGTTCTATTACATTTTTCCTTCCCACGGAGGTGTTCCTCTCATCCGCAGTCTTCCACCTTCCCCCAAACCTGGCCCCTCCCCCTATGCCCCCATTTTTTATTTTCGAGTAGTTTTAATAGAATCATCGAAACATTTTTACAACATACTCACTCCACGTCGGCCCTGCCTCTCCTCCCCCCCCCCCTCCTTCGGGCTTCAAAGGCTTTACATGTACTACGGCAAGGTGGACGCTTGGAGCTTGCGACTGATGTCATTTTCACACTTCGTGGCGCTTTGGCCACTGACGAACGAGGTCTCTTCTCAGGCTCCCACGCACATGTATTCAGCGTTCTATTCCCGCCCTATTGCTCTTTTTCTCCCTCCTGGTTCCGCCGCATGTTCAGTTGCTATCTAAAACCTTGGACTTTTGAGGCTGAGATATGGCGTCCAGCGCGCTTGCTTTCCTTCTCCTTTTCCCCCCCATGCGTTTGTTTGTTCTCCCATTTTCATTCCCTCTCCATCCGTTTCCACTTCAGAGGGCGCTTCCTCCCCTCTCTTTTCCGGCGGCTTTTGCCGACCAAAGACGTCAGACTAGGTTAAGCGCGAGTTTTTTTCTTTCGTTCATTCGGTTGTCTTCGGGAACGGGCCGAAGTCTACGGCCAGTTGTTGGCGCCACTTGTAACTCTGCGTGGTTTATTTGGCGTTACTTTTCCCCGACGTCTTTTGGTAACTGTTTGCGCCTCGCTCACCCTGACGGGGCACTTTTTTTCACGCCGGTGGAGATCTTACTTTTCCTCAGGTTCGCGGCCAGTATGACCTTCAGGACGTCGCTACTGCTCGGACCGGGCCATCCTGTCCCTCGCTAATGGCCGTGGTGGATGTGAATGTGGCAGAAAAGTGGGTAGGATCTAAAGGCGCATTCCCCGCCTTGTGCCCTGGCGCCAAGCTCTGTTCCTTCTTTCCTTTGACCCCTCTTTGTTCAGTACAAGCCTCTCTGCAGTCCTATGCCCTTGGGGGTGCTCCAGAGTCACGAACCAACAACCCGATTCCTCTGTCCAAACGCGTTTGCTGGCGTGTCTCGCCCCTGCGGTCATTATTTGGAATTTGAGTTTTCTCTGAAAAAACAAGCGCCCCATTGGGGGCCATCGACCTCCCCCCCGTTTTCTTACGCAACGGGGTCGTTGTATTTTCGGCCACGTACAAGTGACCTGCACCCTCTCTGGCCATTCGTTCCCGAAGAAGGCCCTCCACCCTTCGCTATGT
>Ga0179593_1377317_pt1 | contig 10842 bp, 12 predicted proteins | sample CZODoug2_1_08_16_FD_185931 | JGI IMG/M metagenome (GOLD analysis project Ga0179593, IMG submission 185931) | Vadose zone soil fungal communities from Angelo Coast Range Reserve, California, USA - CZODoug2_1_08_16fungal (PacBio error correction) | ecosystem: Environmental > Terrestrial > Soil >... | reverse complement strand
AGTTTTTTTTTTTTGCCCCTCTGGGATTTTAGAAAACTGCATGGCCCTCGGTTTTGGCCTACACCCCCCCCCCCTGTTTCGCTTCCCCTTGTCTCCTTAAAACGGGACAGGTGCTTTTTTTTCCTTTCCCCTGAATCCCGTCTTGGTGTTTTGGCTCCGGAAAATAATTCAGTTTTTGACCTAAGATCCCTCATTACCTTTTTCACAATCTCCTCGATCCCTCAAACCCATCCCCTTTTCCCCAACACCCTCATCCGTCCAGTCAATGGTGCCTTTTTAACTCTTCCAACCTGGTGTTTGTTTTTAACTCGTCCCCCTTTTCCCAACACCCCCCCACTTTTCTCCCCCTGGTTTCCCCCCTGTTGAACTACTTTACTGGTCCCAACACCGAGCTCTTTCTGACATTTTACGGGACACAATGTTTCCACCCTCCCATTTGCCCCCCTCCCCAATTCGTTTCCCAGCATATGCTGAAAAATTTTTTCTTTGAGTTATCTTTTTCCCCCCCCCCCCCACAATGCTTACCTATCCGCTGCCCCAACTTTTTCCCCCCCCCCCTCCCCCCACTAGAGGTTCCTGTGTCCCCCTGGCAGGCACCTACATACCCCCTCCCTTGCATATGGGAAACTCTGTCCCTCGCGGTTGAAGACGACCCCCAAGTTAAATTAAGGTTGCGCCCCCTTTCCGTTTGCCGCTCCCCTTTTTCCCCCCACACTTCCGAAAGCCACCCGTGAAATCGTACGATCTCCTCCTTCACGTTTGAAGGCAAACTCCTTCCCTTCACTTTTTTTTTTCCTTTGACCGCAACAGTACCCCCCATTTGTCGTTTCTCCCCCCCTTAGCTTCAGAGCATCATGCCCCCCACTGCCCCTTCTGCACGAATCCGCCCTGAGACCCCCCACTCTTTCACCCTTTTTTTTTTTGGGGTGTGGGGTGGGGGGGTTTCCCCGAGAACTTTTTTCCCCAGCATTTTTTCCCCGTTTTTTTCCGGTGCCTTTTTTCTTCTTTCTCGCACCCACGTTTCTTAACACGAACACCCGTCCCCCGGAGTTCGAGGTGGAAATGCCCCCCTTTCTCAGATTTTTGAACTCAGGAAACGTGGTTGCAAGCCCCACCCCTCACTTCCCTCGGACTTCGACTAAACAGCCTCCCCAACCCCCCCTCACCTCACTGCCCTTTCCTTCGTGAAACGCAGCCTTATGGCCCCCCCCCACCTTTCCTTTTCCTTGTTTCCGGCCTTTGACCCCACCCTCCCGGATTTTGTCCGCCAAAACCCTTGTGCCTGTTATTGTACATTCCCTTGAAAAATGGCCCTTTGTCCCCCGGTCAACGGCCATTCCCTGCTCATGGTCTACTTCCGAAGCCCTGCCCAGTGCAACACTTTTCCCCGTAAAGCCCTTCTATTTTCTTCCACCACCTTTTTTACCGTACTCCGTTTCCCCCAACCCCCGTTCATATTCCCCCCCCTCCCCTCTCCAAAAAGTCCACAGGGCTGACCAATCCAGCTGCTCTTTTCGCAGGCTAGAAGAGCCGTTGCCAGCAGGGGCCAACCCCTTCCGACCTGCTCTGAGTTTCCCAATAAAAGATCTAGGGCTCCCACCCCCTCTACCGCCCCCCCCACTCTTTCCCTACCCCACCCCCTCCCCCCCCCCCCCCTCCCCCCCCTCCCTCACCCCCTCCTCCTTCCCCCCCACCACTCCCCCTCCCCCCCCCCCTCCCCCCCCCCCACTCCCCGCTACCTCTACTGCCGTCGGCACGTGGCCCGCTCAACTGCTCCCAGTAAGTTTTTGATCGTATGCAGACCCCCAAACCGTAAGATAAGGGGTTAATCCCCCAAGGTATCCCCCCCACCTTCTCTGACGCCTTTTCTATGTCTATTGTCTTAGAACTGCGGCGCTCCCCCATCTAGTCGACGCCCCCCAGTCCCTTACGAGAGCGACTTATTTTGCCTGCCTTCGTCACTTTGTTTCCCCAACTATCGTTTTTCCATCGGCGGGCGAAGTATGTGAGCTTTTTTTTTTCACACCCACTCCTTTTTCCCGTTGCTGAACAACATTTTTGGTTTTTCACGGAGAAAACCCCTCTTTAATTTAAGACGGTACTGTCAAATTTCTTCTCATTTTGGAACCAAATTTCTTCGGCCTTTGTAGTCCCCACCCCTTTTTTACCCCCTGTTCCCCCGTTCCTTTTTTTTCCGGATTGGAAGCTCCCTTCTCCGACTCCCCCCCCCCTTCCCTGCTTGCCCCTTCTTGCTCTTTCCAGTGCGGTATATCTGGCATACGTTTTCCCCTCGACCGTTAGTTCTTGAGTGTTCCCCATTTCAAATGCCAAAACTATTTTTCAGGCTTCAACTCAAGCTCTTGTTTTTTCCCACTACACCACTCGATTTCTTTCTCCCTTTCTAATTTCCCGGAAATCCCTACTGGAGTTTACTCATTCACTTTTTCTCCCCCCCAGGTCTCCCCTGGAATACCAAAGGAACCGGTAACACGTCCTCCATGCTTTTTTGCCCCCCATCCAGATAATTCATTTAATGGGGGCCCCTTTCCCCCCCCCCCCTTGCACTTCTTTTCTTCGTGAGATGGTGTTCCCCTATGTCTGTCCCGACAACCTAAAAACTCCCCCAAGCCCTGTCTATAGAATTTCTGAATCTTCGTTCCAAAAAATTCTATCGTCGACCGTTCCTCTTGAAAAACTTCCACAGTTTTCTATTTCCCTCTTCCCTTTCTGTTTCATGGAAAAGGTTATTAGGTCTTCCGTTGTTTCACTGGTGTCCTGTAGTCTCCAAGGCTTAGCAGGAGAATTCCAGTCAACAACGGGGACTGATATACTTCTTAAATTCTGGGGTTTAACCTCAGGAATGCACCCAATTCCCCCTTTCCTGGACCAATTCCCAACCCTCAGATTTACTCCTTTTTTTGTGGTAATATCTATGTGTTTTAATTTTGCACTTTTGCTTGCTGTCGTCGTTTTTACCCAGATTGAAAAGATTGTTGAATTTGTCCCTTTTTTGAGGTCTGCACTACTTCCTCTGCCCTTTTCTTTGGCTCAGTTCCCGGTTTTTTTGGTTCAAGGTCTTTTAGGGGGACCACGGGAAAATCCAATGTGGTGACCCCCATCCCCCCGACCGTCTGAATCGTTCCAGTTTTCGGTCAAGTTCTCAAACGCGTATACATTTTGGAAAACGAAAGAAATGATTTTGTCCCCCCCTGGTCTTTTTTTTTTATTTTGGATTTATCCCATACCCATTACCCCCCTCTCTAACCAGATTTTAAGTTTTTTCTGGTGGCTTCCCCATTAAAGTTTGAAACCCTTATTGTGGGCCCCCCCTTTTTCATGTGTTCAAGTTCTTTTCCCAGTCGGATTTTTTCGGGACACGTCACCGGGTTTTCCTTTTTTTTTTTGTGCTTGGTTTTTTTTACCGCCCCATTTGACGGAAACGTAGGTTAGCGCGCCCCGAGTGAAAGTCCTCCGGTTCATAGCTTCTCATTCGGCAAACATCACTTTTGGGCCCGTTTCAGTTGGGGACCACGAAACGAAAGTGCATTTGCGGTCCCAAGTCTTTGCCCGCTCTCGCTTGTTCCAAGAGCGTCCCATCTCGGCCCCTGGTGTTTGCTTTGTTGTACTTTATAGGGGTCTCCAAGTGATGCAACCGGGAACCCGGTTAGTTGTTGAAAGGATAGGACAAGTTTTTTTTTTTTTTCTTTTGTTCTAGATTATTTTTTTTTTCCTTTCTAAAAATGTTTTAAAGGATTTTTCTCCCGTTGCCAACCCTTGTTACCCCTACAGTGCGTTTCGATTCGGTTCCGACCTTCCCTCAGATATTTGGACCAGAGCATGGATTTTTTCTTGTGACACGATTTACTTCATGCATGCGTACCCAACGAACTACGGTCGATGATCATAATAGTGACTGGGGGCCTGCTTCGAAGACTTCTCAGCCCAAGTTCCTTGCCTGTGACGATTTCCCTTCTCGGGTGGTCTCAGTCCTTCCCTTTTTTAGGAAACCCTGTTGGATTCCCCGTCCCCCTAAGCTTGATCCCCCCTTTCTAGCGCATCACCTTCTTGTGATGCTGGGTCGTTAAGCTTGCGTCTTTTTGCTTTGCGGCGCCGGCGATGGTCGGTGCCAAAGGATCTCTGTATTTTTTGACGCCCTCAGAGGAAAGAGTTTTTTTTTCACCCTGTTTTGGTTTTTTTTCACCCGTCCTTCGAGTTTGTTTGCGGTAGGTTTTCTTTTCCCGCGCTGTCCGCTGCGGAAGGTTCTTTCGCTCATCCTTTTCTTTTTTTTTCAGTATTTTCTGACAGAGTAAATCGTTTTTCCCCGTCAAAAATTGTGTGACCTGAACCTTTTCCTCCATGTCGTCTGGCAAACTCCAGTTGTGCACTTTCCCTAATGGTTGCCCAAACTTAACGTGATCCAAAAGATTCGGTGGGTCTGTGTTTGTCAGGGACAACGGGGATACACTTTCTTTACGATCGGTCCCGAAATTCAATCACTACCTTCTGTAGTTGCGCCTCTCTCTGGAGGATTCCCTCTTCCAATCCTACGCTTCAATTCAATGTCCGCCTTTTGCTTTTTGAGTAGGAAGCCTTTTTGTTTTGTGTTCGCTTTTCCGTCGCGTCTGCCAGGATTTTTTAGTCTTAATTCAGTTCTTCTCTTAGCACCAATGCTTCCCTCGCGGGTATTCCAAAACCTTGGGTTTTCCCTCCCTCCTTAGATTTCCTTGGCCACGAAATTTTTTTTTCAAAGTTTTCGTCTTGTGGTTTCTTTTAAAATCTCTTTGACCATTTGTCGCGGTTGTTTTGCGGTCAAAAGTTCTCTGATGCGTTTTATGTAAGACTATGCTTGCTTCCTTCCTCTCTTGGCCCCAGATAGTTGTGGCGTTTGGGGCCCCACTGAATTCCTGTGTCTTCAAAGGTCGAGTCCTTGCTCTTTCCGATTTCCTCTTTGTTTCTTTAGTGTTTGTGACCGTACCCTTTTCCTGCTGCTTGTGCACTGGAAGTTCCCGCTGGAATAACTCGTTTTAAACCTATGCTTTCCCGGGCGTTGGCATTTGAGTATTTGTGGTTTGGCACATTTTGGACCGTACCGCGATCGTTTATTGCGGCGATTTTTTTTTCTTTCCGCGTTTCGGCCACCGGCCCGTCCCCCCCGTTCCTCCCACTGTTTGCTGAATCCCACGAATATTGAGGATGCCCTTGTAATTGTTTGAAAAAAGTTTCGTTGGCCTAACGACTACAAGTGGAGAATGGAGCTCGTTGTGTCCCAGACCCGGACATGTAAGTTCGTTCCGGACCCTTGGTCTATTGGCGTTGTGTGACTGGTTAAGTCTTTCAAATGTCTTGTCTTGCGTTTTTTTTTTTTTTACCGTTTTCCCCCGGTTTACGAAGGTGAGATTTTTTTGTGACCGGGATGTTTTCGGTTCTCGATTCCCACCGTAAAGTTTAGATTAGGGTATGATGTCTTTTAGTTAGGGAAACCTGGTACTATTTTTCGTCCGAAAACTGGCCACCCACCCAGAAGTATGCCTCCTCCCCCAGGACGGCCCCTTTTTTCCCTGTTTTCCAGGGTCACTACTTCTTTTCTAACCTGGGTTTATAGCGTTTCCCCACTACGTTGTCCATGCTTTCTACGGCAAAACTCCCCTTTCTTCCTGCAGTGGTCCCAATATCTCTCTCTTCTTTGTTTTTTTTTTTTTATGAGATAGGTTGCCCGACCGTGGGTGCTCGAAAAACAAAGCCCATGGCCCCGTGGCCGCTAACCCCTTCTCTGCGGGGTCAAAGAGTATTTCCTGGAAACCCCCCCTTCCGCACTGGCGGTTCTTTGGTCGCACCTCCCGTGAGGTTTTGTCACGTTACCCCCGGGGCAAATATGCCGTTTTTTACTAATCCCCTCCCAACCCCCCCTCGGAACTTTCGCTTGAGACACGCAACCACGTTTCAACAACCCCTTTTTTTCCGGGTAACTGGCTTTTCTTCCAGGCTGGTGTTGCACTTCGCCTTTTTTTTTTTCCCCCAACCCACTCAATATTCCCATTACCACAAAGGGAATCTTCTTTTCTTGGTCCCCCCCCCACTCGATTTCCCCATTTGGTCCAACACCTGTTCAAACCTTTTCCTTTTCCCTCATCCCAAATTCGTTGGATTCCAGTCAAAAGTTTGATTACGTTTTTTCCCTGTTCTGTACCCCCACCTCTCCATATACGATCCCAAACAACCTCAATAAGAGGACCTTTTGAACAGTCGTGTGTTGCCATCACTACGTTAACCCCGCCCTAAAGAATATGGGAACCTTTCTCGGGGGAACCCGGGGTCCTCAGCAGTACCCTTAGACCCCCCACATAATATAAACGCCACCCTGACACCTTCACTCCTTGAACGATGGAGCTCGGCCGTTTTACCACGCGCGCTCTCCCATGGCCCCACGAAGCTCCTTTGCGCCCACACTGTCCCCCCGAACCCTGTGTGACCCCCCCCTGCATATTTCTACACAAAACAGGATATGATCCGCTTGCGCCCAACCAACAGGTAGTATCCCTTTTTTTTTTTTTTTTTCCCACATTTTGAACTGTTGTCCTCTCTATACCCTCGTTAGAAATTGTTCATGCCTCCCTTTTAGGGCCCCCGCCCGTTGTCGAGGACGGACACTTGCCAGTGTTGAAAGAACTACACATAATGGAAACGCAACACGACTAGATACCCCAGCAAACGCACTTTCCCGATCGCGCTAACGTGTCCCCAGTCTGGGGTAAAGCGAGGATTGCGGAAGAACGCCTCCCCCCTGATGTCGATTGTTTTCATACACTTGTGAGAGAATTCCTATCGTGATGGTCGGATACCCTTCGTTTCACCTGCCACCCCCGATCTTCCAGATAATTCCCAATCCCCTTACCGGTACATTCACACTGGCTTCTGCCTTTCCCGTCTCGGTTTCACACATTTTCACTGACTTTCCTCCTTTTTCACTACCCACTTTTTGCAGATTTCTCCATACGCAAACCGTTTTTCTAACCTGCGGATACAGCGCGCATCCTTACTAGTTCAAACTAGTACAGCGCCAGGCAGTTTTTCAAACCAAAACTCCTCGTCTCTCACGTCCTCCATTAAACTTCTCCTTTATTGCTTTCCCCCTGGACAGCGCCCAAGGTCTGATGCCCGCCAGTCAAGGTTCGAAATGACGTCACCTACTTTTATGCGTGAGCAGAAAACCAAGGTATTTTTTAGTTTGATTAGGTGGTCCTCACCGGCCACGTGATTTTTATGTTTCTTTCCCCCTTCCCTGATCTTAGGCCCCGGGAAGGAATTCGACGCCCTGTCCACTAGAAGACAGGGCCACATTTCCTTTTTGCTCGATTTGTTTGGTGACTAAAGTGGTGTTTTTTACCTACAGCTGATGTCACGAGCTTGACTCACGTGGCTCCTAAACACTTCCAGGAAAGTTGGCTGGACAAAGTTTTGCCGTCCCTTTACGCTTTTCCACAAATCTCGGTCCCTTGTCGGCTTCGGACCGATCCACTCCTGCCCGTCCTCTCTCCCGTTGGGCAGATCCCCCTATTTTTCCCGATTCCCAACCTTTTTGCGATTGCCGCGTTCTGCCCAACGAGCGTGCGGGCATTGATCTTCCCTGGCCACGGTTAGTCTTTCTTTCTTGAGGTTCCCGCCTTTCCCACCTATTTTCGGGAGGATGCTAGAACATCCTGGATTTCTTTTTTTTCTCCGCGCTACTTTCCGAATAATCGCTATGGTGTTACTAACCTGCTCGCACAAGGAGGAAGACCCCTGACGGCTACTTTACGACTCATTGCACCACAGCTGGATTCAAAAGTGATGGGGGGACCTCCCCATTTAATGGCGGTTGTTTAGTTGAGCTATTGCTCTAATGTTGATTTCCGAATCCACCGACCAACCAGGCCATTGCTCAAGCAAGTGTTGATTCAGTTGCCCAACCTTTTAAATTGACGGTTCGAACTCCCTCTGAAACCTGAACACGTTCATCACGATCATGCTGTCGAACTTTTACCCCCCCCTGCGCCTCATACTGGTTATATGCGCCAAGACTGGGAGCTTCCCAAACGGACGTTTATAGTACCCACCTGTCGGGCCCCCGTGTTTTTCTTCCCGGCAAATGCCGAAATGGGTTGAACGTCCCACACAAATTTATATCTTTTTTCTTTCTTTACACCTTTTGTTGTGTGAGGTGTGTTGAATTTCATTCGGTGCTTTCCGTCTCGTCGGTTCACACCACTGCAGATAATTTCGTCCGTTGGATCTGCAGTCCTTTTTCCCCCCCGCGATTCTTGTTCCTCAGGCGTGCATTTTCCTATTTTTCCTGAGCGCCAGGTTTAATCGGACTTTCTTTCGTGACTACAACTTGTTCCGTTTTCGATACCAGTTGTTCGAAACTGAGAGTTGGGGACATTTTGGCACGAACCTTCGTCCTCCCCTTCTCTTTGGCAGGGCGGTGGTTCGGTTGACAAATCAGGGGACATTCGGATCAAATTATGGCTCGACCACCAAGACTTGAAGTAATTTTTTGGGGTTATGTTCAAACTTTACCCTCCGATGGGGCCAGGACATTTGAATAATGTTGCCCCCCCCTTCGGATGGATCGGTTTCTATCCAATGGGGCTCTGATGGCGATTTCCCCCAAAATTTCAGTTTCGTTAAAGCCATTCGCTGATTTCCCCGGAAAACGTGGTGCCGCCGAAGAAGCGGACCCACAGAACCCTCAAAAGAAACTCCTCCTCTTTTAGTTCAAGCCTCCTGAAAACTAGTTTTTTTGCCCTTCTTTGGCCCATTTTTTAGGGAAAGGGCTACTGCGTGAGGGGTTGGGGTTTTTTTGGAGGGGGAAAAACCACGTTTACTGGCCCGCTTTCTCGCTGTCCCTGGCGCGATCGGCAATTCGGGGCCGTTGGGTATATAGGGGTAGCTGCCAACCCACCCTGAGTCCTGAGTGACAGAACCGGCCCCGGGGAGTCTCCCGGTTTGCTTTCCGTCACCCGTTTCTGACGATATTTATTTTTTTTCTGCCGTGGACGGTTTTGTTTTTTTTGTTTCGATTTTTTATTCGTTTTTTTAAAGGAGAGTTTATGTTCCCCACCCACATGTCAAACAAGTTGGCCAGTTATGACGTGCAATTGTGTTTCCCCGCTTAGGTCCTTGGCGCCGATTTTTTTCCACCGCTGCTGTAGAGTGAACAAGATTGAGAGTGCATTTCCGCGATTTTGTTCTGTCTCCGTATTGGCTTGCTGATCTATTGTCATTTTTTGGGAGCGTTTCCCGTTGTCCCTGTTCGAAGGTTAGATCTGTATCACTTGGTTGTAACGTGTCTTGGCGCCTCAGAGTTTTTATAACCTGCTCAGTCCTTCAAACGTCTGGGTTCAGTTCGCGCTGAATTTTTTTGCTGACTCAAAGGGGAGACGGTCTGGGTACCCCCAGATTACTTGGTATTTTTGCTTTCCCCGTAGTTGTATATGGGTTTTTCTTTTTTACAATGCTTCACCAACGGTCGCTTCTCACCGCGTCAAGGATAGGAGAGCTGATACTCCGCCTTGAGGAACCGTTGCTGTCTGGGAGCATAACCGGATAATGTAATCGTTGAAAATTGTTTGGAAAGACCTGACTCCATTCGTACCCTTTTCCACTGCAATGCGGCGGAAAAGTAGCGCGACCCTGATGGGGGGAAACGGACCGGGATCACATTGCATCGGTGACCGACTTTATTCCCCCCCCCCCCTTTCAACCAAGTGTTCCCTGGCCTCCTCGGCGTCCGGCCATCTCTTTCCGCGCTTTCGGCCCGGGCTGCAGTGCCCGTGCGTGTAGACTTTTGTCTTCCTTATGCTTTACAGGAGGGGTTGGCTTGGTTTTTGAGTGCTTCTTCCTTCACCCGGGCCTCGCAAACAGCTTCTTTTTCGAGGCTTTGACAGTTGTGCTTCAGATTTTCCCTTTCCCTTGCGTTTCCACGGGCGAGTTCTTGGGTGACTAATTCTATTGACCGTGGGGGTGCGCAAAGCGGTATTCTTGAGGAATGGGGCTTTTAGAATCTGCTGATTCTTTGACCCAGCTGCAGGGTTTTTGCATGACACCTCTTTTTCTTGGCGGGTCGGGGGCCCATTGATCCGCGTCAGGAGGAGGGCGCCATCGTCCGATTTAACCGGTGATTTTTGTAATATCTTTGTTGGCGAAAGGGCCTGCTTTTGCTGAAACACATTCCCGTTTTTTCTTCGAGAGGAAGGTGTTTTTCCACTTGCGGTAATGGTAATGTGTGGTGGCAAATGGCTGATGATGGTGGGGGGTCCCCAAAGTCCAGTCCGTATCGGTTGTTTTCTTGGCGCTGCGCTATTTTTCCGTGTTGGTTTTTGAAAGTTGCCCGAAACCCCCGTCATTCAGCAAGGGTTGCTGAAGACTCCCCCCATATTTTGCCCGGGAAAGGGGTGTGAACAGGTTGGAGTTGCCGCCCACAGGAAGTTTTTGACACTTCGACTTTTTTTCGTAAGTAAGGGTAGTGTGTGTCCACAACCCTTGGAATATTTGGGTGTTTTGATTTTTTTCCCGAAAGTCATCCCCCCAGTTTATGTTCACCAAGGGCCCGCGTTTACCTTCGTGAGAGGTTTTTTTTCCCGGTTGGTTGCGGTTCTTTCGTGCTGTCGAGTGTGTAGGTAATGAGGTGTAGTTTCAAAAACGGCCCATTTGCCGTTCGGAGCCACCCCCCCCCCCCGCCGTTTTTGTCTTTCCGAAAACCGGGGCCGTTTCTTTTCAAGGTCTCGTGTAAGCGAAAAAGGTTATATTCGTCCCACGAACGTGTACATTTCTGTTTTTTCCTAACGCCCAACGTTTCTGCCG
>Ga0179593_1278967_pt1 | contig 10842 bp, 13 predicted proteins | sample CZODoug2_1_08_16_FD_185931 | JGI IMG/M metagenome (GOLD analysis project Ga0179593, IMG submission 185931) | Vadose zone soil fungal communities from Angelo Coast Range Reserve, California, USA - CZODoug2_1_08_16fungal (PacBio error correction) | ecosystem: Environmental > Terrestrial > Soil >... | reverse complement strand
TTAGTGAAGATAGATGGCTGTTTCAGGGGTTTTTTTGCTTTCGGACGATTGCTTCTCTTCTGCTCTGATCTTCACTTCCCTTCCTTCTTCTTTGCACTCTCGCAAATGATTTGCTGTTTACGGCATTCCTATTATCTCGCATTTGCGACGTTTCGTTTCTCAAATTTTTAGTGGAGACTATGTTTTAACTCTTGTTGCTGCCGGACTTGACTTTTCTATTGTGACTAGAGCCTTGGGGACGCCTGCAGTACTTTTTTTTTTTTTTTTTTTTAAGACTTTTCACCTCCCTGCGTCCATATCTTTCCTTTATTCTGCTTTCTTCCGCGACAGCCTCGTTGCGGACGGCGCGGTCTCCTTTTTCCCCCTCTGCGGCGAACTGGCTTTCCTCTGTCGCTTTCCTCTTGCTACCTCTTTGTCGGGAGGTGGTGCTGTTTTCTGTCAATCTGTTCTTTTACCTCCCCTCTTTGTTGGAGCGCCGCCTTCTCTCTCACCCGTCCCTTCTATTTTATGCTTTCACGGGATCTCATAGATCCCTTTTTCCCTCTATTTGTTGGCACGATATACCTTGGAACCCTCGCCTCTTCCTCCTCTTATCTTGATTCCTACCGTTAGATGAGACCGGAGCCTCGTTTCTTGGGTTCTGCTTGCGTGATGTATCGGACTCGTCGCCCTACTGATCCCATTTTTCCCTCATTTGCAGATACTTTTATTCTTTGTGCTCGCCCCTCAGGCTGTTTATGTTTTAGAGGTTCAACGTTTCCACTGCTTCACTTGTAACATTGTCCTTTTTTCCTCTGACCCCTCGGATAGACCCCTCCACTCTTTATTCTTCATCGGATTTGACTTTTCTTGATTTTCGGTACCCGGTCTTGCGTCGTGTTTCTTTGATTGAGTCTCGTTCCCTACGCTCTTGAGAGGCGAGTTGATGGCACCTTTTCGGTCTTCCCTTTTCTAAGGTCCTGGGCACCTGATTCCGGCCGCTCTATGTTTCTTTGACGGTTCAGGCACATCTCTAGTGTCTTCTTTCGGAATTGATAGCCCCCGCCTTCTTCTTTGCCCTTTTTTTTATCCTTTTTAGCGGCACTATTTGAGCTTGGTTTTTTCCCCGTTCCTTCGGTTATCTGCTTTATTCCCCCCCTCTCCAGGACCTTTTTCCCCCCCTTCCCTTTTCCCTCTGCCCCAGGCTACACACTTCTGCTTTTCGCATCGAATTTTCTTTTCAATGATTTTCTTCACCGAGCGAGAGTAAAATAATACTGGATCGTTTTTGTTTGATTTTTTTGTTTGATGGTACTACTCGTGTTTTTCCGACTTCGCTAGGCTTTCCTGCGCCATTCCCGGAGAGATTTGTCACGCTTGACGAGCGCGGGTCCTTCCTTCGCTTAAACTCCCCTCTTGTTTATTTGCGGTGTTGCGAACGGCGAGGTTTTTTTTCCTCCTTACAGGGCCCGCTCTGTGCTGTTTTTCCTTTGTGATTGGTGAGAACTTGATTTCCCCCTTCATAGGTTTCCCCGGCCGTCTTTTTCCTTTTCAATAGTCGTCTTCTTTCGTTGTCCGCCCACATGCTGACTTCCCTGCCCCCCTTGGTTCATTTCCTTTGGCCCCCGTTAGACCGACAAGGTCATTTTTTGATCTTGTGCCTTCCTTTACCGATTCTCGCTCTTTCCCTTTATGTTTGTTGTGCTGACCCCCTCTTTTTGAAATGAATCTCTGTCTCGGATGGGGCTTGGCATGGAGTTTTCAGTTTCCGACGAGTCTCCCTGCCCCAACTTCTGTCATGTTTTTCACCGATTTTTGTTGTGGCGCACTTTTCCTGATTAAGAGGTACATTGCATGACTTCCTTTCCGTTTTCAGTCCTGCTCGGCTCGGAACTCAGCTTATCACCTGACCATTTCTCGTTTTTGTATTCCTTGGATATGAGTGCCGCAGACTATTAAGCTCGTCCGCACGTCGAACGCCCACCAGATTCCGACCCCCCACGACAGATTAACAGAGGTTCTGCCCCAAATTCCCCTTCTACATGCTCCTGTTCATCTTTCTTCTCACCCACTTCTCTCCCAAACCGGAGTACCCCTGCTATCGTGACGATTCCTCTGCCTCTGTAAGGTGTACTCGCATAACTCCTCTCTTCCTCTTCCCCTAAGTTTTTTTCGATCTATGTAGTGTTCGTCAAGCCGGAACCCCCTTGTGCGATGCCTTCTTAAAGTAGAGGAAGTCTGTTTTGCTCTCCTTCTGTTCGGTTCACGCTTCCTCCATTCCTCTTTCATTAGTAAACCCGATGGGATCCTCCTTCCGTAGTCTTCATACGTTTTTTGGGGCTTAAGTTCTTCGCTTTCCCCCCTTTGCTTCACGTAAATGCTCCCCCTTCTGTCTGAAACTTCCCTTCACCCATTTTTGATAGTAGTTTTCGGTCCGCCTTTCCTTTAACTTGAAGTAAGACTGAAAGTCACATCCGGAAAGTTCGACAACGCGGGAAATTCCGTTATCCTCAGCTTACCGTTTCCTGCCGTTTCTCCTGTCCAATTAACCTCACCTCCCCAGCCCTCACGTTTCCTCTTGAAGATACTTCAATATCCGTCTGCGTCCCCACCATCCCCCCAAAATTTTTCTTCTCCAGTAAGAGCCTACCCTCCGTGGTCAAATGCGCGACACCCAATGCCCTTTGAGCGTCAAAAATTGATTGCCATAATCGCACATTACAGCAAATTAACGCTTCCAAGGTGACTCCCTCATAAATTTAGTTATTGCGAATCTGAGTATCCCACTATCACCCTTTACTCCTCCCCCCCTTCGTGAATACCCTGTCCTATGATATATGATTCCCATCAGTAAGCGCTCCTAGAAGTTTCCGGAGTCGCGTAATTTTAATATTGAGCGATGTTCCCGTCCCCCCTTGCCCGCCTAACATCCACCAAAGATTGGCTTTTGCTCGATCGTCGTTTTGTTGTCCCCCTGGTCGCCCCCCTGACCGCGGATGGACGTCTATAGTATCTCACCCCTAATCCATTCCCCTTCTCGTTCCCAGCCTGCGATCCACTTCTTCCCTTTCCTCTCCGCGCTCGGAACCGCCCTCTCCCATTGCAGCTTTAATTATGCCGCCCCCAAAATTTTTTATCCGACCTCTGTTCATCGTCTCGTGCCACCCTACTCCTTTCCAACACGTCTACACCTCCCCCCTCCCACTACCCCCCAACCTCCTTAGCGAGCGGACCACAACTCTGTCCCTGTCGCGAATCTCTTCTAGTATCCCCACCCCGCTGCATCGTACCGCTGTCCGTCTCCTCTTTTTCCCTGTCGCACGAGGCCTTTTCAAAAAATTTCCTTGACTCCTAGCTTCTTCCAGTCCTTCCTGCAGAGCAGCATAGAACCCACGAAATCAGACATGTGAAGCCTGACCTGCAAAGCGGCCTCAAAGATCCCTTTCCCTTCCGAACGATGTCGTCCTTTTCTTTTTTGACTCACGCGTTTTCCGTTTCGTCCGTATTGTTGGCTGCTACCATCCCCCATTGTCCGTACTTTCAAATCGCTCTTGAACCTTTCAGTGGTCCCACCACCCCCCCATAGGCGTTCCTTTCCCCGCGTCTCAAGTCGGATTTCCATCTTTGTCTCCTATTTTTAGTGACGAACTCCCGCCCGCAAGCGACCCCCAACTCTATGATCCTCCCGCCCTTTAGTCCCACCACAACCTCGCGCTTTTTTCCGATGGGTACGCGGATTTCCCCTTCTCTCGCGGCTATGTTTTCCACAACTTAGCGTCGAGTAGACATTTGTGGTCCTCCATCCCCCCCCCCGATTCGTCCTGTCTCTCTCAAAAACCCCAGGTGCGGTACCAAACGTCCTCCTCCCCCTTCATGGTAGAGCACTTTTTTTTATCTGCATTGGATCGCACGGTTTACACCGAGCTCAACTTACTTCCGCTTCGTTGCTTCTTCTGTGTAAACTAGATAGGCGGCCTTTTGTGACCTGATGACCCTCGATGTTTCATTCCTTCAGTTTCAGACTGCTGCACCCTTCTCTCTCAGACAAATCCTTGGTGACATCGCCTTGCCACCCAGCAACCAGGTTATCCAACCAAAGACAGTAGAATTTGAGATTCCGCTTCGCCCCTCCCCTCTCGGGATGGTCTTTCATTGACCCCCTATTTATTGCCTATTCCTCGACAGGCCGGCAGAAAAGCTGACCAAAGACTCGAGCAGACCCTCCTTGATGGTGCGTCGATCTCTTCAATAATTTTTTTTCATACGGGTTTTGTTTTTTTGTTTTTGATCGTTCTGGTACATGTTATGCTGTTTTGGCTCGGCCCTCCCCAGGGAGTCTTCTCTTGACTTTTTTTCTTCGACGGAAGTCGCTTCTGTCTCCTTTGTGGTCCCCCTTCTCGATTGGCTTGTAGACTCTGACTTTCGAAGTGGCGCGTTTTGTTTACTCACTTTTACCTCCTCTCTCTTTTTCATCCTCTATTTCTCAGTCCCTTCTTTTCCTGACGACTCCGTTTCTTTCCGCTCCCTTTTGCACTTTTCTGTGGACTTGTTCCCTTTATTAAAAGGGCCTTCTCGAGGCGTTTAACGGCTCCCACGACGTTCCGTCTTGCTGCTGCTCTTCAGTCTCTTTCAAATTGTTTAGGACACCCTTCTATTCTTCTCCATGCCTCGAGAGGGTTGGGTTGTGTGTGGAATTCCCTAGAGTTGGTATCTTCTTCCTTTGTTGACCTGAAACGAGTTGGGCATTGTTTTGTTCCTTACGACTCTATCAGAAGCTCATTTTATTGTCATCCGGACTCGATAGCACTGGGGATCGGCCCCTCTGTTCTTCGTCTCTACCTTTGCCTCAAATTTCGATGACCAGGTTTTCCTATGTGTCTCTACGCGTTAGTCTTCCGTGATTCAGGCGCCTCTTTCTCCTTTTGGGTGTACCGCTCGGGAGAGTTATTATCGGCTTAGATGATTTCCCCCAGTTTCCCCCAGAAGCCGCTTGCTTGTTTCCCCGAAATTTTTTATGGGTTTTTTTTGCGCAAGCTTCGTTTCCGCGTCCGCTTTCTCACTCATTCCCAACTTGGCGACTTCCAAAAATTTCTTTTCGGCGTCCCCCCATTTTTTTAGAAAATTTTACACACGCGACTTTCTCCCCCCCCCATGCGTTGAGGGCTGGCCTTTTAAGTTTGGTTCCCCATTTTTCTTTGCCTGCTTGGTGTTTCCGTATTCTAGTTTTATATGATTTCAGCTGTCCATTTGTGCTGTCCACCCCCTCTTTGCTGTCTCTGCCGGTCTTTCGGTCGACCACTGCTTTTTTTTCCTCTGCTGATACTTCCTGACGATCGGCGCCCGAATCGAATCAGATGCAGCTCCCTTGATGATACGAATCGTTCTTCTCCGTGCTCCTGCGTTTTGGTCTTCCTTCTTCCTCTTCGATTTGCCGTTTTTCGTGCGGAGGGTATCTTGTTTTTAGCCCCTGCGTGGAAAAGGAAATGAATCGTCTGACCTATGCTTTCCTTGCATCGCATGATCATTCATTCTCCTTTTTTCGGTTCACGGCCTGCGTCGAGTCCCTCATACATATGGATCGCCTCTTTTTTGGAGGCCCCTTCTCACTTTGTGTTTCTATGTCCTTTTGCTTTCGCCATCAGATTGTCAGGAATGATCCCCGCCTAAAGCTGCTCTGATTCCCCGCCCCTCCTTTTTTTTATGCTGGTAGCGGCTCGACCTTATGATGTGATAATCATTTACACAACTTCCCTTACCTGTTCCCGGGGTTTTGTTCTCTTCAGTGCCTTATAGTCATCACCCCTCTTTTTTCTTCTCACCGAAGGTCCAACTTTTAGGATTCGAGTGTTCCACGCGAATGTCCCCCCGCAATATTACTTCAGGTCAAATTTGTACATTCTCTCTTCTTTCTCTTTTTCCTTAATTTTCTTCGACCGAACTTCCCCTCTGTAATGGTCTCGTCATCTTTACCTGTCTCCGTGCCGAAGAATGTGTCGGCCTCCTGTTATTTAGCTTCCCCACAATGGATTTATTTCTTTTGAATTGGCTGTTCGCCTGTTGAATGACATTTGCCCCGCTTTCCCTTTCTGATCACCCCTTCTGTTTGCACCTTTCCTTATGTAATACCTTCTTAGTTTGCTTAGGACCCGCTTAAATACGCTTCTTACCCGCCATTGCGTTATCGCATAGTGCGTAGCATCCCATTTGAATAGCGTCCCACTCCCAGGAGCACGACCCACTTCTTTCCTATTCAACGTTAAATTACTGAGGAATAACCAGCGGGGTATGCTCCATTAACAGTGCTGTTCCCGGAACTTTCCGGATATTCAGTTTAGACCAACCTTCTGCCTGGGGCCTCTCTTCTTACGTCTGTCTATTCCTGACTCCGATTTCTCTCGACCCTCATATTTTTCATCCTCAATTGTTGTTCTCTAGATGCTCGTGCGAGAAGCGGGCGTTCCATTATTCTCCTTTCACTCTAGTTTGCAAGTGGTGGTTCCTGTTTGGGAGAAGGCACCTATTCCTGAATTTGCACTATGACCCCTTTTATGAAGCTTTCGTTGTGTCTCCTCCTTGTACGTGGCTGTACGGTGACAGACTCTATTGTTTGATATTTCTCTATTCTACTCCCTCAGACTCATTTTACCCAGGGCTGTGGCTCTCTTGCGCGTTGTCTCGTCTTGAAGGGAAGTCCCCCGTCACTCCCCTTATCGGCCCTTGACCGCTTCCCTTCCTGAACCCCCCTTTTGCCCCACAGCTTCCCTTCGTCTGCCTTTCCCAGTATCTGGGAATTGCCTTTTCCTTGCCCGAACTCTCCCCTGCAGGCAGCCTCTTTTAATTTTTCTCCTGGTGGTATTTGTGCAGAATTTACTGAGGTCAGCCTACCAACATTCTTTTTCTCCTTCGTACGCGGTCGCTTGTCCCTTATCCCCCAATCCTTTCCCTTCCCCCGGAACAATGATGGAAACTTCAAGTTCACTTTCTTTCACAATAATTGTACCACTTCTGCCCCGTCGGTATTCTCAATGCTAGTAGACCCTGATCCTAAGACGTCTTTTCGGATCTGCTCCCCTCCCTTTCTTCGCTGTCTCCCCCAAATCATTCTGAGACTCACTCCCCATCCCCGTCAAATCAGATCCGTTCCCTTTTGTAACATAGATTAGCGCACAGAGCATCCGGTCCGTCCCGGCCTTCATTACCACCCCTTACACCCCAATCTTTTGTTACTCTATCTCTCCCGCACCTACTCTTTTTAGCCCACGAACGCGGTTTCGCCAAGCAACGGACTCATGCGCTTCCCAACCCGTCTCTCTAACCAGCGGTGCCTTCCTCACTCCACCTCTCCTATCCAGTCTTTGGTTCGCCTCCTTTCCTTTGACCCCCTCCCCTTGCCTTTCTTTCACTCGCCTTTCAATTCCTGTTAGCACGACGGTGGGCAGCCTACGTTCCGAAACACTCTTTTTGACTTCGCAAGCCGATCACCGACAAGACCAACTCCCAATCTCCCAACTTTGAACGACGCCGGACCCCCCCTAGGCCCTGCGCCCGCGGGATTTGCAACACTACAATCGGATCGATTTGCCTTCGACATCAGCGCAACAGATAATACGCCCTCTCTCCCCAAAACTGACGGTTTGAAGAACAGAGGACCCCTGACGCATAGCCCCGCCCTCAGGTTCCATCGCGAAACTCTTCCTCCCACTCCCCTCCATCTACTGTCATCTCCCAGAATCTGACCCCTCCTGTAAGATCTCCTACAAGGGCAACGTCCCCCTCCTCCTCAATATTTCCCCTTCGTTTTTTTCCGATCAGAGTTGTGTGCTCCACAATCTTTTTCCCCAACTTCCTTGTCCCGTTCGTTTCCCCTCCTCTACGCCTTCCCAGGCTCTGTCCTCAACACCCCCCCCAGATTTTTGACCCTCTTGTTATTTGCCCCAATCTTGCTTTTTAAGGTTTCGCGAGGGCAAGATTAACTGCCATCCCCCTCTTACCCCTTTCCCTCTTCCTCCATGCATCCCGCCCCCGACACGCTCCTGATAAACGACGCATCCGCTCAGCATTTTTTTTAAATGGCTTATGCCAAGGTATGGAGCGTTCTGTTGACAACACCATCGACCCGATCCACCCTGTCTCCTCTTATTTCCTTTTCTGGTCTATGAACCCATCACCCGGAGCTCTTTTCTCTCTTCTGATGGATCCCACAGCCCCCTTACCCCAATTGTGATGTTCACCCACATCTGTCTCATCCGTCAACCACATTGGCGAATCCCCTCGTTTGATCAGAGGTTCATTTTCTGGTTTTTGACGCAGTATCACGTCCTCTATCTCTCCTCTCTACAAGTGTCCGGTAAACGCTGAGCAGGAAGTTTTGTAATGATATGACACCGCAGAATGTCTTTGCAACTTCTGGCAGCAGATTCGCTACCCCCTTATTCCTCATCCGTGCTTCCAAGTCAAACGGGGAGACAGGCCGGCTTTGCCCCCCATCCACCTGGTCGAACCCCCCCTTTCGCCGAGTTTTGAACCCGCGTCAAGCCCTCAGCAAGATTTTTCGATTTTTACTCCCCTCCGAATGATGAAGTGAAGGTCCTTCCCAGGCCCCCGGCGGCGAACAGCTTGCATAACAGGCTTTTAGCACTCCTCCCTTCTTATCGTTGGAGCAGCTTAGGCTCGTTTAACATATTCTTTAGCCTCCTGTTTTTTGAGCTGCTCTTCCCTTCCTATATGGTTGTGGCACGATCTCCTGGTTTCGCTTAGGATAGTCGGTCCGTCTGCGCGTCTCCGTCAGGTGATGCTTAGGCATTCCAAGGTTGTTTTTTCCCCCTGCCCCTGCCCTGATCGTCTTGCTTTTCGAGATTTCCGATTTGAAGGCTTGGTTTAGCACTTGGTCTACGTTTACATTTCTGTTCGCCGCCGAATTGCCCTTGTCAGAAAGTGATGAATCCTCTCCTGGGTCGCGATCTTCCTGCGCATTTTTGCTTGTAACAATTCAAAAACGGTCCTGTCTCTATTCTTTTTCTCGACAGCCGACGTTATTTCTTTCAAGAATGTAATTGTTACCTTGGCAAGTTTTTTTTCTCTGGCCGCATTTTTGATCCACCCGTCTTTGCTGATTTCAATAGCTTTTTGATTCTTCTTCTTTGTTCTAAAGCGTTGGGCGTGTGTTATCGATTCGAAACTTCCTCTTATTGATTGACATACGGATAATATCCCCTATCCCCTTTCTCTGGTTTTTTTGCCCCCATCTCCTATTTATTGGCATCCGCCTCCCCCCCCCAGATCCCGCCCAATCTTTTCGGTGCGCGGTTTCGCTCTTTGATAATCGCTCTCGTTCTCTTGTGGAATTTGGGCGTATCTTCCTCTCGAAGGTTCCCCCCCTTGGCGTCCTTTCCCCCAGCCTTTCCTCTACCTCTGGTTCCCCCTCGCCTTTCTGGTTGTTTTTTGTTGTCCCACGCTCTGTTTTCCCGTGCCTTTATTGAACGTGTGACACGGATGAGGAACCCCCTTTGATTCTCGTCTTTTCGAAACGAAAAATTGAGGGCCACTCCGGCTCTTGCTGGTCAGTTTGCCCTGTCTTCTATCGGTTCTCCCGGTTCTTTTGCCTTTTTTCTTTCCTTGGATTCTTCTTTCTCCTCTTGAGAGACCTGCTGCGGCTATACAGGTCTAGTTCTGCTTTTGGTAACCAGGCGCGGCTCTGCTTCTATTTTCTGTTAACCCGCTGACGACGTCTACGTCATTCTCTCCTCTTTGGACTGTTTTCTTTTCCATGAGATAGATTCTCGCAGTGAATACTCTGTTTGTGTTTATTTCGGCTTTAGCGGCCATTTTTTTTCGAATTTTCGTTGTCTTCTTTGTCTCGATGTTTAGCGCAATTCAAACATCGTCCGGTGGCTTTTTCACGTCGTCTTCAACCGTCGGGACTCCACGAGTTTTCGGCATCATTTACCTTGAAATGTTAGTCGGTTCTTTCAAATTTATCTTCTCGACTCCATTATCTCTTTTCCTTCATCGGATAACTGTTTTCCTGTTATATATCTTGTTGTCTGATTCTACGTCTCGGTCATTTATACAGATTACGTAATCTCCTCTGACTCCTTTTAGCCGATAGCGCCCAAGCGGGTTTATGTGCTGCGTCTGCCGAGAAGGGATTTGTGCGTCTCATTCTATTACACTGCCACTCTCCTTCTCTTCTTTCTGAGTTTCCCTTTTTCTGGTATTGGACTTACGTGATTACTCGTCATCATTTCTTCTTGGTCCCTATCCCGAAGGTAAAATAGTTCTTGGATGGTTTCTACGAGAGCCTGCACCCCCTTCGACCCTTTTTCCTTCACCTGTGTATGATTTTGCTCGGTCCTGCTATTTTCTTGTTGTTGATTCCTGAAGGCATTTTTCCCTTTTCGTCGCCGTAACGAGTAGAGTTATTCCCTGGCTCTGTTGTTTGCCCTTCCGACATTGAATGGAAGGCTTCACTTCTATGGCTTTTCGTGCTGGTTTGTACGAGATGCAATTCCCCTCCTTTCAATCCCGCCTGGGCGCCTTGCTCCTCTTTTCATGCTTTGACGTTCGTCTTTTGTCCTCAGGGCCCAGTCTGACCCTCGACACACTCGAGCCCCTGGCCCGTTACTTGAGTCCCCTTCTCTCCCTTAATCTGCGGCTATCGCATCTCTTTTTTTATGAAGTAGGCAGAACGTCGACACTCCAAGTATCTCCTCCCCGCCCATTCATCTTCCAACAGCGTTTTGGTATTTCTCAATTCCCTTCTTGATTAGGACGCGTTCCCCCTCCCCGGAAAGGCAGCGCCCACATTTCCGTGTGTCTATTATGACATGACGAGCCCCTCCTTTACGGCTTACCCTCCCTTTA
>Ga0179593_1704688_pt1 | contig 10843 bp, 18 predicted proteins | sample CZODoug2_1_08_16_FD_185931 | JGI IMG/M metagenome (GOLD analysis project Ga0179593, IMG submission 185931) | Vadose zone soil fungal communities from Angelo Coast Range Reserve, California, USA - CZODoug2_1_08_16fungal (PacBio error correction) | ecosystem: Environmental > Terrestrial > Soil >... | reverse complement strand
CCGTCGCGGCTTCTGTTAAATAGGGTCTTTTTTACCCTCGGGGGGGAGGTTTTTTCTTTCTTTGTATTTGTATGTTTTTCGGCTCGCTTCATATTTTTTTTTAAGGATCTCCCCTCTTTCTGGTTCTGGGCGCAATTGCCTTTATTTGTGGATACCGTTTCATCCCCCTTTTGTCCGAAAAGTATTGGGTTGCGTTCCTTTTTTCTTTCATCTTTTTCTACTTCCCTTCAGAGGGGATTCCTCCCCCTTTTTTTTCTTTTTCCCCTGTCCCCCCCGTACATCTATAGAGTAGTTGAGGTCTTCGGATGTTGGTGACACATCCCCTTTTTCTTCTTCCCCTACGTTTTGAGAGTTACGGGTTATCTTTACGGAGATTTTTTTTCTTCTTCCTTTCCTGGGGATGAGGGGTCCCTGCCCCCGTGCGGGAGACTTTTTTTTCCTTTCTTTTTTTCTTTTTCCTTGGTTGAAAAGCGATTTCTTCTGCCGGATTTGTCTTTTTTCCTCTTTGTGGAAAAACTTTCCTTTATCTTCGTTGAGATTGTCTCGTGACAATGATCTCTTTCCCCTTGTTCAGGTGAAACGCTTTCCTTTTCTCTTCCCTGGAGAGGCCTTTTTTACCTCCTCCCACTCGATGTGTTCCATTTAACATTATGTGCCGGACTTCTTTCTTTTTCCCCTTTATTTTTGTCGGGAGAGGTGTCAGGTTCCGGATGTTAGAACTTTCCTTTTTTCAATGTCGTAAACGTTTTTTTTTGGTACGAGGTCCCTTCGATGCGGTGAGTTTTCCCTTTTTTAGTGGCAGTTTTTTCCTTTCTCCACCAAAAATGTTCCGAGAAGTCCCATTGGTTACTGTGACCCAACCCTCCCCTTCCCTTTCTTCATTTTTCCGCTTGGTCTTCAAACTCCCCTTGGGAGAAGAACTCGGGGCGGTCTGCCGCCTTCGGTTTTTTCTTCTCCTTTTCTTTTTTCCCCTTTGATGGCGAATTTGCGGGAACCTTTTTTTTCCCCTTAACGGTTTAGTTTCTGGTTATCTGTCCCCCAAGGTACCCCGCTTTCCAATTGGGAATGGGTTGCATTTTGGACGAGTACTTCGTTTTTTTTTTCGGGCTTACCCTCTTCCGTTGGCGGAGAAACCTTTCTCTTCCAAGATCTGGGTGCTGCGGATTTGCATTAGGATGTTTCCCTTCCTTTGATTTACCATCACCCTGTCCCAATTTTGTAGTCAATTGTCCCGGGTCTTTCCTCCTCTTCTTGGAATAAAGTGGCCTGGGGAGTGGATCTCTTTTTTTTTTCCTCCTTCTTGTTCGAGATCCCACCTACTTTTTCCCGAAGTCAGGTTTTTCCTTTCTTTCCCCTTTCCCCCCCCCAAAAAAACCCACTCCCCCTTTTCTCTCCCTGTAAGCCGCGGGCTGGTCTTTTTTTTTTCCTCTTTTTGAGTTTGGTGTACTCTAAGTCGGATTGAGCGGCTTTTCGTCTCCTTTTCTTTCCTGGGTGTGTCCTTTCCGTTCTTTTTCCTTTCTTCGTGGTTGGGACGGACAAGACCTCCTTTTCTTTTTCCCCCTTTTTCCTTTCTGTCGCAGGCCAAGTAATTTATTGCAACTGAACCTTTTTTCCTTTTGCCTGATACTCGGGTTGTTTTTTTTAGCAGTTGTTCCTTTCTCTCTTTTAAATACTTCCCTCTGTTTTTTTTTTTTTCTCGAGGATACTGGCACCCCCCCCTCTTTGGCAGGAACCGTCGTACCCCCCCCTTTTCTTTCCCGGGGCAGCGGGCTCAGTTGTCCCGTCGGAGCCCCCCTTCTTGTCCCACCGAGGGACTGAACTTCTTCCCTTTTTCAATCCTCCACCGTGGACGACGACCACCCCTCCTACAAGCCCCTTCTCCCTCCTCCCTCGAATTCTCTTCCTCGTCACCCCCTTTTCCCACGGCGAAGGGATCCGCTGCCCCCTAGGATTTCCCCTCTTCCCCTTCCCTTCCCTTCTTTTGCATCTTCCGTTCCTTTTTTTCCCCCTTCTTAGCACACTTATTTTTTTATTCTTTTCCCTCCTCCTTAAGGCCACAGATACAGTCACATCCACTTCATTTTACGTTCTGCCCTTCCCTCCCCCCCCCAGGAACCACCCGTTTTCCCTGAGACAAATGCTTTTCTTCACATACAAGCATGGCACAAATACGAAATACCTTCCCCTGCCCCTTCTCTTTTGCAACTTCCCTCCCTTTTCCTCCCTTGCAATCGTATCCCCCCCCCCCCCTTTCCCCACAAACCGACTTTTCCGGCAACCCTCCTTTCCCCCCCCCCTTTCCCTTGAGAGAATACCTTTGCCTCTTCACTTCTTGGAAAATTGGCCCTTTTGCAGGCTAGCCCCTCCCCCTTCCTCCTTTCCCGGCGGGAAGACCCCCCGCCCCTTCCTACCTCGCACCATGTCGCCCCCATTTGAAAACCTCTTTTCCCTTCCCCGCGCTTCTTTCTTCCCCACGAACTCCATATCTTTTTCCTTCGAAAACTTGGTCAATGTACAAACGCAACTCCCTTTCTCCCTTTTTTTTTTGCTGAAGGCCTTCTACCCCTCCCCCCCAGGTGACGTTACCCTTTTCCCCCTCCCCCCGTCGAAACTCACTTACCGGAAACCTCTCCTCCCCCCCCCCCGCCCACCACGATTCCGGCACCCCCCCCTTTCCCCGAGTAGCTCTTTTTTTCCCCTTTCCACGGACTCGACTCATTCTCCCTTTTTTTCGATCACAGAACCACGGTTCTTTCTTTTTTTTTTCGACGCTACATCCCTCCCCTCTCCAAAACTAGCTTTGTTTGCCCCGCTCCCCCTTTCTTTAAACCCCCTCCTCCTTCCCTTTCCATTACTCGATGGTCTGCCCACCCTTCCCGCCCGTACTTAGAGTTAGAAGCCCCGTGTTTTGGCGTTTCTCGTCCCCTCCCCATGAAATTACCCTTTCCCCTCTCGCGCCGTCCTCTCGTAACCTTTTTTCCCCTTTCCCTTTTCTCCGAAACAGTTCTGATCCCTCCCCTCCCCCCCTTTTCTTGGACGAACGCTCGATGTCGTGCAGGGGGACCTCCCCTTTCCCTTTTTTCCTTTTTTTTCACGTAAGTGCCTTTTTGCAAAATCTTTCCCTTCCCCCTCCCCCCCTTTTTCGAACCAGGATGGTTTAGATCTTCAGCGGGAGCCCTCCCCCTTTTCAGTCCCCATGAGGAGTTTCTCTTTCCTTTTTCCCTTCATCTCCCCGACGGCGGTTCCCTCCCCCCCATCCGACCACAGCCGGACTCCCCACCGAACGCGTCCCGCTTCATATTCCCCGTCCCCTCCCCCCCCCAATCAAGTCAAATACTCCCCCCCCTCTGGAAGGCGCCCGCCACCCTCCTTGCCCCTCTTCCCATCACAACATGCGACGGCCACATGATCGCATTCCCCCCCCCCTTTTCCCGCTCGGACTTTTCCCACATTTCCCTTCTCCTTCTTTCCCAAGGACTTCTTCATCGGACCTTCTCTCTTTTTCCCCCCCATTACCATCACAGTTGGCTGCACCGTTTTTTTTCCATTTCCGGGTAGGCGTCTCACCCCCCTCTCCCCCCCAAGGAAGGACGTCCATGTTCCCCCCTTTTTCCTCATGGTTATCCCTAGTCGTCTACCCCCGCCAACAAAATCACCTAAACTGTTTTTTTTTTTAAGCAGGCCGCGTTTCCTTTTTTTCCCCTTTTCCCGCTAAGATAGAAGCCAAACCCCCCCCCCTCCTTTTCCCCCCAACTTCACACTCTACCGCCACAATTGGAAAGCCACGCCTATAAAGGGGTTCTCTTGCCAAAACGCGGGGGCCTGCCCATCATCGTCCCCCCTCCCTTCTGTCAGTAATGAAACAAAAAACGGCCCCGTGAGGCAGTCACTTGAGTAACTCTTTCACCGGTAGACATCTGTCCTTCCCCAGCCCTCTATTTTAACAGAAAAACCCGCCATTCCCCCCTCCCCCAGCAAATCTTCGGCCTCCTTTTCTCTCCGCCAGTCATAGAAGGCATTGTTTTAGATCTCCGGATTCCCGGAGATGCTTCGTGGTGACCCCCCTTGCAACCCCCCCCCCAAAAGTCCCCGTTCTCCTCCCCTTTTTCTGAAAAACGAACACCAAAAAGTTCCTTTTTTTTCCTCAGTCAAACGCCAAAGCTTTCCTGCTACCTCTCCACGGCTAACCAGAGCCTTCTCCTTTCAAGTTTTTTTAGGGCTTCTCATGGTTAGGCTCCGTTCCCTTTTCCCCCCCCCCCCCTACCGAAGAAAGGCCATGATGGAATTTTCCTGTTTTTTTTTTTTTTTTTTTTTTTTTTTTCAAAAACCCCCTCCCTTTTCTCTTTTCACTACTCCTACCGTGTTGTTGTTCTCTCCCCCCTTTTCCCTTTTCGGGGAATTAAACAGGGCGTAGGCGTTACTTTCCTTTTTTTTTTTTTCCTTTTTTTTTTTTTTTTTAAAACATTGGACCTCGCTTTTCCTTTCTGAAAGGGTGAGAATTTTCCGCCCCTTTTTTTAGTTCGGCTTTGGCAGTGGGACTTTCTTTCTTCAAGTCCTTTTTTTTTTTTCCTTCTTTCTTCTAGGGACGTTGGGGTAAGGTCTTTTCTTTTCCCTTGGCAGACTACGGGCATGTTTTGAGTTGTTTTCCATGCCTTAGAATTTTCCCTTTTTTTTTTTTTGGAGGGTCCTGGGGTAGAGGAGTTCCCTCCTCTTTTTGCTTTTTCCCTTCTTTTTTTTTCGGGGACAATGAGATTCTTTTCTTCCCTTTCTTTGAGTGCGAAAGTTGAAGTACTCTTATTTTTCCACTTCCGTTGGGATTCCTCCCTCCCTTTTTCCTTCTCTTTTCTTCTCGGCGCGGTGGACATCTCCTTCTTCTTTTTTTTCCTTTTTTTGGCCTTAGAGGGTGAGTTTGAATTTGTCTCCTCCTTTTTGACCCTGGGGAGCCGCCGACCGCGGCCCTTTCTAGTTTTGCCAGTTCTGGGATTTGGTTGGCGGGCTTTCCCTTCTCTTTCACCCCAGTCGCTGTCATGGAGTTGGGGAGGGGAACCTTTGCCTTTTCTCTTTCCTCGTTTGGAGAGCCTACCTTTTTTTTTTCTCCCTTGGGTGAGGGTTTGGGTGTTCCGACCGCTGGTCGATGGAAGACTTTCTTTTTTGCCCAGGCTTGCTTTTGTTTGTGAAGTGCAGAGGCTCCCCTTTTTTTTTTATTCGATGTGAAGGGCCATGCCTTCTTTTTTTTCTGGAATAGGCCATTGGTTGATGACGATGGCTGGGCGTGCCTTTTCCTTTCCTTTTTGGATTGATTTCGGGAATTTTCTTTTTTTTTCTTGTTTACAATAGGAGGACGTTTTTTCGTTGGTTTTGCTTGGCGGTGGGGGAGTTTTCCGTCTATTTCTTTTCTTTTTTTTCGTCGTGAGCTTCATATTTGCAATGTCTTTCCCCTCCCCTTTTTCTTTTTGGTTATGGGCGCTGCCATTGGGTCTCCCTTCTCTCTCCACAAACTGGTCGCCTTAGTTCCGTTGTTATGGGAAGGATTGGAGACTGCCTCCTCTATTCCTGGCCCTGCTGTACCCTGAAAGAAATATATACTCGCTCTTTTTTCTTCCCTTCTCGGCGTTGGTGACCTCGACTGTTTCCTCTCCTCTTTTTTCTTTTTTCTTTAAGGAGAGGAAGGCTGGTTTTTTTTTTTTTTTTCTTTTTTCCCTGGGATGCGTATTGAACCACGTTTCTTTTTTTCCCTTTTCCTTCTTATTCAGACGGTGGGCAGACACATCCCCTATCTTTTTCCCTTTTTTTTTTTCTGGCGTTGGTATTAGTTTGTATTGGCCCCCACTGATAGGTTGTCTTATTTCTTCTTTGTTTTCCCCCATTCCTCCCGAGAACCCTTGTTTTTCTCTTTTTTTCCCTTCTGATGTCGGGCGCGGCCGCAGGGGCGCCGCTCCTTACTTTTCCCATTGATTGTGGAAGGACATCGGTTTGTGGGCCTTTTTCCTTTTTAGGGCCGATGTGGCCCCTCTTTTTTCCTTCTTCCCGCCGTAGAGGAGGGCCATGTAGTAACCTGTTTGAGGGTTGGTAGAGGCCTTTTTTTTTCTTGCGGATAATGTATTGTGCTTTTCCCAAGGGGGCGGCTCTTTTCCTTTTCTTTTTTCTTAGCCCCAGCATAGAGGTAGTACGCTTGGGCGGTGACGTTTTAAATTTTGTGTTCGTCTTTCCTTTTTTTTTAGTGGTAGGGCCGCCTTCTGTTTTTTTTTTTTTCTTCGTTGCCACAGGTTGGATGGGTCCGTCCTTTTTTCCCCCTGTTTAAAGCTGTGAGTCCTTGGTTAGGAGGAAAATTTCCATTCTTTTTTTCATGGGTGGGAAAGTCTTTGCCGTGAATTCTTTTTCTTTTGTTGGGGATGACGATTTCGGTTTCTTCTCCCCCCCTTCTGCGTGAAGGCAGGTCGCGGAGGAGTTATTCGGTCCTTTTTTTTTTTCTGTCGGGATTTTTAATCCCCCTTTCCCCAATGTTTCTTCTTTTTGGTTCTAAAGATGTCTGGCATTTACCTTTTTTCCTCTGGCTGGTAGTCATGAATGTGGAGAGCTAAAAAAATTTTACTTTGGAGAAGGCCGGGTTTTTTTTTTCCTTCCCCATTCCGGCTAGTAGACGACTTGTAAAAGTCTCTTTCTCTTTTCTTGCCGTGGGAGTTGGTGATAGCCTTTATTTCCTCCTCTTTTTCGGTCGGCCGGATGTAGGCGGGGTTTTTTCCTTTTTCTCTTTTGAGTTAGTCAAAGAGGTTTTTCCTGAATTCCCCCTTTTTTTTTTCCCCGCCGGACGGGGAGGGCGTCGCGGGTCCCTTTCTCTTTTTATGGACCCCCACCACATTGTCATTCGACGGGGAAATGATTAGGCTCGTTTCTCTTTTTTGCTCTCTTTTCATAATCCTTTCCTTGTGTTGTTTTTCTTTTCTATACAGGAGACCCCCGGAGATTTTTTTTTTTTTCCTACTTTCAGTGGGGCCTCTTCTTACCCTCGAAGGAAAGGGGCCCGTCCTTTCCCCTGTTGTATTTAGTCCAACCCCTTTTTTTTCCTCCCCTTCAAAAGCGAAAAAAACCTCTTTGACACAACCGCATACCCTTCCGGCTGCTAAGTTCTAGGAATCAGGGATTTTTCCGCTTCACCCCCCCACGGCGACTGGATTTTCCCCCCCCTCCCGCACCTCGGGGTCTTTTCTCCCTCCTGGACTCCGTATTTGCCATTATCCTGAACTGCAACCTCTTCTCCAAAAGTCATTTTTTTTTTTTTTTCTTTTCCCCTTTTTTCTTCCATGAAGCCAACAGCTTCCTCCCATTCCCCCTTTCTTCCTTCTTCCCCACCTAGTCGAACCAGTCCCCCTTTAGGACGACAACCTTTCAAGTTTTTCTGGCAAATCCAGGCAGGAGGCCCCCCACCTCCCCGCCGCGACCGAGCTGCTACGGCGCACTTTTTCCCCCCTCCCCCCCCCCCCCTGAAATCGCCAGCCCCCCCCCCCCTTTCCCCCCAGAAATTCGGTCCACAAAATGGAACCCAGGGAAGTTCCATTTACCCTCTCTCCTTGCTAATACCTGGGCCGCTCCTCTTTCTTTCCTTTCCCCCCGTCCTTCTGCAGGCTTCTTCCATCAAACGTTGGGGCCCCCCGTCCCCCCTTTCACCAGTACCCCGAAGGCGTTCTCCCCTTTCCACCAACGTCTTCGCCAATTTGACCCCCTTTTTTTTTTTCCCCAAGCGTTTTCCCACCCTCGATGGGCCTTGTTTTTACCCTTCCTCCGTCATCTCGAAACTTTGGGTCAATGACTCCCCCCTAAATTGATCCGGCCCTGCAGGTCCCCCCTCGACCGACCTCAACAAAACTTTTTTTGAGTCCAGCCATGGGGAAGCATACGTTCGACTTTCTTGCCACCTCCTGGCCTAACATCCCCCTGCCCCCCCCCCCCCTATTTCAAGGCAACAATCCCTTTCCTCTTCCCCTCTCCCTCTGGGCGCCTTGCAAACGGTCCCTCTTAACCTCAGGAAACGTTCCCCGAAAACCCTTTTTTCTTATTAATTGTCGACCTTTTTCCCCCTCCCTCTCAAACTAGCCAGGTTGCCCAAGACGCAAATGTCTTCCATCCCACCCCAACGGGCCGTCCATTTTTTTCCCTTCCCTTCTGGTATGCCCAACCGGACGAATTTTTTTCTCCCTTTCCCGTTTGGCTTCAATACCCTTGCAGTTAAAATGGGAAAGTACTCCGGCCCGAGGGAAACGCATCCCTTCCTCCCCTTTCTCTTTTTTAAAATCGGTTGCAAGTTTTCTTTTTTCCCTTTTCCCCCCTCGGTCAACCACTGGTATCCCCCTTGTACACCTTCTCTGCTTTTAATAGATGTCGGTGCTTTTTTCCCCCCTCATGGGAAGGGGGAGGGAATTTTCCTCGTTTCCTTTCCTTGGCCATCTTCCCCCCCAACGAACTGTTCCCCTCCACCCCTTCGACAAAGCTTTTGTTGTGTTCTTCAAACGGGGAGGAACTCCCCAATTTTCTCCCCCCCCCCCTCCCCCAGAAGGGGCGTGGTTTTCCCCCTCTTTTCCTCTCGCGAACGAAAAACTTTCCAAACTAGACGCCGAACTCCCCCAAAAGCCCGCCTTTTTCCCCTCTTCCCCCCCCGCCCGCTAAATCCCTCCCGACCCCCCCTCCCCGATGGCAGCGCCCATCTCACCCCATGCCTCCAGTTTACCCCCCCCTGGCCGCTTTCATGCGCTCCAAACCAAACACGGTTTTTTCCTTTCTTCCCCCCCTCAACAGCAAGCGGAAAAGTATCCCCAGACTTTCTTTTCCCCCTCCCCTCGATCTCAACATTACCCCAAGATACCCGGTGTTTTCAATTTAAGGTAGCGTCTCTCTTTTCCCCCCTCCCGCCAAAAGGAGGACGTCCAGTCCTCCTTTCCTTTCCTCCTGGTTGATCCCTTCTTGAAATGACACCCGCCAACAAATCCCGAAATGTTCGCTCTTTCGGTCGGCGGTCCTTTTCCCCCCTCTCTCGAAACCACATCGCCCCCACCCTCCCCTTTTCTGCCCACAATGAAACTCATTTCCAAGACGGGGCCCGCTGCCAACCGGCCTCCTTGTAAATGAACCAGTGTAATCCCCCCGGGCCGTTTTTTTTCCTTTTCTTTCTGCAAACGGGTTTTCGGTGGTTTCCCTTTTTTTCGGTCAGAAAAAGAATCTTTTTACTCAAAAGACCGGCAATTCACGACTCCACTCCCCCCCCCGTCCGCCTTAAAAAGGCCCTTTCATTTTCTTTCCCGGCATCCTCCCCTCCGCAATGACCGGGTCTGAGTGATTCGAACAAACCTTCCTACCAGAACCTACCCCCCTTCATTCCTTCGGCGATCGGCTTTTAACCATTTTCCCTACAAAAAAAAAGCTGACCTTCCCTTCCCCTGCGGAAGGCTACATCGCCAGATATCCCCCGCTAATGTATCACCTTCGATTTTTGCTTCTCCTATGGTTCGGGATGCGGCCCCCAGCCCCCTCACGGACGCATTGATTCCTTTCCCCCCCCCCCCCATTTTCTACGAATCTTTTTCCCTGTACTCCTTCCCTTTTTCCGTTGTTGTGGTTCTTCATTTTTTTCTCTTGGTCCTTTCCTTTTTTTCATTCAGCAGTAGGCGGTAAGGATTTGTTGGTCTTTTTTTTTCCTTCTCAGAAACCCAAGGAGCAGCCCCTCCCCTTTTTTCTACTGGCTGCTGGTTAAGCCGTTGGTTTAGCTCGGCTTTTTTTTCTTTGACCTTCGGGAGGTCAGCTTTTTGGTTTTCTTTCTTTTCTCCTTCTTTTCTTTTCTTTCTTTGATGAAGGGTTGTTCGAAGTCCTCCCTACGTTTGCATTGCGGAGGAATGTTTGTCCTCCCCTTCTTTCTTTTTTTTTTTTTTTGTTTTTTTTTTTTTTTTTTTTTTTTTCTGGTTTTCTCTGTGGGAACGAAGATTTTTGGCTGTGCTCGGGAATGGCGTTTGGCAAGTGATCGAGTTAACCCCCCCGGAGTGACCCCGGACCCCACAAACCAAAAGTGGAACCTAAGGGAGCCCCCCAAAATATTAAACCGCACTTCTCCGTAAATTTCCAAAAACCCCCAAGGGATGGCCATCGCCCAAGAAATGCCCAGGGCCTCAAATCCCCACATGAACTTCCACAACAAACCCCAAAACAAATCCACCAACCCCCCAACACACACCCCAAAAAAACCAAAGCCAAACCCCAGAGATTCTGTTTCTGCCGGGTCCCCTCTTTTTTTTGAAGACTAGATTCTGACTCAAACGGTCCGTTCTTTTCTTTTCCCTTTCGATTTCCCGCTTTTCGATTCTTTTTTTCTGGCTCGGTTGGCAGCGCCCTTCCTTTTCTTTTACGTGGGCGGAGAGGGTGATTCTTTTTTCCTTCCCTCTTTTTTTGGCTTATAGCGTGCAATTTCCTTCCGACCCTCTGTCGGCTCGCACCGCTTGTGTGGCTTTTTTTCGTCGAATAGGGGGACCCCCTTCTTTTCCCTTCTTAGTTGGAAGACTGACGTCCCTCTTTCTTCCTTTTCGTGGACGGCCCCATACCGGAACATTTGTGTCTTTTTTTTCCCCCTGGGTTGAGGGTAATTTTGAGATACCCTCGGTCGATGCAGAAAAAGGCTTGGAATCCTTTTTTTTTCTTTTCCTTGTCCGTTGCCGAGCGAGCGTGTTGGGTTTTTTTTTCTCCTTCTTCCATGGAGAAATTGTGGTGATTTGATTTCCTCCCCTTTTTGAGCCGATGCTGGCGCCTCCCCACAATGTGTCTGGTGATGATTTTAGGGATTGTTGAGGGTTGGGGGGACCCCACC
>Ga0179593_1652052_pt1 | contig 10843 bp, 13 predicted proteins | sample CZODoug2_1_08_16_FD_185931 | JGI IMG/M metagenome (GOLD analysis project Ga0179593, IMG submission 185931) | Vadose zone soil fungal communities from Angelo Coast Range Reserve, California, USA - CZODoug2_1_08_16fungal (PacBio error correction) | ecosystem: Environmental > Terrestrial > Soil >... | reverse complement strand
CTTTCTTTCCCCCGGCACTTTCTGAACCTTTTGTGAAGTTACAGAGGTCGCCCCTCTTCTTTGCAAAGATAGATTCCCCCTCCCCTTCTTTTTTTCTCAAGGCCGGGAAGACGATTTTCCAAAACGCAGTGTACCCGCCATCTTCCCCCCCAAAGCACGGGACCTCAGATACACCGCGATGCGCGCCCTTCTCTCACACGCCGACGGACTTCCTCCCCTTTTGCAACTGATTTTTCATTTCCGCGATATTGATCCAGCAGGCAGGATCGCTCTCTTTCAGCAGTATGCGTATTCTCTCCCCGGAAAAAGCGAGTTCAGCGCCGTTTCTCCCTGATCGTTGCTTCCTTTTGAGTCCAGGATAGAGGTTTTTCTCCTCCCCCGAACATTTTTTTTTTTTTTTTTTTTTTGGGGGGGGTTTCTTTGTGGTTGGGGGGGGCCACCCCTTTTTCCTTTTCGAAGTCCTTACTTTCCCCTTTTCCACATGTGGAAGACGCCCTTTCCCTCATTATTCACTAGGTGCGGTTCCCTTTCTACGGCAGCCGCCGTCCTCTTTTGCAAAGCAGAAATCGACGGCTTCCCTGGCGTAGATGTAATCGCCCCCCTTTTTCCTGAGGCTTGTTCTATTGAGGGATGTCGAACCGTGCCCCGCTTCCTTTTTTCATCATTGTAGTTATCCTGGCAAAAGATCGAGAACGTGCAGCTTCTTCCCCAGAGCCGGCTTCCCGAAATGGCAGCAGGTGTCTGTCTGCGGCCGGGAGACTCCCTCATTCTTTTCCTCTGCGTGTTTACCATTTGGTTTTTTTTTCCTCTTGAATGGCAACCTCCGGTACAAAAACCATTTCCTCTCTCCTTCAATCAACCTCTTTGTCTTTGACAAACACATCCCCGCGCAAGTCACTCTTGTAAGATTCCCATGAAGTTCAATCCCCTTCCCGTATCTCATTCCCCTTTCCGGTCGCAGTTATAAGGCTTTTTCATGAAAGCGGTTTTTTTTTCCCCTATGGACTCGGTCTCGAAGAGAGCTGGTCTTTCGCTCTTCTGGCGGAGGTGCGTCTCTCTCCCGGCGCCTTCTTGCGCCCCCCAACGGCGCCCCCCCTGGCCGCAACACCCCAAGCCCGGAAAGCTTCTAATGAATTTTTAAAGTTCTGCCTAAAACTGCATTGACCTATCCCTACGTACCCCTTTCCCCTTCCGGTCGCAGGTTTCCGCTGATTTCCCTCCATGAAATTGTCCTTATTTCCTTCAGGCGTTTCTTTTTTCCGGATTGTCTTCTCCCCCTTTTTTCTCGCGTTGATCGGCCCCTCTTTATCGTAGCCTTTTCTCTGATTTTTGTCGGCGGAAAGCGCTCCTTGGGCCTTCACCGCTAAATGTTATGGAAGAGGCGATGACTCCCCTCGCTGCCTTTCCCACGATGGAAGATGTCGATGACTTTATTGGGACTTCCCTTCCTTCGTTCTAGGAACCCTTCAAACCTCGAATTTATCCCGACGGGAAGGGCTCCCGTAAATTCCTTACACCCGCGTATCGTCCCCTCTGCGAAGTTCAAAATTCCCCCTTGATCTAAAGAAATAGAAGACTTCCTCTCCCTTTTTTCTTGAAGAGCTTCCCCTCTGTGCGGCCAAATTGTCCGGTCCAGGAGACCTGGTCGTTCCCTCCCCGTACATCCCCCGGACCGGAGAGATCCTTTTCCTTTTATGCGCCCTTTCCCCCCCGCTTCGGCGGGATAGATCTCTCATGGATGCATTTTCGCGGCCGACGTCGACGCCTCTCCTGTTCTGATTCCTCTTCAACTCGGGGATCGGCTTCATTTTTTTCGAGGGCGAGACCCGCTCTCAATCTTCTCTTTGAGAAATTTTTTCCCCCTTCTCTACGATGATGTTTCTCCAATCCTTCCCTTAAGGGACGGAAGTCCCTTCTTCTGTATAACCCAGCTTTCGAGTGTCTTTCCCCCCCAGGAGATTGAAGAAATAGAGCTTCATAAAGCAATCCCCTAGATGTTAGATCTGAGATTTTTTCAAAGAAAACCACGAGGATCATGGAGATTTCCCCACTTCCCCTCATCATCCTTCCCCCACGGAGTTCTTGACGGATTTTGCTTTACAGACATAGTCCTCTCCTCTTTGGCGCGATCTCTAGGTAGTCTCTCTTCTATTTTCCCCTATAGTGAGAGAGATTTCCCTTTTCCGATTCTCTCCCCCTCCGGAATGGAAGCCTTCCAGAAGAGACCCTCGGTATTTCCCCTGAATTCCGCCCTCCCTCGTTCCAGAACTCCGTAGGGGCCGATGATTTTGAAATAGACAATGCCCCCCCCAGCTTTTTCGTCGGAAGGCCCTTGTTCGCGCAGCAAGCATCGCGGGCTTTCGAGGCCCCCTTCCCCAGATGCGGTTCTCCCCCCCTGCTCGAGGGTCTTTCCTTTGTCGATTTCCTTCCGAGCGTCCCTCAAAGAAAATGGATGCCTTCATGACATTACCTTGCACAGCATTCACTCGAATTTCCATCTCGAACTCTCGCTCGTGTCCCGATCAGTGATGAACTCCAGCTCCTTCGGGGAACTAACATTCCCTTTTCCGCGCGGATCGGACCGGCCACCTGAATAAAGGATCCTCCCGGCAATCTAGAAAAGCCCAAGAGCGATCCGGAGGATCCTGCGTCTTTTCCTTACGCATGTTTTCAGGATGGCCCCCCTGCAGACCTTCCTCTTTCCTTCAGCCCTTCCACTCGAAACGGATAAGGGTTTTCTTCCTTTGCCTACCTGAGACTCCCTCTTTACGAGTCCCCGATCATTTTCCCCTTCCCGGGGAGTTTTCTTTGAAGTGGTGCCTTGAAGTCTTCCGCCCTTCGATCCGATGACGACGAATTAGAGGTTTTTTCTCAGATTCCCTTGTAACAAGAAAGTTCTTCTTTTCAGAGCCTGCCCCGGGACGGGGAGAGGTAATGTTCTTTTCATAGAATTAAATAATCTCTCTTCTTTCCTTTTACAGATTTTCAGGAAACCCTCCTACAGGAAGAAAGTTAGCCCCACAACCAATTAAAGAGCTCTCCTTCAGATCAACCCCTCCGGCAAGCCTCCCTTTCGATCGGCACCAGAGATGCTTCCCAGAAACCTCCTTCCTTCTAGTGATGAGCGAGCGAACATTTTTTCCCCATAAGCGAAAAAAATCCCCCCTGCGACTATTTTTTCAGGAGGGACCCTTCCCTTCAGGGCGCAGCCGCCCTCATTTTCAATCCAACTTAAAGCCCCTCCTAACGAGGATTGCTACTTTTTCCCTTTCTTTTTTGGTGTCTTGGAGAACGGTTCTACAAGAACGCCTTTTGTCCAGAACGACCGCAACCTCCCTCCGGCCCTCGTCCTCAAGAGAATCGGCGAGCCCTCTTACATACGCTCCCTCCCTTTTCTCTTATGGTCGAGCATGAGAACGGCCCCTTCCTGTGACGTGCGTGAACTGCATTCTCCTTGAGGGGAGTTCTTTACGCTCGATGGGAGGATGTGTTGTCCTCCCCCCAATTTGATTTCCTTTTCATCCTCCCCCATGGTTGGACCGGAACATCTCCTTTCTGAAAGTGCGCCAGGACCCCCTAACACATGAATCCCATTAAATGAGCATTCCTCTCCCTCCCGTTCCTCCTTCTCCCACCGGCGGCAATGGATCGCAGGAGTGACATGAAGACTTTCCCACCTCGTACCCGAGGAGAGAACACAATGCTTTCCCATGACCCTCCTGTCCCGGCAGGTAGCCCTTCTCCTCCAAGAGATACCGCCTCCCAAGGAAGCGATTGCCCTCCCTATCCGATAGATTCTTTCGTCTGGAGGATTTTTCCCCTGTTTTGCTGTCGTCGGCCGGAGACCCCCCCCCTCAAAGAGGAGAATGGCAGCACCCCTTTTTCGCGCACAATCTACCCGTGTTCAGGACCGCCTCGGCTCCCATTGTACCCGTCCCGAGGGCCGGAGCAGGTTTTTTTCGGTCGAGAATCTCCCTGGCCTCGTTCGGCATTCCCAAGAGAATTGATGAAGGGTACCCCCCTTTCTTCCTTCCTCTGGGCTACCCTCTCCTTTCCTGAATGGCGCGCTACGAACTTGCCAGGCGGGATAAAGAGCGACCCTTCTGGTAGTCGAATCCCCCTCCCTCCTTAAGTTTCTTCTCGAGCCACCGATATTTAGGCGGAAAAGAGGCTTCTTTCTGAGCAAGCGTCCGTCTTTTGATAGATTGGAGGGTACACTTCCCTTCTCCCTGCATAACCCCCTTTCTTCTTTTTTCCCTTCCCTTGGGCCATACCGCGTGATATCTTTTTTCAAATCTAGTAAACACCCCGGATGTTTTGTCTCTCTCCTCTCTTTAATAATAATCAGTTGTTTTCTTTTCCAGGCCTTCTCCTTTCCCCCCCCCCCCCTTTCGGTCGTCACAAACAGCATGATTGAACCGATAGATACGCGATGGTATTGGGACGACGACTTTCTTAATGCTCCAACCCTCCTCTTTCCCTCGATCCCAAAGCAATCCTCTCTCCCTGGCTCATAAGATACACCGCCCCCCCTCTCCTGAAATCTTTGGGCGCTCTCCTTTCTGAGGAATCACGTTGGCAACTCCCTTTGCTAACAGCCGTCCATGTAGATCGTGATCTTTTTTTTTTTCTTTCTCTTCGCAGGTTCTTTCTCGCGCCCAATGCTCTCTGAAAAGCGCGTTCAGATCCTCCCCTTCATAAGGCTCCCTTTTTTCTCGCCCCCTTTCTCGAGGCCAGGGCTCGACTTTTTCGGAAGAACTGTCTTCCTCGGTCGGTTTCTGGAACAAGTGAACTCTTTTCTCTGAACCTTTTTTGCCCCTTTTCTGTGCGGTCATGACCCGCCGCGATGGCCTCCTTGGCCCCGGCGGCCGAAGCTATAGCTCTTTTTCATCGCTTCCTTTTCCTTGATCGCTGAAGTCGCCAGATGCTTCTTGAACGGGGCCTTGTTGCGAGTCCCGCTCCCCCCGATAGATACGTTGCCCTTCCCTCATTCAGCGACTGAGAGACCCCCGATCCGCCATTGCCGACGTTTTATGACGCTTCCCTTTGAAGATGATACATGGATTTTTTTTCCCCTTTTTTTCTGGCGTCCCCTTTTTTCATCTTTTTTGCGAACAGATGTTCCGGTCCCCAAGCCGATAAGGAAAATCAAAACTTTTTTTCCCTTCCCCAAACCTTGCCCCTCCTCTCGCGTAAAGCACTTCCCTTCCCCCCTAAGTTCAAGCACTTTCCCTTCTTCGTAAGGAACGTTTTTTACAAGGATTTTCCCTCCCGTGTTCGCTTGCTAGACGACGTTGCGATCGGAGTTTGCGGTGGAGGTGTTTTTGACCGGAGACGGGCTGCGTTATGCCCGGCGACCCCCCCCTTGCCGCAAACAAAAACAAACTGCAATCTCCCCTGCTTCGTCGAGGAAGTGGTGCTGCGGAGATGAGAAAACTCATTGGACCTGCACCAACGGAAAGGAGGATTATTCTTCTTTTCTAGGGAGACCTCGAGATCTTCCCAAACCTTATGCCTTTGAATGGTGAAGGATTGCGTTTTTTTTATGACCGCGTGATTCAAGGAGTTCCACTATTTCCCTCGTAGCCTTCTTCAGGCGGAAAGTGCGCTTTCATGGGTCCTAGTAACCAGCGTCCATTTTCCTACAGCTTCTTCCTCTGAAGCTAGCTTCTCTAAACCATCCCCCACGAGTGACGATTTCCCTTACTGTATTGGGACAGTACGGACCTCTTTCGAGTTTTCCCACAATCAATCGCCTTCCTTCTCGATTTCCCGGTGCTTAAGCCTCTCGTCACAGCTTCCTCTCCCTGAAACCGCCCCCCAGGAAAATGTCTCTCCCTCAACTCTTCCTCTTGCGTTTTCCCTGTGTATGCAGGAGCTCCCTTGAAGGTGCGGAACACTTGTCCAGCTCCCCTGAAGACCTTTCTTTCGCATCTTCCCATCCCGGCGGGTACAAAACCCCTTTCCGAGAAGGGTTCCTCCTTGTTATTGAGTCTGGAGGGGATAGATGAAGATTCTACCCTCTTCATTGGCGTCATTACTTGCATCCTTTCGGAGCGTTCTGTAGGCCCTTCAAACTAGGGCCCTTCCTCAATGGCTGCTTCGAGGGCGAGACCATTCTTCTTCTCAGATGCTCTTCGAGTAAGATGTTTTTTTTTTCCTTTAAGCTCATCCCTTCAATCCATTGGATGGATGGTATTCCCCCCTTGAAGATGAATAGAAACTCTTTGACGCCCTAAAAGAAGATTGCTCTCCCCTTTTTTCTAACTGGCCCTGCGATGTTTCTCTCTTTCAAGGCAAGTTCCTCCTCGGTCCTCCTTTAGATTTCCTCACCTCCCTCATCATCTGCAAAACTTTGCGAGGCCGCTGGTCTTTGATCCTTGTGCCTTAGATAAGATGAACGACCCCTCTGATGGATATGAGTCCCCCCCCTGGAGATTTGTTCTCTACTAAACGCTGCCCCTATATATTTTACTAATACTCCTTTTCTCCTCTCCGAAAGGCTTGTCGTATTTTCTCCAGCGCCAGGAATTGCTCCATCAGCCTCTCCCCCAATGGATCAGCAATGGCCATGTTTCCCCCCGCCACCCTCCCTTGGGCGGCCGCTTTTTCCGTGCGGACCTCCTCCCTGCAACAGGTGCACGGTCCTGTTCTGTGCCAGCCACTCCAGTCGACCCCGGGTCCCCAAAGCTGCTTCCTGAGGTCTTTTCCCTTGTCGAGGTCATCTCTCGTAAGCGACGGCAGTTTTCTTCCCCGCCATGCCTCACCGTACAGAGCTGGGTCTTTTCCTCTCGTCCTCTTGCCCATGGCTCATCGCGCAGACCGAATCTTGCTCCGCTTTCTCCCCTCATGATGAAGCCTCTCCTCTGTTCCTCAGCAATGCATCCCTCGGCGACGGTCCTCCCCCTCGTCATGCGCCCCCTTCATTTTCAGCGAGCCCGCCCGCATGGCGTCTTCTCCACACACTTTTTTTTTGACAATTCGCGACCTTTGTTTTCCGCAGGGCTACTGATGTCGAACGACCAGGTCTCCTCTTTCTCTTCCTCCAGGAGAGCTTTATAAAAGGCTTCCCTTCTTCCTATTCGAGTCTCTCCCTTTGAAAACTTCGCCTGTTTTTCAGATGAACTCACCTTCCCCCTTAATTGAAGTTTCCTCCGATGCCGATTCTCATTCGAGGTTGAGTTCTCTAATTTTACCGGACTGTACTTCCAGTTTTAGTTTCCGCAGAGAAATAGTGGCAAAGTTTTCGATTTGGTCCTTCTCAGTCTCCCCTTAGAGTGTAGTAATGGCTCTTCCCTCTGGCCCCTCCCTCGCTTTCCCCTAGGAAGCCGTTAGGCCTCCCCCTTCTAACGATCGCGCCTTGTTTTTCTTCAACCGCGGGTCCCCCTGAGAAGAAATAATACCCCCTTCTCTTGCAGGCGAAACTTCCCTTTTTGAAATAGGATGCTTTCCCTTCCTGATCATGTAGAACCATCTCAAACAATATTGAAGGGAAGTTGAATCCTTCCTGGGCAATGCAGTTCCGCCAGCCTCCGAATTTTTGAAATAACCATTAAAGAGACTCGACGGCATTTATTTATTGGTTGAGGCCCCCTTTTCAGACTCAATCCCTTTTTCTGTTTTTTCCTGAACGACCCCCTCCGAAAGATAATAGATATCCCAACCGTAGAAGACCAAGTATCCCATCGAGACTTCCTACTGATGGAGAGATGAGAACTTGGTCAGTCTTTTCGCTTGACGTGCTGCCCTGCATTGTTTCTCTTTTTTGCGCTATTTTGAATTGCTTGATGGGGAGATATGTTTTTGTCATTTTAATGATAGGCTTGTCCATTTTTCCTCAATCAACCTCCCATCTGACTTTTCCCCCCCCTCCCCCCCAAATGGACCCCTCTATGAGCATTTCTCTCTAACCCGGTCGCTAAACCCCTCAGGCATCTTCTCTTTCTCTCTCAGGAGCTGAATGAACTTTTTCCCCGTTCTACGATATTGGGCGTTCCCTTTTGAGAAGAACGACGGCACCATGTCCTTTTCAGCTTTTTCCAATGCGGAAGTAAGAGATCCTCCTTACTAGCCTTCTCTCTAGATAGCTTCTTTCGTCGCATGGCTTTTCCACTGCAGGAATAGTTTTTCCCCGGAGAGACTTAATCCTAAAGAACGGACCCCTCGCGACAAATATCGCCGGGTTTTTTTTTCCCCCAGGCGCGCGTTATCCACCCTTTGCGAGGCCCGACAGGTTCTCCCTTTCGCGGAATCGAGCTTTCCCGGTCGGCACCTCGAGCACTTCTTCTCCCCTTACCAAAGCGGCGATGAACGCGATTCCGGGCGCTCTCGTGTCCCCCCCGGAATCACAGCGAACGGCTCCCTTTTTCTTTCTCAAGAGCGTCCTTTCCCCTTTTTTTTTGGTATCATGGGAAATGAAAAATCTACTTGAAGAGAATTAAGGTGCTCCCCTGAGAGCCCACCTCCTTTCGTCATCGCGGTTCTATGATGAGCCAGGAGTCCCCGTATAATACGCGGTCGGTACACGGCGTTTTGAGATGCTTTTTTTCCCTTAATACCAATCCTTCCCTTCCTTTCTCCGGGAAACATACCTTTCCCTGCATGCTGTTGAAGAAATAAGTACCACCCAACCGGATGTTTCTGTAAGGTCCCTCTCTATCATTTTCATCTCCCTTTTTCTTTCGTAAAGGCTTGTTTCCGTGTACCCCCCCCCTCGTGTTTTTACGAGATTTCCTGCATGATTGAAACGATATGATCCTCTGTATGGGGTTCTGGCTTTTTTTTTTGGTATGAAAGGTCTTCCCCCTCGTGTACCCGCCCAATCTCCCCCCTCCCCCCTCCGCGGTATGATAAGACTTTCTTTTTTTTCCTTACAAAGCAGATGCAGAAGAATCGGTGGGATACCCATCCAAGGAATGAGAGGACATCACCCTTCCTGTTATTTCCCATGATACCCCCTTTCCTCGCTTTCTTGATCAAGCCGGTCCTTTCCCCTCCTCGGTGATGAAGTAGAGAGAAAGTTACCGAGATCCGATTGCACCCATTTGGTAAAGGAATTGCCGCGAGGTGCCGAACTAGGCAAGGATAGCTTCCCCTTCCAGGAGGGCAAACCTGTCCTGAGTTAGGTAATGTTTTGTTGCCTGGAACACGTGGCTCCTCCGTCGAGATTGTTTTCTTTGAGAAAAGTTCATCTGTGTCGGTTCTCCCCCGTAGATGAAGCGCATTGGAAAAGCCCCCTAGCGGAAGAAGCTATTCTCTTCCTTTCTCTTTATAGCTTCCTTCTTTTATAGCTGTCGTCGCCGATTTTTTTTTCCTTAAGGGAAAGGGCCATGTTGCCGCAGCCTTTCTTCTCCTCCTTTCCAAGATAGAGGCCCGTTGCATCGGTCAGAGATTCTCTTTCCTGCCAGATCTCCCCGACGGTGATTACGGTCCCTTGAGATCTCTAATGGATGTTTCTTTCTTTTTTTCCCTTGGTTGGTCTCCCATGTGCGTTGAATTCTTGGCGACGTTTCTTCTTCAAAAGCCGACCTTTTCCGGACAAACACATCTCCCCCCACTCAAGTCAAAATCTCTCTTCAACGGAAACTTCCATTCCCCCTAAGTAAAATCGATATACGACGGTAGCACGTGTATCATTTTTTTTCCCCATCAGGAGGTCATCCCTCCTTTTTCGATGGCCCTGCTGGTTCAGGGCTAGCATCTCCTGGATCGATTTCGGGGCGTTGCGTCGTTTTCCCTTGCCTTTTTCTGTTCTGCACCCCCGCGCCAATCCTCTCCCAACCAACCATTTTTAAATTGCGGCGCGCTCTTCCTTGTGATTTCAACCCCCTCTTCTTGGATGACAACCGCATTTCCTTTTTAAGTACAAAGGCCCCGGAGCCGGGATCTTCTCGATGATTTCTCCATGTCCTGTGGCTATTCCCCGTTTTCGCCGAATCGTCTTTTCCGGATTGCGGCTCGACCTAGCCCCCTTTTTCTCTTCCTCCCCGGTAGAATGTCGCTGATGGGCTTTCCTTTCCTTGAAAATTTTTTTTGAATGGGGCCTTTCCCCGCGTCCCCTCCCTCCTTGATGGAAGAGGAGATGAATAGATCCCCCTTACCCCTATTGCGCGGTAGAGCCTTTTACAGTAAGGAAATTTTTCTTCCCCCACTCAAAATCTCTTTTTCCCTCCCTTCGCAGCGGATTCGAGTTTCATGGCGGTTACAGTCTTTCGCGTTCATAGAAAAATCCTTTCTCCCCAAGGATCGAGGACCCTCCCCTTCCTCTTGCTTCGATCCCTTCGGACGCGCCGGAGTAGACGTTGATGAGGCCCAATTTTTTTTCCTGGTCGTTAGACATCGGCACATCCTTTCGCGATCCGCGCCGTTTCCTTCTTTTATGGCGCCTCGACATTTTCGGGGCTCGATGCCTAGGCCTCTTTTGGAGCATGACTCCTCCTTCGACAGCGAGTGTCCCTTTTCTTCCCCTAGGATGAAGATCGGTCTTATTAATGGCTTTCTTGCGAGACACATTCTAGATTATGCGCTTCTCTTCCCCAGGAGAGTTCTGGCACGCCAGCTATTAAGGTTCATCGCCCCCCCCCGGGGAATGGATTCCTTTCTTCCGCTTCGGCAGATGGCTCCCCCCTGAGGATTCCTCCCCTCCTCTACCGCAGTTGGCGGCCGCGCCCTTGTTCCCCGTGGAGAGCGACCAAGATCCAGTCCCCGTTCTTTTTTCCATGGCGATTTCCTGCAACCTCATCATAGGCCCCCCACGCGTGAGCGCCTTGGGCCCTGGTCTCTTCCTCGATCATATGGAGACCTATTTATGCGCCAATTCCTGGCTCTTTTCCCCTCGGTCGGC
>Ga0179593_1627808_pt1 | contig 10843 bp, 11 predicted proteins | sample CZODoug2_1_08_16_FD_185931 | JGI IMG/M metagenome (GOLD analysis project Ga0179593, IMG submission 185931) | Vadose zone soil fungal communities from Angelo Coast Range Reserve, California, USA - CZODoug2_1_08_16fungal (PacBio error correction) | ecosystem: Environmental > Terrestrial > Soil >... | reverse complement strand
GGTGTCCTTCGCTGCAAGAAGTCACCCTTTTTTTCTTCTTTCGCTTTTATTCGACCATTGAGGGCACCACAGTCTTTTCTCCTCCCCGATTAGGTAGTGGAAAGGGTCTTTTCTAATTCTCATTCGATATTATTCTCCCCTGCCCACATGAGAAGCCAGAGACAGATTTTTTCCCTCCTGACTGGCGGACTTTCATTGTAACAACTAAGGTGCTTCTCCCGGGCGCGATCGCAATGGCTGCAAACGTTGAACATCATCACCTCCCAGGGCGAACAAGAACTATTCATTCTTCCGGTTACACCGGAAGGGACACCGTCTGGGTTGTCCACAGACGACAATCCTGGAACTTTCCCTTCTTTTCGTCGAGCAGTTTCAGTAGCCATTACACTTCACTAACTAAAGATCTTACACATCCCGAACTCTGGCCCCCTTCGTCTAGGGACAGGAAGGCCTAATGGTGAGATTCTGGTACGGGGTTGCAGTTTTAAGGCCGTCTTGAAAATCGAAGTCTTTGCCGTAGAGGTTCATTAGCAGGCATCCCCATTAACCTTTCCCGAAATGGGGAATTGAATGTTACCGAACGATCTCTATAATCTCTCCCCGGGCGGGAGCCTAGGAGAACCTTGCTCGCTCATTCCCCCCCTGAAAAAACCCCCTCCCCTTCTCCGGACGGTCGATCAAGCTTTGTTCCCTGCAAATACTTTTTTCGCATTTTTTCAGGATGTTAAAACACCGACATGAGCACGTTTCCTCCCGGCACGGGCCAGAGGATATAAGATTATACCCCCTCTTCTTCTGCGACAGGATACGATAAACTTAATATTTGCAGGTTTTTTCGTATGCCCATTAGTTAAAGGGTCGTTGATACTCACCTGAAATTCCCGACAATGCTGGCCAGAAACGAGGTTCGGATCACGAGAAGAGCTGACCACGACCCTTTTCGAGGACCCTTATTGGCAACTATACCATCCCCCTTCGTCGACCTGAACTCCAGCTCTGCTGGAGGACGTTGCTCGATATCTCTTCAAGGAAACCTCTCAGTCGGAATCCTTACACGCGAGCAGGCCCTGAAGAAAAGAAATCTGGTTTCCCCCCGAGTCATATGACGTTTTCGACTTCCCACACCCCGATGTAGTAGTCCCGGATCGGGTATTTACAACCCTCCCTCCCGCTGCAATATAGAATTTTCCCTCCTTCCCGTTCCCTTTCTGGAGCATTTCCGTGAACTTTGGAACGAAGACCTTCCTGAACGGTCTTAGGGCACACGTTTATCGCCTTTAAAGACTTTCAGTGAGCCCGCCCATTCTTCCCCCACGATCACCCAGTTTCATTTTCCTTTTTGAGAGGGCGAGAGATTCGCAAACCTTTCGACCACAATTTCAAGGGAAAATTATGACGGAGCCGGTGCTTGATCCTCGCAATTATCTGCCCGTCCGGCCTCCTCCCCGGCGTCTCTTCCCCCTTCCTTTGCTTTTTGACGCCGTGAATTTACTTGTTCAACCATCTCCTTTTGCGATGCCCGGTATCCCCCCTCATTCTACCTTTTCCTGTCCATTGTTGAATGAGGTCAGAAAACCTCCTTTTTTTTTTTCTCTCTTCTTTTCCTTATCTTTGGTGTTTCTTCTATCGTTGGGTGGGCCCTCTGCAACCTCCGATGTGAAATGCCCTTTTGATACCGGCGCGCGCTTTGGGATTTTACCCTCTTAGTATCTTTCCTCCTCAAAGCTTCCTCTCTCTCGTAAGTGTTTGCGGCTCCTCAATGGCCGGCCCTCGATCCTTTCGCGTCGGATTCCTAAGGCCCGCCGACCTTCCGGAGTGTTTTCTAAGGTAAAGATTGGTGTAGATTGGCTCTGACGCGAACCCTTGCAAAGCTTGTCTGTTCCCCGGGTGATTTCTGGGTTTGAAGACGATGCTCGAAAGTACGAGGTTTCCCCCGCCCCCCCTTTTTCAGTCTCCTTTTTTTCCACCGCGTTCGTTTTCTCGTCCATAGGGCCCTCGTTATTTTTGAATTTTGCATTCACGGACGGTCATTTAAACGTCGAGATTTCTGGTTCCCCCCGGTTCCCCTCCCCTGATTTTCACGAAATAGATTTTTGGTGAAGTAGGGACCCTATTATCTGAACCAGAGTGTAGTTTCCGTCCTGTCTGGAGGGATGTTTCATGGTCAGGTTTTGAAGTAGTACAGTTTCCCTTAGATGCGAGGGGGAAGGGGTAGAGAGAGGCATAGGTACAGCATATCCTACGTTTTCCTTCTGAAGACTCCAGATTTTTATAGTTGCTAAGCCTAGTTAGGTGTAGTTGAAGCCTGTAGAACCCGTTTGATTTTCCTCCAGTAACCTTGTCGAAATTGTCTTTGTAATTTCCCGCTCTCCCCGGGGCAGCGCTAGGCACCTTCCCCCCAGTTCCGTTCCATATCTGCGACCCCCAAGATCTCATAAGGCTTGATACGGGAATCGTGCCGGGCTATTGCGACTCCCGACAGCGTTGTGTTGTCCTGTCCTCCAGCGTTTTCGAAGGGCCGAAAGCTCTTACGTCACGGTTCGGGAGTTTCTCTGCCGGTGAGCGCCCACGAGTGCTCGGGCGCGATGACTAAAGCGCTCGTTCTGTCGCGAATTACAGATAGTGTCTTTCCCCCCCCGCACCCATTGCTTTTGCGTCCTTGTTACAGATAATGGATCTTTGCAAAAATGATCTCAGTCCGGAGACTCTCCTCATTCCTTAGAATTTAGACAGGAAAACCGACATACCCAAGGAGGACATTTCGCTACTCCTTCTCCTGGCCCCAAATCCCTTTAGGACAGATTCATGGAGTACTTACCTCTCCCTTATTTTAATTATATTTTTGCGTCCAAAATGAGCACATAACATAGATTGCGCTTATTTTATGAGAACGAGTGAAGTCGTTTTTGAAAGAAGAATAGGTAGGGTTCTCGTGAGTGATGCAGGTACCCCGTTTGCGAAGAAATTGCGAGCGAGATGTTCCCCCCCGCTTTTAGTGTAACCTTTGTTCCCGGCCGAAAGAAGTAGATTTCGTATTTCTTTCTTCGGATTTGCTATAAGAATCGACCCTTTAGTTCGAAACCGTCCCCCTCATAACTAGTACCCGACTCATCCTTTCCTTTTTCTTCCCCTTTTCCGATAAATAAGGTCCCCCAATGGGTTGTTTTCACTTCGAAGTCCATATCTCTTCCTTTTTTCTCCGTTTTTGTTGTGATCTCTCTGAATTCGTGAAACACTTAGCCCTTTCTCCCATCCTTCTAGGTTCGGCACAAGTGACGATATCCTTGTTCTTAGTGACGGGGTCGCTTGTTTTCGAAACCTGTCCAGGTCGAGGTACCCGTCCGACCCTTTTCCCATGATCCTAAATCTTCCCGATAGATTTCGCCGAATGGTCCGCGCACGTCCACCGTTTTGGCATCTCCTCTAGCCCCAGGAATGAAAAAGGTAATTCAGACACTAAGTTTTCGGTCCCCGAATTCTTTCCCCCCTGCGTCTCCAAAGCTGGTAGCAGAATATCCCCCCCCTCCCCCCACCTTGTCCCTAGGTGAGACGGAGAATTTTCGAAATACAATATTCAGATCGACCTCCCCTAGACCCTCTTTCTCTCATGGTTCCTTCTCCTTGCTAGGACTTTCGGAAAGATCCTGGCGCGGAGGGTAGGTTTGTGGTTCCTTCCTCTGAAATTCTCAGCGCTTTCTTTCCCGATTGCATATTTTTTCAAAATGTCATAATGCAAATGTGGCATTGTGCTGTTTCCTTCCCCCCCCCCTCTGGATTCTTCCCCATCTCCTTGAACGGGCGAGGGAGCCCGGAGAAACACGACGCTCTAATATGTCCAACTAACCTTTTTTTTCTTCCTGTATTTTTTTTCTTCCGGTCCACTTAAAGCAGGAGAGCAATTGGGACGTTGTTCAAAATCTGAGGTCTTTGGCCGAGCCTACATAACTTCTGAAGATCACCTTCTCTTAGGGTTTTTTCTCGCTCCCCTTCCCCCCCCCTATGAGGTTTCCCCGATGCCTACTCTGAAAGCTTTTAGCCTCCCACCGGCGTACAATGGCGACCAATGTGATGGTAGGCCCATCTTTGGAAGAACACGTTCTCGTGGTAGGCGGAAAGTCTTTTTTTTCCTTCCAAGACCCTTAGAGGAGGAGCGGGAACGACAAGTCTATGATGTTTCCTGACGTACCGCCGATCTTACAAGGACCGGAAGCTTTCCTTTTCTGCGCTGGCAAACTTTTTTTCTACGGAACGTTCCTTTTCCAAAGTTTCCGCGTTAAATATCGTTATGCGCTTCGCTCCTTCCCCCCCGATGTTCTCCGGATAGGGGGTGGGTTCCCCCTTTTTCAGCTTTCCCAATATACGCTGTTACATGAAGGCTTTTCGATTTTTCCCTTTTTAATTGAAACGTTCTGCACGAGGGACGTCCCTAAAGCGTTATTCTCGTTCACTTAGTCGCGACTTTCTTTTTTCGTTCACCCCCTCTTTTCCCCGTAGACCCCTTCCCTTGCTGCGAGGAGTCGATCCGTAGACCAATCGTCCCATCTTCACTGTTCCACAATCCAGGGACGTTCGCCAGGCGGCGTCCGATCAGCTCGCACGCCATTCCCTTTTTTTCCCCTCCCTTACTTCTCCTTGAAAAGGCGGTGCAGTTTTCGACGCCGAATACATGCCCCCCTTTTTCGCGGCGGTATCGAACAGCTCATCGCCACTGGATTGCCTTGGCCCTCCCTCTATCCGTTGTTTTTTTCTCTATCATGCCCGTTCGGGTGTTTAGGACATCATGCCAGAATGGGTGAAATGCGAAGCTCCTTACCTTTTCCATTATGTCTGTTGAACAGATATCTTAGAAGAATTGACACGCTTCTGTCTGGAATTTCTTTTTCTTCCCGCGAGCGTATCTTCCCTTGCCGCAGCGCCTAGGATGTGGATCATTTAAAGTTGGTGTCGTGAAATTGGTTCTTTCCTTTCCTTCGGTATGTTCATTACTGGTGAGCGGGTTGGACGGATGGATCGCCTCTGGTTCACCGCGAGCTATGATCTTTCCTTATCGGGTCGCTTTTCCCCTCCTTCCCCAGTTGAAACTTCTTCCCCTCCCTCCCTTAACGCACCTCCACGTCGAGATGGAACTGTTAGTTCCCCCTTTGTCTCAACAGTACAGATCAGTAGGAAATCCTCTTTGTGCCTCGGTTTGTTTTTTCTTTATTCCCCCTATCTCAAGCGTGTCGTTTCAAGTAAGTCCGGAGATCTCTATTTCTCCCCTCATGTCACACAGCGAATAGTGCCGAGGTTGAAGGTGAATCTCTGGTATAGTAGTCAACTGCCGCCCCTTCCCTTCTTCCCGTTGAAGAACAGACCTCCTATCAGAGTGCGTCCCGCAGAGAAAGAATCCCTCCGGCCTTTTCCCTCCAGCAACATTGTCGCCATTGTCGCCGGTTCATCGCTGACCCGGTCCCCCTATAGGCCACATGCAGTGTCTCCTTGAACCCCTTTTCCTTTTTACTTTGATCTTTCCCCTTCCTTCCCGGGAGGATTCGGCTCGGTCATCCTGTTTTCCATTCTCCGGCGGTGCCGGGACAGACATCTTGCCTACCGGCACGTTATTTTGAGGGCGCTCGGTATTTTTTTTTTTTCCGATGTCCCCCCTCGCCTTTCAGGCGATGTTTTCTTCGCGAAGTCAGATCGTTCGACCAGGCACATTCCCTTATGCCCTTTTTCTCATTTCAAGCTTCGAATGGCAAAAATCAGAAGTAGAGACGTTCCATACCGTATTGCATCCGCGCCCCCTTTTCGAAGGTCTTCCAGGAGAAGGGCACATCTCCGGAGCGATTTGCGGAGATTTTCTCCGCTTTTTTTGGATTGTTCATTGGCCCGACTGAAATGGAAAAGAGGCTTCGTGGATGTCGCGGTTTTTTTGCCTCAAATTTTTTTGTTTCCCGAAGAATGATAGGTCGTTTCGAAGGAGTAGCCTCCCTGTCCTTTCTGTCCCCGTTGCCCAGAGCAATGAGATAGAGACATCTTCCTAATGGCGACGGAGTTTCCGTTTTTGTGCCCCTCCTCCCTTAGTAGCCTAGATAGCCGTAATGTTCGCTGGTAGTCAGCGACCCCCAATCCCCTTTCCCCCCTTACCGAATTTTCCTAAACTCTCACAGCAACCCACTTTGCCATAATGACCTATACTTTGTATCGAATCACTTTTTTCCCTTATTTCTCTACCCCCCTCTCACTCAAATTTCCATGGGTTGTATTCAACTTGAGAGAAGTACATTTTCCTTTCCCCTCAGTTTTGTGTAGAGAGATCCTTAGCTCAGTAGAACCCCCCTTTTTCCTTTTTTCTCGAGGTCGTCGAATCATCTGTCAAGGATCGCACTAGTAGATTTTCCTTAGTTTTTTAACGCGTCACGGTTTCGACGCCCGCCATTCTATTTCCCCAACTGAAGAAAGCGCAGATCGCTTTTTAAGTCCTGGTTGGCCGGCGCAAATCAAAATAGGAAGCATGCTCTCTTTTTTTAGCTCTTCCCTTTTCCTGCTGCACATTTACCTTCGGAACTCATCCCCCCCGCTACTCCGTCAGACCCATTTCACCCAGGAGGAGCAATCTTTTAGCAAAGATAATCCACTCCAAATTAACTTTTCCAGTCGCACCCCCCTCCCCCGGCCCCCCCCCCCGGGAAGATATACTACAACACGCCAAGATCGCTCCCCTGACCTTTTGCTGGACCTTTATTACACGATCATGGGCCTCTTTAGGGTCGGTGTTGCACTTTACGGGCAGTTAGCCTCCGGGACTTTTTTTCCCTCGGAAGTTTGTAAATGTAATACTGACCTAAATGCGGGAGGGAACCCGGGAGATATGGAATCGCCCTCCTGAACAGGGGCGCGGGCGCATCGGCGACCATCCGCCTACCTTTCCTCTTCCCCCCTTCCCCCCTTCTCGCCCGATTTCAGGCTGACCACGCCTTTTCGCCTTGGACCTGTAACACCGAATTTTAAGGATTAGAAGAGACCCTGACGATGAAGATAAGTTTTTATCTTTTTTTTGAGTCCGGCTCGATACACTGCCTTATGATGTGTCCTCTCTATCGTTCCCCTCCGATCCCTTCACCGTTTTTTGAAAATGGTACCTTCTGGCACAGCGGGGCCGTGACTTTTCTTTCCCCTCTACACCGATGATGGGATGACTCGGAAAAGATACCTCGCTCTTTTTTTCCGGACATTACGATGTCCTGTCTCGACGAACGAGATCTCACCTCAAACCTCGCCTCGCTTCTTACCGCATCCCTCCTCCGGCCGGTCTCAAACTGGACACGATGTTAAATCGAGCCATCTTGCTCTTGACCTCAGAATGTCGTCTATGATAGGGCCTTTTTCCACGGTTCTACGATCTCTAGACCATCCGGTTTTGAACTTGCTATGTTTCCAAGTGAAGGCTGCAAGAGGCCCTTTAACTTATCGGTCACATTTTTCTCTCGCGGTGAAATCCCTTCTCTCCATACGTGTTAAACCTCTTGAACATACTTTTTAGGGTTCTCGATACGTAGCCATTTCGCCACCAAGCTTTACCTTTTCCCATCGTTTCTACCTGTGCAGGCCTGGATCCGCTAGAGCATATCTTGCATCCTGCATGGCTTGAAGGACGCCCTCTTACAGAGGCGATTTCCTCCGGGCTCCCTATGTTTCCACCCCCCGCTTTGGAGTTCCCGGTTATAGACCCTTGGCGCATTTCAAGCCCCTGGCTGGCCTTTTTGATCCCAGTTTTTTTGAAAAAGTTTCAATATCAGATACTTTTTCACTCCTTTTTTCCCAGTTTTTTTGCTAGATGCGTTAGGGTTGCTTTTCTCCAGCAATTTCCCTTGGTCCTTCTCCTCCTCCCAATTAGGGATTGTTTTTTAAACAGATAGTATCGGCGTCTCCAATGACACCGCTTTCCCCTTCGCGGGAGGCCTCCTTCAGGACTGAAGATAATGCGATTTATAAATTCCTGCTCGACGACGGTGTTTGTCTTCGACCTTTTTTCGTTCCGGCGAGAAAATTCAGATACCGTTCTGAGTCTCTTTTGACTTTTGAATGTATTTTCGAGCCCCCCCCCCCAAAACCACCCCCGGCCTTATCTCTAGAAGCACAGCCCGTCCCGCGTGAAAATCGTTAACGTTTGTAAGCTCCCTCGCATTCCAAGCCGGCATGACCCACTCCCGAATTGTTTTCGTCGAACACGGTACGAACAGCCCTCAGTAGACTACCTTTTGGGGTGCAGTAGCCAGTTTTCCGCTTTACTCCCCCCCCTCGTGTCGTCGTAGCGGACGGAGATTATGATGCGGTTGCCGTTTTGCTGCCTCTTTTGAATCTCGCTTTCCGTCGCCCGGCCCTCCCCTAGATCGCCGCTTCTTCTTTATAGTTTGCAGCCGACGCTCAGCGTGCTTCCGCCGAGCCAGAGCATTTCTTCAGACTCAATTCGCCATTGTCGAAGGTGTCTTCCCGCAGGACCCGGGCAGCACTGGCATTCGGCAACTCCTATTCATCCCTTCTTTCTCATCGTCATCCTTTTTTCTCTAATCGGGGCTTCTGCTCGGCGAAGTTCCGTCCGTTCTTGTTTCCAGCTCCTGTCACAATGCGATCCGGTGCCGAAAGCACTCCGTGCTCCTCGCACGGAGGCCCTATTTTTCGCTTTTCCGAGCTTGGCTCCTTCCCATCTCCCACGCGCCCAGGAGCGGAGAGAATTCCCTCTCTTTTTTTTTTTTTCCATCTCGTGGCTCCCACATTGTCAGATGCGATGGCCCCCGGGACGGCGGTCTCTTTTCCTCCTTGGGTTTTTTTTTTTTTTTGTTGTGTTTTTTTTTTTTTTGTGGGTTTTTTTTTTGTGGGTTGTTTTTTTTTGTGGTTTTGTTTTTGTGGTTTTTGTGGGGGGGGGGTTGTTGTTTAAGGCAAACAACTCCCTTCTTGCGCGAAACATTTATTTATTATCGTTTCCTTTATCCTCGATGTACCTTTCTTCTTAGTGGCCGGGTATTGTATTGCGATTTAAACTTCTAGCTAACCGAGGAGTCCTTTTTCTGTAGTCTTTTTTCTATATTTTCCAATTCCTCCGTCTTGCACCTCTTCTAGGTATTTTTTCGGATTGCAGATGATGATGCGATTACTTTTCTATCCCCCGGCGAGCAGAGAAGATTCTGCCCATAATGGAGACGGCTTCTGCGTAGATTTCAGTTCACCCGATTCCTTCGATGTATTCGTCCCTTATAATAATTTTCGAAATTAGAAGGTTTCTTGAGATTTCAATGCCACCAGATTAGTAGAGAATCCCTTTAATAGATTATCGAACTACTTTCCACCTTTTTTCCTGTGAGACAGTCCATCTCTTTTTCAGACTCTACGTTTTTTTTTCGCTTTTTGCTACCTTGAAACCACATGGCCTCCTGTATTCTCCTTTCTACCTTGCCCACCGGTCTTCTCTCAAGTATATATGTTCCGTCGGGGTGTTCGCCCCTTGGCTAAGTGGTAGATGATTTTTTTCTCTGGACTACAGCTACCCCTGACGACAAGTTTTTTCTGACATTCCCTTGTCCGGCCTCCCACGGGTACCACTCCTTCGAAATGAGTTCCTTTGCTTTCATTTCCTGCTGTCACACTGGTAACATTACATCAGCATCCTACGCTTACTCCCATGGCCCTTTTGCAGGTCCCTCTGGTCGCACTATCACCCCGACATCCTTTTATTTCTCTCAAGTTCAATTTTGTTTCAAAAACTATTCGGACACTTGATCCCTTCGTCCCGATCTCTTTGGTTAGCATTGACTTCAAGGACGGCCCCCTGGTGCAGCGTGTGGTTTTTGTTCTCTGACCTACTTCGCCGAAGTAGCGTCGCAAGAGCATCTGGTACTGTAATCCTGCCTCCTTGGACCCCCCTATCTGAATCTCTCTCAGGTCACGGGCGCGCGAGTTAATCGGCGACCCTCACTACCCGCGCCGCTCAACAGGAAATCCCTTAATAAGTGAAGGTCGAGCCCCTTTAGGATGTGGCGCTATTTTTCCTTTTACTGTCACCCCCTAAAGATGCTTAGAAGAGCCTACTTTCCTCTGATTCATCGTACGTATCTGGTTTCGCTTCTTGATATAGGCTTAAAACTTTATGGGTTCCTGTCCCCCGATCCTCCCCCCCAGGATTCCCCCATGTAAAATGTTCTTTCGGAAAGCGGGGGAAACGCAACTTTTTTTTATTTTTCTGCAACTGAACAGACCAGATGAGAGGAGGATTCCTCCGCTGCAAAGACCCCCATAGAAGGATACGTCTTCCCCCAGTCATATTTTTTCCTTGAGAAGTCTAAAGCTTTTCACCTTAAACTCTGAATCCTCTTGCTGGCCCCAAGAATCCCGATCTAAGGCACCGTCCGGAACAGGGGGACCCTTTCAAATATAGAGCACTTTTTCCTTTTCTCTCGATTTTCTCCTTATCGGGGCTTTTCTCCCGTGTTCTCCGACCGGGCTATAGAAGTTTAACTGTCCGCTTGAAATTTCTTGGAATTTCAGTAGAAAGCTTTGAACGAGTTCCTACGACAAAGCACCAGTTACCGTGTCTTTCTAGATCGTTTCCTCCCCAGAAGAGAGTTCTTCCCCCGCTCCCCCACAGTATGCCCAATGAGTCTAGGTTCTATCAGTCGACAATTTCGAAACCACTCTCACATGATACACCCAACTCCTTTCCATGGATCCTTTCTTTTTCATTATCTGAATCTTTTCATGCGGGAATTTTTCCCGAATTAGAGTCCACGCTTGCTCACGCCTAATACTTCAACAATCCCTGCGCGCATGTCTTTCCCCCGATTTCCATGGCTTACTTGGTCCCCCCCGA
>Ga0179593_1555378_pt1 | contig 10843 bp, 11 predicted proteins | sample CZODoug2_1_08_16_FD_185931 | JGI IMG/M metagenome (GOLD analysis project Ga0179593, IMG submission 185931) | Vadose zone soil fungal communities from Angelo Coast Range Reserve, California, USA - CZODoug2_1_08_16fungal (PacBio error correction) | ecosystem: Environmental > Terrestrial > Soil >... | reverse complement strand
CCTTCCTTTTTTTGGTCTGTGGTTGCATTTTCTTATCCTCTTTTTCTTTTAAGGTCCGTCCAACGCGCGTGTCCCTTTTTCGAGTCGTCCCCTTATTGTTCATCCCTACTTTTCTGATGCCTCCTGTTTGACGGATTCACACCCTTTTTTTGGCAGCTCCTGCCGCATTGTCTTCTTACTCCTGAATGCAACTTTATTTTTCTTTACCATTGTAATTCACCATTTCCCCCTCCTTTTCCGGTCTTCCCTGTTATAGTGTTGGCCGCTTGTCGCTCATTCATTTGATGGCCTCGTATGATCTTATGTTTTACCTGTCCCGTTACTGGCGCGCCGCTTGGCTTTATGCGTAACTTTTTTCTTCTAGTTCCAGCTTTTTTTTTGTTTTCAGGTCGGCTGTTTTCCTTCACGCGCCCTTGCTGCTGATTTTTGGCGTCGACTTGGTGAACGCCCACCCACGCTTTCCTGGGAAGCCATCCCCACCTACTTTCAGGCCTATTTTTGTTTAAATGCCGCTCGGCAGTCTTTTTTTTTCTTTGCCCCCGACCAGTGATTAGACCCCTGTTTTAGCTTTAACTTTTAAGGGGGGATTTTTTCTTGCCTGATCGAGGACTCTGAATCCTTTTTCTGATCCTTTTTAATACAGTCATTCAATTCTTTTCGCTTTATTTTTCAGACCCCCCCGTGAGAAGACCCTTTCTACGAGTCTCACTGGAAGTATACATTATATTCGTTCTGCACTTTGCGCGTTTTCAAACTGATTGGTTTTGTCGTTTGCTTTTTTCACATGTTTTTTGATTTCCTAAAGATCATGTTGAACTACCCCCTTTCGAAGTCCATTATGAGTTATGCGTTTCTGGCGGTTTTTTTTCCTGTCCAAAGATCCCTTTGTCTCTTTCCTTTTTTGTGTAGGCCTAACAATCCGCATTTCCCCCATATCCTGACTAATAATCCGTTGTTTGTGGGAGCAGAGATTGCGAGTGTTTTTGAGCTTTCTCCCCAAATGACACCTTTACTGACTTCTCCTAGACTAACTTTGAAGTATGCCAGATTCTCGTTTAATCCGAGCCCCGGACCGATCATTCTGTCTTTGCAAATCTTGTTCTTTTGCTTTGATAAAATTATTCAGATCATTTTTGTTTCCTCACCTTGAGATAGTCAGTTCCACCTGTAGCTCAGAAGATGCTGTTTGTCCCACCCCCCCCCCCCCCCCCCTTTCCCACACCCCCGGTAGTAGCCGTTTCCTTTCCATAAGAACTCCACATTTCTTTCTTACGTGCGCGTCCATTTTCTTTTCTCCTCGATCGTAATTCACTCTTTCCCTTTAGTTGCTGGCGAGGCGTCCGTCCTTTCGATAGTTGTCCGATTCGGCAGTGCCCTTTTTCCCACCAATTTTATTTTTTTCTTCATTGCTTTTTTCCTTTTTTGCGTTCACCCGCCACCTTCCCATCCTGTCTTTGATGCAAATCTATGTTCCTATAGATTTTCCACCCCTGACACCCACCACAACCGTTTCTTTCACCGATTTGACCGTTAGTTCTCTCTCCAGCGCGCAATGCTCATTGCCTCGCCTCAGCTTTCCGCATCGTTCATCTCTACTCCTATTTCATCTGAGTTTCCCCCATCATCCCCCGCAGCTCCCTGCTCCCCGCCTTGCACCGTCTGTGAACTGGACAGTTTTTTTTCTTTAAGAGTACATCCCTTACCATCTTAGAGTCTACACGAACCCGAGCCTTAGCAGAAATGTTTTCCTAAGACCCCTTCTCCAGTTTTCCGATATCGCCCGAGGTCCGCAGCAATTTACGCTTAAATCAGAGTTAAGAAATCCACTTGTTCTGGAGCACTTACCCATTCTTTTTCGCTTGATTGCTAACACTCCCGCCCCCATGGCCTGCATTTCTTTTGTGTGAAATCCCCCCTCAGCGCCTTCTTAGTGGCACCCGAGACTTCGCTTTTTTTTTGTTGTTGCTTTGGATAGACAATAAAATGGCGACACTGACGTATTCCTCTACCCCTCTTGAGGCCCTCCTCCCCAGTTCAGCGGCCCCTGATCCTTAGCACTGTTTTCTTCCACAGCCTGCATCAGAAAGCCGAATCCCCCCCCCCCTGATGTCTGAAGTGTTGCTGTATGATTCCTCTTTAACCTACTCCGTGAATTATTTTTTCAGTCCCGTTTCCATGACGACGTCGTTCACAGGCTGAAGCTTCACGGCGATGTTTCGATTTCCCATTTTTCCCCGTTCTAGTCGTACTGTACTACAGCTTTAGGCACAGACCCCCATTGACTTTCCTGATTTCACTCTGTATTACTTCATTTTTCAAACCTCCTCCATTGTGGCGAATATTTGCCTTGCTTTGATCCATTGCCATTTCACGCGTCTCCCTTTATCCTCGCCGTAAGGTAGAAGTATTTTCCTTTTCCAACGCATCCAGCACGCCGCATAGCAACTCCCCTGAGTCCCCCCTCTTTCCCCCCCAAAAGTATCGATTCTGGCTTCGGCTCTTCCCTGATAAAAGGGTTTCTTTGTGAAGACGAACTGCTTGTTTGATTTTTTCCCCTTTTAAGCTGCTCTAATGCTTTGAACACCGCTCTCCAATTCGTTCTGGTGTTTCCCCCTCCCCATAAACATGTCACAATGCCACTTTCTTCTTGCCTTCTTCTATTTTGTTGCTGATCGTTGGCACGCCTTCCCCGTTTTTCTTCTCGGGTCTTTATCTTCCCGCTCCCCTCTCGTTCCGTTACGATCTGTAAGAGATTTTTCTGCCTTCCTCTTTCACCCCCTGTTGTCGGCCCCTTTTCTTCATAAGCTGTATGTGTAATGCTTTTTCCCCTTCTGGGTGGGGTTTCCCTTTATTTCAGTGCTCAGACCAACCTCTTGGCTCCCTCCCCGTACCCACCTTTTTGTTGTGTTTGAGCTTTCCTTTTTTTTTATATTCGAATCGTGGTACCCACCCCTCTTCCCCCCTTTTCTGATCCAGAGAAGTTTCTGGATGATTGGACACTCCTCGATACTGTTCTTTTTCAGATCTCCAATAGGATCGCCCAGCAGTTGGTTTTCTGGAGCCTCCCTTTTTTCCGCCTCCTTTTTCGTCTTCCCTCTACTCCCTACCCGGTTCCTCTTCGATATAATTTAGACTTTCCTGTTTTGACTGTACTGGGTCCCAGTTCCCCCTCCGTAGATTTCGGAGCCTATGAAAGCGGGGTACTACTAGTGAGACAGAGGCTGAAGGGTTTAATTTTTCTTTTCGATCTAAGAAGTGGATCCCCGTTGTTTTCCCTGTTTGAGGTTGACTAGTTTTTCCCCTATGTTAGTTGGTCAGGCGTAATATTGTTGCTTAAGGATCAATACCCCCTTTCTTCTTTTTTTGAGACTTCCTCGTCCAATCATGGAACTCTCTCCCCTTTGATAGGTTTTATTTTAGAAGTAAGTAGAATCCATAGATTTTTCAATAAGGGTCAGGGTGCTATCTTTTCCCCAGTTGCTCCTCCCGCCGGCCTTCATTGGAAGCTTCTTAATATTTCCCCCAGATTCTGGCATTTGCACTTTATTCTTTTCTGGTAGCCTCACGCAGTCCATCTTCTTTTTTGTGGAGCTGTTTTACTGCACTGACCCTATTCCCATATTTTTATCTTCTATTGCTAATTCTTTGACACAGTGTTGACAGACAGTCCCTCACTGACGAGACCTCCTTCCCATGAGTTAAGTCTTCGGATTTTATTAATGTACGAGGCGTTTCTCAAGGGATTTCTTTACCTACTTTCAGACCTTAGAAACCACTTTGAATAGCCTGGTTGACTTCGTCCAGGTCGTTTGCATGCCACACAGCTGCTTGGCTCCCTTCTTCCTTTCAGGAGAAATATGTTTTTCCTAGTTCCAGTGTCCCTTTCCCGCTCTTTAAAGGCATACCGGAATAAGTCGTTTCAGGGTGGTCCGGTTCGCCCTAAAAAAATTCTTCCCCCTATTCCGGCTCATTTCGGCTTTTTGTTAGCCATAGCATTACAATCGCTATTTCCCAGTAATGCTCCCCTGTCATAACCCCCCTTTTACCTTTCAAGCCATCGAGTGGTCCCGCTTGATAGAGTTAGTTACTTCAGCTTTCGGTCGGATGATTTAGCCCCGATTGTCCCCTCTTCGCGTTTGCGAGCCTATGGATTGGTCTGATTCCCCCCCGGAAAACTCGTTGACCCAGGCTCAGCACCCCCCTTTGCGTGAGCCCCCGATTGGCTGTACTCTCTCTCGCTTCTGGAGTCTTTGTTTCGCAATTCTAGCTCGTTTTTTCCCAACACCCAACCCACCCACAAATCATTTTCCCCGTGACCTTTTGTAATGGATCATTGCAGTTTCTCGACGGGTTTCCCCATGAACGTCCGGTTCTCTTCTGCAATAGCGGTCTCTTTCTGGACTTTAATCGATTTACCCTGAATCTTTCTTCCCCTTCCCCTGCCGTTATGAAGGTTCTACATTCATGAACAATCTCGATCATTTGCGTTGCCTGTTTTAGTAGCCCCGTCACCCCCTTTTTTTCCCTCAGCTTTCTACCCCCCCCACCCTCTCCCTTTCGCCCCCCCCCAGCACACCCGCCACCCCCCCCACCACCCCACCCCACTAGGTAATCCGCCACGCCCCCCCCCCGCACTCCCACCCCCCAGAAGTTTCTTGTCGTGACTCGTAGAGTGTATTCTCAGTATGCCTATTTTTTCTTTTTGAATACCCAACTCTCTAACCCCATAGAAGTACCCCACCCTACCCCTCCACCCCTCCTTCCCCCACAGCCGTTGTTGGACCACGACCCCCCCCCACCCCCCCCCCCCCCCACCCCAATCCTACACCCCTGCATGTCACCCCCCCCATCCTGCGCCCCCACACCCCCCCCCCCCCCCCCCCCCCCCCACCCCCCCCCCATAGACCCCCCCCCCCCGCCTCTCCCCCCCCCCCCCCATCCCCCCAAAAGGAACCCCCCCCCCCTTCTACCCCCACAACCCACCGCCCCCCACCCCCCCAATACCCCCCCCCACCCACCCCCCCCGCCACAGTCCCCCCTCTGACCCCCCCCCACACACCCCCCCCCCCCCATCCCACCCCCTCCCCCACCCCCCCCCCCCCCCTCACCCAGCCATTTCATAGAGGATTCCCCCCCCCTTACGAAAGCGACTCGACATCATTGGCTTCCTATAGGGATGTGCACCCCCGTTTTTTATGGTCTCGTCGGGCGACAACCCCCCTAAGTTTCCCCGTGGTCCCGAACGCCCATGGCTTGAACATGGAGCATATTCGTTTCTTTACAATTAGTACCTCTTTTTTTGTCGCTTGTTCGTGTGGCTTATTTTAAATTCCTACCCCCATACCTAGCCCTCGCCACCCCCCCTCAGGCACCAAAGCTTGCGTTTCCTGCCACCCACCGCGCGCCCCTTTTCTCCGAGAACCCCCTCCCAACCCACTTATACCCCCCCCACTACGACGACCGTCCCTTTTTTTACCCCCCACCCCACCCCCCCCCCTTTTTCCACCCAAGGCACACACCAACACCCTCCTCTACCCCCCCCTCCGTTTTTCGTGACCCCCTTCACCACCTTATTGGCCCAACCAGAATGCCTCCCCCCCTCCCCATAACCCCCGACGACCAACCCCAATCACCCCCTCAGCACCCGCTCCCGCCCACCCCCCCCCCTCCTCCCCGAGCCTCGCCTCCCCATCCAACCACGCCCTTCCCCCCCGCACCACGGTAAGTCCTACCCCCCCCCCCCCACCCCCCCCCTTACCCCCAGACCCCAACCCCCCCCCCCGCAAAGCCACCCGACGGACCCCCACAACCCTATCGACCCCTTCTCCCCCTCGAAACACTACCCCCACGCCCCAGGAGCAGCTCGTCCAGCTCACAACCACTCGTCTCCCCCATTCAATCACCCAAGACGACCCCCCCCCCCCCCCCCTCTTCCTCCCCCCCACCCCCCCCTCGACGCACCCCAACCCCCCTTCCCCCCTTGCCCGTATCCACCACACACACACCCCCCCACCTCCCCGATTTTCTTTTGAGCAGGAATTTTTTCCCCCTAATCTAATGGATTCTCCCCGGAAGTCACACTTAGACAACAGGACAATTTTAGGACCTCACCATGTGTCTTATGAACCACTTCTCCCCGAAGTCCAATACCTGGAAGGGAGATAAGTTAAGCCCAATTTACCTTCTGCAGGCATACCTCCTCAAACACAGATCCTCAGCTTTTTTCCATACCTAAATCATCGTCCCCTTACGTCCTTGGCCAAGGAAAATCGCGGCTTTTCCTTAGTTCGGTTTATCCGGCGAGTGCAAGTTGCACTCCGCAGCTGGCTTCCCCTTCCCCCCCCTTTGAACCTGCCCTTAAAGTAGGCCTTCTCTTACCTCTTTACGCCTCAGTGTAAGCTAGGGATCTTCCTCAGGCTGATGTGTGTACCCCCCTCCTACCGGTCCTCTTGAATAGACTACGTATTTCCCGCTGTTAACTGCTTTTCTTTCTTTCCCTCTTCTTTACTGTATTCCCGCCGCCCCGGTTGCTATTCACGCCTCCCCTCTTCCCCGCGATCTTCCTCATGGAAAGATTTACGTTGCTCCTATTAACATGATTTTCAGTAGTCATTTTGACTCCGAAACACAATTCCCAAGTATCACATGGGGCTCTCGTTAGGCAGTTCTCCCCGAAACTTCTCCATGCTCCCTCTTAAATCCGATTTCGGCGGCACAAAAGAGGAGACACACCTTGCTTCGGCCACCTGCACAGCTCTGCTAATTGTCAAAAATAATCCAATGGCACTTATTCTATGAAATCCCCATTACCACTTGCACATTGTGTGTCGACGAGATCCCCCCCTCTTGTGCCTTACTTTCCTCCGTTCGCACCTTTGGAGGATGTCTTCGGCTCGGAAAAAAGTTATCCCTGCCCTTGTAGCCCTCCGTCGCCCATATACATCCACATGCTGTACCAGTTTATTAGCGGTTCAGTTTTTTCTATGGTACTTTGAGCTGCAAAAGAGAACCACCGCGAACACACAACCGCCTAGGCCCCCCCCCCCCCGACCCTCCCGAACGAACCCCCCAAGTGCATAGCCCCCCCCCCCCACCCCCCCCCCACAAACCCCACAGACCCCCCCCCCCCCGACACGATTTGATCAGATTGAATCGTCAGCGTTGGAAGACCTCTTATCCCTATCCCAGTTGCGGAAATCATACATTATATTTGTATTTCCCCTTCCAACATACGGTCCATGCCGTATGTTGGTGATATGTTTTTTGTTTCCTTCTAGATCAGGTCCCTCGAGGTGACACTCGCTTTTCCCTCGTTGTTGTTGAGAGAGGACATTTTTAGCTTCGGGTCAAAACCTGCTCAGAGTGTTGATCCGTTTCCTAGTTCCCCCCCCCTGGATGTCTGGCCGACCACACTCCGCCTTCTATCCTTTACTCTTTTCCCCGAGATCTTAAGTGATCACCCCTTTTTGACTGGAAGGCCCCCTCCCCTGGCGTTCCCTCCCTCCCTTGTCCCCGGCGGCACATAAAAGGCCTTCCGCTATAACTGGTGAACTTTCATTTTTTTCAGTCCCCTTGAAACATCTCTGCGTTGGCCCTTCGACCCTCGTTGCGTCTTTTGATCCCCCTCCAGTTCTGTCTCCACTTGGGGCCCAGGGGAGCGTTTTCTTCCCCTTTGTCAGTGGGAGTGACCCTCTCTTTGCTCCCCCCCTCTTGATTCTTTTTTTTAAGGATCCTTGCGACGCAGCAATTCACAGCGGCGTCCTGCGGCCGGCTTCTTTTATCGCCCGGAATTTCCTCGACTCCTCTCCTGGGGCCCGCGAGCCATGGGAAATATTGGTGTGTGATCGGATTCACCCCCGCCTTGCGGATATTTTGGAGCTTCTCCCATTGATTCCCCTTTTTAGTCTCAGGTTGTCCTTTTCAGATAGAAAAGGAGTCCTCCAATGCTTCCTGACGGATTGATAGCCATATATGCCCGGTCGGTCCATTTTATTAGGATTGAGATCCACCCTGATTTTTGAAAGTACCAATACTTCTAACCTGCAGCCTCCCGCTTGAAGAGCTAAATTTCGGCGAGTCTCCTTGGTCAAGTCAGGTCCTCCCGTTTTCTTATCCTCCGGCTCTTCCAAATCGCGCCTCTGCGGATTTATGAGTACTGAATGAGAAACCCCTCTTCTTTCCTAGTCTGATTAGGCGGCGCTGAGCTGGAAGTGATTTGCATTTCAGAATATCTCTTGCCGATTTCTGAACCTTTTTTGGTTCTCCTTATGACTGTAAAAGTTGTTGCTGGTGAACACTGTTTTGCGCCAGTGTGTTTTCTTTTCTCGTCAAATTCTCTCTCTGTCATTTCCAGTTAACCACCGGTTCAGGAGCCAGTTAATTGTCCGGATTTTTCGCCCCCTATGATTTCGCATCAGAGGAGTTTTTGATTCGCTTCTCCTGGGCGCCCTTTGCTAGAACTTCCTTGAATTCTCGTTTTTTTGCCCGCCAGCCTTTTTTCGTGTGGAGCGATTTGATGTATTCTTTTAGGATGGGATGTTTTTTGACCGCACCTCTGAGACTCTCCAAGGTGTTTTAAAATCACAAAAACCTTGGACGCGTCCTAGATGAAGTCACGACCTTTGGTTACCCGGTCTTTTTTAGCGCGGCTTCCACTTGGGGTGAGGATTTAGAACTCGTTATAGGCGAGGAAAGTCACCTTTGTCCAATTCTTGACTTATTACACACAAGTGGATATAATTGCGTCATCTGAAAGCCCCACCCCCTCTGACTTCGCAGTTGAATTTATGGCGATAGTTTAAACGTTTTTATCCCTGAATTCCTACATCTTTGTGCACTCCCCCCTGCTTCTTTCCAGGGAGTCAGGATGGCGAGTGAATCTTCAAAGTTTCTCCGCGCATTTATGGTTCCTTTTTTCTCCACCTACCCTAGCCGTTTATAACTATTTACCATCTTGTTTATAGAGATGTATCCCTGTTGATTTATGATCACCACCTACCCCCCTTGGCTTCTTAGTCTTCCCAAAATGTGAAATGAAGACCAATTGCGTACACGAGCTCACCCCCACTCAGTCCTACCCCCCCCCCCCCCTCCCCAGCCCCCTTTTCCTCCCCCCCCCCCCCTGCCCCCACCCCCCCCCACACCCCACCCCTTTTTTCCCCCCACCAGACACACCACCAAAACACCCACCCCGCCCCCCCCCCAACCGGACTCTCAACCCCCCTTCTACCCCCCCGACGCACCCCACCCACCGCCCCCCTCACCCCCCCCCCCCCCCCCCCCCCCCACATGACGCACACACCCCATTCCTTCCTTTTGTCGTTTTCCTTACCAATTCCCGCTCCTTTGACGACGGGCCCCCTGAAGAACTTCCCTCTTCCTCCGGTTTCCTTTGACTCCGGCCCTGCGTGCATGACGAAAGTCCCATGAACGTGGCCTGGCTCCTCCTGACCCGTAAGTGCAGATGAATCCGTCCCCTTCCCCCTAATCCAGGACACTTCTTCCCCCCCCGGCCTGTGCTTTTTTATATCACATCGCTGAGAGATTGTTGGGATGCACCCCCTGCCCATCATCCGAGAGTGAAATCTCTCCCCTCTCAAGCCTCCACACCGACCACCAACGTGTATGTAACAGTTTCACCTATTCCTGCGGAAGTTTTCTCACTACACCCATCCAAGTTTTGTGTTTGACGGAGTAGCTCCCCAAAGATCGGGCACTCTCACCTAACGAAATCGCGAAATATCTCTCCCCCCAGCCTTTCCCCCCCTGATCTTTAGCGTTGACAGTGTTGAAAGATGTGACCGTGTCAAGCTCCTTACCTAATTTGCTTTTCCACTGACGACCTGTACCGCCCAAGGTGTTCATTTTTCGGAGCCAATGAGTCCTCCGGAGCAGCCCCCCCCCCCAGTCCTCAGGAACCGGTTCCGTCGGATGAGAAGGCAACCTTCATCCTGTCCGATTACACCCCCACCCCCCCCCGCCCCGCCCGGCTGACCCTCAAATCATTTCTTCCACGAGCGCCCCCCCCCCGGTTCGCATACCAACAATCGAAGCAGACATTTTTCAGCCAGCACTTCCGTGCAGCATCCCTCGATTAAATACAGAACCCAGTCAGCTCTCCACGCCCCCCCCCCACCCTCTCCCCCAACGTTTCAAGACAGGACCCGGAATTTTCCCCTCCGGCCTTGTTCGCCTTTTCTCAGAAAGATCCGCCTTCCACTCAAGGGATTCCGGGCCTGTTTGTAATTCCCTCCCACAAGCGCTGATCTTAATGCCTGTAGTGTTATCCTGCCTCCCTACTCAGCACTCTCCGCGGGGCTGACTTTAATAACGTGGTCCCGGATATCCGCGGCTTCTCGTGATCCACATCCCTTCCGACTGGTCGCCCCCCCCTCCCGCGCAGTTTTTTTCTTGCCCGCCTCAAGGGCGATTTATCTTGGTCGCAGGCGCTCCATCCCCTTTAAGTTCGTAAGCCGCGCCAGAAGCCCCAAACGAATTTCCCCCATATTTTCCCGCGCCCTACCCCCAACTTGACAAGAATTTGTCTGATTCGCCGGACTCTTGGACCGACCCCCTACTTTGAGTTGATTCAGGATAAATGGTCTCTTCTTCCCTTCCAACTCCGGCTGAGTTAACACCATTGCCAATGTCACCATACTCGGTTTTGATGGATTCTCTGTATGAACGTGCTGCTCGGCCCGAGGAGCTCCCTTGTATTCAATCCCAGACCTCGCAAGTGGACCGATTTACCGAATCCTTTCGCCGGATAGCCCAAATTGGCCCTCTTCTTTAAGAGACGGCCTGTTAATGGTTATCCACATCGTCGGGATTCTCACCTGCAGAA
>Ga0179593_1351835_pt1 | contig 10843 bp, 8 predicted proteins | sample CZODoug2_1_08_16_FD_185931 | JGI IMG/M metagenome (GOLD analysis project Ga0179593, IMG submission 185931) | Vadose zone soil fungal communities from Angelo Coast Range Reserve, California, USA - CZODoug2_1_08_16fungal (PacBio error correction) | ecosystem: Environmental > Terrestrial > Soil >... | reverse complement strand
GTTCCCATGTTTACTTGCTACCTTGCTCGTTCCCAGGCCAACCAGGTTTTCTGGTCACAGTATTGGACTCCGGTTCCCGAAAGATTTCTCCGCTGGAGTGTACTTGAGGCAAAATAGATTTTTGCTGCTGAACCAATCGAGGCGTTTGGCGAGTGTTCGACTGAAGGGTGTTAATGCGGGGCAACAGAATCATGCCCGATTCCCGTAACCCAGTGGGTTTCTTTCTTCCAAGTTTTGGAACCTCCAGCGACAACCTTGTCGCGTCGAGCGCAGCAGAAAGGATTTTGTGTTCGCTATTGGATGAACATCCCGCGGAAGGCGCTCTCACTTGCCTCCCGCTACTCTTCTCCTCTAGCGCTTTCGGTGGGGAAAGCGCGACGCAGCCCGCGGCCGAACTTGCTGGCCCCAACGGGAAGTCATTTCTTTCCCACAAAACCTCTGCTTCTACAGAACGCGACTGTCTTGATGCCATCTTTTTTCTTCGAAGTGTTCCCGTTTAGGAAAGTCTCCCCGTTCGATCTGCCCCTTGGGTAAAAGTAATCTGCGCTAGTGCCTTCCCCCAAAGCGCTATGTCTTCTCGAGATACTCCCCCCTGCCACCGTTTCTCTTGTCACCATTTTTTTCCATTATAGACCTGAGTTCATGGAACAAGAGTTGTTGCTCAAATTCATTAGGTGAAAAATGCAGGTGATTTTCCTTACGTTTGGACGAAGGATTTTATCTCCTGTGGCCTTAGCTCGAGCTGAATGAACCGTAATTGAATCGGTCAGGCCTTTCGCGCCCCCGGACGTTCCCCACGTAATTCAAAAGTCGGAGTCCCCCTCTCCAACCAGAATTCGACTTCGATTTTCATCTCCGTTCTTGGCTTTGTGCTAGGAAGCTCGAGTGTGAGTCCATCTGGGATTGGTTGGTCCCACTTCATCAGCTTACGACCACTTATGCCACCGCCCCTCCCCGTTTCACCCGTTGTCGCCCTTAGGCCAAACCAGCCAGATAGACTTTCCCTTCCGTTGCACCTTATAGTTCAAAAGCACCTTCTCGCGACCTTCTTCCCGATCGATCAAATTATAGGTGTCGTTCCGCTCGTGTTTTTATCTGTCTCGGGGTGTTACTAGAGAGGAGAGTAAGACTGCGTACGTTCCCCGGTTTGTTGGGATTTTTCGCTCTCCAATCTCATTCTTTTTTTTTTTTTCCCTCCTCACGTTGTGTTTTTTTCTTTATCTTTCTTCTAGGAAGCACGCGCCACCCGCATGTACGGACAAGTTGCGTCCTTTCTGTTTGTCCTAACCCACAACTTCCAGAGAGTGAAGTTTCACCGCTGATGTTTGATCGCTTTTCGCGACATTCTGCTGATCCTGTTTTTTGTTTCCGTAACGAGGATTTCCTTTGCGTTCTTTTTTTTTCGGCCCTCCGCGCGGTGAAAAGGTAAGCATCGACAGTTCGGTCATCTCTTGTCGCCGTCTATCTGATTCCGAAGTGTTTCAAAAATTCCTCCAACTCCCTCTTTTTAGTCCTACCTACACGCGAGGCGATGCAGTGTCGAATCGGGTGGTGAGATGTTCCTTCCTAACTTCCCATCACTCCGGTCGACGCCCCTCGGTTTTTCCTCTCAGAGTACGTGGTTCAGGCGCCTTTCCACATTGCAAGGAGAGGTGCACAGCGCGAAACTGTCGGCCTATAAAAGTCTCTCCTCTCCCGTGGCTAAGTTTTGCCACAGGCCGTTGCCTTTTTATCCGCCTGCCAATAATACTTGTGTAATGCCCTTTCCTCTCCCCCTACCCCGTTTCCTCTCATACCCCCCCTTCTCTCATGTCCCCGACCCTTCCCTTCCCCACCTGGTATCCCTCGTTTTGTGTCGTTCATTCACCTGTTCCCGCCTCGTCGTCTCCCTTTTACTTATGGTGGTGGTTGCTCCTGTTGTCTGTTCTTTCTTTAACTCCTCTCTCCCTGTCCTCCTAGTTGGGCCCTCCACACACCCACCCCCCCAACAACCCCCCAACCACACCCCACCACCCCCCCCCCCCCCCCCCCCCCCCCACAGATTAGGATAGTCAACGCGGTTCAGATCCCGACTCCGACAGGCAGCCCAGCGCCTCCCGTGTTCCTTCTTTGAGCGACCGTTTCGGCCTGTTTAAGACTCTTGACAGCTCCCTTTTACGCTCGTCAGTTCCCACTGGAAGACCTGATGGGCAGAGACGTTGTCATCCCTTGTCGTGCCTCCTGGCTTTCAGAAAGGTAGTAGATGATGCAGACGTACTTTCCGATGTACCTCCCCCCCGCCAGCGCGATTTCGGAGCGTACGCCCTCGGTTACGGCAGTAGGTCCTGCGGTATTTTCACCCCTCCTCCAACCTTCCTTTCCTTGACCCCGTGCCCTCTTTGTGTCCTGATCCCCAATCTCTTCTGGATTCCTGCTCTTGATGCGTTTGGCGTTTAATCGACTTAGTATGCGCACCCACTCTCTTCCGTGCCAATCTTTGCCAGCTTCGTTTGCAGTGTCATGGTCTAATATACGTCCCCGGCAGCGTTCTCCAGTAGCTTTCTGGCACAAGACATCCCAATCTGGATCGGTAAATGAGTGATCTCAAGAGAAGACTTATCGTCCCTTCTTTCGCGGGACGGTGTCCCAACCGATAGATGACCCTTGACTTTTTTTTTTTTGATAGATTCATGTGGCACAACAGTCCCTGTCTTCGACTTCGAGAATTCTTCTTACTGGCTTTGTGCCACCAAGGTTGACCCTTTCACAGTATGTCCTGGCCTGTAACGTTTCGGACCGACCGTACTCCCCGAGGTCTTTCGCCTATCTTGATGAAAGACTTAGATTTTGTGCAAACCCGAATCGCGGCGTCTGATGGTGTCTGTACCCTGGAACGTAGAGGCGACCTTTGGCAAAGCATCAAGACCTCTTCCTTTCCCAGAGCTTGTGGCGCGATAATTTGCGCCCAGGCGCTGGAAAGGGCTCGGGTTCGTTTAGTCATCAGGTTTTGACGTGGATACTAAGTGGAAGAAATTCCGCCCTTTCAGATCAGAATCTTCGACCTCGCGTTCGGTGGGGACGACCTTAGCGATTCCTTCACTTTTTGTCCCCGCTGGACGACGGGATGAAGTATTGCTTTGCCAACTAGGTATGACGGCGATCCTTTCCCTTTGGTTTTTAAATCAGCGTACTGAGACTGCATTTTCTTCCTGTCCGGACTGATCTACCCGCCCGGGTCAGGACTCGGTTTCCTTCCTTTTTTAACTTTGTGTCTTGATCTAGATCGCTCGACCCCGAGTTGCTCGCGGACCCCTTATCTCCCGCACACCCAGATTTGTTCTAGGCACCGCTGTCCCCACCCCCTGTTTTGGCTCCCCAAGGTGAAATAGCCTTGAGAAACAACCCCGGATCTACGGGGTCTTCGGGGAAACTTACTAAACCCAGGCGTGCCTCTAGCGCATTACCGCACTAGCCCCCCTGATTCCCCCACGTGAGGCACAACCCTCCGGTATGATTTTTCACGTCTATAGGCTGTCACAATTCCTCGAGTCCAGCACCCAGAATTCCCCCCCGATAATCCTCTGGTGGCTTGGCGGGGTGCTGCAGTACGAAAGCATAGGAGAAAATCTCTCCTTCTTACGGCGACGAACCCTTTCTACGTCCGGAGTACACGTTGAGGGTCCGCACCACCTCCCGCCAGATCGTCTCGCTCGTTACAGTAACGGTCCCCCGGTACCTGCTCAGCCGCCTACAATGTCCGCACGACTATCAATGTCGCCCTTTCGTTTTTTTTGGGGGGTTATTTTTGTAAGAATGCGTAAGGCTACGACTTCCCGGTACCGGTTTCTCACGTTTCTGGCGCTCTTCACACTTTATCCCCCCCCTTTCTCCTCGTTTTTTTTTGTTATCGCTCTGGATCTGAAGATCACGTGCAGACCCGAAAACCCGAGTTCTTTTTCCCCCGTACTCGTGTTTCTTTCTCTCCCTACCCCCCACCACCCGACTTGAAGCGGAACCCCGTCCTCGACTTTCGGCTTCCCTTGCATTTTTGGTTAAAGGTAAGAGTTGATTTCGGCCCAGATCTGTTTCGTGGTTAGCGTCCTTCTTGGCCATCGGCAGCGACCATCAGTGCGCGGACCTGCGAAGTTTCTCTCTGGATAGTATTTTTTCCTGATACAGTATTGAAACCTCGATGCGTCTCTCTGCAGACAAGCCCGAGATCTATTTTCGTCGCCTTGGTGTCGAATGGCCTTTGAATTTCACAACATCCTTTCTACTCTTTACCTTTCGGGCGCCGAGAAGCATCATTCTTTTTCAGCCTACTTGCCTTGGCAACGTCTCGTACTAAAGTGCCACACAGTAGCCCTATTGGTATCCCTTCCGATGTTCCTTTTAGTCAAGTGGCCAGTGGGCGGGATCCATTGTTGTGAGCTTTTCTCGTCGCGTTTTCGCAACGTGGGTTCAGAGCTCAGTCTGGGCGCTTTGTTAGCCAACGTCTCCTGACCGTCCACGGTTCCCAGGACTTTTCTCCCTGCACACGACGAAAAGAGAGTTGTTCCAATCCGTACACTTTTCTGCGGAAGCATAATCAGCGGTTGTGCCAGCCCCTTCGTTCGCCTCATAGGTCTCAACTGACCCGTAGTAGATGAGCGAGTCTTTTCCCTGCAGATATCCCTTCCTCTATTTGTAGCCTGCGATCACTTTCTGACCCTCCTTCCTCAGCGCTGCGTCCAACTCCTGATCTTTCAAACCGCAGACACGTTTCCTCCTCAGAGGGGCATCTGAGACACCCCTCCTTTGGATCCCTTTCCCGCTGTTCCTTATGCGTTGCCGTGCTTCCTTTCGAATCGATTTGAATCGATATTCCCATAGCGGTCTTTCCCCCATTCGTGGTGAGTGTGTGGCGTGAAGGGATTCCTCGACGTCTTAGAGGGATTATCTTGTTTCGCGACGTCTTTTCTCCCAACGGTTGATCGGTACCTGGGAGGTAGAAGGTTCTCACTTTTCCTCAGAAATTTTCACTGTTCGAAAATCTTCTCCATCTCCAGGTGTCTGTGGTCTACTGAAACGGTTCCCTGTCCGGACGCGTAGAGAAGGGGACCCATTCTCTTCACCCCCGTGTCAATGTATGTTGGAGGTCACGGTTAGTTCCCTTTAAACATTGTTACGCCCGAGGCACCCCAGAACTCTTTTTTCTTGCCTTGACTAAGGTAGCTGGTGTCCCACGGATCGAGCTCATATTTGCTATTGCTACCAGAAGATGGTGCGTATCGAAAGACCCCTTCCACATCTCCGACACAAGGATACTGACCTCCGGTGGCGGATACATTGAAAGCACTGGTAAAGGGACCGTCTCTCCTAAGTGGGCGTTTTTTTTGTGGAAAAGTCCCGCTCCTCTCTTCTCCGTGGCGATCAAGCTTACATCTGTAGGTTTCTGTACCTAAGCGACGCCGCTTTCCCGACCTGCGAGGGACATTCTCCAGGGATAATTTTGCTTGTTGAAAACACCTCCTATTTACATTTCGAGATACAACCCAGGATTGTGTCAGTCTTCTTCGCTTGCGGATTTCCCCCCCTATCCTCCTTCCCCGGATATTCTTTCGTCCCGGCGTACCCCTTCCCCCTTTGCGTTGGGGGTCTTGCAACCCTGCTGAGAATAGTAGGTCTGACCATTTTTTTCGCGACCGAGCCGGATAACTCTGCAGTTAGACCGACACTGGGCCCCCGGTACCTAACCTAGTCGGTTTTGCATTGATGCAAGGTGCTGTCCGTTTGTTTTGAGTGGACGGAGAACGTCAGTCCTTCATTTTCAATGACCTAGTTCGCACCACACGAATTTTTATTTCGTCTTCCTCCCCCCGTATGGCGATGCCCCACCCGAGCTACTTCAACTCTGCGCGGCGGGGCGTTGTGGGCCGTTAGGGCAGTTTGAATCGATTGGGACCACTATCTTCCCTTGTCTTCTCACTTGCGCGCGCGCAATTATTCTAATTTTTTCGGGATTTGCCGCCCGACCCCGAAGATCCTGCCTCTAGTTTTTTTCACGTGTGCAACTTTCTCCCGGAACCCGTCATTTATCGTTCCTCCAACCTGACGATCCTATAAGATGCTAGCTTAACGATCCCCGATCTTTTTTTTTATTCGAGACTATTGAACGGCTAAGACTTCTTACCGGTACTTCCCTTTTCTTCTGGCGCTTTGATCTTCTGATCCCCACATCTCTATATTTTCCTACTCCTTTGGTGTCTAGTATCTTTATGTATCGTGAAGACTAACCCTCCCCCCTCTTCCCCTCCCACCTTGACCCCAGCCATACTTAGTCGTAGTCCGCTCGACCCACCCCCCTTCGATCCTTTATCGTTGAATCGAAACGTATATTTATCGCCCTGTCGGCGATCAGGTTTCCCCCTTGTTTCACGGTAGTTACGTGACGTGAGGTTTTTCTTGGTTCTTTTTTTTTCGCATTTCGAGAGTACTCATGTGAGCTTCCGATTGTATCTCGGATAGAAGTTGGTCCCGTATTTTCCCAGCTGCCTGTCCATTCCGCTGTCGCAGCCCGCCATCTTTTTCTTTCTTCTGATCGACGGTCCGCATTTTGGTGACTTGACGATTGAATTTCTCCCTACGGTCGACGTACCCTTTTTTTTGCGTCCCTTTCAGTCGCCGTCCCTGGAGTTCCCAGCTCTGAGTTTTTCCGTCCCCCGTCTTTTATCCCACAGTGCCCGTAGATTTTTTACTCTCGGAGGTCGGTCTCCCCACGGGGCCAGGAGGCGGTGAAGGGTTTTGCATGGCGTTTTTTCCGTTTTATAACTCTTTTTGTGGTTCTAGGATCATATTTGAGCGGATGGCTGCTTCACGAGCTCTTGACGTTTCCAGCCGGGAGTAAGGTTTCCCCGGTTCCTCCTTGGAAGCCAGTAACGAGGGAGTTCCAATACCTACCTTGATAGCGTTATATCGATCATCGCGGTGTAAATACCCCTCTTCGACTTTTCGGATGCACGCCCGTGTAGTCCGAGTCTGAGGACGCCGATGACATACCCCCCTCGCGTATCGTGGATACGTAGCCGCGCCCTTCGATCTGCTTCCTTCTGGTCTGTGGGGCTTAAACCCTAGTAACCCCGCGCACGTTACCTGCCCCTCTTGCTTCCAGCAAAAAGTTAGCTAGGCTCTGCGGATGGTTTGCCTGCTTCTCGAAATAGTCCGGTCGTGCCACTTTTCAGAGACGTTGTCCCATTCGACATATCATTCGGTTCACCAGTTGGTGCGTGAAGATTTCCTCGATGTCTGGTTCCCTTTATAAGAGGTTCGTTGGCCAAAATAAGACTCCCCACTGAGCAACTTTCACCTTGGTGAGACGGTCCACTCTCAGATTAAGACCTTAGCCAGGGCCATATCTTCCCCTCCTCTAAAGTTTTTTTGTGATTTCCTTCAATTTCTGGCGACCTTTTCTCATATCTTCTGGACTGGGCCACTTGTGACCAGGCACCGAAGCGCCGTGCGCCCCACAACTAATTTTCTCCCAATGCATCATACTCTAAACGTACTATGGTGCGTTTAAACTCGGCGATTTTCCTTTCGATTTCGAACCAGACGAGTGGCTGGTATTGTACTTTCCCACCGCCGAGAACCGATTTTTCCGCGTCGAGAAAGGTTTTACGCAACCGGCTCTTTTGGGAACGGTTCGCGGGGTGTACTCCTATGTGGGCTTTGCTGCAGACGAACCGGGTTAGCGTCCCGCCGTGACTTCGCGCTATCCAGTTCGCGCTGTGGCGGGTCGTATTTCCCCGACGCCAACCCAGCGACGACCTGTCTCATCCGCGGTAGCTTAAGAACATCTTCACGAATAGCCCTGACTCGCCGGTAGGATTAATCTTTTCGGATCTTGAGTATTCTTCACGGAAGACGGAGCAGTTTCCTCGTGTCCTTCTTTCCGTAATCTAGTGGATTATTAGCAATCATTGGTCAGCTAGAGATATCCCCCTCGTTAGCGACCGCGAATCGTTTGACCATTGTTTCATGATCGTGCCCCGAGCCGTCCAAAGGTGCTAATCCTTTCTTCGGCGGGGCGAAACACCTTCAATCTTCCTTGCCGTGGGCCGTGCCCTTCCTCTGACTTTCTGTCGAATTCGGCCGGAACTTGAATGTTCCTCCCGGCGCTGTTACAACCCCCGACCTGAATTTCGCCCCGTCCCCCGTTTTCTTCGGGGTGACCTAATCGCGTACCCCGCAGGCGGCGAATCACGGTCGATCATCCTCCTGATGACGGGCTCTCGGTTTTTCACTCATCTGTGATCTGTTACCCCCTTCATCCGTTTTCTTAGAGAACCGGCTCTTTCTGTTAAACCTGCTTCGCGGCGCTGGCCTCTCAACTGAACCCCGCCCTATAGCCTTCGTAGTGCAAACCAGTACGGAACCTAATCAGACCTGCGAGATCAAATAATCTTCAAGTGGGAATAGGCTCGGTGTGAGTTCTGAGATTGCAATACGCTACGAAGTATTTGTGAAGGCCCGGTTTCTGATGCTGCTTTAGTCAGTAAATCATGAAATCAGATTTTTTCATACCCATAGTTGTTGTTGTTAGAGTCTCTGATCGGGGGAAGATTCCCTCTCCCCAAGAATCCACAGTGAGGTACAGACGTATCGGTCGTAGTCTTTCGAACAACCTGCTGCCCACCGTCGTGAAGGATTCCCCCCCCCCACCTCTTTGTGCTTGACCTCGGCAGAGTGAGTCCTGGTTCCCGTTACCGGAATCATCACGAGATGGCTGGTTCGTGTCTCTTCAACTCGCTCCCGTGTACGCCTCCTTGTAATCAGGTTAGACCGTTGAGTTTTTCATAGAAGTTTGGTCCAGAGACCATTTTCTGCTTTCAAACTCGTCCTACAGAATGCCGCAGCCTGTCTGCTGGCTATGACTAGGTTACCCGACTGGCTCGGTGAGTATTTTGTGACTCCGACTTTGTCTTCTCCATATGTCGTCGTGTAGAGACGCGAAATTCAGGCGCCTTCCCCGTTAAGCAGCTTCGAGGCCAAGTCGCACAATTGTGGCCTCCCCCCTGTAGCAGCCGCTGCGGTTTCGCCGAGAGGTAGTGTTTGTTGGGTGGCTGGTTACAACCTTTGCCACGGGATTTGGTATAATAAATTCTTCTTGATAGGACTTACTTGCAACGAGTTCTTATAGGTCTAGTCAAGTCCTTGCGCGAACTTTTCTATCAAATGTCCTATCCAGTAGACTCTTTGCCCGTCATACTCCGCGGGCCCAGTTCCAATGCTCCTCCTTTCCCTTTTCTAAGGCACGGTGTTTTTTCACGCCCCCAGGAGTATCCGATCTCGCCCAGTCCCGTCCCTTCTCCTGCTGGGCCCTGACGCTTCGGACCTGACCCCAGAACGGGAGCTCTTACTTAGCAGTGAAAGTTGAAGCGCCTTCCTAGGTCTTTTCCTGCTCCCCCGCAACAACGCGTTCCATTGGCTTCCCCTTGCCCGCCCAACGCTTGGTTGCCCGCCGCTTGGCGGACGTTTTCCCTGCTCTTACGTCTGCCGCCAAGGGCCATCGCTCGAGTTTGCTTTGAACCTTCTCTTCGGCAGTGGCCCGGAATATAGACGTCGCGCCCCTGCTGTCATTCTTTCGGGAAGCCAATGACGAGGTTGCTTTCCTGGTCACCCTTTTTGGGGCTCCCGTTCCCTGGATGCACTAGAAGTCGTGTACCCCCCCCTATTTATAAGCCTCACACGTTTGTTTTTTTGGATTCTCTTTGCCCCGTCCCTGAGGGACGGCGCATTGCTTGTCTCGGTCCGGCTCCCCAACATGTGGATTATCCATGGAATCTGCTGCAGTTCCTGGCACCATTAACCGTTTCCGACTTCTATTCTCGTAGCCTAAAAGAAGCTGGTTTGCAAACAATCCCCGCGGCGATGTGTTTCTGTTGTCACCTGGATGTTCCGCGTGAGAGGAAACCATCCGCCAGAGGCCCGGTATACCGTTGACCGAGTTGGTCATAACATTGGGTTGCAAAGCCGCGATTTTCCTGCCCTTCTCGCGTTTGCAGAGTGTTTTCTTCCAGAACAGAACGCGCATTCTCGACTTGAAGGCATCACGTAATATTTGGACCTTCGCGTGATCGTGCAAGCGCGCACCTTTCCGCTGTAAGTGGCATTGATAGGAATCTCTGCTTTCCCCACACCCGATTTATCCCTTTCGCGATCACTTTCCGGCTTGGGTGCATGTCGAAGTGAGGTCCCGCGTCGGTCCATGAAACTTAGACGCCGGTTCACAAGACTTTTATCTTTTGTTGTTGAGCTCTATCTCACCCCGCCCGCTTTTTCAGGAAAACGACTGAGCCTAACAGATTTGGCAGGGACTACCCCGACTCCTCTGTCCCCAGAACTTAGGAGCTGCCAGCGTGACTTCTCCTGTTATCGGCACTGGTCCTCGAAGGTTTGCCTTGCGCATCGCCGATTGCAGGACCCTTCACTGACCTATTCTTTCCCCCCCGATTAGAGATTACGTCTGTTTTCAAAGTAGTAGTCCATCTTCCACACAGTCGAGTACGTTTATCTCACGCTTCTGTTTTTTGCGTTGCTGAGGTGAGGTTGAAACTCTTGGGCCCTGGGACCCCCCACTTCTATCCGCTCTACTTGACCGCCCATTACGTTGTTTCTGATGCTGGCGGCGAAAGCCCCCCCCAGAATGTCATCACACTTAGCGTGCCCTTTTATCCGAACCCGTAACTGTTTAGAACTTTCCCGATGCCGCGTGTGTTGGCTTCCGTGGGGGATAGGCTTTTTTTGTTACGTGCGAGGTCTATAAGGTAAGCCTCGGTGGTCAGGTAATTTTCACGTTGCGGGATCTTGTTATTGTTGATATTAG
>Ga0179593_1723504_pt1 | contig 10844 bp, 20 predicted proteins | sample CZODoug2_1_08_16_FD_185931 | JGI IMG/M metagenome (GOLD analysis project Ga0179593, IMG submission 185931) | Vadose zone soil fungal communities from Angelo Coast Range Reserve, California, USA - CZODoug2_1_08_16fungal (PacBio error correction) | ecosystem: Environmental > Terrestrial > Soil >... | reverse complement strand
ACTGTAAGCTTCAGGCACTACTCTCATCCACCAAACAGGATGCAAACCGTAATTCCCCCCTGGAACCATTTGTTTCTACGACTTTCTGCCAACGTCATGCTTGGAGATTGATTAGATGGCAACCCAGATATGGGCGCCCCCCCCCTCCCGTGTCCAAAGAAGCCGGCCCCCCCCCTGTGGAACGATCTCCTTCCCCAGGTGTTCGTCGCGGTTGACCAGCGAAACGGCTCATTCGTTCCGTGTCCTTCTTGGCAAGTCGGGCGAAAGACCCTTGGACCCCTTAAAGCTAGAGAACGCCCCCCCCCCCCCCGGTAGAGTTCCCCCCCCACCGGACGACAATTAATATCCTCCCCCATCCTCGCGAATTGATAAAGACTCTACTTGCGAGCTCATCCATGCCCTCGCAGATGTTCTTAATAGAGCCCCTCCCTCTGACTTCAATAGACAGCAAATCTGCACGCAATTGTGGATCAAGAACCCCCCCCCCAACTTTTTCTCTCACGTCTCCCTTTTGGGTCGCTGCTAAGTAACGCCTTCCGTTCCCATGCGCGATAACGCCACACCTGAAGCCAAGTCTGGGATCGATTGGATTTCTTCCGCCCGTCCCTGCCCACGCTACTCCATAAGCCGCAATTCGTCCTCGGACCCCCAAGAGGTCCGGGAACGCCTCCTCCACCCCCCGGATCCCTTTTAAGGATGCATCTACTTTACGCCCCAGCGACATTCTATGCTGTCCCCTCTGAGCAGACCCCCTTACTCGTTTAGTCGACCACCTTCGAGCCACTCTACCACCTACCCCCACCCAATGCCAGATGAACTCATCCGGACCCGGCCCTCTTCCCCCCCCGCATCCAGAGCATGATCCTGCTTCCCCCCGGGCCGACCCCAATAACCGTCCCCAGGCTTCCAACTTCATCAAAAACGAAAAATATCCCCCGCCCCCCCTATCCCCTTGCACCGGATTTGCCCTTCTCTTTCGTCAATACAGCTGAAGGCTCGCCCCCCCACACCTTCAGAACACGATCGACGACTGATGGTACCGGACGCAGACCCCTCACGTCCTCTTCGCCACCAGCACTAAGTCCCCCCCGCATTCCTCTCTCAAACGACTACCCTCGGCTCGCCCCCACCGCAGCGAACCAAAAAAAACCTTCGGAATGCTCAACGAAACATCAGCAGTCATCTTCCCCTCCCTGCGCTACAGCAACTTAAGATCTGCCCATTTGATACGCCCCTTCCCCCCCCCCCCCCATTCCGACCTTGCCAACACGAGGATCCAAGCAGATTTTTTGCACACTCTCGCCGAATCGCTCTAATCCCCCGGGCCTCCCCCCCCTCGCACCTTTATCGCCCAAACCACGGCTATTCAAAACCGAAGTCGGACCAATCCCCGCTCAACCCAGAAATGGCTTTCACGAGCGAAACCATGAATGCTGATGACCCGCCCTACCGTCCCCTCAGACAAACCAATCTTTTACCCACCAATTCCCCAACCCTCCCACACTACACACTCGCCGCTCAACCCCTTTTCTTTTTCTAGCCGTTACTCGGACGGCCGTTCGGACTTTCCTTTCCTCAAGCTTTCGCGAAGCCCCCCCGTCCCGCATCTCTTCGTCTATAAGGCGTTTTCAGGCGTCAACAAAAGTCAAGAAACAGCACCTAGATTTCCAACCACCACTTCCCCAATCTTTTAGCTCGTCGGTGAAGTCTGGTCCAACGAAGCCATCAATGTACTTAGCGCCGGATCAACAGCACACTCTGAAGCGTGCTCTGAGGAGCCGCGACCCCCCCCCCCCCCTTCCCCCCCTCAAGCGAATGGAAACGTCACCAGCATTCAGACCCAGCAGGCCGGCAATTTACCACCCTTCGTCCCCGCCTTTAATTTTGCCAGAACCGGCCCCAGGCGTCTCGCCCCATGCTCCCATATCCCAAAAGAACCATGCCCAAAAGTCACCGTCCCCCCCTCCGGCGTGCGGCAACCCGTCGCCTCCACCCTGATTTCCAGGTGTCACCCATTGATAATGATCACTTCCTCCTACCCCTGAAATGAAACTTGTTTGATGCAAATCACATATCGGGGTGTCAACGAATGGCGAAACCATCCCCCTTGCCAGTACTTTCTCCGACACAAAAAGATCTATGTCCTTGGACTTTTTTCCACACCATCCATTTTCCTTGTGGACCCCGGTTTCCCCTTTTCCCCCTCGGATCATTTGTGACCCTATTTTTCAGATGGAATTTTGGATCATGTCGATCACAATTCTGGCCTTCGTGTCACTCCGATAGTACGTTCAGCATATTCTTGCAGTGTCACGCCCAATTGAGTTCGATGGTATGTTTGAACGGACAAAAGCGGACTGTATATGTTCACGTAGGAAACGTCGTACTTTTTGCAGAAGTCAATCCCGGTAGACTAGCGGTGCCTTCCTCAAAATAAACACTGGCAAGAATGGAGGTTGGTTCACTTTTAGACGCTAGCAGACCATTAATCCAACCCTTCCTCCAGCTTCGGGGTTTCCCCCCGCCCTGGCGTCCCGACGGTTAGCACTTAGCTCCACGACCCTCGCAGCCCGTAGCTCAAGAAACCCCACAGTTGTTACGGCGCGGCCTTCCACTTCCTGCGTTTTTATCCATGAACGACGGATCAAAGTAAACTCCTCATCCGGGTTGTTTCCCCCTCCAATCGACATGCCTTCCCATTTCGTGTGGGGAACATTTTGGCGTGACCAGGTGAGGAAAGGTTCCCCTTTTCCAAGAGCAGTTGGGCTTTTCTGAATTTTTTTTTCCCTCCCCTTCCCCTCCTTCCGGTTGTTGTTTCTCTCTCCCCTCCAACTGCTCTTTTGAAATTTCTGGCATTACATTCCCTCCACCGATGTTGTCCCACCCCCTTGCATTTGGCATTTCGGGCGAACAAGTGCATCATGCCATCCTGATGATGCTTGGACCTTTTTTTTTTGACCTGTTGAACCAACGGACTGTCCTTCTTGGTCCAGAGAGAACCACTCGTTCCCTCTTGAAAGATAAGGGCTTCTTTTTTCTGTCGGCCGTGGCAACCCCAGTGGGAATGCTGCGGGAAATCAGCCTTCCCTTTGCAAACAAGCGTGAGCGGCGGACCTTTGCCCCCCCTTTCTTTGCTCGTCGCCGTATCCATGACTCCTTGGACCTTGCGTGCCGTTTTTTTCAGATGGTCTTCCAAGCTCACGCGCGACCCTTGGATTGGGAACTTTTTTCAGATTTCCCAAGCTACGTGAAATAACTCGCGCCTCGAGTTTTCCCCTCCTTTTTTTTCCCAGCGTCAATGTCGTGTTCGTGACGTCTGTCGCCATCAGCTCGTTAGAACCGATCGAAAGTAATATCGCTTCATCCCTACTTTGGTGCATGATCCAAAATCCAACCCCCCTTCTTGTCTCAACTTCATCTCTTGGTTCCTCCTACAGTCCCCATTCAAGAGATTTGTTTCGTTTTCTTTTTTTCCCCTTAAAAACCTAGATGGACATAGATCGTGGCATACGGTTGGTCGGAGGTTAGTGTCACGGTCCCCCGCCTCAGATCTCTTTTGACCAAAAATCATTTCAGATGGATTGCTTTTTCAAATGTTGAAATCGCTTATGGGATGCGACGGGTTTTGCGGGCTTGGAGGTTGGGTGCCGGGGGTGCCTTTTTGCGCCAAATGCTGATTCTTTTGGTCTGCTTTCTTGGGTGTCGCGCTCCCATCCGCAAATTTGATCAGGTGCACGTGATTTTTTTTTGTGGTTGATTTTGTGACCTTGCATGAGCTGTTTTTATTGATGGTGGACTTTCCTCTAGTTTTCGTTTCGCGGCTCTCCTCGATTAGGGACTGATTTTTGCTTCCTCCGGTATGATGGTGTGCTTTTTTGGGAAACCCAGGTTTCTTCTCTTTCCCCGACTACTTCTCCGTTCCTTCTTTTGCAGTGGTTTGTTTTTGACGGGGGTGAGGGGTGGCGTTTTTGTTGCAGTCTTCTAGGCCTTTAGAGATTGCAGACCGGTGGCCTCTTTTTCGCGCCCGAGGGTGTTAGTTCGCCGCTCCCACTCCGAGAACACGAAGAGATCCGATTTACTTCTTCATTTTTGATTCGGACTTGAGTGTGCGACAGTGTTTCGCATTGATCTTTTTTTGAGTGTGTGCCAGATGTGGTGTGATTCTTTATTTTTACTCGCTCAGGAAGTTCAGTTGGTGGCACTAGTGCAAGCCGGTGGTGCATGCGATTGTTAGCTGGCTTGTTTTCTCGCTGGTGCGGGGGATGATGGGCTGCCGGGCCTGATGAGCAGTCGGCTCTGCGGCGTTGAACTTTCATGTGTGCCTTTGGGGTTTTCTATTCTGTTTTTCGTGACAAGTGCCTTTAGATGCAGTTTATTCGGCGTTTCTTGCTTTTTTTTCTTGAACATGTTGAATTCTCTTTTTTTTTTAATTCGCTCTGGGTGTGCAGGACGATTGGAGTCTTTTTTTTTTCTATGTCTCTAGACGTTAAGGTAGGGTGTGGCGTTCAGACCTGTTCTGGTATGCGTAAAGTTCTCTTTTTAACTGACGGGGTTTGTGCGAGCTGGAGGCCGCTTCTATTTCCCACTCACATCCCCCTTATTTTTTCTCTACAGTGCATCTTTCTGTATTCGGACTGTGGTTTCTTTTTCGCTGGGGATTATGGGGGGGACGATTGACACTTTCTTCACGGGGTGCCTCCGCATTTTCTTTCTGCTTCTTCTGTTTTACTGTCATTGCCGTTTTCTTCTGCTTGTGCCTCTGGCGACCTGTTTTAGGTGGTAGGTGAGTAGGTCGCCTTCGTCAACGTCATGATATAAGGAAGGCTGTTTTGTCACTCGAACGAATTGAAGGTGGTGGTGCGGTTGTAGATGCTTCCCCCCCCCTGCGACTGGCCTGGACGCCCTGCTTTCCCTCCTGACTCGTGCAGTTTTTTCCTTCGAACAATCCCTTGCGGCTGATTTGCGTAGATGGCGGGTCTTTTCAGTACTACCCCGCCCAGCAATTGCCGTCAACTCTATTCCCCAATTGATGACGTGTCGGGCTCGAATGTAAAGCAGAGTGCGGTCAAGTAGGCCGTCATCCTCCCTCGGGCTGGGAGACCCTTGGTGGCCAATCGAGTGACTCGAGGAAATTTGTTATCTGGCTTTTTTAGGCCTTAAGGAGGTGATTACCTTTGTCACGGCGTCTTCTTACTCCCTTCCTTCGACTGGGTGTTCGAGATCGAAGTCCTAGCACCGTCTCGTACGCAGATAGTAAGATAATTCGTGGTTTTTGTCGTACCAGCAGTAGCAGGAGGGAAGAGATTTCCCCCCAGGATCTCTTACGATCTTGTAGTTCCCCCAGACTGCGTTTTTGGTCCTCCGGACAAATAATTACCGTTTTCGATTTCTTCACCGCGATCGACACCCCTTCTATAGCCCTTCCCTTGCTTGTCCTGCACAATAAGTAGAGTTATTTGGAGTAATTGATTTTCTCAAAGATAGTTTCAATAGTACAGAAGGCAGCCTGCCTTGCGACTATGAGAGGAACGCATGGACTTACCCCTTCCTGGCTTTTCTTCAGCGGGAGTTTTTGAAGTTGTCTTCTCTCTTCGGAGGGGACTCCCCAGTACCTCTCTTTCACCTCCTTTCCTTTTTTCTCTCTGAAAGTAAGCACCCCCGCACCGCTCATCGATTCTGGGGACAACAATCCCTTTCAAAAGAACGTAAGACTGACACGCCCCTTGGACCTTCCATTCGTCTCCGTCTTCGCCCCCTTCCTTACCCTCTTTTGATTCATGACCCTTCCGCTGCCAAATCATCAATGGTAACCAGACCCTGCTACGGAGTTGCCCGCACAAGCCCCTCCTTTTGAACGATTACGGATGAATTCTCCGACCCGCTCCAAGGATAATTGGTGGGGGACCACATTTCCGCTGTACCATAGCTTCGGGCAGCTAGAATCCAACGCCGTAGTTCCCCCTTGCACGTGCTGTCAACGGACCCTTGTCTGCGCCACTTTCCGACGAGCGATTTGCATTTCTACCTGCTCTTGCCGGCTCTCTCCCCGTCAAAAAATTTACCTCGATGCGTTTTTAATACCCCCTACGCCATAACGCCTTAAAAGCCCGCTGCGCCCCACAAAAGCTCAAACCATGTCCTTCCAATTTGTTTCCGTACTTCCCCACCACCTTTTCCCTCCCACGACACGGAATCTACGTCCCGCCGTCTTGAATGCGTACCCACACTCCCTCCAGTAGTTTGCTCGACCGTGTTTCTGATTTTTTCCTTTTCAAGTAATGGAAAACTTTCAGACTTCCGTTGTTAGTTTCTCAACCGCCGGACCCATCTCCTCGTCCGCTGTCCATGACACGATTATCAAGGACACCCCCCCCCCGCCTTCGGATGTATACATCCGAACAAGAGATGACTGTTTCGATGGGCCGCCCCTCTTAGCAAATCTGCGAGCAGAAGAAGAGAGACTTAAGGTCCCTAACCCCTCCCCCCTCTCCCAGCCTAAAAAAGAACCCGAACTTTTCTTCAACATCCGCCCACTTCAGCTCATTCCCAAGCTTGCTTTTGACACTCCTGGCTTTTCACAGGGCTCCAAATAAATCTCCAGCTGTAAACCCCATCTTTCCCCCCCTCAGATCACTCCCCAGGCCGCCCTCAGCACAGAGTTTCCCTTTCGTGACAATTCCCATTTGCCTTCCTTGGAAATATTATGTTAAAACCCCCCGCTCCCCTGCAGGCGACACCCCCCAACCCGCCTCCCCTCCCTTTGAGATAGACGCCATCTCACACGACGCATACTCCCCCTCGTCCTCCTTCTCGCTAAGCGAAAACAGGTCAGCCCGGACTGTCGAAATCAGTCCCGACACACACCTCAGGAGCTCCCACCAGAAAGCTGTCCCCCCAAACCCCCTTGAAGGGACATTGTAATTCAGCAGCACAGGGCGGACAACTTTTCCACCCGCCCTTTGCCTTTCTACGAAGCAACGTCACTTCGCCCCCCCCCCCGCAAGCCAAACACGATTGTGCCCCAGCAGATTCCACCACGCCCCTCCTCGTTTTGACTAGCTGAAACCAGACACCCTTTCCTCCGGCCTCCCATTCCCAAACCACGCGATAAGCCGAACAATCCGCAGCACAACCTTAAAAGAAAGGGCTTTCACTGGCCTCCAATGAGATCTCCTGTTTGAACTAACTTCCGACTCCCCCCCACCATCTGCTGAACAAAACATAAAAAAAACACCCTTCCGAAAAAGGTCATACCCCTCCTTCCTATTGAAAGCTCCCAAACTCGGAGGAGGTTCCTCTTTTGGGTACGGAGGCAGCTTAGGGCATTCGCTGCTCGCGCGCCCGACCGTTTGATTTCACTTTTTACATTCTCGTCCCTCCCTAAGAGTCCGTCCTGCCCCCCCTCCCCCGCACCCCGATTCAAAAAACACACCACGTCCAATCCCTTCCCTTCCCGGTAGCTTCTTCGGAACGAGCAGCTCCCCCATGTACCCAGCCCTTCCAAAGACAATCCCCCCCCCTATGAAAAGAGTCTCTCCTCCCTGTTCTGATGCTTGACCCCCCCAGCGCCATTAATCCTCCGCGTGACTACCCTCCCAGGAAGACAAAACCGCGAAGGCACTTTTCCCCTGATTGCCCCCATATGATTTCACCGCCCGTGTTCTTGAGCGCTTCCGCACCCATGAACCCTTCCCATAAAGCACCCCCCCAATCCGTCGTTCCCCCATTGACCAAGCCCCCTTCACAGACCCCCACGCAACAACCCCCTCTGGCCCCCCCCCCGTTAGCTCCCGCAGAATAAGCGCCCCAGCTTCCTCATGATGTAAAAACTCTTACTCCTATGAAATGCCCCTTCTGCCCCCTTCTAGTTTTTTTCGCTTCCCGGCCTGGAGTCCAACCCCCATCCCCCTCTTCGACCCTGACTATTCTTTTTTTGGGCAAAAAACGCTGTCCTCTTGGAATTATGAACCACACGGACACCATTCCCTTTGATGTGTGTCTTACAAATTCTCTCATTTTGTGACCCCCCGCTAGATGATTTTGATCAAAAATGATGCCACCATTCGCGATGCCTAGATCGGTAAAGTCTATCGCCTTGTCCTATCTTGCGCAGGTCCTAACGTCCGAACCCCTTCTTCCCGATTTCGTATTCCCTGCCAAATCGAGGCGCGAGTTACAGCGTAGTAGCTGTGGAACCCTTTTGGCCGAAGTTCAGCCTCCCCCTTCGCGTTTGAAAAACCTTCTTGAAGCTCGCTTCTGCATTTCCCCCCCCACCCCTTCCTCCGACCGTTTCCCTTGAGTACCTTCTCGCGAAACAACATTCTTTTCAAACGTCCGACGCTCACTGAGCGTTACCTACGGCGTCATCCCTTTCTCACTCTTACCTAACGACATCCGTAGCCCCCTATCTGAAAGACAACACACGATTCCCCCCCTCACCCTCCTGCGTTTGGTAAAACGTGCCATGCGATCCCCAGCATCTGCTCCGGACATTTTTTGCCTCACTAATATTCCTTCAATTTTTTTTTTGGGTTTTTGGGCCCGGACCACCTTGGGAGGCCCAGGTGCCCCCCTCCCCTGCATCCTTTTTTTTTTTTTGTTATGAATCTCTTTTCCTCATACTGTTTTGAGCATCCACCCTCCCATGCTCTTTTCCATTTCTTGTGCTTGGCCTAAACCCTCTTTCCCCGACCTTCCTTCTGTATGGGCCTACCCCTCCCTCTTCTTCAGCACGGATTGAAATTTGACGGTCTCCTTCCCCCCGAGGATTGTTGAAGGATGGCGTGCCGAACTTAAAGTCCCGGTCTTCGGGGCTCGCTTGCTACGGGTCCCGTCATTCAACTACTCTCAGATGGATTTTTTTTTTGGGCAAACCCTCTCCGTCTTGTTGAAAACTAATTATGGTCATCGTTAGGATCTCACCGACCGGAGGCGGTGACGGTGTTGCTTTTCCTCACTCTCTTCACGCCTTTTAAAGCGATGATGAGACTTTCTGAAATTCGGCATTCCGTCGTTCTAGCGGTCCATAAATAGTTTTTCGATTGTCCTCCTATCCCGAACCCCCTCAGGTTTTTTTTCCTGGGCTGACACGGCCACGACTTTGGAACATTTCGCATGTCTCCGGCAGCGTGAGAGAATTTTTTTGCATCATTTTTGATCAACCCCCTCTGCCCCCCCCCCCTCGTCTTCCCCCTTCTTTAGCTTGAGACGTCCCCAGTCCACAACAGTTCCGTGTATAATTCCAAACATTTTCCTTTGTGGCAAGCGGCCGAGAATACGGTAGTTTCGTTCTTTTTTTTCGATGTTTGCCTTCCTCCACCCCACCTCGCCTAGATTCTGCTTTGCCACAAGTTCATTTCAGATTGTGTTTTTTTTTCCTCATTGAGCCATCGGTGAAAGTTGCTTCCTTGAGCGCTGGGCTCGGAGGGTTTTGGTTCATGTTGTTCTTTCCAATGTGCTGATTCTTTTTGCTTTTTCTTCATGTTTCCTTAATCCGCACTTTTGTGGATCCGTTGCTGGCCTCTTTTGAGATGAGGTGCTGGCGAGGGTGTGATATTTTTTGATGGTGCTTTACCCCCTTAGCATGTGGATTGCCCTCGGCTATCCTAGGATTCAGTGATGCAGTTTCCGTGTCTCGGTTCATGATGGAATCTGGCTTTCGTTTTGGGATTCTTCTTCTCTTCCCCCGACGAAGTATCCCTGCTCCTTTTTCCTGCTTTTGTGAAGGGTTTCTTTGGATTTTTTGCTGGGCTTGGTTTTTTGTTGCAGAAGAGTTCTTTTCGGCTTTTCCTTCCTGGCCGCCCGGTGAGTGTCGGACGAGTCAGAGTTTTTTTTTAGGCCTTCCGTCCTCTTCCTTCTCTCCGAAGTCACATCTCTGACGATTCCGGGGGAGCCCCGATGCCGGGCGTTTTCTTCGTCCCCCTATTTGTTAAGTGTGTCGATCTGGATAGTGTTTTAGGATTGTGTTTGTGAGCGCGTTTTTCTGTTCTTTTTTCATCAGATCAGCCTTTCATTGGTTCCCTTTTCTTTTTGAAATCCCATTATTTTTGAGGCTTTTGCATGCGATGTTTCGTTTTTCGTGAATCTAGTGGTTTGGGCGGGTTTTTTTTCTAGTCCTGGCACGGGCACTCGATGCGTGCAGAGAAATCAGGACGCTTCTTTCGGGATTTTGCCTCTGGCTTTGGGCATTGAGAAGCGTTTTTTTTTCCCTGTATCGCGGTTGGCGCCGGGGGTTGTCATTTGAAGGAGAGCGCGTTGTGGAGTCGCGGTTTTTCTGCCCTCGTTTTTTGTCTTGATGATTTTTTTTTGAACCTGATGGGGGGCGAGCCGTTTTTTGGGTCTTGGAGCTGGGCGTTCCCCTCAGGCCTCCTTTAGTTGTTTGAATTGCGAGGACGGACGATGGTATGAGGTTGTGCAATCTTTTAGTTTTTTATCTTTTTTTTCAAGGCAGTTTCGGGCGTTGGTTTTTTATTTGCGAGACATGGCTGCACTGAGGTTTTTTCAATAATGTCTATTCTCCTTCCCCCTTCCACCTAAATTCACTTCACCTCCCCATTTTCCCTGCTGTCCACGCCCCCCACCTCTCCGCTCTGGTTCCTCTCATGCCTCCCTCCCACTCTAACGCACCTTCCTACTCCCCTTACTACTGAACTAACCTACCTGCCCCTCCCTTTTTGATTTTCCATATTCCCCCCTTTTTTCCCCCTTCCCCTTTCCTCCCCTTTCCTGCGCGGTGAGCCCCCTGCTTCCCCCTCACCCAACTTTCTGTTTATAGCCCGTTCCGGTGATCGAGATTTCTGTTCATATTCTTTTCCCCTTTTTGTTGTTTGTATGTCTCACCAGCC
>Ga0179593_1660149_pt1 | contig 10844 bp, 19 predicted proteins | sample CZODoug2_1_08_16_FD_185931 | JGI IMG/M metagenome (GOLD analysis project Ga0179593, IMG submission 185931) | Vadose zone soil fungal communities from Angelo Coast Range Reserve, California, USA - CZODoug2_1_08_16fungal (PacBio error correction) | ecosystem: Environmental > Terrestrial > Soil >... | reverse complement strand
CCTGTGCAATGGTTTTGTCTCCCTCTGAATCCCCGTTTTGGGCCTTTTTCTATTAAGACCCCACCGTGGATTTTCCTAGGGTTCCCCTCCCACCTGGGCCCCCTCCTTTCCTCATCTGCTGTACCCTTCGCCTTTCACTGACTACCCTTTTCTTCCTTTCCCAACCTTGCTTTTAGACTAGCAAGCGTCCCCCTACGGTGTTTGGTTTTTGTGATTTTTTTTTGATGTCACGCTACCCCCCACCATTTTTCGTCGGACCCTGTTTCCAGGTTCCCCCCGTCGCATTTGGTCCCTGAAAGTAAGAGCCCGCCAGCGAACAACCAAAGGCTCTTTTCTTCGATTTGCGCTTTACCCTCCTTCGGAGATGGGTCGCTTTTGCGCCGAGGTATCGCGGGTTTTTTGCTGTTCCCGATGGATATTTTTTCGTATGATTTTTTGTTCTCAGTCCCTCTTCCTTTTAGTATACGTTGTCTCGCACATTCTTTCTTTTTTGGCTGCATTTCCCTTGTGTTGCAGAAGTCTTCCCTGCATCAAAGTGATGAGTTCCTCCTTCCCCCGTGAGCATCCCCGAGTTTTTGGTAGCTTTTTTTCCGCAAAACCTCCATGAAACTCCTTACTTTGCAGCAATCTTTGGTGGTTTACCCCCCCCCGCGGATATCGCTGGTTTTCGCCCGTTGGCGCTTTTTTTTCCTAGCTGTCTGGACATGTCCGTCTTTCAGTCGTTGGTTTTCCTTCCGTTCCCTTTCCCATTAAACTCCCATCTTGTCCCCACACATTCTGCGCCCCCCTGTAGAAGCCCCCCAACCAACTGCACTTTGTTCACCCGTTTTTTTTTCCAGATACTCCCCTCCCATACGCTCCCCGACAGTGACACTTAACTGTGGGTTCCTCTTCTGTTTGTGGGTCTTTCCTTTTCCTGGATTCCCCTGCTGGCCTTTGCGACTTTATTTCAAAAGGACATATTATGGTCCCCTTCTTATACTTTATATTTCTTTCGGTCTCCCGTTCCCTCTCTCGTGGACCTTTTTCCAGAGGCCCTTGGTACAGGAACTTTTTTCCTTCCTCTCTCTGCTGGATCCATTAGTCCCCCTTTTTGCTCGTTTCTCACACCTTTTTCCTGGATATACGATTTAGGCCCGCCAACGTTCGTGCTCGAAAACTTTTTTTTCTCCTGACACAACCCTCATGCCATTACTTTTTTTTCCACGGAGCCCCCTTCCCTTGAGGCTAACTGTTTGTATCCCTTTTCCGCGACACCTTTTGCGGATCCCTCAAATGCTCTTTGTTAACCCCCCCCCCGACTTTCCCCCTCCTCTTAAGTCATTGGAGGTTTTTCCCCAAGTTTGGGTCTCGGCCACCCCGCTGGTGCTTCTTTCAGGAATTTCCCCCCTCCTTTTCTTTACTTTTCCCTTGTTTTTTTTTTTCTCTCCCATCCAGTTTTTTTTTTCCATTTCCCGAGAAGGGACCCTGTGGCCCCCCCCCTGTCCGCCCCGGCGACGTCCTTTTTTGTCCACCTTCCCCTTCTGACCTGAGCTTCCACCTTTACCTTTAGGTCCCCTTTCTGAGTTCCTCTTTTTCTAAGCCTAGTTTTTCTTTTTTAGTTAGTTCTTTTCTTAACTTCTCTCCGGCCCCGTTAAAGTTCCTTTTCTTTGGTGAGTTTCCCGGCTAGATCCCTTTTTGGGCTTTTTTCCAGCTTTCTTCCTTGCAGGAGCCTCACGGCTCAAATCGTCTCTTGTTTTAACTCCTCACCACCGACTTCTTTTTTTTTTTTTCTTTCCAGACTCTTTATAAGGCTCTTTGTGATTACTTTTTTCTTCCACTCCTTTCTGTCAAAGATCGTTCAGGCTGTTGCTGCCCCAATCCCCCGTTTTTCTTGAAGCTTCCCCTTCTTACCCCATACCTGTTCTTCAGGTTTTTTCTTTTTCCCGCTTCGCTTTCCCCCATTCATCCATAACCTTTTTTTTTTTTTTCCCCCACACCAACCCTCCCAATACCTTTTTTTTTTTTTCCCCGCGGGTCTTTTTTGTTGGACCTTCTGGGTTTTTTCCCCTTTTTCCCCCCGTTGGCTTCTCTTTTTTTCTTTTGCCCCTCCTCGTCTTCACCCTTTCCCTTGGATGATACATTGCTAGCTTTTTGCTGGCTTTTGGTCCATTTCTTCCTTATTTTTTTTCCTTTCCTGGTGTATGTGGTTTTTCCCTTTTCTGTGGACTTTTCCCCCCAGGTTTTCCCCTTTTCCCACATTCCCCATTACCTTCTTTCCCCCAAACATTTTCACTATCCCCGATGCCCCCCCTTCCCCCGCTCGAGCCCGACTTTTCCGACCAACCTGGCGCTTAGTGTACGTAGCTCTCCCTCATCGTGTTATTTTCGCTTTTTGTCGTGTGTTGCTTTGTTTTTTTGCTAGCTTGCGCGTGGTCCCTTCACAGGTTGTAGTTCTCTCCTTTTTTTCAACAGTTTCCTTTTTTTGTTTCCCGAGACGCATACGACCTCCTCTCGGCCCCTGCTTTTTATAGACCCCCTGGTTCGCTCCAAATGTCGTGCGCTTTCTGCTTAAGACGGTCTGGGTGTCCCAGTAAGGTAAGATACCGTACCCCCAGCTTTTTTTCTTTCGTACAGTTCCTTCCCCCCTCCCTTTAATGACTCGTTCCCTTTCTCTTTTCTTTTTTCGGGACTCCTCTCCCTCCTTCGCTGAGTTGGTTCCCTTTACAGATTTTTAATCGTCTTCAGGTATTGCCATTGATATACGGGGTGGCAGAAGGTGTGTGCCAACGCCCTTTTTCCCCCCCGAAACGCGCTTCCCCCCTTGTAGCTACCCTTTTCGTGTATGGGCACGCTCCCTTCGCTTAGAGCCCGCTGATCCGCTGGCCCTGAGTCTCGCAGGGACCCCTTCTGCTAGGACGTGACGAGTCCCCCCTGAATTCTCCCTGTTTGTTTCGGATTTTTTCTGGACCGGCAGAGTTTTTTGGACCCCAGTTTCTCTTGGGGTTGGCTCGTCCATGAGGTTAAATCCCTCCACACCCTTTTCCACGCGTCTCGAGTGCCTTCGGAGACCCTGTCTTTCCCCTACGCATTTGCGTTTTTTCGAGCGTTCAATTTGGTGCCCCCAAGTCTTGTATTTTGTGCCCTTTCGCAGCCCGTCTTCTCAGCCAGAAGCATAATCTTGAAAAGTCTTTTTCCCCTTTTTTACACTCGCATGTCTCTCTTCTTTCCCTGAAGCTCTTTTTCTTGGTATGTTGTTGGCCTTCCCCGGCTTCTTTTTTAGTTTCATTTTTAGATCTCCCCCCCTAGCGATTCATGGGAGTGATGCGCTTTCCCCTTTAAAACCGTTTTTTTTTGACTGAGTTCATCTTTTTTCATTACAGCGCACTTTTTTTTTTTCTACAGCCCCCCCCCGCCTACTTCCGAATTTTGCTGTTTTCCCTATGAATTTTCTGCGTATTGTCCTATAAGCTCCCTCCTCTCCGACATCCCTTTTCCTCTCTTTTATTTCCGGGCGGTCCGACTTTTCTTTTCCGGGAATCATGACCTTGAGTGAGCAGGGAAATTTACGCTCCTGTACTCCTCTTCTTTCCACTGTTTCACATCGTTTGCCGTCACACCGGAGAAGTCACTCAACGACCCCACGCCCCAACGATTTTTGTATTGGTGGTGAGAATGTCTCGTGTTATCCTTTCTTCTTTCATTGCCACTCTCCTCCTTCCCGTTCCTCACTTTGTAGTTTTTCCCACATAGCTGCGCTTTTGTGTGGTCCTTTGTGACGGTTGTTTTTCCCGGTTGAACCCTTTTTTTTTCCCCCCTTGCACAAACAAAACCTTTTTTCCCCTTCAGACCAATACGCTGGATATCTTGTGATTTTTCCTTCCCCGTAGTGTTCTTTTTTGCCCCCCCCCCCAACGGAGAGAGTCCCCAGTTTCAATTCATTTTTTTCAACCCTGTCACCCTCCCCTTATGGTCGTTTTTCCCCCCAAGTTTTCTCCTTTTGCCAGGGTCCATTCCTTCGGACCCCCCGCGACCCGCCCTTTCATCGGCTTCGTTTTTCTTAGTTCGACCCCCCACATGATCCCAGCCTCTATTAGCCCCCCCCCAAACGGTCTCTTGCTTCTCCGCCGTTATCCCCCCCCTTTTGCCGTTTTCCAGACACCATATGTTAGTCCCCTCGCGTTAACTTTCTCCCGGGAGTGACAGTCCGCGCATCTTCGGGTCCTCCCCCCTTATCCTGTTTTCAGATTGTACGAATCTTCGTCAGTCACTTGTTCTTCCCCCAATTACGGATCTTTCATTGTTCCCTTTTCCCTTCCTCTCCAGCCTGCCCCCCGTTCCAATTTCGCCTCCTGTGTTGTCTCTGCTCTCCGTCAACTTACACACCCACTCATTTCCCTCCCCGCTGGTTCCCCCCCCTCCCACCCGTTCCAATGCGCCTTTTCAGACCGGTTGTTCCTTTCCTCTTTTAGTTCCCTTAAGCCCCCCCTTCAATGGGACCCGCCCAAAGTCCTTTTTAATCCCCCGAGTACGGGCCTTTCTCCCTTACCTGCCGTTCATCCCGTATCGCCACTAAAAGCCCCTCGCAATTTATGATTTGAGCCTGCGTTTACAAGTCGCCTTTCCTTCGACCGCCCTTCACCTCCTTTCCTTTTTTTGACCAAATCCTCGCATTCCTGACCTCCACCGTCGACGGTCACTCGCCTTTCATTATGATTTTTCGCTGAATGTTTTGAGAAGCCCCCTTTCACAATCTTTCTTCGTGCCACTCCGCGGCGTTTTTTTTTGGCTGAGATCCAGATGGACTATAGCTCTCTTTCCCCCTGATCCCCCTCTTTTTGCCCGGACATTGCCTCGCACACCCCTTTTTTCCCCCTTTCCAGAAGTTCTCTTTGCAGTCTCTCCCCCATCTCCTTTCCCCCACTCCCGCCACTCCATTCCCTGACGTAACGCCCTATACTTCTCCTTTGCACCTTCCGATTCCCTCCCACCGGACTTCAGACCTCCAGCTTTGGTCTGCCCCGGCCACGTAATCCCTCCCTTTTTTACGTTATTCCCCCCCCTTATTGTGACTCGCCTGCTAGCGCACCCTATGCGCAGCTTTATTTCCTTAACTGGCTTTTCGTCCCCCACCACCCCACGTGTCTTTCTTACCTGTGTTCCTGTGCGCGCCATACCCTCCCCATACAAATGGTTTTTAAATGCTTTCTTAGACCCCCTGTCCCTAATTCCCCATCACACCCTCTTGTTATCTGCCAGATTGTGTCTTTTCCTCTGGCTTCCCCCTGTTGTTTTTACCTGGGGCTTTCCAAACCCATTTTGAGCTACCCCCCTCCCCCCAACTCTTTCCATCATCCCGCCCTCCTCCCTTAGGGCTGTCGGGCTCACCGCCAACGTAGAGGTGAGTTTCTCTAAGTAATTCCCCCCCCTTTCCCTTCCCTAGTGGCACCCTATTCTGATCAGGTTGCTGCCCCAGCCCATTAAGCTCCCCTCTCACCGTTGTTTTGGGTGCTGGATCCCTCCACTTAATTATGTCTCCGATACAAACTTCGCCCCATTGATGTAGCTCTTCTTTTCCCAATATTTTCCCTCCCACCATTTTTTTTTTTTTCTATTTCCCCTTAAATTTTGTCCCTTCCAAATAAACACCCCAGCGATCCCCTTCATCCGGTCAACCCCCGTATAACGCTTCCTTTTCCCTTTTCCCCTTCACAATGTTCTCCTTTTTTTGGCGCTTCCCCTCGTGCTGATTTCTCCCCCCTTTTTTTCACGACCTGGGGTGAGTTTTCGCTGGACTTCTTGTAGACTTCCTGCCCGTGTTTTATCTCTCATGATTCTTTTGTTCCCTTCCCCCCCTGCGCACTGACCGAGACCCCACTGAATTCTACCTTCCCTCATTGTCAACTTTTTTTTTCCTCCTTTTTTTCTCACCCACCGCACTCCCTCTACTTTGAAGCACATGGGCTGGTTTTCAGAGCAGGCACGACCCCTTCCTGTGCAACCCGACACTCTCTTGGTCCCTCCAGGAATTTGCGGTACTGCACGTCCTTTTTCAAACTTAAGTCTGTCTCCGACATTGCTCTTCTCTTTTTCCCACCCTCTGTTTCTTTGCCGTCATGAATTTTTCTCTGCTTGTTGACCGTTTTCCAGGTTTCCCCGCTTCTCTTTTGCCAAATCGTGGATCAGTGATGTCTGGCCCGGTTTTTTCTTACCTGTATTGTGTCCTTCTCGTTTTTTCCACTACCATTTGTCTTTGATGTTGGACCTTGCCTCCCCTTTTTCCCTTTTCCCCTATGCTCACGCAGCTTCTTCCTTTTTTTTTGATCTTACACCGCCTTCGTTTTTTGTAGTAACTTGTCCGCCCACAGCACACATGGGCCTTCAGAGGATCAGTTTGAATTTGTTCCGCCTTTTGAGCCACGCGGCTTTCCTTCTGTGGGTTTTTCAATTTTTCCTTTTTTTTCTTTTTTCGTCTTTGTGGACCTTGCATTTCCCTATGAATTCTTTTGATTTCCAACCACGTTATAGCAACTCCCAGGGCCTTCTGCCTTTCTTATGTTCTTATCGTCCCTTTTTTTTTCGTTGTATTTTGTCGTAGTGCCTCCCAAATTCTGCTTTGATGTTGTTTACTGTTCCCCCCGACCGCATTCTCTTTTTCTTTCCCGTCGTTCTATCCGTTCGGTGTTTTTTTTGGGTCCGACGATTCACACTAAGCTTACAGCACCACCCCTTCAGCATCTGATATTGTGCCCCCCCCAAATTTAGGCCTCTCTTTTTTTGAAACGTGCCCTCCCCCCACCTTCTTTAATTATCCGCCGTTTTTCCTCCCTTTGTGACTTCTTTCTCTTTCTGTCTCACTAACCCACCACCCTTTGCACCCAAGAATTACGTCCGGCCTTTTTTTTTCCCTTTTCCTTTAGTCAGACACACACCTGGTTTCCCCCTTGATCATCACCTTTTCTTCGCCACTCCTTTCCCCCACGTTTTAGCCCCTAATGCGGTATTGTTTAACCCCCCTTTCGGCAGTTCACTATTCCCGTTTTGCTCGCAACGATTTACCTTGTCACCTGTCCTTTTTGCCAAACTTTCCCCCTTTACGGGACGCACCAGTTTTACTTTTTACTATTCTTTTCCACCCTCTGATCCCAAGTTGGCCCGGGGCGAGCCCCACTAAAACCCCCATCCTGGTCTTCCCCTTTTAACGCCACAAAGCGACCTCCTACTTTTCACGATCCTTTTCCCTTAGTAAGACCTTTTTTTCCTTCCGAGCACCCGTACTTCCTGAAACCGCTGGTTTTCACGCAACGCCGTACTCCCAGCGCCGTGATCAGCTAGACTCCTTTCCTTTTTTTTTCCTGCTGGTTTTTCTGCCGCTCCTTACATAGGCTTTTTGCTTGGCAGTGTGCTTTTATACCCCCAAACAGCTGAAGCCCCAATTTTTTCCCCCCAACCCAATGTATACTTTTCTTCAACCGGATTGTTGACCAACACCGTTCTTCATCTGTTTCTCAAAACCCCTTTCCCTTTTTTTAGGAGCCTTTCTCCCCTTTGGTTTCCTGCTGTAATCGAGCCATCCTTCTCGTAGACTGGGATTATCCCCCTTGGGCAGGCCTTCCCTGTAACGAAGACCCCCATTCTGCTTGTGGTCGCCGGTACCATCTTTTGGGTTGCGGTTACCCCCCCCCCCTTTCCAAACCACAGACCTGGAGCCCTCTTTTTTTTTCTCCTGGTGCGTGGTGTTCTGCCCCCTCCTATGTCTCCCTTTGTGCCCTGTGCCTTTCCCCTGTGCTACCCCACCCTCCTTTCCCCCCACAGGAACGATTACCGACTGTTTTTCTACAGACACGCCTTCGGTGTCGTCCCCCTCCTACCCCATCATTATGTGGCTTTGGTGGGCGACCGCTCCACAAGATTCGTTTTTTGACCCGGGTTTTGGCCTGCCTTGTGCCCTCCCTTCTCTTTTCTCGTTTCCCTTGCTTGACTATCTTCTTACCCCAAGCTCCTTCTGTACGCGTTTTGTACTCCTCCCTCTCAGCCTTCGTTGCCTCAAAAGAGACCTTGCCGTGGTGATATTCCACCTTATCTTTTCCCTGCACCCCTCGCCCTTGCCTCTTCTTTCCATGGGCCTTTTTTCCCCTGCCCCCCCCTTCTATCCACTCGGAGCCGTTCCGGTATTTGACAGCCATCGACGAGGTCCTTCTCCATTGTGTTTGGGGTTATGCATCCTCTTTTCCCCCCCCCCCGATCACAAGGCCTTTACGTGTTCATCCTCTTTTGGAGCGATACCCTCTTGCGTGTGCTCCTTTTTTTTCCTTTCCCCCATCCGTTTCTTGATCCGCATTTCGTTTGTTTACTCTTGGTTTGGCGGACTTTTCCCTTCCGGCCTATGGCTTTCCCTTCGGTAAGCTTTCTGGGCGCATGATCTTTTTTCCCCCCTCCGGATTCCCTGTTTTGCCGTACCCCGCTTGCTCGTTCACACGGCCGTGTGGTGAACTTTGCGCTTTTGCTTTTCTCCTTCTTAAATTTTTCCCCCCAGTGCTGTGGAACAGATCCCATTTCCCTATCTGCTGCGATCACTTTCCCCTCACACTGTATTCTGGCTCTTTTTTACAAACTGTTTTTCTTCGCCTTCCTCGCTTTTGATGGACTTCTTTTTGTGTGTGGGTTTTTGTTTTTCCGTATTTGAACTTTTAGTTTTGCACTTTGTGTTTTTCTTTTTTTTTTTTTTTTTTTTTTTATGTGAGTTCCCTTTTTCCTTTGTGTGTTTTACCTCTCCTTCTTTTTTTCCTGTGTGTTGTTCTTTTTTTTTGTGTATCTCACACATGCGCCTTCTCCGTCCCCACCCGTTGCGCTGATTCCTTTTACTTTCAATTTTCTCTTCCCTGTGCACCGGTCGTTGGACCGGATAGGATCTCTATTTTTTTCTTTTGTTCAGCGTTTTGGGGTGGCCTCCCCCTGAGCTGCTTGTTTCGCCCTTCCTTTTTCCCCCAATTAATTCCCCCCTCATACTATTTTGCGGCGGTAGTAAGTGGGTCCCCCTCTTTACTTTTCCGCTGGTCTTTGTCGATTTTTGTGTACTCACATTGTTTTTTCCATCGTCCCTCCCACCCAGAGGCTTTTTCTTTCATTTCTTGACATCCTGTCTGCCGCCCCGTCAAGCAGGGATCCGCTGTGTGCAAGTGATTCGTGGAGTTTGCTTCCCTTTTCGGTTTCAGACCCCTCTTCCTCCGGCTTTTTTTTTCTGCTTGTTCGTCCTCCCCGTTTCTATGAACCCCTTTCCCAGCGCGACAGGTCAGCTCTTCATCAGCTATTACGTTTTTCCCACGGTCACCTTGCTGGGCCTCTTTTTTTTTTCCTACGGAGTGGCTTTTTTGATTTTTTCTGCAACTGTCGTGAAATCCCGTGTGTTGTATGTATACTAGACAAATTCTTTGCGTCTATCGGCCCCTCTTCCCTTCTAAGTTTACCCTCTTCTGTATTTTTGGCGTGTTTCCCCAACTTCGTTTCCCAAAGATTCCTCTGACAAATCTCGCGTGCGTTCCTACTTCCTTCCCCGCTCTGTGTACAGTGCGTGCAGCCAGATTTTTCTTTCCCCATTTCCCCTGTACCCTCACCTTTCTTTTTTTCCTTCCAAAACCCCCGACCCGAGACCTTTACTGGAGTCGAAGCGTCCTTTTCAACTGACCTCCCTGGCACGCCTGACTTTCTAGTTTCGTTACGTCCCCTTCCCTTTTTTTGGAAAACCAAAGCTCTGTATGGAACGCTCCCCTTGTCCCTGCATACGCTTTCTCGCCTTTTTCTGCGCACTTTTTTGCATCGCATTATCCAGAATTTCCTCTTGGTTGCGCGTCTGGTACCCCCGCTCCTCCTCGAGACGTTTTGGCACATGCCCTTTCTGCAGTGGCCGCAAAATGCAGGTTCCTTCATGCTCGCTGGACTATCTCCTTGGTCCGCGCCTGTGCGTCCTTTCCTTGCTGGTAGAGTTTCCCCCCTTCTTTTTTTCTTAGTTGCTTCCGATCTTTTTTGCCAGGCGCACCTTTCCCACGTGTCAATTGGATTCCCAACACCCGCCCCTTGTTCCCCACCGTGTGGTACTTCTCCCCCCAGCACATCTCCCCGCCCTCCATAACGGATTCCTCTTGTATGGTTTCCCTCTTTGCATTTTTTCTGTGCCCCAGGTTGTGACTTTTGGATATGTTTTAGTGTTTTTCCCCTTTTTTCCGTCTTTTTTTTTTTTCCCGTGTTTTAACTAGTTTTTTTTAGATTTTCAACATTTTGACACGCTTTTTCGACGTCTGTCACCGTCTTAGCTACTTGAATTCTCCTGTTTTCTTTAATATTTGTGTCGTTTGTCCTTTTTCTAATACCGGCTCTACCCTTTGAAGCATACCCCCTGTTGGCATTTCATTGTTCTCCCCCTACACCCCCGGTTAAACTTTCCTTCTTGAAGGACCTCGTGTCCCTTCCCCATAACGGTCCTTTTCTGCTTTTTTCTCCCTCTTTCCTTTCTGTTTTGAGGATAAACACAGGCCTTTGCGACGTACCATCTGCCCCCAATCCTTTGTGTACGACACCCCTTTTTCCCGGGGGCCAACCTCCCCATACCCAACCCGCCTTTTTTTTCAGCCCCCCCTTCCCCCCCTACTACTCTGTCCACAGAAGCTTTACCTACTTGGTTGCGTTTTTTTTCACTTGATTTCCTCCCCCCCCATTCCCGCGTGCAGTGTCCCGTCGGTTGATTGCTCCCAACCCTCCTCAACCTTGCGTTCCCCGCTCCCCTTTCCCGCGATCCAAGTCCTTTTCGTGAAGACCCGTAATTCCTTTTCTTTCCTTCCTCCCCTTTTTTTTCCCACAATTGGGTACGC
>Ga0179593_1593372_pt1 | contig 10844 bp, 14 predicted proteins | sample CZODoug2_1_08_16_FD_185931 | JGI IMG/M metagenome (GOLD analysis project Ga0179593, IMG submission 185931) | Vadose zone soil fungal communities from Angelo Coast Range Reserve, California, USA - CZODoug2_1_08_16fungal (PacBio error correction) | ecosystem: Environmental > Terrestrial > Soil >... | reverse complement strand
CGTGAGGTTTTTGTGCCCCAAGGAATCTTTTTCTTTACATATTTCTATCAGGCAAAGATTTTTCTTTTTTTCCCCGGCTTGGGACCCCTAGGAAAGGCACCACGCACACATCTGCCTTCTTAAATGAATGAGAAGACCCCTACTTTAGAAATATTCGTCGCAGCCTTCTACCTCATAGAAATAATTCTATGGAGCATCTCCCCCCAGAGAAATATGTTTCTTTCATTTTTTTCTAACTGATGGTTTGGGAGAGGGCTCTGCTTGTGCTATAGGCAATACCTGCATTACCCTTTTTCCCCTTTTATCTTTCTGATGAATAAATATACAGAGGGCAATGCCAAACAAAATGGCAAATTCTTCCTTGTTTATTCTCTTCACCGTCTTTTTCATGAAGCTGAGACCTTCTTCCCCAAAGAGAAGATCCGCTTCTGCTTTTTTTAAAGCTAATTTGAAGTGGACTGCGCGCTCACATAGAGGAAAAGATTCCCTGCGATCATATGGAAGGTTAATACGTCTTACCCCCCATCTTTCCTAAAAAGATTTAGAAGTCGACCTCTACAATTTACTCCTGTGTGTTGGATGAATCTCTTCTCTTCATCTTTCTTTTTTCTATTCGCTCATATTATAAAAAAAAAAGATACCACAAGCTAATATAACCATGCAAAATAGTTTTATTCCCCTGTTTTTCACGTTACCTTAGTTAGCGGGATTCCCACCCAAGCACCGCTTCATTTTAAGCTAAGGTTATTCAAATTGTGTGTTCATCCCCTTTCATGGAAGTAAAGATTAAATTGAGCTGTTTCCCTCAGGATCAGAGGTGACTATTATTCCAGGTAAAATTCTGTCCCCCCCCCTGCGGGAAACCCCCCCACTAAAGAATATCAAGCCTTCTCCATGTTGTATTAAAGGGCACCCCCCGACCCATGAGAAATAAGTCCCATTGGGGAATGATAGAAACAAAACCCAGCAGTCTAGATAATCCTACCCCACCCGCCTTCAGGGAAGCCCCCCGTTGAAGGAAATTCACTCTTCCTCTTCTTGAGATGGACCCCAATGACTAATATCTATATTTAAGAAGTACCCCATGAAGATTTCTCCTTGGCCGTCACGGGTCCTTGCCTGCCGATGCTCCTTGAAGATAAAGATATCCTTCGCCCTTATCTTCCCCCTTCTCCCGAACAGCGATTCCTTGAGCGCCACCATTCCCCCGTTTTCCCCGCATTAGAGCCCCTTTCGCCTCCCTTAGCGGATAGACGAAACAGCAGATATATGTGTATTAAGCTTAAGACGAGCCTTCTCTCCCAGCTTTTATTTATTCAGCTCAGAAAAAGTGATCCACAAAAGTACTCTTCTCTTACCCTGAAAAAATTTATAGGACTTACCCTCCTCCCCCATTAGCCGGAAGACTTTCTTATCGGAGCCAGGGAGGGGAAGAGGAGAAAGCGCCCCCCGAGAAGGGGGAACTTACCAGGGAGGGAAAGTGTATTTCTGTTGAGATAGCCAGGGCTCTCCCTCGTCTCAGTCAGTTATTAGAACTGTTGACTGTTTCAATTAAAGCAGCGATTTTTTTTTTTCATTTTCTTTTATTTAGTTATAAGCTTCAAAATATTGATCTCCCTTAGGTTGAGGGAGGAAGGTACGACGCCTTTTCCCCCGTCTACTCAAAGGGGAAAGGCCCCCCCTCTTGCATGAAGAGGAGGCCACAAGAATCCCCCCTCTGGAAAAGAGGAAGCCTGTTCTCCAGGAAGGACCGGAGGAGTCAGGCTCCTGGGAAGAAGAACTATGAAAGCCCCGGGTTATTGAACGGACTATGGAGAAGAGGGAGAGACCGCCACCACGGTAGAAGGCTCCCGCAAGTGCTCCCGGAAGGTTGTGGAGAAACTGCCTGGATACATACCCCTACGTCTTGCCATTGTTATTAAGGATTCCCGGACGACGTAAGACGCCGGTGCCATACAGTCTCAAAGAAACCTCATAAGGGACGTGTACTTGTTTTCGCTCCAACGACTCCTCTGGAAGGAAGGGCTTTCCCCGAGATACCCTGTAGGGGGGTGTCTCTTCGGAGAGAACATTTTTTTCCTCCCCCTTTCTCAAAGGGAAAAGGTTTCCGGAAAGGGAGCCTTCCTTTCCCTTGCTCCGATTATAGATGGGCCGGTGGATGTTTAAGGAGGAGGGAACCGGTTGTCTCCTTTGTGGAGAGGGGGGGAGAAGGATAAGGACTGGGGGCAAATTTTTCTTCCCAAGGCCTCTTTGAAAAGAGAGGGAGGTTCTCCTTTTTTCTCTCTGAGAGGAAAAGGGGTGGCTGCGGCTCCCCCCCCTCCTGCGGATTAAGAGACACTGTCCTGCGTTGGGTTACAGTAGGCTGTGGACTATGGCTTCACGCCGTTCCGGGATGATATTTTAAGGAAGGGGGCCGACTTCCCGCAATAAAAGTAAGAAGGGTCTGTACTCCTCTTTCCCATTTTTCAATTTATAGTGCTAGGATCGCTAGGAAGAGCCCCCCCACTTTCCATTTCCTCCCCCATTCAGTCGATGAAGGGGCCTCCACGCTATAAAAGAGTGTTTCATTTTCCCTTACCCCCCCCCTTAAGGGAGGGGACATTTTATTTTGAATTCTGTACGTTCGAGTTTCTTCTCTTCTCCCCTCTTCTGGAAATTGGAGTATTACCTCCTTGTTCTTCGTCCTAAGGTTATTGCTTTTAATAACAATCTTTTTTCTCCCCTCGGGGAGGTATTGGAAATTTCCAGGCATCTCTTTTTGTTGAGAGAGATGATGGGAACTTTCCCCGCTCCTATTCACCGCCCTCCTTGGAAGATCAGAAAGTTAAAGAAGCGCTACGGCTCCCTCCTTTCCTCCTTCCCGGCCGAAGATATAAGAAATTATCCCTTTCCCCCTTTTCTGATAGAAAATTAACACTCCTCCCCCTTTGCCTCGAAGAATGTTAACTTTACATGACTCGCTCCCTTCTAATAACGAATTGACCCCCCTTTGATGAGAAAGAAAGGATCCACTTCCCCTCCCAATATTATACGGACGCCTCCCCCCCCCTCTCTTTTCTCTCACATCGTCTTCAAAACATGCCCTAGTCATGTCTTCCTCCCTTTATCCGCCCTCCAATGGGAAATATTAGGCTCATGACCTAACGCTCTCTCACATTCTTTTTTCCCCATCTGCAAGGGAGAAATTAAGGTAAAATACCCACGTTACGTCCCAGTATCACTCGGTAGAAGACCCCCCCCTCCCTTAAGAATGAGAGTACTTCAACTCCTGACACCTTTATTATAGGCTCTCTCCCCGATATCCCTCAACTCGATCATCTCCACGGCTTTGTCCTGTCCATCTTTCTCGGCTCCTCCTGGGCCTAAAATTGGCCCTGGGACTCGTCCTTCTCCTAAAAAAGGGCATCGTAATTGTCTTGTCTTATCCTTTCCATTTAGTATCGCATCTGGTATTTGTCCCGCAAAGAAACCCGTTTCCTCTCCTTAGGTTAATAACAACCCACAAACCTTTCTCCCGGTAGTGAACCGTTGAGGAGATGAGTATCGTTGAAAATCGTGCGGGAGGGGAAAAATCCTTTTCAGATGAATTACGGCTCCAACTCAGAAACCAAGGAAGGATTTGGAGGGACTACCAGGGACGAAAGTGAGGAAATGCTCGGCAGGAATTAGCACGTGCGAGTAGAAAATGAGGCCTGGGATGAGATTTCACCCCCCAAAGGATTTACTCGATGGCAGTCCCGACGTGTAATACCTTTCCCCTTTTTTTGCCTTCCCCACCCGAAATCCTCCCTCAGCTGGGGACAGGATGGGGCCCAGCTTGTTACTAAAGGAGGATTTTAGATATAGGTCCCTTTCCTTGCAACTTTTGTCTTGCATAGCTGACGCCCTCTTCCCTCCCGACGTCCCATATTTTGAAAGCTAACACTAAACTTATCTCCCCTTTACTCCTTTTCCCATAGATGAGGGACAACGTCAGATTTCCCAATGAGGCCTTTTTCCCCAACAGGGAAAGAAATCTGTTTCCGTTTATTCACTTGGCGGAAAAGCTCACCGACCTCAGCAGACCGTCTTCGCCGTTTCGCCTATTTCTGTGTCCTGGCCCTTTCAGGGAAAAAAAATTAACCCTTACTTATCTACTTTTTTTGCGACGATAAGACGACGGCCGCTACACCCTCAATTGCGTACAATCATACCATTACGCCAAGGCCTGCACCCTTGCGTTCCTACTTTTCGGAGCTGATACTACTTCTTAAATAAAGGGAGCCTTTTCCCTTCTTTTAGGCCGGCATCACTCAATATATTCTTGTGCGGTCTCCCCCCCGACAGTGGAAGAGAAGGAGGGGGGTTTTACCTTTGCTCAAGGATTAGATGTACTTTTTCATTTCCCACATCCCCTCGGAACCCATAGTCTAGTTTTTCTCTCCTCCCTCATTTCCCTGAAAGATCGCCCGTCTTCCTACCTTCTCCTTCTTCCGCGAATATTAGTTCCCGCTGACCCCCTTTCCCCCCCCCGGACGCCGCGGATTCCATCTCCACGCCTTCTTAGCCCCGTGTCAAAAGAGAACGTCCTTGTTTTTTTTTCAGATGAAGGACTGGAATGTTTTTATCTTAGATTATAGCCGCTTCCCCTCCCCTTCCTTAAAGGATATTGAGAAGGCTGATATTTTTCTCTGACTGACAGTTATACACCCCCCCTTCTTATAGTCGCGTAAGGAGTTTCTTACCCAGGAAATGGTCCCCCTTTCCTCCTGTCCTACGATAAATAGCCGTGTAAATCCACTCTTTTTTAAGATGGACTGTCCCCAATATTCTTTCCACTCTATAGTAAACAGATTTGCCAATACCCCTTCACGTCCGCAAGAAAAGAAACGGTTACTAACCAGACCCCTGACATGATGGGCCCTAAAACTATTTAGTCAGTCGCATACCCCTCCCCACCGGATCTTTTAGATTGTTTTGGAGGAATAGATCTCTCGCTTTTCCTTCTCTAGATCTATTATCACAAACAAGATCAAATCCTCTGGGTTAAATTGTAGGGTCTAACTCTCCCATGACCCCCTTCTGTTTTCTCATCTATAACAGGTAGTTAGGGTGAGGCTCGACCAAAAGGAGAGGATTGTCCACTTTATGGACCGCACCTTTTCTGTTCAAAATCTGTTACTATGTCTTTACTCGTCGCGAAGGAGAGTTTACCAAGCTCCTTCCCCTTCTCGTGATATTATATTCAATTGGCCCAAAGGGAAGGGTGAGCAGAAATGTAGTGGGACAGAAATACTTACCTGTGTTTTCTTTTTTCAGCCTAATGGCATGTGGTATAATTCTTGTCAGATTCTATCTCCTTCCCCAATATCAGGCCTCTCACATTATCATCCCCGCCCGGGGCGGAAGAGAGGCAACAACCTACCTCAAGGCTCGAAGAAAAACCCAAGTGAGGGCCAGCGTAAAAAAGAGGGAAGTTGCCGTTTGTGCAGGAAGCCCCTCGCCCAGAATGGTCCCCCGATGAATACGCGGCTATGTTCCCGAATATTTATCATTTTTTCTTTCCTCCGACTGCATCCCTGTTCGCTGCCTTTTCCGATCTCTCTACGAATTCAAGTTATTGAATATACTTGACTCCCATGATTTTGGGATCGTAGGATGACTCAACAGATCTTTTTGGAGACGAAATGTTACCCCGATTAATTGAGATTTGCCTGGTGTTGAGAAAAGTCACACCAAATACCTCGTCTGGCCCTCTTTTATTGTTTTATACTGGTTTCACAGTTGGAGAGGATAGACCTCATCAAACTCCGAATATAAGGAGTACCTCCGCTTCCCTTTTAAGGAAGAGCAGCCCACCCGTTTTCACCACCGATGTTGAACTTCTGCCTTCAGCTCCTGCACTACACTATGCGTCCGGGATGCTGGGGCCTACACCGGAAACGCACCAGGACTTTCCCATATTCACTCTCCTTTGCCAACATTTAAATTTTTGGACCCCTTCTCATTCCGTGGTTCCCGCGACGGATTTTCTATTTTTTCCTTTTTTCTGTTGCCGCGGCGGAATCCCCCTATCCGGGATCGGAAAGCTTTGTCCTGCGGAACTACAACAACAATCTTCCCCCTTATCGGAAAGGCGAAGTCCGGTTTCTTTGACGCAAGGAGATTTCCTCCTCACGCAAACCATGCTAGTCTATCGAGCCAGTTTCTTTACAAACGCACCTGTTGAATTGTAGGTCTGCCATTCCAGTTGTCGCAGCGAGTTGATCTTATCCCATCCGCCCCCTTTATTTTTTCTCCGATTTATTTAGTTGATAATTGATTTTGTCACCCAGAGATTTTCTACATCTCCTTTCATCTGTATTCAGAGTTTTTTCGTCTCTCCTTTTGTCCTTTTTCTTCTCCCTAGTTGACGATTCATAAAAGTTTGTTTGCTTTCAGATGCGTTATATCTTAATACACAACGGTTCCCCCCACATTGAGACACCCCCCTGTGGATTCCCCCCTCCCATTACTTTTGTACACCACGGATTTTTTTCTTTTTTTTCGTAATTGTGTAATCTTCTCGTTCCGCGCACGGCCCCAGATCTTACAGCAAACTGCTCAATCCCTCGAGAAGAGGGAACCCCAATTGCCCCAAGGCCATCTTTCTAGTATTATCATTCCCCTGCGCAGGGAATAATTCCCGAGTCTTTTCTTATTTTTTTCATTTTTGCCCCCCATTTCGCTATCGCCCGCCCCACGCGGCTATTTAAGATCACTATCCGTCCCACTACAGAGGGAAGCTTTGGCGATTTCTTCAATTGACTATGACTGTCCTTCTTTTCAGTCCGCGGCAATGATTACCTAGTCCTTAACAATAAATCCCCCTTTGCCCGCCACCACGGCGTCGATTGTACCGTACTGAGACGCAGGCCCATTTCCTTCTGGCAGGTGATGCAATGCAGGGGTATCAGTCACCCTTGCCTTCTGAGGTTCCCTCCGACTATCTGCGGTCGCACCCCGAACCACACCGTACCACCGAAATAAAAGTTTTTTACCCGTTTCCATACGCTTTCCACGGCGTATAGTGGGCGCTGCCACCTCATTTTCCTCCCTCTCCACCACCCTTTTTCCTTCGGATTGGGCAGAGGTAGAGCGGTTATTTTTTCTCACTGCCTGTGAATTAAGGGGATTTTGGCATGTGTTTAGTATTTATACTCCCAAGAGCGTTTTCTTTTCTTGGGGGGGGGGGATAGGTCTCCACACTCATAGAGCATTTTCTCATTACCTTCACTCCCTCGTTGTGTAAAACAGGAACACTTCATCCTTTTTTTTCTTCCCCCCCCCTCCTAAAATCAGTAGTATGGAACGCGCCGCCCACTTGCCTCCGTCACACCTCGGATTTTTGTCTACCATGTTTGTGTTCGAAGCTCGCTGATTGCCAGAACTGGCCACTCCTGGCTCTCCCTCCCCACTTTGGATTACCCTCCTTCCCACCCCCTCTGCTATGCTGGCGTCGATGCGAACACTTCCTCTTTTAAATGTTCGCGCACCGGCAGGACTGTATTTACCTTTCCCAGGAGCTACCGCTTTCGCCGGATAAGGTTTGATCTGAATCCCTGACAGCAAGGATAAGACAGACCTCTTCGTCCCCTTAGACTACATAGTGCGCAAGTGGCAGCTTATGGCCTGCCCAAAACAGCTGCATTTGCTCAGGATTTCTACGTATGGGGCTTTATTATATGGCAACGAACTCCCCGTGTTTACGGTGGATTTTTTTTGCCCCTTGTTTCACATATGTCGAACATTTAGTGTATTTGTTCCAGCTTCACCTGCAGATGCATTTTTGATTGGTGCACGAATCCTTCGTGATATTATTTTGCCCACGGCCATGACAACATATATTCTCCGGGGAGATGGTTTTTATTCCTTACGGTTCATTGTTTTCATTTTTTGTAGGTCGTGGGAATTCTCCAGGACATTCGCATTTTCATAGACATGGTCCCCCCCCCCACCCGCAGGACACCGGCTGGGGGTTTCAGGAAAACTGTCTTCCGTCTCGCTTTTTGATTTCCGGAGTGTCCATTCGACTGAACTCGTTTTCCTCCGCACAGTCGCCCCAAGTCAGCACTGTAAGCGCCGGTCTTTTGCTGTTTTGGGTGGTCTTTAGTTTCGTACCGCTGACCGCTTTTCAAGCCCTCGCCGATTTGGGAGGCCCCCATTCCCCTTGGTTGAGAACCCACCCCAATGGTTGGAAAATATTTCCGGTATCTTTTCTGTGGCAGGTTGGTTCCTCTTACAGCAGTGTACACAGCTGTATGGCCTCACCGCTCAGGGATTGGAGCGACCCGCTATGTCCACAAAGAGTCGAAGGAGATAACGTAATCCTTCACAGTTAGGGATCTCTCTTTCCGGTTACGCTGCCCCATGTTATAATGCAGGGGGAGAGTGGTCCCATCCTAGACGTGTACTGTCCTTTTTTCTCTGTGCCCGCAGGTAGGTAAACCCACGCTGTGTGCAACATTTTTTAATTATATTGCGGACTTTCTCAATTTCGGTCCTCCCCTTTTTCCCTCATACGTTCTTTCCCTCTGCACTATTTTGAAAAGTGGAAAGGGGACACATGTCCCCCTAGTACCGGTGCCCAGGCCCCACACTGTGGCTTTTTCGTATTCACCCATAGATCCAGTGCCAACCAATTCTACCCCGACCCCCAGAGTTTTTGTTCTTCCTCAGTTCTTAATTTGGTCAGACGACACTGCCGTCCCATGCTGCGCTCCATCATTTTATAAAATAAATGTAAATGTGCTTCTGATACCTTGCCGGTAGGTTCATAGTGGCTCCCCCTGCCCGTGCCCGCTGAAAAGCTGCGGACCCAGGTCTCATTTTATGACGCTGCCTATATACATCTTGCCGTAACCCTATTAGCTTGGGTTACTTTTTTTGCGTTCCTCTCTCTTCCGCCAGCACCAAACTGCTCACGCACATTCCCAATTTCCTCGAAATCTTTTTTGTCTCATCCCATTCGCTCCAGGTCATCCTCCCACGCGGAAGTTCTACAACCATGTCCGCCAGAGCTACACCTCGTCTCCCCCCTGCCGCCCCCGTTGCAGCAGGGTATTTTTGGGTCTTTGTCGGAACGGGAGCGTGACGACCTTTCTTCAGAATTCTCTATATTCTATAGACCCCAAGCGCCAAATGACCTTCCCACTTTTTGTCCGCTCCATTGGCCGGAAAATATTTCTTGTTGGAGAGGATGCTGGAACCCGATTACCAAGCCCCACCCCACGCCCCCTCTTCCTATTCTTGTCAAGAAAATGATGAGTTCGGCTGTCCCTCAAGCTGTGTATCGCCCACAAGTTTCAAGAAGTTTTCGCTCCCCAGTACGCGGGCTACATGTTTTTTCCTAACTTAATAAAAGCTAGTCCCGTACTCTCCCCCACGGTTGAATCAGATATAACGATTATTCCCACTCTCCCATCACCAACAGAGTGACATCTCGGACCTTTTATTGTAGAGTTAGAACCTAGCGGTACTCCACCGGGAGCGATCCGCTGGTACGATTTGGCAAGACAGTTACACGCTACCCCGCCCTACTCGAGAATGGGCGCGGGACCTGCATCTTGCTTTCCTCCACCTTAAAATGAACGCTCCCTACCCCCATTGCCACCGTCTTGAGCGGACTGTATCAGAATAGGGATGTACCCGCTACATTGCGTCCTGAAGCGCTGTCCGCCCCCCCTCGACAAAGTGGATAGAGCTAAGACCCCTAGTCCACCGCGAAACATTATCGCCCTGAATCTTATTTCTATAAAGTTTGTATCTGAGAGATCTATGGGGCGCAGAAATATTGGCGATGTTTAGCGGACTGGGACCCTCTTGAATTTTCGGACAGCGGCCCCTTTCCCAATGTTTCAAATGGTTCCCCGCCCCGGCCACCAAGACCGTCGTCGTCTCCCTGACGTAAAATTTCGCTTCTTCGCTTCTATTTCTACTATCCGTCCAAATCTCTTCTTTCCTTCCGCTCCTGGCTGCTGATGGCGGCGTGCCTTCTCCTATCATTCTTTTCCCCCAAGCCCTCGATCTGAGCCACCCGCCACACGCCACTGTCCGTATTTATAGAAGAAGAACACCCTACCCGGCACCATTTATCTGCCGAAGTTTGGCTGTCCCCCCTACCCTCTTTCTGGATAAAAGAAGAATTTTTACCCTTGTTACCCCCCTAACCTCTGCGCTTTTTTCATTGCTCACGCAAAGAGGAGAAATCTGTAGCCCGGGGTTGGTTCCCCCCCCTTCCTTCTTCTATAAAAATTTAATTCTTTGCGTTCGGCGCCATTTCACTAACCCTGAGACTTTTCCATCGATAGAAGGAACCACATTTGACTGCTGGCGCGTCCCTTTTCTTTCTGCCACGGAGAACTCTCCCCCTGTCCCTTTCATCACACCCCCGCCACCGTCTTCCCTCTTGATGCGGCCGTTGTCAATTTAAAGATATATTTACGTGGCTTTGGCTCCCGCCCACCTCTCATATCAGCTTTACCCCCCTCTTTTTCATTATGGTAAGGATAAATTGAGTACCGACCCCCTCGGTGGCGTGGGCCGGCCGAGTTCTGATTTGGTGCTTACCTTTTGGATGAGTAATGGAGATAATGTTAGTCTGGGCTGCTGGTTACGGCATGTTTGCGGGTCCTTCCTCTGTTCCCGCACCCCGTAAGATCATTCCCCCCTCCTCGGGGATCTTTCGCCGCACAAAATCACCCACAATAGGGCCTTATTCTTTAAAGAAGCCTGGGGTCTAACTAAAGAATACCCCCGTTCCCTTCTTTTTTAACCCCCCACTCCCCCCTACAACAAAGGAATTACCGCGCCCCATCTTTCGCCCG
>Ga0179593_1582530_pt1 | contig 10844 bp, 6 predicted proteins | sample CZODoug2_1_08_16_FD_185931 | JGI IMG/M metagenome (GOLD analysis project Ga0179593, IMG submission 185931) | Vadose zone soil fungal communities from Angelo Coast Range Reserve, California, USA - CZODoug2_1_08_16fungal (PacBio error correction) | ecosystem: Environmental > Terrestrial > Soil >... | reverse complement strand
ATCCGTTTGTAGTTCCTCGTTTGGACTATACCTTTCTTCCTCAAGTTCAGACGGTCCCTTTCCTTTTCTGGGTGGGAATGCCGGTTGCGTTCTCGGACATAGTAGTTCGCTTTTGCGGACAATCGCCAACCTGAGGTTCGCTAATATTCCCGCAGGTTTTTGATATGCAAGGATTCCCCTCAATCGGCCTTCAAGCGAGAATAATAAGGCCCCTTTTCGAGCCAACGGTTAATCTTCTTTGCGCTTTCTGCGCAATTTCCGTGTCATTTTCCCTTCCATAGGACAGTTTCATTCTTGGGTATTATATTCTTACTTCCCGAGAAGAGACTTCTAACTCTTTTGTAGCGTCTCCCGCTCCAGAGAATTGTTATGTCTATCCCTTCCTACATGTGAGTCAGCGATTCGTGATTAACTTTTTTTGCTTACCCTCTTATCAATCTCCCGTGGAAGGGCTTGACTTCTATAATTAGGACATGTAATAAATTTCACCGTACTTCCCCCGGCGAGTATTAGTCCCGAGTCCCGCTTCCCTTTCTGCTTGAAGCACGGATTTAGACGCTTAAAATAGGCGGCTGGCCCCCCTTTGAAAACACTCGATGAACTGTTGTGGCACTAGGTCCGGGTCTCCCAGAGCCCTACTAGAATTCCTTTCTATCCGCCCCACTCATGCCCCCAGGTCCTCCCGTCTTTTTCCCCTTTTTTTGGGCGGTTACATGCCTCCTTTCACATGGAACGTGCTCTTCTTAAGGGGTCCCGCCGTCGCTGTAACTCTACTCTTCCCTTAGGACGAACAGTCTATCTGCAAGTGTTTGATGAGCTCAGCCGCTTGTAAGGCCTAATGATCTTCCCCTGGCTGGGCTTACCCCCAGTGAGGGTTCTTCGATGTTATCACATGCTCGCAGTCTGATTGGTTTCATTTTCGTCTTTTTTTTTTCTGGATTAGCTGTTACTTGGTTTTTTCCCCTTCCTTTTTTTCAATGAAACCTGGGAGGCAGATTTTCAGGTTTTCCCTAATAGGCGCCCCAAATTGCGCTCGCTTCTTCTTATTACTTCACGGCGGACCGTCTCGACTGACGCTTTCCTTTTTTTTTTTTTTTCTCTTATTGTCGTCGCTCCCCTTTTTTTCCCCCTTCGCCAGCTCCTCGGGCTCGCCCCTCGTCTACCGGCAATTGGACACTTTCATTGTTCCGTTTCGCCGTTTTCCCCCCTCCTTCATGCTCGTAGCGGTGACTCCGCAGATATTGACCCTACTAACTTTGATTCAGCCAATTGAATGATCTTTCCTTTCGGTCAGGAGATCCCTTAGTCCCATCTTTTTTCTTACCCTCTATGGGTTCGAACACGACATGAAGATTTCACTCGACTCTATGAACGTGCTCCCCGATCTTTGTATTCCTAGAGGCCTCCGTGTTTTTGAATTCCATCCTCTCCCCCTATCCGTTGTGGAATATTTTTGATATCCCCCCCCTCGGCCGCGTAAATTAGCTTTTATGATCGACTCTTCCGTCTCTGAGAGTCATTTCGTATGGTTCTCAAGCGGTTTTTTCCTACCAAAGGTCTCCAGTATCCTCAGAATTCCCTGCCTCTAATTCCTTTTTCCCGGCCGGTATCGGGCGTATGTCGATCCTTGCACATGACGAGCATGAATCTTACTCTCTTCAAGGACCATGTTCGAGGGACAATGTGACCCCCCATCAGAGTGTCATATTTACACAAGAGAGTCCTTTTCAGTGGAGAGGATCACCTTTATTCGCCCCTGAACGTCTCCTAGCTCTTAAGGATGACTAGGGCCAAGTGTAAATAATCCTATGAGCTCCCCTATTTTTCGCGTTATGGACGTCTCCTTTTTGATTGTCTCCCCCCTCGAAAGAGTGTCCCCATTGTTCAGGCCAGGACGTCCGGCTTGAAACTCTACCTTGCCGGCACACCCGAGCTCCCCCTCCCGTCTAAGCCTCTTGAGCATCATGCCCGCCCGTATACACAAGGTACTACAAAATTATTTTTTTTTCTGCCAGTAGACGACCTTCTGGCTACCCCCACGGTTCGAGACTCTTTAGAAAGGTATGATCAGCTTTCCCAGAAGCGCATTGGAATGACATGAGATCGTCCCAGCGGAAAGCCCTCTTACCCCCTCGTGAAAAGACGCGGGCCAAAGCTTTGCCCCTGTTTTGGGATTGCTGTGAATCAGACAGGGGTATTGACTTTTTTTTTGCCCTACAGTTGTGCTTTTCTCCCCCAACATTCGAAGATTTTGCGGACGACGTCTATCTTTCTTTTTCTGCCGCCCTCCCCCCCGTTCAATGAGCTACAGTGAGGCCTTTCCGATCACGAGTATGTCTCCTTCCCAATGATAAAGAACCTATGGAGCCAATCCTGATCCCCCCCCTCACTGGCATAGTTTGAAGGTTACTCAGACTTTCCCACCCCTCCTACGAGAAGCTCTAATTATTTTTTAGGTGAACGCCAGACGTGTTCGTCTCCCCATCGCGAGACCTACTCGACAAACAGGCGATCGAGCCTAAGGACACACGTCCCTCCCCCCTCTCTCGCAGGCTTCTCCTCCCCGGAGATTTTGCCGAAGCCCTTGACCGTTGGTGTCTTTCGACGGACGAGGATATCTCGCCCGCGTTTCTTTTCCTGAATCCGGTCACACCTTCAGTTTTTTTATGTTCATCCCGCGCGTTTTTCGCTCCTTCGAGCACCCGACTCCGCCTTGAGCCCCAGCCTGCCCCTTCCGGATTAAAGTCTGCGGCTGATGGATCTACGCGTATCCCACCGCCACCGCGTTTGTGCTATCATCTCCCTCCTTCCTCTAATCCGGTGGTTTGATTCATTTAAACCCAGTGCGGTACCTGTTAGATACTCGTGTTCTTTGAGACAGTACGCCGGATGTTTTTCCGTATGGGGGGTGCGGAACTCTTTGATAGCATCTATGGAGCGCGTTTTGTCTTCGAATCATGGGGGACTTTAAACTTTGTGCATTTATTATAACAATCTGAAAGACGGGTTTTTTGATTAAGTTCCCGAATCGGTCCTCCCCGAGGACCGATCCCCCTCCGTCCTCTACCCAACACCAAAACCAGGGGAACTTGTCTTCTAGACCCCAGTATCCCTTAGCGAGGCCGATCCCCTCAGGATAGGTGGCTAGCTTCGGCTCTTTTAGAACTTTTTGATAGGCCCTTGCGCTTAGTACTGACGTTTCCCCTTTTTCCTTTCAGGAACATCCTTTCCGCAGGAGCAGATAATACATGTTGTCGAAAGTATTGATGGCACATATCTGACCAGACCCTTTGCAGATTTCGGCTTACTAATCGGTTGCTACATAGTCCAGGCCCCCTCCTTCAGACCTCCAATGTCCTGTCAAGATCCTTTGGAAGGGAGGTGCTCATCGCTCCCTTCCATAGGCGGGATTGGCCTTGTCACTCATCTCCTTTCCATGGTTATAACGCCGAGGCGTACCCCCTTCACCTCCGTTTAATTCCTTCACTTTCCCGGAGGGTATTATATACGACCCCTCCGAGTGAATCGCCGGAACGTGTCGAGGTTACACTCCGCAGTAAAAGTTACATACTCTTCCTTTTCAATGGGCATGAGTTCGCTTTTTCCATCCCCTCGATCCCTGGCAATGACGCCCGGGTGAGCGCGCAGTCCGACGTCCGGGAAATGATAGCTGTCTTTTTTTTTTTATTTTTTTTTTTCTTGCTTCGGCACACAGGTCTCGCTGGTTTCAAGCTCCTCTCCGGGATCGAGAAGTAGAGCTAGTCGAAAAAGGTCGGAGTCGGAAGCCTTTCCCGACCTGATTTCCCTTTCACAATGGGCCTTTCTTCTCTGGGATTGCTTCCTAGGCGTCCCGAGCAAACTCTTGTGACGCGTATCGCTATCTCTCTCATTCATTCTGGCAAGGCGCCGGACTAGTTCCTAAGATTAGATGTCGTATTTCTATCCCAAGATTTGAGTGTTGTCACTCCTCTCCTCTTTCGAGCCTCTTTCTTTTCGGGTGATGACCATCGGCCGGTCTATGGACACCGGTCATTTTCTTTCTCTCTCCGTAATGCTCTGAGGCTGCTAGTTCCTTTCTCCCCCGTTCCTTTCCCGCCGGATGAAAGATGAGAGTTTCTTTAAGGACTATCTCCCCTTGTTGAACAGCTGCTTGTAGTTAACACGTAGGTTCCAGACCATGGACGCTCATTCCCTCGCTAATTCTTCCTTTCCGTCGCGGACAGGGGTTCTATCAAACAATCTCTTACCCCCCTCCCCCCTCCTTGTTGTTTAGGGGGAGATGGTATCGCCAAAAAGGTGTCGGCCGTTCCTCCTTTCTCTTTAAGATCTCTGTTCGGAGGAATCGAGTGTAGCGTCCCTTCCCTCTTTCGCGTTTTCTGACCCTTTCTCCGCCGCCTGCCCGACTAGAATTATTTTTCCCCCTCCTGTCTTTCCCTCTTTCATTTTTTTCCTGGATAGTTGCCCGCGTCCTCCATGGACGGTCCTTAAAAGTCCCCTTGACGTTCGGTCCATATGCCCCCGGTCTCCCCTTAGTCCTCCTCCGATAAAGCGGGCCGGCGTTTTTGCTTCTTAAACAAGCCTGGCGACGACGACACGCGGGAATCGCAGTTCCCGAGAGGGCCCGCCGTTCAACGCCCTCTTTCTTACCACTAGAGCCCCTCCTAGCTCAGCCTTTGGTATCTAGACCAGCTAAGAGTAAACGGGTATTTACGTCTGTCCTCTTACAGGCAGTCTCCCTCCTTAACGTGGAACCCACGTGATTAAAAGTAAGCCATCCGCTGCGACGGAATAGCGTCTTCCGAGCTCCCCTTTCCCCCAGTTGAATTGCCTTCCGGTAGCAGGTCGAAGCGGGAGCGCCCCCCCTTTTCTTTAAATAGGCCCCCACTCAGGTCTCGCGCCAGCCCCCAGCGAGATGACCTGAAGATATTTTCCCCGTGCAACGTCCCGCTGACTGTCCCCTCCGGAGGGCTGTTCTTAGTAGGAGTGTGATTCTACGCCCTTCGCCGTTGCGCGGTCCCGTGGATGAGGTAGCCACCCAAAAGGAACCGCGTCCCATTCCTGTTTCGCCAGAGTGGTCCTCCCTAAAAGAGGTCACTTTCCCCCCTAACCTTTTTTTTCCCAGGACTTGACGGATAGATCGAGCCCATTTTTCCGACCTGAACATGCTGACTCACTGAGCAGCCCTTTCTTGTCGGTCTTTATGTTTTGACAGGCAAGAGCCCAGACTTCTTCCGCTTGCCCTTTAGTTGCCGGCGTTCAGTCAGCGAAACCCTATCTCCCCTTTTCTCGAAGGTCCCCCGTTCTCAAACCGCTTGCTCGCCTCTGCTGGCACAGTCACTACCCCGTCCCCTCCCTTCTTCTGGGATCCGGATCTTAACGAGCTACCCGGTTCTTTCGTTTACGTCTGACGGAGATCATGGAAGGAAGATTGGCCTTTTACAAGAAGTAACAACTTCAGTCCCTCCTCTAGCGTTGCGAAGTGATGCACGCTACCACATGGTCCGCTCCCTTAAGTTCCACTCTCCAAGGAAGGAACCTTCTCCGTAGTTACGATTGATTCTCCCGAGTCCCAGACGCAAGGTGTTCTATCATCTAGATTTTTCCCCCGTTGTTGTTTTTTTTGCTGGATGTATAAAAGTGCCCGTATTTTTCTATACTTAGTTTGCGTCCGAATCTTCCGCCTTTTTCTTTTCAAGGTCACTGTTTTCGGTTTCTTCATCTTCTTTAGTAGTATTTTCTTGGATAAGCCTCGGATACCCCCATTAGACCCCTTCGCACCAGCCGTGGGGGTTTCACCTTCTCCTCCGTCCCGCCCGTTTTTGTCAAGTTTTCCTATTCCGTCCTCTGCCGCAACTTTTTCTTTTTTTATTACTTAGGCTGTATTGATTCCCTTTCGGACTGTTACCCTTTTTTTTGCCTTGGGATTGAGATGGGTATTGGCGAGAGAATAGAGGATTGCTTCTTCCCGTTGATGGCACGTTACGACAGCGACGGTTCCCGTATCTTTGAAGGTTCTTTATCTGTCGCGAGTTGTGATGAAAGTCTTCTTAATCTTATCAAAGCTCATTTTGCTCGCTCTCGTGAAGGGATTAATCCCAGGACGGAAATAAGGTACACGGTTAAGGCTTCGTTGCCCCTGTTAGTGACCTCTGGCAGCGACTGGGCGAGTTTTTTCTTTCACTCTCTCACCTAGTCTTCTTGGAATCAACATTCCTACTACTTTCTGGTACTTTTGGATACTCATGAACCTGTTAGCACCAGAACGTCTGACCTCCTAGGACCTCACCGACTCCGGCAGCATCCGGTCAAGAGTACGATTTGATGTTTCGTCAAGGTCAGAGTCCTTTCAAGTTTAGCTATGGGAACAGCTTATTTTATCCCTCGCGCATTTTCCCTGTTGAGAAGATTTTCCCCTAGCCCAGTGAGTTGCCGCGCGAGGAATCATGCCCCTTGGCTTCGTTAACTGGCCCTAGTTAATCCCCTTCTTCTCCCGAGTCAGATGGGATCCACGGTAGTCTGTCATCCGACCTGGTGACTCCCCCCACGGTATTTTAATTCCTTTGCTGGGAGATGTTAAATGCCTTTTCAGCGTTTCAATGGGATCTTCCCTGATAAGGACCAGATGCCCCCTCCCCTTGACGATTATATATTACTTCAATTCTGACCTGAGACCCGGCTCCCGAGGAATTCCTTTACTATGTTTTAGATAGCATTTCGTTTTCAAATCGCCATAGAACAAGATCTGATTATTGCCCTCAGTGTTCTTCTGATTTTTTCATGGTCCTTCCCGATAACGCTCTTATTGGGTTCCTGCTCGCGATAACGAGACGATTCCCCTGCCTTAAACAATGTATTCACGAGGGGAAACGGTCTTCACGAAGTGCAATCCCCTCTTTTTTTCGAACTTCCTTCCCCCCCTCTACTCGAGATGAGAGCTCCTATCAGTTTTTCCTCAACCCTTTTTCATGGCCACTTTCCCAAATCAATACTCTCCACATGTTGTTTTTGAGCCCTCCTTTTTCTCCCAAAATCTTCTTTCTAGGCGGAAACTCTCTCAGCCGGATGATGTGTTCTTTCATGCGATCCCGCGGTGACTGACTTTTCCCCCCTGGTTTTACCGATTTCTTAATCCCCCCCCTCCCTTAGGTCCGAAGATCGGACGGAGTCGTCATTCCGCTTCTATGACTGGTAGCTCTCCATGACCGTTCCCCCGTTCAGCTTTTAGCCCTTCCCTCCTAAGAATAAATGTGCCGGCGTGATCGGACGGTAGAGAACGCTGGTAGTACCTCGACAGATACGGTCCTCAGCCGCGTCCTGGAGCGAGGTCAAGTCCCGTTCCCCTCCTCTTCCGCCCATGAGCCGCAGCAGCCGCGTTCTCGGATCGATTCTTTCTTGCGGACCGCGCCAGGTCCATATTCGCTTCCCCCCGTTCCGTGTCGGCACATATGCTCGACACGTCTCAGTCTTACGCTTCGAGCCTCCCTTGAAATCCCGACGAGTCCCCTTTCTAGCCCCGGGTGAGGAGGCTTCCCCCAGGCGGTCACCGGGTAGACCATCTTTCCTTCCTGGAGCTGCTCTTCCCCCTCCGCTAATGATACCCTCATAATCGCCTTTGCCATGAGTAACCTGCAAATATAAGCTTGCTCTTCCCCCGGCGGCGAGGACTTTAGTCTCCGTTAGCCTAATAGCGGTTCATGACAGTGGATTATGGCTTTTTTCGAAACACCAACTCGCCGTTTGTCCTTTTGGCTTCCCCGAAAGAGTTTTCCTTCGCGACGCCGAAAGTACCCCTGAAGCGCGTGCTTCACGTGAGGACCTTTTTCATAGCCTCCTATGAAAGTTCCAATACGGGCCTTTTCTGTCAGGAACGCGGCAAAAGTAGTATTTTTAGGATTTCTTTCCCTCCCTCCCCCCCGACAGATAGAGCATCACATGACACCAAGTTTCAGCACCGGCTTTTTATCAAGCTCCCTCCCCAGGCCGATAAACCGGCTATGCTTTACGAGGACCGATCCCTACCCACTTCTAGATATTTAAGGACTTCTCGCCGCGAAGAAGATTTCGACAGTTGATCAAATGGTTGCCCTTCCCTTCAGGGGGAGAGCGCCGCCTCTGTTAAAGTAGGGGCTACTGCTTTTTCCACCCCAAAGGCGGGCAGGAAGAGGTCTAAGAGGCTTTTTAGAAGAGGGTTTCTTCGAAGACTCGACCGTTTTTCCGCGGGAAAGTGAACCTTTGTTCCCTTGAGATTTCCCCTGTTATACGTACCTTCGGGGAAATACCATCATCCGCCTGTTTTTTTGCTTTGGAGAGAGATGATCTCTTCCTTGATGTTTATAAGTTCAGAAAGAGTGAATAAGTGCCCGAAACGCTGCGTTTAAGGTGGCGGCTGATGGTTTTGCGGGATATCGGAGTCAATAGTGTTCAATTCTTTTTTTTTTGACCCAGCTCACACCCCGCCTCAATATAAGTCGAACCTCGACTCTGCGACGACTTCTTTAACTAGCGCCACACTCCATCATGCAGGCCCCTCACTCTTGATGGCGAGAATGTCCGGGAGCTTTTTTTTTTTTAACTTTTTATGATCGAGGTAAGCATTTTGACTTGGTTGATAGGCGGTCGCGGCTTTTTTGTTTGCTTCTTCCAGGACAAGATCTGTTTTCCGCGTCTGATCGCGGTGATTTACTTTTAACTTATGAAATCTCCCGGTGGCGGCATGGCCAGGATTATATCTTTTCAATGCAATTAGAGCCTCTAGTCGAATCCTGGCTTTCCCCCCCCCCAAAAAAAGCCCGCTCTGGCCTTTTTCCCCGGTGCTTCTACCTTTCTAGATTCTCCCGTGGCGAGCAGCGCCGAATAGAGTTTGCCCGCATTCATAGGAACGGCGGCCGTCGGCGGCAGCCACGCCAGCGCCGCATCCCGAGTCGTGTGTTTGTACGCATTTACCTGGCACACGTAGGCTTTTCCTACGACGAATTCCTGACGATGTACCGGTGAGAGCGCACCGCGGCCTTGTTTGAACTGATGGGCGTCTGGAGGAGTCCCTATATACGTCGCCTAGTTGATATGCAGTCGCAGTTCCCTATTGGTTCGACTTTAGACGGCAGGAGCATGGACAGCAGTGAACCTGGGCTGCATAGAATGGGCGCATTAATGAGCCGGCATTGGTCTTTTATAGACCGATCTTTCCCCCTCCTGCAAGATGAAGAGAGGCAGGGTTGATTTGTTCTTCTTTCCTGCTTTGTCTACCTCATTGCCGCGAAGTATCCAGCCGGATGTTGAAATAGGCACATTAACGCGGTTATTGTCCCTTTTTGCGATCGAAGTAATTTGTGCGGGCTTCCTACGATAGGGATGCATCGTGATGTTTACCCCTCATTGATGGCGGGCAGGCGGATACCGGATTCCCGTTTCGCACCTTTTTTCTACCCCTCCACATATCCTCTAGACGAGATCTCGCTCTCAGGTTTTTCGGCCTCACCGGGGTTGAGCCTCTTTATTTCTTCCTCCCCCCCCCGTTGTGAGAGATATGGTTTTTCTCTCCCAGGTGTCTTCGATCCTTCCTCAACGAGAGGAGCGGATAGTCCTTAGGGAATGTCTCTTTCGCCGGACGGGTGGCCACCCCCTCCGTGTACTCGGTTCAATCCTTGCCATCTCATCTCCTCCCGGCGGGTCCAGCCCTCTTCCTCGCTTCGAGAAATGAAGCGCTCTCGAACAGGACCATGAAAGAGTCCGTGCAGGTAGTTATTTCCGCAGAACTCCTCACTTTGCGAAGGATCTTGTTATACACAGCCTGGTAGTTCCTCTAGAGCGTTTTTCCGCCGGTCCTGTTTTGTGAGAGGGGCAGACGTGCCAGAAGGCTAGCTCCCCATGAGAACTGCTACTTCGCATTTATGAGACCCTCCGCCCTAGCAAAACCGGGGCCTTTTCCCGCTTGGTCCGGCTGGAAGGCCCCCCGGCTCCCGGTTATGCCCCGAGCGATCGTCATCCGCTGCTCTCTTATCGCTTGAAAACCCAGAGAGACCCAGGTTACATAAGCCCCTTTTGGGGCGCTGCAGCTTCCTTACCGCTTGCTTTTATCCAACACCGGTTCTAGGATTGCACGTCCTTCCCATTTATATCATCCTTCCCTCAGAGTCCTATTTGCCATGAAGAAGTTGCCATTTTTTCACGCCGTAATATGTTTTTTTGCACCCTAGAGATTTTTCCGCGTGAGTTCGGCGGGTGGCTCGCCTACAGTTGTCAGACGGTGAAGACCCTTCCTCTGGGCGTGGGTGCTGACTAGCAACAGACATCTTTCCCAGGGGTTAGTCCCTCCAGCCTATTGTAACTCTCGACCGACTCCTCCTTCCAGAGATGACGTTACCAGTGAGGCCTGTTTCGTACTCAGAACATTTCCCCCTTTATTACAGTTCCCCGTCCATGGCCTTGTCTCCGGACTCGTGGAAAACTCTTGATCAGGTGTCACGCATTTCATCCGAGATCGCGCCTCTGAAAATGATCGTTCCTAAAGACTCCTTCTTGCGAAGATGCTCAATTGCCTTCACGGCTATGTCTCGAGCCTGTAGCATGAACCCCCCTCTACAACCCGCCTGGAATGCTCTTTTTGCAAGTTCCTTTTTTTTCTCCGGCGATTTCTTTATTCCCGGGTGCGGCGAGGGACGATTCTCTACTCGACGTTTGCCGTCGGCTTCTTTCAAGTTCCATCCAGGTAAGGCGGTGCCGAGCCTCGCGTTAGCAGGGGTCTCCTCCCGACTTAGCTAATCTACCCGTGGACAGCACCTGAAACGGAAAAACTGCCGCACTGTGATTAGACACTTATCTTTTACCAAGACAGAACGTGTAAT
>Ga0179593_1517952_pt1 | contig 10844 bp, 13 predicted proteins | sample CZODoug2_1_08_16_FD_185931 | JGI IMG/M metagenome (GOLD analysis project Ga0179593, IMG submission 185931) | Vadose zone soil fungal communities from Angelo Coast Range Reserve, California, USA - CZODoug2_1_08_16fungal (PacBio error correction) | ecosystem: Environmental > Terrestrial > Soil >... | reverse complement strand
TTCAACATGGTGGATGGAATTTTTTTCTGTCCCCCGGTGGACAAACCCTTTTCCACACATTTTCTCTCCGGTCACCTTTTCCGGAACCCTTTTTCTTTCCCGTTCTCACATTTAGAGTAAAACAGTTCGACGCCCTTCCGCTTTCCCTTCCCACGATCCGAATGGGAACATACGGTCCGAACAACCTTTCCTCGCCGCAAAACCATGGCCATCTCCCTTTCTTCTTTTTTTTTGGCTGGGGGTTCGCCGTCGCCGGGTATTTTTTTTTTTTTTTTCCCCCCCCAAGATACAACCTCCACACGCCGATTTTTCCCCAGTTTCCCCCCTGAGGTCTGGTCCCCGTCGACGGACAGAACCTTTTCCTTTTCCTCCCTCCGGAGGACTGCCCTCCGCTTTCTACCCACCCCTCCTCCCCCTGTGTCCCACCAGGACATTGAAATTTTGGACCCTTCTTTCCCTTCCTCTAAGCTCTACGGTGCGCGTAAGGCGGAATACTTTTCTCCTTTTTTCTCACAACCGGGCGTTCATCCCCGTCTTCCCCCTCCCGAGTCACAACGGCTCCACGGACCGACCCCAAATAACAATCGGGCTTTCCCTCCCAAATTCTCTCCTCTCTCTATTTCGGTCGGCGCAGGCACGGCTCGACCCTTTTCTCCCCCCAGTTTATCCCACCTTTTTCCATCCCGCTTATTTCCTCTTCCTTTTTGTCGGGTGGTGTCTCTTTTTGGCTTCCAGACGAGAGGAATATGGCACCCCCCCGCCCGAATCTGACCGACCATGGTTGCGTTTCTTTTTCCTCGTTTTGACCCTAGTCAACACCCCCTTCCCCGCGTGGAGGTCCCCCTCCTTCTGGCAACTATTTCAGAATTTGCCCTTCCAACTTCCCTCCCTCCCATCCTGAAAAAAAGGCCCACCCCTCCCCTTTTCTTTCTTCTCCGTGCTGCAGATCTGCCTGCCGCCCTCAGTTTCCCCTCCCCAACGGCGAGCTTTATTCGCCTGACAACAGATCCGCCCTTTTTTTTTTCTACGGCACCCTGTCGGAATGCCGAAGCATGCCTCCTTTTCGCGTTTCCCCTCCGAAGCCCCAGGGTATTTAAAAGGACCAACTCCTTTTTCCAATGGGAACCCCCCTCCTCCTCCCCCCCTCATCTTTGGCTGCCACCCTTTCAGAAGGGAATCTTTTTTCAACCTTTTTCCCATTTATTTTTGTTCCCTTGCACGCAAGGCACCTTCCCTTTTGCGGCCAAACAGCAAAACCCGTTTCCTGTTTCCTGGAGCGGTGGCATCTATAACCCTTTTTTTCCTCCTTCGAGGAGTCGATAAGGCGGCCCCCGGAGGGCTAGTCGGGCTTCTCTCCCACTTCCCCTCCGCGCCGAACCCCTTCTCCTTTCGTAAGCCGAAATAAGTCACTTTTCTTTCAGGTTCCTTCACCTGGAGAATTCTTTTTTTTTCCTAAGGTGGTGTTTACCGGAGATGCTTCCTCCCCCACCTTCTCCCTTGCACGATGGCGATGTCCTTCCTTCCCCATCCTCTTTTTTCTGGGGCCGATGTCTTAGAAACATCCCTTCCATCCTTTTTGCTGAGCAGGTCCCGTAGCTTCTTCCTTCCTTCCTCAAACTTTTTCTCTCCTGTGTCCTCTTCCCTTCACACCCTCGCGTAAACGGCCTCTCCTTTTTTTTCCCTTTTTTGGATTTTGCGGAAAAAGCGGAAAACGGGTGAAGGTTTCCCCAAAATCCCCATAATGGTTAGATTCAATACGCGAAATCCTTCTCCCCAAAAAAAATCCCCGTAACCCCCCCCTTTCCTCTTTTCTCTTTCCATCTCCTCATTTTTTTTCCTCTCTCTTTTTTAGGGGATTGTTCTTCCTTTTCTCCCTTGACTTCGAGCACACATCTTCGTTTTTTTTACCCCTCTGGAGTGCCAGCCTTCCAGCCTTTTTTCATCTTCCGCAAATAGGCCTGTTTCTCTTTCTCGGAGTCGTGTTAGCGAGTGGCTGCCTTTTTTCCTGCATTGCGGGTTGCGAGCGACTTTCCCTTTTCTCTCTTATAAATGTGTGTGGATTTCTGGATTTTCCCCTCTTCCCCATTCCCGATCCAAGTTTCCCCTTCCTTTTTTTTTTGCTGGGAAAAATCGCCCATCGTGAATCTTTTTTTTCCTCCTGTTTTTTCCCAACTGGTCCAAACAACGGGACTTCGTCTTCTGTCCTTTTCCTTCAATGCTTAGAAAGTTTTTGTTTCGTTCCCCCCTTGAATCTGGCGGGGATCTTGATGAAGATTTGGTAGGCTTTTGGTTGCGGTTGCGGGCTTCCTTTTTTTTTTCTTTCCTCTTTACCGAAGTTCATCTTTCCCCCCTTTTTCGCCGGGCTTTAACCAAATGACGAGCCCGGTCTTTTCCACCGTCGCCAGGAAAGAAGGGCCTCCCTTTTTTTGCTGTTGGGCCGGAACTTTTCTTTCACCGGGTTCTGAAATCCTCCCCCCCCCCACACCCTTTGGACGTCGGACGGAGCGTTGATTGCTTCTCCCCACCTTTGTTTCGGCTGTGGAAGGCGGTTCCCCCCCCTTTGCAGTGTTCTTGCCCTAGACCTGTTTCCTTGGCTTGTGGGCGCCCTCCTCCTTTTCGGGGAATGAGGGCGCAAGGCGATCAGTTTTCGGACCGGATAACATGATTTTTTTTTTTCCCCGCTGGTGGGGGCAAGGCGAATTGTCACTTTTCGCTTTTTTGCTCGGAGGTCGGTCCTCCTTCTTTCGGGACAGAATGCTACAAGATTCTGTTTTCCTGCTTCAAAGCATAATGGCCTTCCTAGGGTTTCTTTCCCCCCTTTTTTCCTCTGGGAGGGGGAATTTTGGCCAAAGAGATTCCGAAGATGTCTGCCTTTTCTTAAGGGGGAATTCCCCCCCCTAGGTGGTTTTTGCCTTTTAGGAGAAACGCATGGTCTTCCTCCTACAAGATTACTCGTGCAATCTGTTCCCTCCTTAGGACAGCGTTGGGATCCCTGTCGTCCCTTTTGAGATCCGAGGCCGTGCCTGCGTTTTTTTCAAATCTCTTTTTCCTATACCCTCTTCAAAGGGTGCAGCCGCTCTTTGGTCGGGGCTTTCTTTTTTGGACTTTTCTCCCCTTTGAACCGCCACGGTGCTTTTTCTTTTTTTAGGTAGTCCGTACGGCGCGCTCTTCCTTCGTTTTTCGTCCAAAGTCACTCTCCCCTTTCCAATGTCCTTTTTTCCCTTTTCACGGCTTGGCGTGTTGGTGAGACCTTCTCCGCTCCTCCTACGTTAGTGGCCATGGTGTCCCTCCCTTGAACGATGGAATTGGTCGCTGATGTGATGGGTTTTTTTTTGTTTGACGGTGAGAGGGATTTCCTCCGGTTCCCTCCCCCCACCAGCGCTCCTTTTTTTTGCGGAGCGGGCTTTCCGCGCTGGCTTCTTTTTTTCTTGCCCCGTATGTTCCCATTCGGGCGCGTTGTTTTTTCTTTTACCCTTCCTTCTGTTGGATTGACCTCTGATGGCTCGAACTGGTGCCTTCTTCCACTGGTTTTTTTTTTCCCTTTTCCAGAAAGAGCGCATTTTTTTCAGTTCGCTTTTTTTTCCAGGGTTCCTGCGGAAAAACATGCTTTGTCGTCCTGTGCATCTCCTTTTCCCTCCTCAGTTGTTGTGTTTTTTCCTATTCAACAGGTGGATGAATCGAACCTCCCCGGTGTTTCCCCCCCTTCTACCCTAAAAAAAAATGAGGCTCTTCAGGCACCCCTTGGATCCTCCCCCCGTTTCTTTTTTACATTCAGCTTACAAGTCGACGCCCTTCTTCCCCCCCCCCAATTGCAGCTGTGGACCATGAGAACCCTTTTCCCCACCGTTTTTTTTCCCCTCCCCTCTTACTCCAGGTCAAAACCATGCGCCCTAGCCCTTTTCTTTTCCTTATTCTGACTCGGCTGCGGCGTGTGTTTTTCAAAACCAAGATTCAACAGCACCTTTCTTTCCGCCGAGGGCAATCCATCGTTCAAAATGCGGCCCCATGGTCCTCTTTTTCGATTTTTTGCGAGGAGACGTCCTCGCGGTCTTCCCCTTCCCCCTGAAAATTTGGAAATTTTGGAAATTTCTTTGAATCTTTCTAGCGCGTAGGCGGCAGACTTCAGTTCTCCTCCCCCATTTTCATCCTGGTCAAGTTACTCCCGGAGTCCAACGCTCCACTTTCCTCCTCGAAAAATACCACTCGTCCGTTCCCTTTCCTTGAGTTTTATCGGAACCTTTCTCTCTTATATCAGGCGGGCGCAGGGCACGGGCTCGGAATTCTTGTCTCATTCCCCTTGTCATCAGGCGGAGTTCCAATCTTACCGCGTTCCAATTCTTCTGCCGGCCGTTTCCCATGACGTCCCCCCTTTTTCCGCTCACATTCTGGGGCAAAAAACCCCCTTTCCCCAAGGCAACGGAAAATGGTGGCGTTTTTTTTGCCCCAAAAATTAATCCCCGCGGGAGTCAACTTTCACCTATTTCCGTCATTTTCCATTCCCCCTTCCCCCTTCCATCCACCTGTCCACAGAATCCTCCCCTTTTCTCCCCCCACGGCCGGGTAAGAAGGATGTCCGTCCATTATCGTTCCCCTCGGAATACCTCCCCCGGCAGAGCTGCCATTCGCATGCCCCCCTTCTTCTCATGGGGGATAGCCAGTTCTCCTCCCTGATCGCCTGCGCAGATTTTTTTTTTGATCCCCCCTCAGTTCTTTAGGAGGCCAGGCAACGCCCCTTGACCAACCGCACACTGCCGCTTTTTCTTGGGGGAAGCCCTTCACAGAAGGCCACCCCTTTCCTTTGGGCACAAGGGAGACGGCTTCTTTTTTGCCCTTTCTTAACCCCCGTCAAGCAAGGCAATCAACGGTGTTTCCCCCCCCCCTCGGAGTGGGTCTTCTTCCTGTTTTCCCCTTTTATTTTTTAAAAATGGAGATCTTTTTTTTTTTGGGCGCGGAGTCGATAAGGATTCTTATTCTTTTTCAAAACCCAACATTAAGCGCCGACCCCCTCCCTAATTCAAGTTCCCCGCACCCCTTTTTCACTTCTGTCTCACCCAAGGGTTGGTAATCCTCTTTCCTTTTTTTCACTTACGGTGGTGTTTAACGGAGATGCGAGATCCCGATTTTCCCTCTTTCCAGTGGTAACGTAAGTTTCACGTGGTCTGCTGTCTCCCCTCCCTCATCCAAAAAAACCCTTTCCTCCTGCCATAAACCGTTTCTCCTTTCCCGATACCAACGGAATGAAGCGCCCTCCCCTCTTTCCCCCTTTGAGGACTGTCGTAGACGAAGGCACCAGGCGGATTTTTTCCCTTTCCTTGCACGAATCGTTAAAACCCCCTCCCCTCAACCACTTGCTTTTTTTGCTCGAATGTAATCCTCTTCCCCCTTGCACCGTCATCCAACCCCTGTGACTTCTCTAATTTTGTTTTGCTGAGAGTCACGGGGATTATTGTTCGGGGATGCTTTAGGCCTGGACCCTTTTCTTTGGATGACCCTTCGAGCACAAAGTCGTTTTCTTTGACGTTGGGTTTTGTTTTTCCCCTTTTTGCGTTTACGCCTTCACCAGGGGTTCCAACCTCCGCCTGGGCCTGCGTCCTTTTGAGTTCGTTTCCCTCCGATGTCTCTTTTTTTTTTCACGCAGGAGAACAAGGTTCTGCTTTTTTTTTTTTCAAATGCTCCGCCCGGTGATGATGCTTCTCCTTTTTTTTGCCTTCCAGGCGGACCCATCAGCTCCCCTTTTTTCTTTTTCTCCTCTGACATCCGACCAATTCCTTTTTGAGTTCCCTTCGCGCATCTAAGGGTACCCCTCCCTTTTTCCTTTCCCGCTTATGATGACCAAACCCGTTTTGCTGCCCCTGCTTAGCCGGTTGTTTTTTTTCGATTTGGAGGAGGAACGGTCTTTTCTTCTCTTCGAGGATGGCGGTTTTTTATCCCTTTTCCGAAGTCATTCCCTGACCCTCTCCCCTCTTTTTCTTCGAAAGCCGTCTCTTTTCCTTTTTTTCTAGAGGGCCCCCCCTTCCCTTCTCCCGGACACGCAGACTTTTGTTTTGTTGTTTTTTTTCATTGCCCCTTTTTCTGCATTGTTGAACATCCTGCAAAAAATAACTTTTTATCTCCGTTGATGCCCTCTTTAGGTTTGCTCTCCCCCCAGATGATGGTGGATTTCGGTTCCATGGGCCACGCCGGGAAGATCGGTTTTCCCTGTTGACCTCTTTCGCGGGTTCTGGACGCTACACGATACTTCCTCATGCGGCGCAGGTCCGCTTTCTAGTTTCCTTTTTTCCGTTGACGCGGATCTTTCTTTGCAGGCGAATGGAAGCTCGCGTTTCCCTTGGGGGTCAGAATCTTCAGACGTTCCTTTCTCTACCTGCAGTGGGTTGAATCACCTCCCTTTTTATTCTGGCTTGCTGCAAATTCCCTTCATTCTGAAAATAGGTTGCTTTTTTTTTTGCTAGTGTTGAAGTGTTGTGACGAGGGGCCCAATTTTTCAGTCACCGCACCGGGTCTGGGCCTTCCCGACTCCCTTTCCCTCCGTTTTGGTTTTTTGCCCCCTCTTTTTCCTGTCATGGGAAAAAAAAGACGTCGTCTTCTGCTCTTTCCTTCAAATTCCCAGGATGGACAAGCGTTGGGATCATTTTTCGGTGAGGATTTCCCGCTTCCCTTTTCTCGATCTCGAGATCTTCTTTTTTCCCCGATAAACTTCCGGAAAAAAAGGGCCTTAGACTTCCTCGTGGCGCTGGGCTCGGAGTGAAAACCTTCCCCCCCCTTTTTCTTGAGAAGAGGGGCCCTTGCTTTCTTCCTGCCGTACGGGCTTTTTCTTCCGGTAGTCAACGTCAACGGCTAATTCCAACCTTTCGGGTCCCTCTTCTTTTTTTACCGAGGACTTCCTTCGGCCATGGGATGCCGTCTCCTGGCCCTTCTCCTTTTTCACTTGGATTTCCCCCCCTTCTTTTGAGTCGGCGGCGTGGAAGGTGGATTTTTTTATCCGTCCTGGCAGAAGCAGAAACACTCTCCTCTCGACTGAAACTCATGGCCCCCTTCCTTTTTTTTCTTCGTATTGGAGTAGCTTTTTTCCCTTTTTCCGTAGTTCATTTGGGGAGCGGTTTCTTTCTCTGCTAAATTTAAATTAGGTTGGATTGTACCTTTTTTATGGTGGCCTTTTTCTCAATTTTGAGGAACGGTTTTTCCCCTTTTTTTGGTTGCGGAAGAGCGCATTTTGGTTATTTTCTTTTTCCTGGGTGCTCCTTCCCCATGATCGTCCCACAATGTTGAATCTATCCTATTTTTCCTCCCCTTTTTTCTCTCTCCCCATGTGTGCATCGACCCCCCTTCCCCTTCCCTCCACCGGTGGGACAAACCGTCTCAGATAAATACCCCCCTTCCGCCCCCCCCTCTAAGTCAACCGTGCATCACATTTATGAGAACCCTTCCCCCCTCCCTTTTAAATTTAGCAGCGTGTACCAGGCGCCCCCAACTAATGGAAAAACCCACTTTTCCCGCAAAAACGGGCTTCATCTTCTCCCTTGCAAAAACACATGGCCCTCCGCCAATTTTCTTTCTTTATCTCCCTCCTTCCTTGGAGGTTCTAATACCGTCAAAAACCCCTCCCCCCTTCCGGGACGGCAACCCTACTTCTTTTTCAATCCATCGTCAAAATGAGGAGGCAATTTCCTTCCCCCATGCCATCGCAAGTAGTCGACTCGGTCCCCACGAAGGGGTAAGGAACACACCTTTTTCAGAAGCGTGGACGTTTTTTCCCCCTCTTGATCTAGCGAGTACGTTTTTTTTTGACCAGGACCCTCTTTCTTAACGCCACTCCCCCCCTTCTTCCTACCTGGTCGGTACCTCTAGGGAATCGAAAATCCCTTCCCCCCTTTCCGGAATTTTTGACCCCGTCGGATTCAACCCCCTTTCTCTCTTTTTTTTTTCAGGGCAAGGGCCTCGGAATCCTAACGGACCTCCCCCACCTTTCCCCCCCTGGAGGATCAGATTCCGCGGAAATCTGGCGTCCTTTGTTCCCATGGGGACGCCGTTCTTCCTTCTCCCTCTGGGCCAAAAAAACCACTTTCCCCCCCTGGCCAGACCCTTTTTTCCCTCTCTTCTTCGTCACCACCAAGTCCCTCCCCGCGGAGTCCCCTTTCCCCCTTTCAGATTGCAATGGCTTTTGCCCCTTGCCGTCCCCGGGCCAAGGCTCTTCTCCTCTTCCCCCCACGGCGGGTAGCATGCGGTCGTCTCCCTTTCTGATTTTTTTTCCGAGAAACAAGCGAAAACTTCCCCCCTCTCCCCCCGGTTACGCCGCCGGGCCTTGTTCCCCTTTTCTCGACATCGGAAGGTCCCTTTTTCCGCAGCATGCCTAATTTCCTCTCGACCCGCCAGCAAAATGGTATACCCACTGCAGATTCTTCCCTGAGTTCCCACTTTTCCGTCCCCCCCCCGACACATCAGATTTGGCTGGCCTTTTTTTTTTTTTTCTACGGCGACGGAAATTTTTTCCCCCCCCCGTTCCCTTCCTCAACTTAACAACGTGCGGCAAAAAAGCCACCTTTTCTTCCTGGCGCGGTGGGTTCCTCTATTCAAAATGGGCGTAACCTTTTCCCTTTCGATCGGAATTAGCGGCGAATTTCGTCTTACTGTTAAACAGCGGATTGCCTCTTTTTTTTTTTCCGCCCAACCGCATTCGTCGGACCCCTTTCCTTCCCCCTTTCTTACGCCTACAATACTTCAAATCCCCCCCAACCTTTATAATCAGGGCAGCCCTTCTTTTCAACCGGGTGTTTGATTTTTTATGCGAGAAGGAAATCACCTTCTTCCCCTCTTTTTCCCTGATGTCAGAGAGGCAACTTTCTTTCCCTTTCCCCTGCTGTCGTTCGCCACATCATAATACAAACTCACCCTTTCTCTCCAGTATGATACCCACGCAATGCCGCGCACCCTTTTTCTTCCTCCCCCCCTCCACTTGCGTAACGACTTTTCCCCCCCCCCTTTCTTCTTTTTTGCCCGAACGGCTGCCCTTTTCCGTTTTCCCAAACCAGTACACAACGTAAAACACCCTTTCCCTGACCCCTGAGCTCCATTCATACAAACAATCCCAGCCCCCCTCTCTTTTTCCCTCCTCCTCCGTTGTTTTTTTCCTCCTTTTTTTGATGTTGTCGGGGATTGTGGGATGAAGGGTCCTCTTCTTTCTTTTCCTGGCAACATCGGAGTGTTTCCTCCCTGTGCCCGCATTAAAACCTTTTTTCCGCAAAATCCGGCATGGGCCTGCTTTGTTTTTTTTCCTTGGTCAGTGAGAAAAGGTTGACGCGGCAGTTGGCTTTTTTTTTCTGACGCTCCGGTGGATGCTGTGTGTTCTCAACTGGTTTTTGGCTTCTTTTTCCCTCGCTCCACGTTGAAATGGAGGATTTCTCTTGCCCTTCTTGGGTTGATTTTGTACTTCGCGCATCTCCGGTAACCCCCCTTTCTTTTTCTGCGCTCAGGATGACAAACCTGGGTTCCTTTTTTGGTTTTGAGGGGGAATTTCTTTTTTCTGGGAGGCGGACGACGTTCCCCTCCCCTTCTTTTGGCTTTAACGAAGCAGACTTGATCCCCCCCTCCGGTTCCGACAGTTTCTCCCTCCCTCCTTCTTGCCGATGGATTCTGCTCTGAGTACTCCATTTTATAGAGGCCTTAAAGCAGCAGCCGCTTTTGTTTGCTGTTGGCCTCCGGTTTGATTTGGCCTTTTGCGTGCACCGTGTTTTTTCCTTCCCCACCTAACTGCAAAATTGTTTGTCTTTTTGCCGGCGGAAAAAAGAGCTTTCGGTCTTTTTTTTGGTTTTCTTTCCCCGCCGGGGAAGAATCGGCCCTTTTTTTTCCGTTTGACCTCGCCAATGTTGCGGTCTTCTTTTTTCCGAAGATTGGAATGCGGGACTTGCGTTCTAGGTAGAGACTCTTCCTGCTTTTGGAGGAGAAAATGTCCTTTTTGCGTCTCCCCGACAGCCCGGAGAGACGGACAGGCATTTTCTTCTTTGTTGAAATCAGATCATTTATTATGTCTTTTTTTACCGGCATAATTTTCCTTCCCTCTGAAATAGGGGCCGTTCACTCGGTTCTTTTTGTTGTAGTTTTGCAAAGCGATTGCCGTCTCTTCCCTTTGGTTGGCAGGGGAGTCGGATAAATTTCCCTTTTTTTTTTTTTCCCCGAGTTAGGCTTCTTCCCTTTTATGGGAAAACGCCAGGAGAATCCCCATTGTCCTTTTCCAAAAACTCTGAGGTGGGACAGGAGTTGGGATCACTTTTCCGAGGCCCGGCCTCGCCTGCTTCTCTCGAGAAGGGTCCTTCTCCTTCTTCCGGAGAAAAGGGTGCAGGACGCGTGGTCTTTTTTGCCATAGGGGAAGTGGATGCCGACTGACTGCTCCCCTCCTCCCTCGGGCATGGTAATTTGTCTCTTTCTCCCCTTTTACTGCCTCCTTTGAGAGCGAAGGTTGCCCCTCCCCCCCATGTTGTGGTGACGGAAAAGGGATCCTTTCTTCGGGGAGACTTACCCTTTCTTCCTTTGTTCCCGTCGAAAGTTCCTTCTTTAGAGGGATTTGCCCTCGGCCTGAGTTCTTTACGGCCTGGGGAGAGGGCAGCAGATCCTGCGACAGGAGCCCGAACGCCCAGCTTCCCTCAGACTCCTTTCTTTTTCCCTTTTTAGGGTCGATGGATTTTTTCAACTTCTTTTCCTCTGGGTTTTGGCTATGTTTTTCCCTTTATTGTACTGGATGGCTCGAATGGTTCCCCTTGAGGAAGGGGGTTGCAGGGTATGCAATGTTTTTTTCCCTTACCCCCTTTTAGCGCATTTTGATTAGTTAGAGGAGACTGTTGTCCACCTTG
>Ga0179593_1502584_pt1 | contig 10844 bp, 11 predicted proteins | sample CZODoug2_1_08_16_FD_185931 | JGI IMG/M metagenome (GOLD analysis project Ga0179593, IMG submission 185931) | Vadose zone soil fungal communities from Angelo Coast Range Reserve, California, USA - CZODoug2_1_08_16fungal (PacBio error correction) | ecosystem: Environmental > Terrestrial > Soil >... | reverse complement strand
TCCTTCCCCTTCTCGATCGAAACGAAAGAAAAATAATTCCCAACTCGTCTATAGATTTTGGAAAAAGTTATAACTAATCTTTCCATGGCCGTTATTCAGTATGTTCCTCGTCTCCTAGAAGAGTTTTTATACCTCGCGCAGCTCGAGGTTCCTCTCCTTTTCTTGAGCGAAGCCCCTTTACCCTTCCTGAGCCAGAAATACATCCACCAATCGTTCGTACTTTGCGAAAAGATCCCGTAAAAACTTCGCTCAGAATACTCCTGGCCCTCTCCCTTCATTTATTCCCCATCCACTTGGTTAAGTTTTTGATTTTTCTAGTCCTTTGTGAATATAAGTGTCTGAAATCGACTTCTTCTACCCCCAAATTTAGGCACTAAAGGGGTTCTTGGATGGTTCTCGCCCAGGCGGTGTTTTGTTTTTTTTTTTTTTTTGGTTGGGTTTCCTATCCTCTCCTTTCCTTCGAAAATGTTTGCTCCCTTTTTTTTTATTGAAGGTTTTTTCCTGTTGAGCACCACCCTTCCGTGCCCGGATGGTGTCGTCATTTCCCCCTTCCTATCATCGTCAAGAGGAGAAACCCCTGATTACCTCTTCTCCGTCGTAACAACCCCTTGCCTTTTAGGACAGCGTCCCTTTTTTTTTGACGTTTCAGTCAATCTTCCCCCCGAATTCGTTGATGAAGATGTGGGCATCGATTGTCTTCATAGTCCTCTGTTGAATGACACGCAAGGATAGACGGACGTTTCGAAGTTGATTCTTCTTTACGCCCCCTCCCCCCTAGCCGCGACTTCAGGGTCTGTTCCCCCAAGCTTCAAGGGTATTCAAGGCTTTGGTGCGAGCATCCCTCCCCTTCATTTTATAGAGATCTTTTTTTTACCTCGCTTATTCGATTTCCCCTCTCCCCCCTATCTACGCTTGAACGTGGCGTGTTGAGTTTGACCCCTTCACCATGTCCTCCATCCTCGGTCTCTTAATGAAGAGCGGTCCTGAGTTTTCCATCAGCAGTTCCTCGCGCGTTTCTCTTCCGGGGTCAGAGTTTAGTTTTGCGCCCCCAACCGTTCATTTGTCAGAATGCGTACCCATCCCCTTCTGGCGACCGCAGATTTTAGAGGTTGGGCACCCCTCTTTCTCTCTCGCCCTACAGTCTCCCCCTTTTGTACCTTAATCCTTTGCCTATGAAATGGATGTTTTGAACCCCATAGCTTTCTACAAAAAGTTTTCCCCCCTCCTTTTTGCCTTTAGTCCCCACCGTTGAAAGCACCGCGGGTCCTTTCCCATTTGATCTCCTGATCCTCACTCTCTTTTCTGCCAAGCATGAGGTAAATGACTGCCATCCCTGCAGCCCTGCCCCCCTCTCTTCTGTTATTGCTTTATGGTCTCTTGTTCTTGTCGCTGGTGGTTGCCTTTCAGTGGAAACAAGAGGACAGATTTTCCAACTCGGTCCCCCGCGTCACAACCTTTCCCCTTCACCTCTTTTTCTGACCAAAAATCCAGGCCGCAGTTACGAAGCGGCGCTTTTCTCCTCCGGACAGCGGGGCGGTCTCCCTCCTCTCTGTTCTTCCACATCATCCACGTTTTATTCGGTATGTGAAAAGGTCTAGAAAAGTTTCCCCACAGTTGATAGACCCAGAATCTTCATCGCATATGTTCCCTTACAGAGATACCTCTTTTTTTATCTCGGTCGAGCAAAGAATAATTTCCCAATCTATCGGACCCGGGAGATGTACCCTTTTTTTGCACCATTCGCTGGGTCTCACTCCCTGCAGTCTTTTCCCGGAGCCATCATTCTTAGTGAGACCAGTTTCCATCACATCTTCCCATCCCCACAGATCCGCCAAACCCTCTTGCACAAGAATGTTTCCAGATTTGTAAGGCTCCCGCCACCTCATCCGCTCGACAGCACTATTCCCCTTTTTTCCCTCCCTCCCCTAATCCAGATTGTTTGACTGACGTTTTTCTCTTTCCAGCTTCCTTAACCCCGGGTAAGGTACCCATCTACAGCGTTAGGTTTTTAGCCTGCGCCGTCCCTAAAAACTAGCCTCTCAAGCCTCCATGCCAATTCAAGGTGCTTTTCTCTCTCCTTGGTTCAAGAACTTGGGCCGTTGCCCACTCGCCCCCCGTCTTTTTTACACGAGTGTTCATGGAACCCTTTTTGCTTTCCATGCGTTGTTGCTTTTCCCCCATCCTCCCTTCTAACCTTGCAGCCCGAACCTGATGGTCTCCCCCCTCTCGTCCCATTGAGATACGATTGGAGGACCTTCCATCCTATTCCTACGTTAATGGCCCGAGGGCCCTTGCAGCTCACTTTCCTGCCCCGGAGCGACACGCCACCGGTACTAATCCGGCCCCTCCCCCTAACGAGTCTTTCCCCTCTTCTCTTCCCTCGCTGGCAACCAGAGGAGTTTCTTGCGGCCTTTTCCATCGTCCGTAAATTTCTATAGGGTAAACGCTTTCACCCCCATACTTTCTGAGCGGTTTTCCTTATCTCTTGTTTCTTGCAACATTGAGCTCAGACTCTGTGTCCGCTCCCCCGCCGTAAACTTGCTCCTCTCCGTCAACCATTGTTCTCCAATTGATTCCCTTATTTGATGCATTCCGTGCAAGCTATGTCCCTGTGGTTTCCTTTTAGATTCCCCCTTCCCTCCTCCAGGGTGGTCTTCGTCCTGCCTTCTCTGTTCCACCTACAAAATTTCATCTGTGATACTCCTATCTCCCCCCCTGGATACTCACCTCCCCTCCAGGTGCCCTATCCCCCGTCTGGTAGTCTACCATTCCTTCTCCTTCCCCTTTTTCCCCCTCTAATGTCGTCTCTCAAGTTGCGTCCGATGTTTCTATATTTTCGACTTCCTTTGCAGGTGTTGTTTGAGAGCGCTATTCAGCCACGATGTCCCTTCTTCTTTTAATATTGCCTTTTCTAAAATTTGTCCCTTGAGTCTGAATGGTTCGCCTCCCTCTTTTTTCTCCCCCCCTTTGTCTCTTCGATGACCTGCTTCTAGTCTCGGGATCTCGGAGGTATCTGAAGGTTCAGGTATTTTTGCGTTTTCCAACGCAGGGCCGACCCCGATTTCCCCCTGACCATCTTCACGGACTGGGTACCTTGATGGAATCCCTTGAGCGCCATCGGACCTCTCTTTCTCGTCTCCCAATGACTGTTTTAGTTTTTAAGACCCTGTGCGTTCAGGCTCGATTGGGTTCCGGAGTTTTCTGATTCCCACGTCGAGCGTTCTTCCCCTGATTTCCTGTTGAGTTTTCAGTAGATCTACGTCTGATGTGATTCACTGAGCGGTTCCCCCCCTCTCCCCATTGACTGCACGACCCTCATCTTGTTGCCTCGGTATGACCCAATGGATAGATTCTAGTCGTTATTGACTTTTTGCCTTTCGTACCCATTTATTTTCTCCGGGCCCATGATTGAGCGTCAAGGGGCTTCCTCTTTCCCCCCTGACTGCTCCCCCCCCGTAGGATTTCCGACCAGTCTATTCTACCTGACGAAAATGTGACGTTAAAGTCGGACATCATGTTCTTGCGCTGTCAAGTTCTGCCTTGATTTGGCAAGCAAACACCTTCCTGTGAGCTTGTCGATGAACATGCTTTTCCCTCTTTTGCGCTTGGTCTGTACCCTAGAGCGTTCAACTACACGCAGGAACTGGCAATGGAGTCAGGTCGTCTCCTCGTGTTTTTTAGGGACTTACGTCTTAATAAAGATTATCTGTTTCGGAGGACCGATGTCCTTCCTCTGTCTTCCTCTAGATCACGTAAAGCTTTCGTCTTTTCTGTCTTCAGCCTCCGCTCGAGTTTTGGAGTCGGAGTCTTCTCTGAACATTTTTTCCCCCTGTTTGCGTTCGTCCCAATTCTCCCTTTTGGGATAAGGTGCTTTTTAGTCTGGTAGCTATAGTCTATTTAGTTCCTGGGCAGCGAATGGGCCCGCTGCCGATGAATGGTTTTCAGCTGCATTTCCCTTTTCCTATATGGGCGTTTTTTGCTTGCCGAGATCCAAAGATCGTCATGACCGACTTGAGGATTTAACCCTCAGGCGGTCTTCTTTCCCTGCGGTGGTCGATCAATCCCATCATCGTCTCCTTTTGCTGTCTTTTAGACGCAACCCCCTTCGAAGCGGATCCGTCCGTTTCCTTTTAAGGAGAAACAGTCTCCTATTCGGGTCCTCTCCCTCTGATCACCGGCGTCTTTTTGCCTATATTATTTTTGTTGCCGAGTTGTCTGACTCTGTCAGTTGCCGGCAACCAAGATGACCAAGACGCCGTGCGGCCATTTCTTATTCGCAGCCTGCAAGGCGAGGAAGGGTTTGCTCTTCCCTCCGGCGTGCGACGACCGTTTCGAGATGCAGCGCGGACAGCCAAGGACGTGCCTCTCTGGTGTTCCCTCCGTACAGGCCGCTTGTGTGGAGCGCCTTCAGCCCAGCCATTGCCATCTTTCCCCTTATTTCAGGTCCCGGCGTGCCGGGTCTATCTCTACGTATTGGCCAAATAGGGGGGAAAGTCTTCTCAAGCTTTCTGATTCTTGCTTCCTTCGGTGAAGCTGTTGTGTCGGCCTACTTCAACATGCTCTTCGAGGAACTGCTGCTGTCCCTCGGCGCCCTCGCTCTCCCTCGCGAAGCGCCTGGTGTGGTTCGTGAGTAGTCCGGTAGCCGCGGCAGCGCCCCTTTAAGCTATAGGCCTCCCCCCTCAGATGCTCCAGCATCCTTTCTCCTAAGGCCTATATTGATACGCCACCTGAGTGAATGAGGCAAGCTGTGTTAGCCCCCCCCCTTTTTTCGACGGTGAGGCACCAGTCCCTCAAAGGCGTACCTCCGTCTACGAAGGATTACAACATCCTTCGAGAATCGAGGCATCCTGCCTCTTCGTCACATTTCCCTCCCCCCTTTCTCCGTGCATGCTGGATTAAGGGTTGACTCTCTAGCGTGACGAGAAGTCTCCTCTTTACAGATGATCGCTGACCGCCTCCACCTCCTCAGATTTTTCTCCCCCGCTACACGACCTCCTTAACCCCCGACCCCCCGCCACGAACACCACCTCATTGCTGCCCAGAACACGGTCCATATATTCCCTCCCAACCACCCCCCCCAAAATCAACTCATTAGCTCCCCCTCCTTGTCGTCTCGACCCCTCGCGAGTCTCCTATCCCTTCAAACCTTAGGTTAGTTCCCGAGTATACCCGGAGATGCCCGATCGGTTCTCGGAGTCTCTTCTCGCGCTGTTCTCCCTTACGACGATTTGTTTGCTTTGCTTCTGGCGCGAAGGAATTCCACTCACGTTCGCTTCGCTCGCGACCTTCTCGCCACCCTTCTCCCTTCTTCACCTGTAACCAACTCAGTTCCAGTTCGCGCGTCAGCCGGTTTTTCTCATACCGGCAGTAGAGGCGTTTTCGAATGTCCACTATCGTTGGGATTCTTCTTTCCTCTTTCCGCCTATGACTTACTCCTTTTTTCCACCTCCTCCGTGTGTGTTTTCTCTTCTTTCGTCTTCAATCAGCTCTACTTTTACCGACGTTCGAATGCGGTTCACCCGTGTTTCGCACCCCCCTCCTTCCTTTATGTGAAACCCTTTTTCTGACGCGCGAACTTCTCCGATGTGTCTGCCCACCCTTTCGCCGCCCTCTTCAGTCCGTTCCTAGCCGTCGCTCTTTTTCCCCTGACCCCTTTTCTTATCCCTTCGCGCCCGCCAACCCCCATCGTTCGGTCCGTTGAGACCACGCCGTCCCCCCTGACTCGGCTCCGACCTCGCCATCTCCTCTTCTCTGCGCCTAAACATAAACTTGGACTCTTCGAGTCTAGGGTACTTTCGAAAACTCCCTCCTTTGTGACAAAGTCTTTCCACCTCGGGTCGGCGGGCTGAGCGCGGCTTTTTGTTGGGCTTGGTCCCGCTCCCTTTCTTTCATTCCCAAAAAGTGAGCTCGGTTTTTTTGATTAGGTTTTTATTGGTGAGACACCTCGAGGACCCTCTTTTTTGTCGTTACTGCGTCTGTTCACTGCTTCTCGAGCACTATTTCCTTCCGTCCCCCGCCCCCGCAAAGAGAATTCCTTCCGCGCCAAGGGCCTCTGCAGGAAATAGGAAAATCGGCGTCAGATGTTGTCCCCCCTGCTCCCCTCGATCTGGTGATTACCTTCGTCTTTTCCGGGTTCGCCTTTGCGGTTCTTTAACTGCCCCTCCATCTCGACCGCCGGAGGTAGTTTCTAAAAACTTGGAATTTTTTCATAGGATTTTTTTTTTGTAGAACCGATATTAGGTTCGCGCTCATCGTGCGCCCCGAGCTGAGACTAGGAAAAGCCGTCGACTACTGATTCTTTTTTCCTTTTCTTGCGTGCTTCTCTGATCTGTCCGGACTCGAGTTCATCATCCGTTCTCGCGATTGAGATGAATTTTTTCGAGTCTCCGCCGCCCCCCCCCACCCTTTTTTCAGCCGCCGACGCGTCGCAGTCAGCGTCGGCTTTGAAGACGTAGAGAGATCCCTTCCCCCTTTACCCCACAGTTTGACTTTGTGCGCATTTTGAGGGATTCTTTGCTACCAGCTCTTTCTCAAAAAGATTCAAAGCCCTTCTGTCGTCCCCCCCCATGAATGCACCGCGGGGTGAAGCATCGCGGCGATCTCCTGTCGGCCCCCATATTGTCCTCAGCCCAGACCTCCATCTCCATGGCCTTCTTGTAGTTAGCTTATGATCTCTTTTTAAATGGCGCCACGTGTATGTGTTTACCGGGCCTTGGCCATGATTCCCCCCATCCTGGTATTACCCCATGGTCCCAATGACTCGCTTTTGACCCAATTCCTTCGGTGATCGCCGCGAGAGGGTCTTGTTCGTCCTCTTCCGGAAACGTGCGGATCCGCTTTACTCCCTTTTCAATCACAATTTCTTCACTTTTTCTCTCTATCAGGTCGCTCCACCGCCCACCAGATGACCCTGCAGTTTCCTGCCCTGCTTTTGCCCAGTATTTGCGCTTTTTATCTCGTTTCGCCCAGATCCTTCCCCCCCGCGCATCGGCAGGGCGTGCCCTCGGAACCCTTCTCGTGCATCAGCCATTACCCGGCGCATCTTTTCCCGGCGACCAGTTACGAAATTTCGATAAAATCTTCGTACTCTTGAGTCTCCCAACCGCTGCACTTCATCCAGATGACTAGAATCACAGCAGCAGGCGCCAGACCCATCCACTCCCTAACCCTGACCCGGAGTCTAGCCCCACTTGACGTTTCTTCTGCTCTCGGAGCGCCAGCTTCTCCCCTTTTCCTTCCCGGTGAAACCTGCCTACTTTTCGGGTGTTTTTAGTTCCCTTCGTATCCAACTTCTTTTGACGCCCACCGCCCTGCAACTTTACTGCTGGGCCCTTTTTTTCTTTCCCCTAGGTACCAGCCGTGAAGTTCCCCACTCTCAAACGTTCGACCCGCGGTTCTCTCCCCCAGATAATTTGTGCTGTTTTTGTCCCTCCTCCGGCGAAATTGCCAGCTTCCCAGCACATGATGGAGCCCCCCCTTCTTCCCCTTCAAAATTGGAATTGCGCCCGAATTTCTTCTACAGCCCTCTTTAGGAAGTAATGGGACCGCTTTTCCCTTGCAGCTCAATCCCCCAGCCGGCATGTCACCCCAGGTAGTCCCTGAAAAGTAGGGACCCCTTCGTCTCTCGATCTATTCTTTCCCCCCGGCAACCCCTGTGGAGTAGCTCTGGCAAGTCTGTCCTCGTCAGTACACTCGATCTCGGACTCGCTTCATTCACACATATTTCTTTTGGACTCCTTAGTATAGTAGTCAGGGTCCCTCCCCCCCTTCCCATCGGTTTTTTTATAGTCAAGTTTGTCAGGTTTTGACCTCCGAAAACGTCTTCTCTCCTTTCTCCAAATGTTTTCTCGCCAATGCTTCTACTTGTGGTCCCCTGCGCAAGTCCAGGTCCCTCTTTTCGCTCCGGCTCGTAAGATGCCTCCTTTCCTCTGAACTTCTTCTGGTCCGCTTCGTCTTCCTGCGCTCTTTTCCATAAAAGCCCGAGTCCCCCCAGATACCCCGAGATCACGATCCCCGAACCTTTGGTCCTGATTCCTCGGACACGAGGTAGTAAGACCCCCTTTCCTCTTTCCGCAGGACCTTTTTATTCACGCGGCCCCTTTTTGATATTTCGCACTCGTTGGCGTCTGCTTCTCATATCTTTCACTTTACTCACTTCTTGTTGTTGAGCTCTCAATACTCCTGCCCCTTTGTTCGGAGGAACCGACTCCGCGTTATAAAAAGGCCTGCATACGAGCTCAGGTTTAGTTCTACCTCGTCCTTTTTTTGCGATTTTGTCTCATGGGGTCGGGTCTATCTATGGGATCTCCTTATTATCGTCCTTCTAGTTACTTTTTCGTGCCCTCTCTCAGGGACTCCCTGACTATTCCCAGACCCATGCACGCCGTTCGTTCCGATGGTTTACTTTATTCTCTAGGACCCGTAGATTGTCTCCGCACATCGGTAGTTTCTGGAGCCTCCAATGCTCCTGCTCGACTCCTTTGAGGCGTGGGAGTTTGGACCGTAGAGCGGGTTCGATGGCCGGTGGGCTTTCCCCCCCTTTTTCTTTCTATCCTTTCCCGTCCCTTCTGATTTTCCGGACACGGCGTTTTCAAGATCGAGTTACGTGACTGCTTTTCTTTTCAACGACTGCCTCGACCGCAGTGGTGCATCGGGTGCCCAACTTCATCTCCTCGAGCTCTTAGCTCTATTAGTCCCTTTTTCACATTTTTTGGCAAGTTTTCTCGGAACCGGCCTCCTCTTGACAGGACGTCGAACAATAGGAATTATTTCAGACCAAGAGTCTATTACCCTTGCTATTTGCCGATAATTTGCTTCGTTTTCTTTCACCACTTTCGACCTGCACCCGCAACACCTCCTTCCTCTCACACTTCGGGTAGCGTTTTTCCTCGTGTTCCCACTAAGTGCTTTCCCCGGCGAGCTCTCCCTCAGGATTTTTGCGGCTTTTTTTCACCTCGTCTTTCGTCGGGTAGCTGTACCCCCTCACGTCTTCAGCTGTTCTCTTTGAGGAAAGGTTGACTGACTGATGGCGGATCTCGTCAAACAAAGTCCTTCCTTCTGCGGCCTGCCCGCCTCCCCGGAATTGGGGCGTTTTTTTGCTGTTGCTTTCTGTTGGATTTTCCGCTGGACAATCTGTGCAAGAGGTTGGCGTTCCCTTCCAATTCTGGCGCGCTGGGATCATTTGTTCTTCCGCCCTCTTTAATGGAGAAGGGCAGATTTAATGGCGCTTTTCCCCCGCCCTTTTTTCATTTCCTCGAACTTCAGATCTTTGGCGATTTGATCGGTTTCTAGCCGTCGATACCACAGCTGTATCGCTTAATTCCGCCGCGGGCAAAAGCAGGCGGTCTTCCCACTTGGGCCGGTTTGACCTTTTTTACACTCAGACCGCACTGTTCTTTCTGTTCCTCTCCCCTTCGACTTATCCTTTTTTTTCGGAAGGCGAAAGCGAAGATTCTGTAATAGGCGAAATGCCGGAGTGTGCAGATCGTCATTTGCCCTGGTGGTGTAAGACGATGGTATGCCTTTGCCTATGATGCTCTTTTTTCCGGCCCACCCCAGCCCGACTTTTGGCCCCATCCCTATACCCACTACGGCCTTCTCGCGTTGTGATGGACCCTCCTTGTTGCCGACCCGACCTACTTTTTCCTCTCTTGCGCGCAGACTTTTTTTTTGAATACTGTTTTCCCCTCCGAAGGGCCGTTCCTTTTCTTTGCAGCCTTTTTGGCCGTTTCCAGCCATGGCCGCGGGTCGACCCGATTCCCCTTAACAACTTTTTGAGGGGTAGGGCGACTCTCTCCGTTTCTTTTCCCCCCAAAGCCCCTCCGACAGTCGCAAAAAGATGTTGGGGCGATCGTCTTGCTTTTTCCTTTTTTGGCGCTTCTTCAATATCCCCACCTTTCTCTCCGCGCTCTGAACTGCTGATGTTAACTAGGCGCTCTCTCTATAAGTCTCTCCAGAGAATGGCGCCTGGGTGATCGAGTTGCTCCTCATCCAGCGCCACGTCTTTCCTTTTTCTCGCAAATAAGTCCCCAGATCTCTGCCCCCTCTTGCTAACTCCCCCCACAACCCTTCCCATTGCTCCTCCAAGGTCCAAGCCTTGTTTGAGCCACTAACTCTGCTTTTAGAGGTAGATAGTGCGTCAAGAACTCCCCGTCCTCCCGCCCTCCTCACCAGATCGTTCGCGCATCTTCCCCACTCTTCATAGCATTCTTGGACTCATTTCCTTGCCCCTTTCCCCCCCTGCGGCGCTTGCATGCTTGGAGGCAGTGTTTTCCTCCTCGCAGCGTTCTCTCTCCTTTTTCTTCCCGTCCCTGATTCCTCGTGCACTGCCGACCACGCCTGGCCTCGAGCTGGTGCTAACGCCTCCCCCCGAGCCCGACCCGAGCTTACCCAATTTTGATGAAGAACCCTGAAAGCTGGTTATGCTCCCCACCCCCCCCCCCCCAACCTTGGATCACGACACGCGAAATTCTTTTTTCCTTTGGGGGTGACTATTTTTTTCCTCCCCCTTATCAAAAGTTCTTTTTTCACGAACGGCCAATTTAGGTTTAGGCGCGCTCCTACGGATTTGCCCTCGATTCCTGAAGAGCCTTCGGACCTTTCTCTTGCTAAATTCACCCGCAACGATTGGTGGTTCTTTTTCTGTTCTCGACGAAGTGGTTCCCCTTCTTTCCCTTCCCCTGAGACATTTCCTAAAAGTGACGAGGAGCGACTCCGGTCCACATCTTGCGCCTTTCCGCTCTTAAGATTTGTTATGTCAACCGCCCCCCATCTGAGGGATCACTTGTAGTTTATATCTAGCGTAGGGTTCGATTTGTCGTTTTTGCTTCTTCTGTCCCGTCCCC
>Ga0179593_1491369_pt1 | contig 10844 bp, 13 predicted proteins | sample CZODoug2_1_08_16_FD_185931 | JGI IMG/M metagenome (GOLD analysis project Ga0179593, IMG submission 185931) | Vadose zone soil fungal communities from Angelo Coast Range Reserve, California, USA - CZODoug2_1_08_16fungal (PacBio error correction) | ecosystem: Environmental > Terrestrial > Soil >... | reverse complement strand
CTCGAGTAGTCCGGCCTGACCCCCGCCATCCCCTTTTCCCGTAAAGAGATCGCCGGAACGGGACCTTTCAGGATCCACGCGACATAGGTCCGCCGTCCTCAGACCCGTCCCTTTGTCAACCCCTGTCACGCTTCGTACGGCTCTTGGAGAAGTACTCCCTCCCTCCCCCTTTCCTTCTCCCTCTATCGCCCCTCCCCGCTAGGCGCCCTCCTTTACAGGGATAGGTTCCCCCCACAGACGTCCCCCAAGGATGGCCCACTATAGAGATGTACCCCCTTTAAAGCCAACCTCTTTCCTTGCTTTCCTGGCGAGCGGGAGACCCCGTGGTCTAACTACCAAATTCTTACCCGATTCGGCCCCTACCCCGGTCTCCTCTCCCGAAGGCGCGCGCAGAATGGCCTTTTGAAATGGAGGACCCCATCTTCGGCTGTGGACCCGATTTAGAGGGATGTCTGGTTTCTTGTTTCCCATTTCCTCTCACCTAACATCCGAGACCTCTTTCTTTTACGTAGTGAGATGAATTTAGCCATTTTCTAGCTGTTGACTTTCTGAGGGGCCTCCCCCCCGGACTGCCCAGAAGCCCCCTAGAGAGATCGGCTATAACCCGGCCACGCCGCTGCCCCTCCCATTTTTGCCGCATCTGGCCGGTCTTGGCCATAAAGTTAGTTCCCCCAGTACGCCCAGACTCTTGACAGAGACAGTTTACACCTGCCCTCCTCGGCCCAGCGTCCGTTGGCGTCCCCCCGCCTCTCCCACCCGCAAATGAGGCGCCGACACGGACGGGAATTCTTCAGTTATTCTCTTTTTGCGAACACATCCTCACCGGCCTCAAATTCAATCCCCTCCCCCTTTTCTCACCTCACTCGCGAATTCGCCAGTTGTCAATTGGGAACGGCCGCTGTTTACCTTGCAATGAAGCCTTTCCCAAAAACTGGTCATCTTCCCCTATCCGTAAGTATTTGTCCCTCCGTTCCCGGGTTCCCCGTTCTTTTCCCTTCCGGTCCGGTGGCCGAATCCTGCGTCCCAATGCATCGCTCCCTTCCTTCAGCCTGCTTGCGTTTTCCAGCATCAGGACGGACATTCCTTATAGGTGCGGACCCCGGCGCTCCCATCAGGCCCCTGGTGGTCGCATTTCCAAGCCTTGCGCGCTTTTTTTTCAGGGTAGGGAATCTGCGCTCATCACCTACTTCTAGCCGCCTTTGCACCTATAAGCGTACATCCTTTTGCTCTTCCTCTGATCTTTGACGCCAGGAATGTGAGCCTTGGCCTTGCCATTTGACAGGCTGAGCCTCCAAATACATCCGTGCGAGCCTGTATACGGGTAAGACGGTCTTCTTGGCTCACGCACCGGCGGCCTCCTTTTTTTCGCCCCACTTTCGTCTTGCCGGCTTTATTCCTCAGCTTTTTGCCCTTTTATATATATTTTTACCTTTTCTGAGAGATGTCGCGCAATCTTGTCTTCTTTACTAGCGACCGGACTATCCCCTTCCTTTTATGTCCAGAGTTGAGTATCCTCCTTGACCGCGCTGAACCTTCCTCCTTCTTTTTCTTTCCCCCGCGCTAACGGAGGGGTTTGCGATGTGCAATTGGCTTGACTCCCATTGGTGATGATCCGGATCCCCTCTTTTTTCCCCCCGCTGATTTCGCGAGCTGGCCCAGGTTCTGTAAGTATACTCGTTGACAAATCTTCCGAAGCCCCCCAATTATCCTGCTCCAGTTACAGGAGAAGAAGGTTCCTGTTCTCCGTGGGTCTCACCTATATTGTCACCGGCCGATTCCCCGCTGGCTTTTCCAGGTCGTAACTCTCTACTCGGAAGATGGTCTTTGCTCAGGCTTTGGCCATGCACGTGCATGGTCCGGTCCCAGACAGTTTGAACGCCTTTCCTCTTTTTTCAGTAGGGGTAATAGGAAGTTTATATTTGAGGTGGTATCTGTCTGCGCAGGTCCGGTGCAGGCGGAAGGTACCTTTTCCCAATCATCTAGATGTTTCTGATGGATTTGTTATGTTTTTTACTTTTGATAGTCCTCTTACATTCTTGTTTCCCTCTCAGCCTGAGCGAAAGTCCGGTGGGGTTGATTGCTCTCCTCCCTTTGTTATGAGGGTTCAAAACTGGCGTTGGCGAGAGTGGCGTTTTTTCCCAAGTCGGCTCGGGATCCATCGTTCGAAGCAGGTTCTTATGACTCTCCTGTAGGTCCCTATTCTTTTAATCTTTTGTCCCCCGCCAGGTTGTTCTTGGCCGCAGTTTTGGCTTCCCGTCTGCTCAGGCGGCGGATGGGAGTACTAGGAGTCCTTCACTGCCCGGCGGGGTCCGGCGGCTCCCCGTTCTTCCCTCGTCCTTCCCGTTGAGACCAGGGTTCGTAAAGTTTCGGTGTTAGCGGGTGGCAGGTGCAGTACGTCATGCGCTTCTTCAAATCGTTTGCCAGGGCCGAGTAGCCCGGCGTGTAGGTTCTCTCTTTCGTTGAGGCTGGCGACTGTAGGGGCAGATTTTCCTTTGGGTGTGTCGTAGAAGGTCTCTCCCCAAGCATTCCCCCTTTTTCCTTATGGCCCTCTTATTCCCCAGCCAGCCTGTTACTTGGGTTGGAGGGAGAAAGGCAGCCTCCCGGGGTATGGCCCCTGCCTTTTGTGGTCGGCGGTGTGTTCCCACGCTCCGGTCCTTTTTTCTTTTCTTCCAATTTGCGCGGCTTCTAGCGACGTAGGAGATCTTCTGTCCCTGCTTTTTTCCCTGCCTCCCCTATCCCCCGGTACGGAAGCGGGACCATTTCAGATTGTGGAGAAGTTTTCTTTCTTTACGCGTAGATTTTGTCGTTTATCGGCCATGTTTCCGTCGGCGTCATAGAGTAGGCAATGTCTTCCTGGCAGTCCTTCCACTCGGCGGTCTCTCCTGTGTTCGCCACAGCCACCTTCGAATTTTTTTCCCGGGTTCTCTTGCCCCATTTCCCCAGGAGGCAGGGGTTCAATTTTTAGTCTTCTTGGCGGTTGGTTGTTGTATCGGAGATCCTCTGAATCTTTGCACATTTTTGGTCCTACTTCGGAAATTGAATGGCTGCGGGTATGGTCTTTTTATCTGGAAGTAGAGTTTAAGTCTCCTGACAAGACACGACATCCCCTCTGGAGGCAGGTTATTCTGTATTGTGACGGGTTCCCTTGGCGGATTCTTACTCTTTTCGTGATATTCCGGGAGAGTTTTCTCGTCCCACGGCGCGTGGGTCTGTGCCACGTAGCTCTTTTATCGGTACCTCGGCTCAGATCTCATAGGGCGTGTTCTTTTTGGTTGCCGGTGATAATCCCTATATCAAGGTGCGGCTCTTTTTGTTTCCCTCCTTAGTCCCCGTGGCCATCTCTGGCAATTCGGTCAGGTCCCCCCCCTGCGCTCGCTGCCCGGTTTTTCCCTTGTGAGAATCCCGGATTTTTTTTTTTCCCCTGAAGCCGCTCCGTTGATTATTAGATGAGGAACTGCCCTTTTTCCCTTTTCCCCTTGCATTTCTCGTTTCTGAAAATTTCCCCTTTGAGGGTGAAGGTCGGTATCTCCGTTGCGCGGCGTGGTGTCAGTCTTTACCTTTTTGACAGTATGCCCCCACACAGATGTTCTTTCCTCGGCTTTTTTTCTCTCCGCTGGATTTCTGCAGCGTCCCGTGGTCTCCTATAAGTTTTCCTTGCGTTACTTGGGTCCGCTAATAGGCCCCCCGGAATCTTTCTTTTACAAATAATTACCGTTTTCGCCTTCCCGATGACGGCGTGCTGTGGTCCCTCTTCCCGAAATGTGTTACTTCTTCTCGTAGCCGCAGGCTGGCTTCATTTTCCCCAAGCCGGTCTTGGACGAGGTCCCTGTATTTATCTTTGCGTACTCTAATTCTCTCATTGGACATGCCTCTTTTTCCCCTCCTTCCATGCATGTGGTTCTCCCTTCCCGGGATTTGACCTTGGCGCCTGACAGCGCTTTTTTTTTTCCGAAGGGCTAGTCGGGGTGAGGACATGCTGACTAGTCCTCCTTCTACTACTCAAACTGCAGTTTTCCGGTCGAAGCGGTCCCGGGAATTTTCCCCATTAATTTGCTGCATTTGTAGTACACCGGGACCCTTCGCAAGGGTGGGTTCAAGTCCTTTTTTTGCATTTCCTATTACCCTTTTTAGTCCGGCTGCGCTTCTGTCCTGATGAGGACCCCAATTGTACCTGACCTTGCTTTCGCTTGTTGATCCACCGATACGCGTCCTTTAGTTAGCCGCCCGAGTCCAGAGGCGGACTTAAGTTCCTTACCTGGTCTATTTTTCTTTTCTTGTCGAGAGGCAGTCTTTTCGCTGTCAGGAAAGCGTCTCAGCTCTCTCTCCTCTCCCGTTCCTCCTCCGCGTTTTTCCAGGCGCGGTTCATCCTCTGGCGCGATGGTTCTGCGGAAATCTAGAGAATCAGCCTTCTCTCTCTACCTCTTGCTGGTGAGTGGCCACTACTCCCGGGTATGCTCCCGTTCCTCTCTCCTGAGATTCGCGTCCCCCCCCCGTCCTTTTTTTTCCAGGCCAGCCACCGGATCCCCATCCTTACATTCGTTTCGCCATTCTTTCGAGCAGGGGCTTCCTGCATTCGGGTCCTTTGGGTGACGTGGCTTCTTGAACAGACCCTGTCATTATTCCTCTTTTTTTTTTGGATGTCTGCCCTGCAGTCCCCTTACATTGTCCTATTCCTCGGTCCGGGTAGACCGCCTGCCCGAACCAATGAAAGACATGGTGAACGGGCTCCCCCCTGTCTTTTGCTTTCCTGGACGACTTCTCAGCTAGTGACATATCTCGAGAATCTCGTCTACCCTCCGGTCATGGGGAGTTGCTGTTACGCCCCTCAACGCGCGCTATTTTTCTGAGCTATGCCTTCTCGCAGTGTGAGACCGAGAGCAGTATGCCCTTCCTCTTCCCGCGACGGAGTGTTTCCTCCGGATTCCCTCGCAGATCCTGGCCTGAGCAATTTTAGCTTCCCGCCAGGTCTCGCGCCAGCGCCCCCCCGGGTGCGCAGGATTCCGCGGCGGCCTTTTGTGTAACCGAAGCCAGGTGCGTACATTTTCTTTTGTTCCCCCGTCCCGTGGGTACTTCTCCTCAGAAGGAATGGCAGAACCGTCCCTTTTGTATCGTTTCCTTTCCCCGCCCTTCCCAGTCGGACGCAACCCCACCTTTTTTTTTTTTTTTTCCCGGCTTACTACTGCGTTTGGGTAACCGCTGACTCCTTTCCGCCCCCGTAACCTGGGGGTAGGACGGATTTTGATGCTAATTTCCCCGCCACTTTTCTCCGACCTTCTTCACCAGGCCTCAGGGTCGGAGCACCTTTTTTCCTGTCAGTGCTAACATGCAAGCTGAATTAGGGGACACCCTTCGTCGTTTTTACTGTCCATGGCTCTCACCGACTCTAGATAATACCAGTCCTCTTCCCGGTTTCCACTCCGCGTGGAAAATCCGACCATCTCGCTCCGTTTAAGGTTTGATAACAACCGTTTATGTGCTCCCCTCACGCTCCTCTTCTTTTAGAGAAGCAAGATCCCCACCTCTCGGACGCCTACGTGCTACTTGAACTCTTGACTTTTTTCCCCCGCTGATTGAGCTTCCCCCACGGCTTAGTCTTTCTCTGACTTCCCCTACCGCGAGGAAATAATACATGTATCTATCCCTTCCCCGCCTTCACCCTTCGACCCCCGACGCCAGCAGGAAGCTGTGCGATCATCTCACCCCCTCCCGCCCCCCCTTTTTCCCTCGGCGGCTCTTCCTTTCCCCCCTGTCCACCGGCGACTCCCGCGAGAAGAACCTTTTTGTTTTTTCTCTTTCTCTGGCTGGCTCCAACGGGCCCCGGGTAATTTTCTGGACCAAGCAAATTCATGTCAATATATCGTGGCTCACAAAAGCCCCCTTCCCCGCTCGCACCGTGATCGATTTTTGGGTGATCCTTCCCCCCAGTTGGAAAGCCATCCCGCCCTCTAGTACGCCGGTACCTGAGTTCAAACCTCGCCATATGTTCCGCCCGAGAAAATTTCGTCCTAATGCTCCTTGTCCGCGACCCGGCCCCTGAGATCGTCCCCGACTACGCATTTTCATGGAAACGGCAACCAGCGCTGCGACCCCCTCTTTGGGGAGGCTTTGCCTTCTTTCTCGTTCCTTGACCTATTGACAGCCCTCAACCGCCACCCCCCCTACCCTCCTGCCAGGCCATGGCCGGACTGTCCTCCCACCTGGCACCTCCGCGATATGGTGCGCAGAGGACCAAGTGACCCGCCCGTACTACGACCTGTCTTATTGCCCCTCCTGCGCCCGGTTACCGTCCTCTCCCTTCCCAGGAGTTGTCACCTTGTCCTCCTTTCCTCTGTGCCCCGCCCCGGACTTTTGCCGTCTCCTCTCTCGACCTTCTTCTTCTCCAGATCCATCGCCGTAGCCCTGCCAGCTTCGCCCCCGCGGTCCCTTGTCTTTCCTTCCTATGTCGGATCCGGTCCCCGCCCTTTCTCCCCTCCCAGCAGTCTCCGTATTTCATCCTCCCAACTGTCCGGATCGGGGAACACCCCGCCGACAAACAACCCTTTTTTTTTTTTTCCACTCTCTTTTTCCGGTCACCCTGACCAATGCTTCCGGATGGACTACAGAAGTTCCTCCTCCTCGGTTTTTTTTTCTATAGTGCGACCCCCAAAACCCCCCCCCCCCAACCGGTCTCCCTCTTCATTGCCTCGCGGCTGCCTGGCACGCTTCCTGGCGGCAATAGGAATTTAGGCCAGATTTTTCCTCGGCATTTTCTTGATGCCCTCCTGACACTCCCCTTCGTTTTTCTTCCTGGACCTTCTTCCTGAAATTCGGGAGGCCGATGCTGAAGGGAAGAAGCTTTGTCTTCTCTCTCCCGCCGACCCCTCTCGGCCGATCGCTTCCCCCTCTCACTTTCCCGTTCTGCCAACCAAGTGCGCAGTCCCTGAACTTTTAGAGGACACTAACTGCTCCCCTTTTCCCTATTCGTCCAGTACTCTGGTAGACGCTCTCAATGGGCCACGCCAATAGAGAAATTTGGAAGTCCTCCACCTAAACCTTCGGCGCCGCCACACCGTTTCCGCGTGCTTAGCTTTCTTGATTCGAACCCCCAAGACTTCACCGACGCTCTGAATCGGCCTTTTCCCCCGCCCTATCCTCCGCAGGCGAGATTCAGTGATAATACCTGTCCGCCGGGCACAGGAACTCGCCGACCCATTCCTGAACCCGGTTCTAGAAGATGTCCGTGTCTGAACCCATTCTTTGACCTCTCCGGCTTAAAAGTTTCTTTTTTCCTTTGTGACCGGTTCCGGGAGCCCTATCTCCGTTGCTCATCCCTCCCTCCTCGCCTCTCCTGGAGCTCTGCGGACCGCGACTACCCTCCTGGTTCCTTTTTTTTTCTTCTTATAGGTGAGAACCCTGAGATTCACAATCGCAGCTGGGCTCCCCCTCTTTCGTCCAGTCCGGCTTTATCAGGGATTTTTTTTCTCCTCTCAGGCTATCTTTCGCGACCGCTGTTACTCCAGCTTCCTTCCTTTTTTGATTTTCGCTTTCTCGGGCAGGTGGACATGTACGGGCCGGGCCGGACAGGCTGCCGAACTTAAAGAAGTGGTCCCCCCCCAGATCTTCTACTTTTTCGCGCTGTACGTCTTTTTTTCCGGCCGGCGTCCCTCTGGGGTCGTCTGCAGTTCTATTCTCAAGCTGGAGAGCATCCTTATTCTTTCCCATAAACAATTTGTTGTTTCTTCCTTCGCGCCAAGCTGGAGCCCCCTAGGAGCAGGCGTAGGTTTTGCCCTCCCGGATTTCCGCGTCCCTGAGCCACGTTCACCCCCTTTATTTTCAAGCGTCCCGTAGGGAGTTGTGGCGGCAGCCTTGACTTGCGGCAGGCTCACATTTCTGCGTTTCAGGCGCAGCCCCCCTTTTTCCTTTTTCCCTTGATGGTTCCCTTGGTTATTTCGATGCAGCTATCCTGACCTCCGGACTTCAGTGCAGCGGTTTTCATTGCGCCTCCCTTTTCTTCTTAGCGAAGGTTTTAACATCAGTCAATTATTCTGATTAGAGGTTCTTTCACTCGCTCTAGGATGGGGGAGGGCTTGGCATATCTTTCTGGTGGTGAAGACTTCTTCTCAAGGCATCTTTTCCCTACTTTCGAACGCCGCCTAGGTCACCGTTGTTCTATGGCACTTTATTTGCTTTTGCTAGCCTGTTGCGAAGGTCCGGGACTGCCGGCCATTTCCTCCCACGGTTCGACTCGCAGGTGTTGATTTTTTTCCCTGTGAAATTGGATAGTCACGTTTTCGCCTTGTGTTTGCAGGGCTTTGGTTTGGTCAAGAGAACCCCTCGTACCCAAGTAATCTTTTTCTTCTCCACTCATTTCGGTGTAGGATTCCCCTACCCTTCCCCCTTGGAGATTGGCGCGATTGGCTTTTTTTTTTTCCCGTGGCTTTACCATGTTGGCGCCGATTTCGCTCCCTCTTTCCCCCCTTCTGTTCCATGCTGTCGGCATCTTGTGCTTGTAGGCCGTGGAATTGATCTTTCGCTCGGCGCGGCGTCGGAGGCCCTTCTTTTTTTAGGCCCGCCAGGGAGTAGGGAGTTGCAGGACTTTTTCTCCTCCCTTGCCGCCCCGGGGAGCCAAGCGGTCGCCCTCTTTTCGGTTTTTCGCGGCAGGTTTGAAGCAGCATGCCCGTTTTCCCCTCTCCGGACACGGGGCCCCTCTGCCGGCCTTTTAGGAACCCGGGCCTTTTTAGGTTCCGGTTTTCCCTTTAGCGGCGTTCCCTTTTTTCGGGGCCGATAGTTTAGACGTTTGTTTTCCCCTTTCTGCCCACCCGGCATCATGGCCTCCCGCTTCCTGCCAGGCCCCTTGTCCCAGTTTTTGCGTTTGACCCTGGCCCCTCGGGAGTCGGAAAGATTTGTTCTTTGTTTTGTTTTTCCCCCCTGATATTTCTTGCGGGGTGCCTCACTCTCGGCTATCTTTACGTACGCGGCGGGCGGTTATCTTCTGAGATGGGACCTGCTCCGACCATAGCCTTACTTGTCCCCTGGTGCCTCGGTCGGGGTCGACAGGTCTGACCGGACGGCGTTCGTCGCGGTGGGGGGAATTTTCACGTTACTTCGGCTTCCTTTTTTTCAGTCCCTTTATGGGCGGTGTCCCCCTCCCGCTGCGCGCAGGGTTTAGCACCTCACTTGCCTGTTTCGTGATTTTTCTTCACCGGGCGTTCATAAGCAGGTCGTCGTAGTACTTTCTTCTTGCGGGTTTTTTTTCGGCCTACGTTTTTTTCCCTGGCCAGGTGTCCTGTCATGAATTGCCTGGAGGAGTGTTTTCCTTCTTTCTGTACCTTCGCGGTAACTCCCCTCCGGCCCCGACCCTGCCAGTACCCGCGTGGGGGAATGGTTGGGCTGGGTTCTTTTTTGGTTGCGTTAGAGGTGCGCCGGGCCGGAGAGTCTTGAATTTCTTCCGCGCTTTTTCGAGGCGGTGACCACGTACTCCTCTGTGAATCTTTTAGGCCGATCCATAGCTTCTGAGTCCCTCTTGCCTGTGATCACGGCCTCCCTTCGAATATTTTCGGCTTTTGGGAGGGTGGTGTGTTCCCTGCTAAGCCCAGTTCGGCATCCTTATAGGGTTTATGAACGTATTTTTTGCCAACGGAGATGCCCTTTGTTAGTGTGAGACCCTAGCTGCCGGCTTCCATGCATCCTCTTTTTCTTTTTAGACTGAGGAGAAGTCCTACTTTTTCCTTGTCCTTCCGGTCCTTCGCTTGCTCGCCCCTGTTGGCTTTTTTTTTTCAGCTTGACATGTCTCGTTCGTGGACTTTTGTGGAGATTTATTTTTCGTCTTGGTGCCATAGTTCTTCTGACAATGTTCCCCCCCCCCTGATGAGCGTTTTTCCCCATCCTAGTCGCAGGCGCCTTTTTATTTCATTGACCATCAGCAGCGGAGTCGTTGACTTCCTCTGCGGACGTAGCCGGCCCCGCGTCGTGTCCCTTCTCTTGTTCGTCCGCCTATAACCCTTTTCAAGTGATTTAATCTTCTGTGGTATCGCCGGTCGCTGTAGACAGCAGTTTGTTTTTTTTTTTTCCCACGCTTGATTTTTGTTGACCGGGTAGGTGTTCTTTTTTCAGCGAGGTCGTGCGAGTTTTTTTAAATGGAAGTTTCCTCTTAAGTTTCTTTATAAGGCCAGGTATGACCCCTGGACTCATACCTCTTTTTCCGGATGATTCTTATAGTCGGGTCCTCAAATGGATGCCTATCTCCTTCCCCCATCTCGCATACCGCCTTGTTAGGGTCTGATTCTTCAGGTTGACCCAGGAACTTGTTCTCATTGTAGGACCCCCTTGGGGTACTCCTTTGGCCAGGGTTGTTGCGTACGGAATGGGAGGCGTTGCTATGACCCGTTTACTGATGCGTGTCCCCTGCTTTCTTCTTCATCACAAGGTATATGAAGGAAAGGAGGAGTGTTGATAACCCTGGCGTTCGTTTTAGCAGCCAGGAGACGCGGCGGTCCCCCCCGCATGAATGGCTCAGAAAGGTGCATTTTCGAGTCATGCTCGCAGCTCGCCTTTCTGGGCGCGTAGGCCAGCGCGTCTTGAGCGCCAGAATCCTTTCTTCTCTGCGATTGTTTTCCTAGAGGCCGCGCTGGGAGCGCTTGAACTGCTCTCATGCGCTCTTTGACGACTTTTTGTGTGTGCCGTCAACCTTTCTTTCGTGTAAATCCTGCCCGTCCCCGTTTTAGCCAAGATGAGAGGACTTTTGGCGTTCCCTTCCCTCCCCCTCTCGAACGACCACATCGCCCGTTCAGCCTTTATTCCTGCTTTTCCGCGCTGGTCTATCCCCCAGGACCGTTGGCAGGAATCCTCATAATTGAACCCCTGTC
>Ga0179593_1325476_pt1 | contig 10844 bp, 12 predicted proteins | sample CZODoug2_1_08_16_FD_185931 | JGI IMG/M metagenome (GOLD analysis project Ga0179593, IMG submission 185931) | Vadose zone soil fungal communities from Angelo Coast Range Reserve, California, USA - CZODoug2_1_08_16fungal (PacBio error correction) | ecosystem: Environmental > Terrestrial > Soil >... | reverse complement strand
GCCTCCGAGCCCAAAGAGCGCTAGGTTTAAACAGGAACACGCCTCCCTCGTTCCCCTCATTTCCCCCCGAGCCCCAGCCGTCTGTGAATTAGGTTCTCACACCTCCTCTCACAAAAGAGTGCGGATGCCCTTGTTGGGTGGTTTCTCCTATTTTTGCCACCCCCGTCGCTCGGAAAACGTTTCCCGGCCCGCCCCTTGATGGGGGGATTGCTGCACCTTGACCCTCGGACCCGTCCTGTGTCTCTTAACAGACATTTCGCGTTCGTCCTTCCTCGACATCGCAGTGGTCACCTTTAGCGCCCCTGATTTTTGAAGTGCGGTTGCCCCCTATTGCCTTTTTTCTTCCCTCCCGAACTTGACCAAGGCGTAAATGGTTAGTGCGGCCGTCCTTGTCCCTTTCATTTAACTTGATTTGAGCCCCTGCTTTCTCAGGACCTGTATTCTAATGTCGTTCATGCTCTTTTCTTTCCTAAGGTTTTCAACGGAACGTCTTGCATGCCCGGCTTGCTTTCTTTGCCGCAGAAGACATCTTCGTAGCATGGCAACTCCCAGCAAGGCACAGGCACCTAGGTGTGGGTACCTTTTTTTGACTCCGTCGGTCTACCGAACACCCCCATTAGCTTCGGATCGTGGCGGAGCTCTGTCTTTTGCGACTTTTGTTTCCGTCCCTTCTTTTCTCTTCCGAAAGAAGCCCTGAGGCTTCCTTCTGATCTTCTCGCCCTGGAGTCCAGCGTTTGATTTCTTCCCAACATTTGCTTCCGGCCTTACAGACCGTTTTATGTCGGATGACAACCTTAATCTGACCTGAAACTCTTTCCTTTTTTTTTCTTTCCCTCTACTGTTCATCTCAAATTGGGAGGTGGTTGCCGAGTCGGTCGCCGCCTTTTTGTCTCCGCCGCGCAGTTTACATTTGTCGTCCCCGTCCAAAAGGCTGGCCTCGGATTTCCTCGGCGAGCCTTGTATTTTTTTTTGTTGGTGGGGAAATCCCCTTGGAACTGCATACGCCCCAGAACGCCAGTTGGAACACCCTAGTCCCTACCCTTCCTGATCCTTCTGCTTTTCCCCTCTTTGGACCACACAACTGATCCAACGAGTTCTTCTTCGATTCCCCGCCCCCTCCCCCTCGCATATCCCGGGCCGTAGCGCCGCCAGAGTGAAATTAGGGTCCCGCCCAAATCGAAGGCCCCTTCTCCTTCCCCTTAGGGGAAGTAGTTTTCCAAAATACATCGTCTTGACTCTACCACCCCTTCCCTGCGCGCCCAGCTCACAAGAGCAGTCGGAACACCCCCCTCGACGGTAAAGCCTCCTCAAAGCACCGGGTACACCGTCCGGCGATTCTCCCTAACCCCTTCAGGCGGGGTCGAGTCGGGCAGGAACCGCTCTTTTTGTTTGGAGCACTTTAATAGGTTTTACACCCTATATGTCACTTTCCCGCCTCCTTAATGGTAATAACCGGCGAGTGCGGCGAGCCGGCACCCCCCGCCCCCGCCCCTCGCGACCCCTGATCCCGGCTCAGCAGGCCCAAACCCACGCCCCTCCTCCCTCCATCTATTGCGTTTCCTTCTGACTTTGGGTGGACCTTTCCTTCTCTTCATTCCACGACATGATAACCGCGCCGTCCCGCTCTCACAACCGCGGCTAACCGTCAATATTTCACTTGCCAGAGTGCGTTTATTGGCGATCTCAGAGAGTTTCCGCCGGTCGGCGGTGATAGGCCTCCCACAAGGCAGGAGTTCATCGCTTTGCGCCGCTTTTCTTTTTCCACCGATCCTTCGGTATCCCCGTTTTGCCGGTCACTAGTCCCTCACCCCTTTCCCCTTCCACGATAGGATTTTGTCACGAGCATGCGGCCGTGTTTTGCTTTCGCACTACTCATGTCCCCGCTAAGACATTGCGATGTTTTGCATGCTTAGTCGGTTGCTGTCTCTTTCCTTTTCCCATGAGTCCTTCTCAGCTTTTCATCCTCCCTAAGGTGTGTGTGATCTCCCCCTTGCTCAACCTTTGTCGTCGATGACAAAGCAAACCGCCTCCTTTCAGAACAGTTACCCCGCGAGTCCTTCGCTCTTCTTTTTTTCTCTGTTCCGATGGCCGTCTCCTTCTTCCTACTCGTTCAAATTGACGACTGGGTTTAAGATGGTTCCTTGTTCGAGACGTTTCCCCTCATTATTCCTCCGTAAGTCTGTGTTCGCCCAATCTTCCTTCGCGCCTTTCTCAAGGCGATGACGCTGTAATGGTGTTTGTCCGACGGTCACATCCCTCCTAGAGCTTCCTATCCGCAACGCAACGGGCACCTATGGGTGCTATTGGTCCCAGCTGACGGTTCTCCTTCTTTTGATCAGGCCCAGAGATTCAGATTTTCTCCCTTCTCTTTTTTTACCGCGTGTAGGTTCGTTTATACCTTCTTTTTTCCAACCCTTTCATCAGATCCTCCTTTTGCTTATTTGGCGGATGTGTTCCTTTTTGGTTCTTTCGTCTCTTTCTTTTGATTTCCGGCTCGCAGAACTAGACGCATTTAACATTCTTCTTCTGCTTTTTCCTCTAGAGGGGTGGTTAACCATGCTTCCCCCCCCTTAGGCAACCAGATCCTCCCGCGTTCCCTTCCCCTCCTCACGACTCCTCTTCCCCTCTCTTTGAAGTTAACCCGGTTTAGTGGGATTTCTTGCCGTAAACGATGGGTGCTGCTCTTGTATTTTGCCCTCGGACGATTGGTGGTTTTTTTTTAAAGACCCGTTTCATTTGCAGGTAATTTTCCCCTCCTTTTGGCTGCTTTTTTACCGGGCATGGGATGGATGATGAATCGTCCCCCCCTTTTTTTGTGCCTTTTCTGGGGGGTTTTTTTGGATCAGGCCGGGACACTTGAGGCGCCTGTTCGTTTTCCCTTCTCCCTCCTGCTGTTTCTTCGCGTTTTTGGAATCAATTTAGTTGACGATCCTTCTTTTTCTTGGTTTGGTCGCCCGAATCTTCCCCCTTTTGTCTTGTGGAGACAGTGGCAAATGGTATTTCTGGCCCCTTATGCGCAGCGATGCCTCGTTCCCGGTTTTGGACGGAGTAACAATCCCCATTAGAACCTTCGGAGGATAACGGCGCCGCTATGGCGGAGCCGACGCGTATACCTCCGGTTGTGCAACCAGAAAAATGTCTAGATGGGGTAACGGTTTCTTTTGCAGGCGGGCATTTCCGCCTCCCCCTTGTCGCTTTTTTCATGATGCCCCGGTTGGCGGAAACCAATTTTATTTCTAAGGTCCTTAGTCCCTTCACCCCTCCCCCCAGATTCACCGAGGAGAATATCAGCAGGTCCGGACGGCCTTCACGGGCTGTCCTTCATTTTGAAAGTCCGCCTAGTCTGGTCACAGCAAGATGGACTCCGCCCGAGACGGATTAAGGTGGCATTGTTTGTTTACCCCCTTTCATAGCCTGTTCACAAAGTCGTAACCCCCTACATATTCAAACTCCGTTGACTGGTACTTTCCTCCCCTCCGGAATACGATTTATTCATGAGTTTACCGTTTCGCTTGGATCCCGGAAGGGGGACAATTAGCGATTTTTGATCTACCTGAGGCCCTCTCCTTTCCGGCGTCCTCCGACCGAACTTCCCCTCCCGGTTCCCCCTTCCTCCTCTCGGTTACGACTCCCGAACCAGTACGCCTGGTCACTCTCCCTTCCCCCGGTGAAAAGTGACCTCTGTCCCTAATCCTTTTCCTCCTTGGCCGCGAACATGTCCTCAGACGGCCATTGTCGAGGTTCCCCGTTTGATTTGATATCTCACCTTCTCTCCTCTGACCAACCTGTTGTCTGTCGGGGGTCAAGGTCGTAGCAACTCCCGCAAGGGCCGGCATTCTTCACGACCTGTTTAAGAGCGACTGGCTGCGACTTCTACCTCCCCTTTCTCTTCGCCCTCTCCCTTTCTTGTGAGAGGAGTCAAAAACCCATTCGTCAGGCGTATCCGCGTCCTCCTTTTCACCAAATTTTTTTTCTCCTGTTACACCTTTTTCTCGACACGTTTGTCTGCCTTATATAAGGCTGAGGCGGGACTCCGGCGGACCCCCCTTTTAACCACCAATTAAGTAAGGAGGAGCCCGCGTCTAGAGGCCGACGTTCGTGCCGCGCTAGAAAGAGGATGGCGTCTGCCCCCCCTACGGGTGCTTCTTATTTCCTTTTCCACCACAGAAAGACCTGTCTAGATGAGGGACTTTTTGCCCCCTGGCTCTTTCCTCCCAAACTTCAACTGTCTGAGAGTAGTTTCTCCAAAAATAGGTTTTTCGCCTGTGCTTCCCCCCTTCTCGACCCCAGCCGCCGGCCCCCCCATCACCGGTCGAGCAACTCCCGCCGCCCCCTTCCTGCCACGGCAGTTGACATTCTTTTGTCCGGTTTCTCTCCTTTTCGAGTAAAGGTGGACCAGACCTCGTCGCGGTCTTTTTCTCTTTTCATTTAGCATGGTCCCTCCGATAGCTGTCGAATGTCCGGGATTTTGTTGTTTTTTCGAGCGTCTTAATTCGGGGCGGAGCTGTTCCGTTTTTTGCTGTCTAGTTCCACTACCGGTGGATTTTGCTTTTCTCCTGCTCCTTTCCACTTTTCTTTTGTTGATCCCGGTCCCGTTTCGGAGCCCCTTCCCTTGACCTCTTTTCCTTAGTACACTTTCCGGCTTCTCCTTCTAATTTTTTATAGTTGACGGTCGTTCTTTTTCGTTTGCTGTCCCTCCTCTCTTTTTTTAACTTCAAGCCGACAAAGCAGGGGGCGTCAACGAGCATCATAAAGGAAGGCCTCTCCTTCCTATTTGCCGCCGACGACAAGGCGACAGTAACTTTTTCAGGAAAGGACCGCCTTCTTTGCCCCCAACACCCACTCCATCTTCTTTTCCACCATAAGGTCCACGACTGTATCTCCGAACAGAGTATTGATGATCTAATTTTGCCGTTTTTTTTATCGAGATCGCTTCCCGAAGGGAGTGGTGGTTTGATTCGAAGGGGTGGCCAGAATGTGTACTGGTTGGCGGCCTTGGTTCCCTTGTTTTTCTCCTTGATTGTTTTGATGAGAGCTCTCGCACAAGATGACGTTGAAGTGTTATGCCCTGTAGTGTTCTTTCCCCATACGTGCCATTTTTTCCTCTCTGTGAGCGGACGTGCTGATACCCCCGGTTTTTTGACTTGTTCGGCTCGCGTTTTTTTCTTTTCCTTTCTCTTTGCCCCCCCTCCGAAAATGACGAGGCGCGACTCATCGCAGAAACCTTTCCTTCTTTCGCTCCCTCAACTTTTCGACGAATTCTGATTCCGGCCCTGGGTATCGCCCCCAGTGCCGGATCCCACGACAGTTCCCTCTCCTTCCTTAAATTAATAGTCACGCGTGGCCCTCTTTTCTTCCTCTGCCCGAAGGCATGCTTCAAACGAGTCTTCTCCAACACTCATCGTGGTTTTTCTGGTCCTGTTGTATTCTTTTCCCCGGCCTTTCCGTTAAAGCATCTCTGGCATTTCATTTTCGCAACCCACTTTGCTCCTCACAAGGACGATGTTTTTAGTAAATCTGAAGGTTGGTCATTTTTTCTTTCGTCTTCTCTTGTGGATGGGGCAGAGGTATGTTTTTATTTGTCCTAAGCCCACGATAGTGGTTTTCTTCCCCTCCCATGACTAATGTTGTAAAAACTTTTTCCCCCCCCAACGCCTTCGTCCTCAAAGCTCGCTTTCGTTTCGGTTGTGTTGGAAGTTTGACATTCCCTCCCCCCCCCCACGGGCTTTGATAGTCAAGAATATGGGGCCCTTATCCTCCGGCCCGGACGATCTAGTTACGCTTCGGATTCCGTCTTATGATACCAGTGTTTTCCGCCGGTAAGCGCGAAGGAGTGAAGGCCTCCCTCACCCAAAATGGACGTGGCTCTTCTCACCAGAGGTGGACCTCGAAGCGCTGTTCTGATGTTCCCCGCCTCTTTTAGACAAAAAGCCTGATGCTTTTCTCGGTAAATACGTTCCACCGTCTTTGATGTCCTTCCTCTTTTTGGATTTAGAATGCCTCAGACCCTTACCGCTCGGCCAACACTTTTGCATTCTACTTTCTCTTTGACTGAAAATTGAACCCTCCCTCATTCAGGGCCTTTATCTAAGACTTTTCGTTCGTTTCACCTTCTCCTTCACCATAGAATTTAGTTCGGATACAGTTAGCGGTCCCTTTTTCTTGCGGACCTGCTTTCCACTATGGAGCTTGCCTTCGAAATATACATTCCATGATGTGGGTTTAGGAGGTAATCCGGAACCTCCGCCTGGAAATCTTGTTAGTTCAGGCGTTTCCTGGCATTCAGGACGCTCCCGTGCGGAATCTACTTTGCAGTACTCATTTTTCCCCCTTCTGCAGAGGTGAGTGGTATCGTTTCTTCCAGGCCACGGACTGCGGCCGTTTCCTTTCTTACCCCCCCCTTGCGTGCGTTTCGCCCTTCCAAGACCAGCCGGACCGAGGGGATATTTTTGTGGTTTCTCTTTCCCCTCTTTTTCCGGAACTTGATTTCAAAGCCCCCCCCCCACAGCCGGATCGTGCGTCGCCATATTTCGGGATTTACCTTTTTTTTACTGTTTTCCCTGCCCCTTATGGCTGATATTTATTTGATTTTTCTTTGTCCCTTGGTTTATTGCCCCCTATTTGTGACTTAGGCGACGTTTTTTAGGGCGTCCACGCTTACCGCACCCCTTTCTTTCTTTTTTACCACAAGAAATGTTCCACTTCAATTTTGCTTTCCCTGCTTCTTTGTTTTTTCTCGGGTTTTTGTTTTTGTTTGAGTCTCAGCCATTGAGGGATGGAGCCGCACCTCCTTGATTCGTAGTACACGGCTTGAACTGGCACCCTTTGCGTCCCTTCGCGCCATCCTGTCATTTTAACACCTTGGTGCCCACCGGTTCTCCAGGACCGCCGGTTTTTCCCCCCTCTTTCTCTATAATTTAATCAGGATAGGAAAAAGATGCCTACACCCTCCCCTTTAGTGCGATCTACCTATTAGCGTCTCAAAGAGGCCTGGTAGAGCCCTCCTTTTTTTTTTTTTCTTCGGCGAGGCTCATCCCTACCACCATGCCAAGGTCCCCCTTCTCTCCCCCCTCCCCCCCTCTTTGTCCTCGTTCAAGTACATTCGTTCGCCGCCCCAGTCAATCTCCCCCCCGGCCCAGATCAAGTCACTAGGAACACAGATTCCTCCACGGCCCTTTCCCGCTTAATGCACCCTACGTTGAATAGTCCTGTTTTAGTTATTTTCCCAAAGAAATTTCCGGTTGGTAGTCGGTTAGTTCCCGTTGATTTTTTTCGCACGGACCAGGTGTCAGGTTGTACCCCCCTCTCTCCTGAAAGCTCAGGGACGCCGTCACTTTATTCAAAGTGGACTCTTCCTTCCTCTCGGAATTTCTCAACCGCCAGTTGTCTTTTCCTGCTAAGTAAGTAAAAAAGCCCCCCCGCCCCCGGATCACCACCCCCTTTTTTCGTGATTCTTGATTGCCGGGTTGGGCGCCCACCGGGTCTTTAACTCTCAACCAGCGTTTTAACACCGGCACTGCTCCCCGCGCCGTGCTCGCCCCCCTCGCAAAACCGTCAATACTTTAACACACTCTTCCGCTGTCTTTGGCCTGTCCTTGCCCACTGTACCTCTTGTACTGCGGGTCATGAAAGCAGTTCCACACTTCATTTATGCGTGAGCCGCTCGGGTATTTTTTTTTTTTTCCTCACAGACTTCCGCGTACGTTTCCAAAGGTTTGGTTTCCTAGAACCCTTAACTCCCCTCCGGTTTCCCGAATGCGGCGTAGGGGCTTCGAAGGCCTCGCCATCTAAACCTTCCTAAGTCTTTGCTTTGTCCTTCCTTCCCTTTATTTTCTCGGCCAAAGGACTCAAATTTTGCTCCCCCCCGAATCTATATTTTTCTCCTCACTCGGCTTGTGTGATTTCATGCTCTTCCCCCCTCGTGTGTCAAATTTCGTTTTCTTACCCGAAAACAACTTAGAACCTCCCCAGACTCATTTTTCTCTGGCAGGTGGAGATGTCCTAGGCATTCCGACGCCCCGCCGCCGCATTCTTTCACATTTTCCGATTTTTTTTTCCTCTTTCTTTTATGTTGAACCGCCAAAGAGACCGACCTTTACCCGTTTTCGCCAATCTGCCGAGCGGTTCCCTTCCGATGGATCCTGGTGAGATGATAAGGGTCCTCCTTCTCTTCCAAGCTATATACAGATCGCACTTTCCCTTGCTTTTTTCGTAGTTTTTTAAAAGATGAGGTTGTATGTCTGCCGCGTTTGCTCCCCCCCCTTCCCTGCCGCGTTAATTCGGTTTGAACCGGTTTGCTTTGAGTACTTTACACTCTCCCTTGTTTCTCCACTGCAGTGAGTTCAAGCCTTTGATCGGTATGTTTTTTTGTCCTTCTTGAGTCCTTTGGCCTCTTCTTCTTGTTCCTCTTTGCTTTGTGGGCGTTGCAAGGAAGCGCAAATACGATTTATACAATTTACTTGTAGGCTCAGTCTGATTCTGTGCTTTCCCCCCCACCTTTCTTTTTTTCAGTCCAGACAGAAAGCGACTCGCGTTTCCTGGAAGACTCGAAACGCCTCCATTTGCCAATATACTGTCCAGTTGAACCTGAGCGTTTTATGATGACAGGGTGTCTTTTCCCCTTGGTTCCTCTTTCTTTATCTTTTGAAGAGGAATTGAACATTTGTATGTCTCCCTTTCACAGCTTCCCTTTCCTTGTAGTCCCCGACTGGGACGGGTCTATCATGGGGACATGTGCCGTTATGGATGCATGTTTACTTTCTCTCGTGGCGCTCGAGGCCTTTCTATCGTTCTTACCTGTGTTTGACGCCGTAATCGGTGGGACTTTTGTGGAATGCAACTCCTGTTGGCATCTAGAATGGTCCATTAATCGTTTGTAGCAAGTCTTTCACTTTTGCGGTATTTTGTGTTATCCCTTTGCCACTTTATTCATGGCAATGATGGCGGTAATGTCTTGCGTTGTCGGTCAGCCTTTTTACTTCCCGACCCGTAGACGCGAGGGCGTTTCTTATACATTTCTGTCGACCCTTTAAGACTCACCCCCTCAACATTTTAGAGGTCACATTTCTTGCTCGTGAGAAAAAGCAGGCCCTGATGGTTGTTTTTTCCCTTGATGGTCAGACAATCCTACATCAACCGGGTCTGCAGGCCGGCCGAACTTTATATCCAATCCCCTCAACGCCTTTCTTAGCGGCCGGGACTGAAGATTTCACAGGGGCCGGTTCTTACCCTCCCCTTCCCATCTCTTCCGCCCCTCTTTCATAAAATCTCGCACTTAGGGGTGTTTGCTTTCCATCTTTCATGTAGTTCCTTTCCCTAGTTCCAACAACCGTTACCAGATGAACGCCTCTTTTGACGGGGTCTTTGCGTTCCCCCAATGGCCTCGGTGCATCTCCATTGACTGGTCATGAATGCCCCATTTGGTCCCTTTTCTTCTGTTTCGTTTAGTTGATCTGTTTCCCTGCCCGAAAACTGAATTTGAATACCGTACTGTCGTTCCTGGGAAATGTAGTCGGGTTTTATAACAAACTCACCCTTTCTTTTTTGTCTTAGCACCTATTTCGATCCCTTGCAGCCTTTTGTCTCTACAGGGAGGAAGATGATTGTTAACTCACTTTCTTTTACCCCTACTCGCCCCTGCTCCCATGAATAAAAATCCGGCCCCAGTCGGTACCTACATTGAGGGGCACATTACGTTTCCGTATCTTTCCTCACGCAACTCCATGCCTCCGGATTCACCTGTTCTTTTTTACCTTCCCTGTTCGTTTCTAATAGTGGCCCCCCTCCCCTCTTCTCAAGATAGGACGAGCCTGGTAAGGAATCTTCTCATTTCTCCGGTAACGGGTTGGGCTTCTGTGGGGGTGATTTAACCCCCCCCCCTTCCGTTTTCGCATCCCCCCTTTCCGTTTTTTTCTTCTGTGGGAGTTGTATTCAAAGCCTCCCTTGTGCTGGGCCGTGGCACGACCCCTTTTCGCCGCTTCCTGGATCTTAGTGAATTCTAAAGAAAGCCTCAGATCGGCATTTTTTGATTTTTCTGATTTTTCCTCTGCGAGCAAGCGTCTTCTTTTCGCGGATGAGGGGTGTCAAAACTAGGACTTATTGTTTTGTTTTAAACCTTTTAGAGAACGGAATGAAAAAAAGTCGCCCCTAGATTTTGATTTATTATGTATGGTACAACTCGATAGTCGTTAAATATCTGACACATCTGTTGCCTGATTCCTGTGCGGAGGAACAACTTCAGAACATTAAGTAATTCGGTGCGTGTAAAGGAGTGATGTCTTTCAGAGAATTCGTGTTCCCTCATTCCGTCCCACGTTGTTTCTGTTGGCGGGCCGACACGACAACCCTCGCTTGCGGGTGTTGAGACAATTTTATACTTCCAACCTTCCCTCCGTAGATCTGGGAGGTCAAGAGACTCCTGTGGTTCCATACGCGCAGTCCCTTTTGGGGTCCCTTTTCGTGGTGTCTACCACCCTTTAACAGGTCGTCGATTCCACGCACGGGGTCTTTCTTGAGATGAGACGGGCCCCATGTCCCCCGCGCCCCCCCGGTCGAGCAAATTTCCCCCCTAAGACAAGGCGGCACTTTAAAGGATAAGCATCCTCCGTGTTTCTTTTTTTTTCCCATTCGCAGGACACTATTCGTATCGCCCCTTTGGGGAAGCAGTAATCCTTCCCCCCCCTGCAACTCTAGGATTTTGTGTAGGATTTTCCTGGTGACGAGAGTGAATGCGTCAATCTGTCGCCGTTCCCTCCCCTCCGGTGTTCGATGAATTGATAGGCCGGCCTTCAAGTGTGTGTATTTACCCTTAATGTTTCGTAGACACTTTCTTCAAATCATTATTT
>Ga0179593_1507689_pt1 | contig 10845 bp, 7 predicted proteins | sample CZODoug2_1_08_16_FD_185931 | JGI IMG/M metagenome (GOLD analysis project Ga0179593, IMG submission 185931) | Vadose zone soil fungal communities from Angelo Coast Range Reserve, California, USA - CZODoug2_1_08_16fungal (PacBio error correction) | ecosystem: Environmental > Terrestrial > Soil >... | reverse complement strand
TCCGAATTTTTTTTTCTTTTTGCTTTTTCACCCCCTTGTTTTTTCCAAGTTTATGTCGTCCAACATTCTTCGCTGTCACTTTTTTCCCTTCTAGTGGGTGTTTCTTCCCTTCGCCCCCTTTCTTCTGGAGAGTGCAAGGGGGCTTCGGCCCTCCCCCCTCGGTTCTTTTTGATGCTCCAAGACGGTCCGATTGCGGCTGGAGGCTTCTTTTCGGCTCGAGGCCACCGTTATTCGTTATCCGTGCGTGTAGGCGCCCCGCTTTTCCCGCCTCTTCGTGAAAGATTTTCATCCTGACGCCTGCCTGGGCAGGCCCCCCCCCGGATATCTCTTCGTGAAATGTCGAGGTTATTTTCTCGACTTTGGTCCATATCCTTCTGTGAACAAGACCTCTTGTAATTTCGGTGGATGACCTGACTGCCTCATGATCCTTCTTGATCTCCCGCCTTTTTTTTGTCCCTTGAGGAGCTCCTCTGGACACGCCCGACATTCTGCGTTCTGCTCTGACCCTTCTATTCCTCCCAACCACAGACACAGTCCCGTCCTTTTTTCCTTACCCCAAATTTCCCATGTGACCCGTGCTAGGGCCACCCTTGTCTGGGAAAACGCCCGGACTGACGACCCCTCGCACGTCTTCCTTCCCCCTTCCCCTACGGTCACGTTGGCGCCTTGGTTAAAGTCAAGCCTTTGCTTTTCTCCTCCGTTTAATGCGGTTATCCGGTGGAATTTTTCATTAGCTGAGGTGAGTTTGGGGTTTGATGAGTTGCTTTTTTCATCCTGGCTCGTCACACTCGTTACTCAACTCCCCCCCCCCCCCGGGCGCCCGGCCCTTAGGACGCTGTTTGATATCACCCCCGTTTTTTTCTTTTTTCAATTTTCTTTTCGAGTGAAACTATCCTTCTGTGGCTCTCCTTCGCCGCACTCGCCGGCCCAATTTTGTGTTTTTTGTCCGGGATGTCCCCCCCTTTGGCACCCCGCTTTGGCACCCTTCCGTTTCCCCTCTGGGCTTGATCCCTATGTTCTTTTTTTTCACCTTTAATATCCCTTGAGGCATCTTTCTACGTGCTTCATGTGGATTCCCACCTCGGTCATGTCTGTGGAGTTTCCTTTCAACTTCAACTTGAGTTTGTTAACTTTCCTGACGGCGTCGCTTTATCTCCCTGTTTTGACCTTTGATCTTTCTCCCTTATCAACTTCTTTGAGACCCCTCGGCGGTGCCTTTTACGTACACCCTGACCCGCAACCCCACCCCTTATTTGTGTTGTCATTTCTTTTCCGCACTTTTGGTCATACTCTGGACCCCCCAATAAAGCCTTCTTTCCGCCGGGTCCCCCCCGCACCACCTAAAAATTGCCCCTGACCCGCCGAATCTCCTGATTAGCGTTCCATCCCAAGCAGTAGGCGCTAGAGCATATTTGTTTTGAGATCTCATGTGAAAACCTTTACGGGATGTCCGATGGTCCGTTTTTTTTGTGTTTTTTCTTGAACGAGGCGCCCTTTGGGCTATGTCCCCACCCAGTAATTTTCTTTCAGTGTGGTTTCCAAAACCCAGGAAGGGGTTTCTTGACATGCCCCACCGCGAGTAAACGACCGACCCCCCCGTCTTGTTCGCGGCGCGATCTGGGGCTTTTAGATCCCCCTTTTTTTACCAACGAATTTCCCTGCGCCTCGGCTGACTCGACCCAATGTTCCTTCCCCTCCCAATTGTGCTAAAACGGAGAGCGGTAGGCCCACACTTTTTCCCGGGGGGTCACACGACTTATGGCCGCGAACTTTCTTCCACGGTCGTTTTTTTGCCACCGCATAGTCTGGTCCGGGGGGTTTCTCGTTTTGACTTTCCGTTGGTTGGTTACCCCCATTGGGGTCGGCCCACGACTGGTTGTAGTTTTCTTTTTCCCTTTTGGGTCCCTTTTCCCCCAGCCGTCTCCCCGTGTTTCCCTCCTTTCCCCACGATTGCCCTCTCCCGGTTGCACAAACGTCGAGTCTTTTCCTGGAGGCCTCCCCGCCTGCGTGCTTTTTTCGTTCGTTCGGTTTCTGCAGAAGAGTCCCAAGTCCCCAGCCCCAGACCACCCCCCTCCGAACGCCCAAGTCGCTGTCCGACCCCAATCTGTCCGTGTTCCCCCCCACCTTCCACGCCACACGGCCTTCTCCTGCAGGTGCAGGAAGCACGGCCCAGTTGAGATGTCCCTGAAATCCCATTTCCCAGTTTTCCCCATTGTTCTGTCGTTTCCTCCTTTTCAAGCCCCCCGTCCGGCGCTTTGAGTGATAGGTCCCAGTTTCCTCCTTTTCCTTTGTCTCGCCCGCCCCGGTCTAGCCGGATGTTGGCCCTTGTGACAGGGTCGTCGGGGAACGCCCATCCTAGCTTGATTCTTTTTCCTCTGACATGCGGGTGGTGTGACTTCGACGGCGTTGTCTGCTTTTTTTGTATCCTGCCCCGGACTCTTTGAACCAGAACAAAAAACCTGCTTGATGTTTGTTTTTCGCCCGCCACACCAACGGATTTTTTTTCAAGTTTGCTGAAATCAGCCAATGTCCCACCCCTGGCTACTATGACACCTTTCTTCGGTTGTTCCTCGATTACCCCCCTGATTTTCGTATCCCCCCCGCCTTTACTGAAAGATGCTCCCCCTAGGTTCCCGGGTCGCGTTCTCTTTCCGCGCTCTGTGCCGGTTCTTTTTTCTTTGTTCCCACCTTCGGACCAACGCCCGTCTAATTGGTTCCCACTTGACCAAGGTTTGATTTTTTCAGCATGTCCCAACTTTTTCTTTTTTCAACACCCTGTTATCCGCTAATTCCCCTTCCGTCAAACGTCCTAGGTTCTCACCTGAGGGCCCTGCCTGTCGTTTTTCTCACGCCGCCAGTGCCGGCCGCCGTTCCCCCACACCCCAACCAACGCGTTTTTTTTTTCTGGGGGTGATTCCGGGCGGTTCAGTACACCTTACAACCTTTTGATCGAGTACACGTAATCATAAAGTTGATTTTCTCATAATCCTTGATTTTCTGGACGATCCACCCAGCGGGATTCACCTGCCGCCCCGTTGCCAGCGACGGTTGATTTTGGCCAAAGACTTCCCGCCGTGGCCATTCCGCTCTCCCGATGCCCGAGTCTTTCCCAGGCAAAAGTTAACGCGAGACCATGCAGCACTTTCATGCACAAAGAACGCCCTCTTTTGCTCCATCATTTCACGTAAGAGTTCTCCCCGGTGCTTTGACTTTGTGTAACCCCCCGTTCGTTTCCCGGGCATTGCATTTCACACCCGGCAAAATTTCACGTACCCTTTTTGTTAACCGACCCCAGTCTGTTGTTTCCATTCTCTGCGGTCGGTGACTATTTTCTTTTGTCACCCCCCCTTTCCAGTATTATGAAGATATTGGTTTGTTTTAAACCCCTGTTTTTCCTCCCCGGATCGTTGGGTCTTTATCCCCTTCTTTTGTTGCGCTGAGTGGTTTTTATTCCATTTTCGTACCCATCCTCATATATTCGTCTCCCGTCACCTCCTCTCCTACACTCCTCTGCGCATACAAGGATCTCGAGCGTCAGTTGTCCTTCACCCGACCTTTCCCATGGATAGATTTCCCACTGTAGCAGCAAATGCCTTTTTTGCTCCGCCCGAATAGGGTATGCCCATCCTCTGCCGTCTTTATCCCCGAACGTTCCCGTGTTACGACTCCCGGCGCCACTAGATTCGTCTTTAAAATCATTTTACCTTGCGGAGTCAATTCTCCCCTGTTCTTTTTTCGTTCCGCGCCTGTCCCCTCGGTGTCATGCAGGCTAGCACTCTAAACCTACAACCTTATAGAGCTAATGAAGAATAGCATCGGAGATCCGTTTTTCAAACGAGGACCTTGTGAGGCCGAGTTCTTTTGAGTCCATTGTTTAGCAATTCTGTCTTTAATCTCCATTTTCCCCCTTTGTTTTGTGTTTTTTGTTGAGAGACCTGCGTTTGCATGGAGAGCAATGTCTGCCGCACGCGGTCATCCCGCCCTTTGACACCGTTTTTGACTCAGCGCTGGCTACGTTCCTTCGTGACGGCGCATATCCCCTTTGTTCGGGCAGCATGGCGGGGGTGGGCGGGCAGCGGCAACGCTTTCTGAATGGGCTAGGACTTGATTTTTTCCTTTCGTCATCGCGTCGCATGTCTTTCCTGTTCTGTACGAAGCTTAGTTTGTTCGCTGCTCTCGTCGAACTTGTCGAAAGATCTTTTTTATACTCTTCGGAAAGCCGCCCTCCCCTGTGTCCATCACTTAACTCGAGCTTAATCGGAAGGGCGCGCTCCTTGGTTTCCAGCCAGAGTCCCTTCGTTATGGGGTTTGCGCTTTGCCCCCGCTCAGAGACTTTCAGTCGGCCTTTCTTCTTTTTTCCGAGCGTCGTTTCCTTGCCCCCTCCCCTTGAACACTGCGGTAGAGTCTCTCATGATGCTCCTCCACACCACCCAATCCGCGCCCGGGGTACCTTTTCCCTCGCGACTTCATATCCCACCCAGGGTTTCTTTGTTGCAAACCCCCTGACCATCTGGCACTTGCTTCCCTCTTGGCCTCTCCCCTACTGTCGGACGTCCCGTTCCCTTCCCATGTTCCCCTTTCTTTCTAAGTGTTTTTAAACGCCTTTCCCGTCTTTCTTTTGATTTGCCGGTCTTGGCTGCAACAAGCATTTCCCACGCGGCCTTCCTTGGTTTTCCTTTCCTTGATTTTTTTTCGCTGAATTCACCGTTTGTGATTTTTCCCCTTAAGGAATTACTTTCTCTGAGGGGAGACTTGAATGCGACCTCGCCTTCTCTGGATGACCGGGGATTGGCCTGCCTTTTTTCTGGCCCCACAAATACCGTTCCGGCCCGTGCCGGGATTGAGCCCCTCTTGTCCTGTTTTTTTTGGATCTTCATACCTTTTTTTTGTTTTTGATTTCTTCTCTCCTATTCTGTGTTGAACTTCCAATTTTTAGGGTTAAAGTGTCATGCCATGCCCCCTTCACCCTTTTTTCTGTCTGACGGCTGGGATCCCTTTCCAACGTCTTGATTCGCAGTCCCCCCCCCAGTCTGAGAAAAAGCCAGTGGTTTTGTTTGACGTGGTGACGGACACGACCTCTAACCTTTTTTTCCACTTGCTGCCCCCGCCAATTTCTCCATAATATAAAGCCCCCCCGGTCTTTCCCCGAGTGGGCTTCAACACCCTTCCCCGCACAGAGAGAGGCCCTCCAATCCGCCGCTCTCATTTTAGCGCCCCAGATCCCTTGCCCGCTCTCCCCGACACTTTTTTTTGTCTCGCTCACACTACGGTTGATTCGAGACCGGTTCTGCCCGTGGTCATTTAGTTTTTATTTTTTTTCAGATTGGCTGTACCACCACAGTTTCAGGTTGGCGTCCGACCCACCCTACGGTTTTCAGGGGTCCGATCACCCGAGCTTTTTTTCCTCTATTCCAACAATTTGGTTGTCTGCTAGATCACCGGGGCTTTTGGTTCTCCCCCTTAGTCCCACGGCCAGGCTGATCGGACCGTCGTTTGCTAAAGAATTCCCTTGACCATTTTCCTTGGGCTACACCCCCGGACCGTGGGTTTTCCCTCTGTGCTATGTATTGAGTTGCTTTTTTTCCAAACCCGTTCCGAACCCTTCTTGACCGCCGGCACCGCGATGGCGGTCTGAGATGCTGAGTTTCTATGAAGCTTGGGTTTGGGTCCCACACGACCCATTTTGGTCGGCCAGACCTGCTTGTTTTTTCGAGTGTTAGTGTACTCGTTTTTTGTCTTTTTTCCACCTTAAGTTCTTGTCCCATTTTTTAATAAGGGTCCTGATCCTTTCGGGGCACAACGGTCATTTATTCATTTTTTCTACAACCCTTTTTCTTGTGTAGGCTAAGTTATTTTCGGTTTGAGTCCGTCTGCTCGCCTTCTTTCACAAGCCCAACGATCTTTCCCCACTGGTCAACCCGCCGCTCGGACCGTCAACACAATGTACTTTGGCTGTTTTCTACCCACCCAAACTTCATAGACAACCCACCTCGACATCTCTACGAGTTTTTTCATTCTGACCTTGTTTTTTCACTCTCTCCCCCTGACTGCACAATCAGCGGCCACTGTGGGTTCGGGGGGCGCCCCAACAGAACTGTCGACGTTGAGAAGTTTCCCGATGTAGTGGGCACGCCTGTCAATCTTTCAGCCAGCTCCCCGGCGCCGCGTCTGTGGTCTTTACAGGTGTAGTAGAACGTGAGAGTGTTCCAAGGAGAAATCGGGTTTGATCGCTCCCCGGTGTGTTTTTCTACCTGGTTTTCCACCCCAGGAGGTGGACCCGTGGAAACCAGCGGTGGATGTGGTCCATCCCCGATGATGTACCCTTAGTGCAAAATGATCCCTTCCTCCCTTCCTTCTCTTGTAATTACCCTCTTAGCTATCCCTTTCCTATGGCGCCCAAATCAGGCACCTGTTGACGACGGGACGACTCTTTTTATTTGTTTGCTTAACCCCCTGCGCACGGCAGTCTTTGTATATGGCACCTTCCATGAGGGAGGTCCCCGCCTGTCCCGACTTTTTTCTTTCCTTGGCGTCAGGCTTCTTCTGAGTCAACCCTCCCGAGGTTATCAGCTTTCCTGCGGTCGCCCATTCCGACAGTTTGATCAGCAACCGCCCCTTCACCCCTGCCATGTGTGGTGCCCGTGAGAGGCCAGACACACCTTTGTGATTTTGACGATGTGAGCCCGCCGCGTCCCTTCGTCATCCTCATTAGCACATCATCCCAGGATTTCTGAAGTCCCCGCCCCAGGCTACTTCAACAAACTTCCAAGGTGACGGTCGTTTTTTCCAAGCGGGGGGTGCCGTTGCATTACCGCAGATTTAAGTTTCCCTCGTTCTTTGTGGGTTCTTCCTACGTCACTCCTCTCCAGGGCCTCTTCCCCTTTCATGCAGAACGGACGGTGGGGCTTTTTTCCCCCATCGATCCGTTACCCCCACAATGACTCTTTGATTGTAACTGTGTGTTTTCATGTTGCATTACAACCCGGCACAATCACCCCTTAGCCGAATTAGAAACAAATTACACATCACACTGGCTAATTTTGCTTTACGGCTAACCCCCCTGTGCCCCCGCTTTTTCTTTAAGTCTTTCCTCCTCCTTACTTAGTTTTTTTTTTAAGAAACATTGCGCAGGAACCGCTATGGTTTCTCTTAATGGCTGATGGATTCCTCTACCTGCTCTCTGATAATACCGAATTTTTTCGCGCGTTTGCCCCTCTTTTTCTCTTATCAAAGTCACTCCTGGTCTTCCCAGATCTCTCTCAGTAGAGGCGGATACATCCCGCAACAGTACCGCAGTATTTTCTCTATACACTCTGCAGATCCCCTGCTTTTTCGCTCCCCGGCCCTCTGTGAGGACTCTTCCCCCGTTCCTTAGGGCTGAGTAAGGTTAACCCTCACAAGTAGGACGCTGCTCGTCCGCCACGGATGCTTCTTCTACCTCCCTCCCATATTGCTCCTTCCCGAACTGAGATAGCGATACATACCTGCTCCCCTAGACCGTCGTGCAGGCGGGACCGTCGCCCCCATACTTCCCGAAATCCACTTTTTCTTTAGCACTGTCCAGAGGAACTATTCCGTATCGTTTTACTTGAGAGTCCCCCCTTTGGAGGCGAGCGTTTCTTCTTTTTCCATTTTTCTCCTATATATCATCCTCCTCATAAGTTGTTGTATTTTTGCGGTATTTTCGATGAGTCACTTTTTTCCTCTTTCCCCACATGAGCCCTTCCAGGCTTGCCCAGAGAACTACTTGCGTTAAAGCATCTATTAAGAAGGTAATAGGAAAATTATAGCTAGCGAGTAACTTTTTGTCTTTAGGAATCACGATTGTCCCCCCCCGAAATGACCTTCCAGCGCCCGATTTCGCTGTATGTGCCGACAAGCTTCTCGGTGACTTCAGTATGTCTGTTACTCAGCTCGTGTCGAGCGCCTGTACAGGTCGTAAGGATTTCTTCGCGATCCGCCTGGGCCCTTCCCGCATCGGGATCCCTTGTGAGACCCGTTTCCTTCCCTGGCGAAGATGTACCCCCCCCGTTCGTTGATTTTCTTTTAGGGTTAATGCCGACTCTCGTGATCCACTTTTATGATGAGTGGAATGGGGAGGTTTTCTTTTCATTCATAGCGTTTCCCGTACCCCCGTTCGAATCTGTCGGTTGCTGGGCGAGAAGTTATGGGAGAATGCAAACCGCGTCGCCAGGCTCCTACCCCCCCCCCTTTAGGTCACTTACCGCTCCTACCCCCAGGTGTTCTTTTTCCCCCCGCCCCTAAAAGCCTGGCCGGATTTCTTTTCTCACGGAATGCTGGGAAGAAAAGCATTGACCACAGTTCTCCTGTGCGAATGAAAATTTTGGTTCTCTTCTTAGTGAAATTGGCTCCGTTGCCGGTGGTCCTTCTTTGCTTATTGAAAACACGCGGCATACATCCGACGAGATTTTTGTTGTCCTTTCGGTCGATGTATAAACAGTTGTCTCGTTCTTTCGAAAAGGCAGTCCTGCGCTGTATTTGTGCCCGGTTTATCGGACTCCTCCCTTGGCCTCGGCCTACCACGAGGCCCTCTGGGAAACGATTTTACTCCTCCCTTGCTGGCCGGGCTTATTTTGTTTTTTCGTTTTGATATTCATATACCCTATTCTTTCCTTTTCCATTGCTTGATTTGGCCCGTATGCTCATCGTCAGCTCCCCCCTTTTGTCGGGCCCCAATCCATCCACCCAGGGAGTGGGCAGGAGGCGTTTTGCACCCGCCTTCTTCCGCTTTCAGTTCTGACCGGAGGCCCTTTGGAAGAACCGCGGACGTGGGGTGACGGACGAAGACCATTGCCCGCCGACGATTTAATTTGCTTTGTTGTTTGACATGGCTGGCCTCAGTCCATTGTCCTCATCCCCGTTTTTTTAACTTAGTTTCGTGCCTGTTTTCCCCCCCCCTCCACATGAAAAGGGCGAGTCCATCAGTTGAATGAGCCATCTTTCCTTTTTTTTTTTTTTCGCCGATTCCTCTCCGTTTCTGACATTCTTCTTGAAACACCCTTTCCGGGATTTCGAGGACTCTTTTTACGTTTCCCCTCTATGCGGTGCTTTCCAACCATCCGGTTGACCCTCCCCCCCCCCCCCGTTCGGGGCGCTACCCCCACACGGACTCCACTTCGATCACCGCTGATTATCACTCGGCTTGGTTCTTTCGACCGTTAAACTCCCCTCGGTTGTCCGGCTTGTCCCTTTTTCCCTGCCCCCTCCGCCCTCTCAATACCCCTCGTGCCGCGCGAAGGGGTGCAGAACGGCAAGCGGGATGTGAACGAGTGCGGCAGGACACGTTTTCCCCCTTCTCGCCTCCCGACCCATAGATCTGGCCGTTGGTCTTGGTGGCGATGCTTGTTTTCTTTTGTTTTGGTCACCCCGGACTTGGGGGTTTTTGGGTATGCCACACCCCCAACCCCGCCTGTGGTCGGTCGTGTACTGTGCTCATTCGTGTGGTGCCCCCGAACCGTTCGACTTTTCCTCAGGTCCCCTGGCGTGCCCCTTTTTAACCACGGGCTTTGACGACTCCCCTGGTTGCCGCTTTTTCTCCGTTTGGGCAGTTTTGTCGTCTACGTCGACCTGTTTTGCAGGCCCACATACCTTACCGACCCCACGCCCTGTTCGTGCTGACCCCACTTTCTTGTGACACAAACCCCACCGTATCGCCACCCCACCCTGCACGCCTTTTATCTATGCGGTTCCTGCGCCCCCTCGTTAGGATTTTCACGCCTGCCACCCACGCCAGTCTGTTTTGGCAGACAGCCGCCTGGTTGCAGAAATGATCGAGGTTTGGAGCTCCCACCAAACAACCCCTGGTCTTTCCTGATTTTGCCTCCCCAGGTGCTCTGCGTGTTACAGGCCAGTCCAACCTCCCCAGCGGATTCCCTCCGAACAGCGGTTTATTTGTCAGCGTTTGAGCCCCTCGTTCTCTGCCTGGCCCCAAACGGTGATGTGTTCGCCACCGAGAACCACACGGTTTCCAGCCCGCTCTGTTTTAGCCCCTCTTGACCCCGTTCCCGTCCATCCCTCTGTTTTTTTCCTCTTCTAAAGTTCGATCCCCCTATGTCCTTAAATATCCGCCCCCATCTGACGGTCGGCCAGGCCGCCTCTTTCTTTGCTTTTGTTCCCCCCCGGCTTCGCATTGCATATAGGGTCCCTTTTCTTAGAAGCACCCAAACTTGTTTTCTGCCCCATTCCCAAGCCCGGTATCCTTTTTTATTGTTGACTTAACGCCGGACCTCTCAACGCTGTTTTCCTTGCCATGCGAGTGCCGCCTATCACTCCCCCCCCGCCGCCGTTGATGAGGCCGCCGAAACAGTGCCCTGATTGATTCCCAGTTTCGGTCACTAAGCATTGAGATCATTTTTTTTTTTTTTTTTTTTTTTCAAAGGACCTGCCTATTGAACCCCTGCTTTCCCCATGCCCCTCAGGTGCCGTCGTTTTCACACCCCGGTGCCGCGGGCACTCCTTCAATGCCTGATTGCAGTTTCGAGTAGCCTGGGCTCAATACGCACCCCCTGATTACTTATTGTCCCAGAACGACACTTTTGGACATCATCGCCGAGTGACCAACAGGTCGCGTTTTGTCAATCGGCTCGCCACCCCCCTGCCGATTTACATCCTTTTTCTGAGCGTGTCCTCTGGACCCTCCATGCCCGTGAATTGCTCGCCCCCCCTTTGACTCTTATGTTTTGATGAGGCGCCATCTACGTTCATAGAATCCGATCTCTTTTCTTGTTCCCTCCTGTTGGATAATAGAGCTGTTCCCTCTCTTTCCCCACACGTGCTTGACGGGGGACAAGAACTTCCATTTGACCTGTTTTTATCCTTTTTGGC
>Ga0179593_1430652_pt1 | contig 10845 bp, 11 predicted proteins | sample CZODoug2_1_08_16_FD_185931 | JGI IMG/M metagenome (GOLD analysis project Ga0179593, IMG submission 185931) | Vadose zone soil fungal communities from Angelo Coast Range Reserve, California, USA - CZODoug2_1_08_16fungal (PacBio error correction) | ecosystem: Environmental > Terrestrial > Soil >... | reverse complement strand
CACTTCCCACCCTCTATTTTTGATTCCCTTTCTTCCAGAGCCCGGATTCATGTCCCCTTTTCTCGGACGTTTGCGAGATTGTAATTGTTTTCCCCTACTAGCCCGTCTTTCGGTCTGGGAGTTAGCCCTTCCGTCCTTGAGTTACACCCTCCAGTTACCCCCCCCGTCTCCCCTTTTTTTTCCTCCCTGTATGTACCCTTCACGAACCCCCCCCATCTCTGAGGTCTTCTCGTACATATCGCTTGTCTCCCTTCCAGGCACCGTTTTAGATAAGCCTTCTCTGCCCAGCAGTTTCCCTAGGCCGGCAAAGATTTTCCGTTTCATTAATAAGATTTTCTGTTGAAGACAAAGGGTGCTTGTCTTTGATCAACCTGTTCCTCGCCCCCTACTAAGGGTGGTATAAGTATGCCCATTAAATTTCGTTTCCTATTTAGCCAGGTTAGAGAAGTTTCCCCGTTCTGCTTTAGGTATTGGGTTTTTTTTTTGGTTTTGTCTGCCGGTTGAGATGATTCGATGCTTATTAAACCCGAATCTCTCTTTTCATTCGTGAAAGAGAACTGGAGTTTTTGAGGCCGATGGTTAAGATTTTTGAAAGCCGATTCTTCCCTTCGTTAGTCCGTTTTCGCCTTCTCTTCAGTTCTCCCTACGAGACTTTTAATGTCTTTATCCGTCTTTCTATCCCAGGCGTGAGATTCAGTGATCTAGAGAGACCGCTTTCCCTTTTTTCCTTCCTGGCCCGCTACCTAACCGGTCTCCTTGGGACCCCGACCACGCCATTACTTCCATCCGACGGCGGGTTAGACTCCTTCCTGTGTATCAATCTGGTTATTGTCTCTCTACTTTGCTTTTTGCCCTTCGAGTCCCCCCCCCCCCCCGTTTTTTTACTCCGCTTGCCTCGGGATAGTCTCTTTTTTTTTAGCTCAGGAATTTAGCGGTCTGAATTTTTTTTTTTTCTTCTTTCCTGGAATTTTCCCAAGCCCTATGTTCTCCGATTGCCAGAGTTCCCTTACCATGATCCCGTCTTGGTTTGCGAGTAATCGTGGTGTGACGTCTTTCCTTTAAGATTACCCCCTTTCCTCCCCCCTTTTGAGGTATTCTCTTCTTTACTGCCGCTCGTGTCCCTACTGGAGACTTCTTTCCTTTGGATTGAGAGAGCGCCCTCCCTCTTTTTACAGTGTCCAACCAGGTTTATGAGTTGCGGAAAAATGGGGTACTACTATTTTAATCCCTCTGGCAGTTCTTTTTTTCAGCGAAAAGCTGGGTCTTTCGGTAGCTTTTACTTGAATCTGTCACCTCTTCGCTTCTAGAGCGCGAAAGAGGTCTTTTTCCAAAATCGCAATGCTTCTAGCGGTTTTTTTATTGCAGTTTTCACATATGGTTTATCCTAGTTGAATTTGACTTCCCTGGGCTGATGTTCTTTCTTCTGAAGCCTCTCCCTGGTATGTATTCTGGGACCAGATATTTGTACACCCCGTTGTTTTCCGGGGGAAGATCCCCCCTCGGGGTTTCCTTCCTGCATTCGTTTTTCGTTGCCAATTTCGAAATAATGCTCTTTATGAAATGTGATTTTACCCTCTTTGGTCCCTCGAGATGAGGTCTATTCCTCTCAGCCCATTAAGTGATAGAGATGAAGAAGTCCGTTGTTCCTTATTTTCTAGCTCGCCACAGGCAGTCTACTCCTATTCGAGCATTCGGCGCTCAGTTAACCGTCCTACTGTTCTAAAGCCTCCCGTTTACTATGTTTCCTTCTTTTCCCTTTCTGAGTCTTTTTTCCTCAGACGATTGTCTCACGTCTCGTTTTTTCTAGGCGAATCGAGAATCTCTCGACTTTATCGAAGTCTATGGTCCAAATTCTTCCTTCTCTTTGTGCTCTCCTGACGCGACGCTTGGGATATAGTCGGCTCCTTCTAGCCCTCGTAGGCTCTCTCTGGCTCACCTCCTATTAGCCCGCTCTTAGGTCTCCGTTACGCGTTTAGTTTAGAGAGTCTCGAGACCCACGGTCCTCATTTTCTTGCATTTTTTTGAGTTTTTATCGTTCGGTTTTTGAAGCAGAGTAGAGAGAGGCTTTTTTTTTTTTCCCCCTATCCAGGGCTCTCTCAAGTTCGCCATAGTAAAGTTTTCCGTGTTATTCGTTCTTACCTCTCTTCCTGGTAGAGCCAGGTTGCTCTTCCTTCTCTCCCATTCCAATTGCTCTCAGGTCGGTTTTTTCGATCCCGCCTTTGGAGCTCTGAGTAGTAGAGCTGACTCTAAACAAATGCCTTCTCCCCTTCCTTTTCTTATCTTTTTCGGCAAGCAGGCCCCCTCTCGTCCTAATAGTAGTCAGACCAGCCTGAATATTTTCCTATCGCCCGGGGTACCTGTCTCCTCTTAATTACTTATCTCACTGCTGACTATTGTCCCCCCCCCTTTTATCTTAAGCGCCCTACGTATTTTCTTCGGTACCACCCGCGCTGGCCTGAGAGGTCCCGTTTTGGGAAACCTTTCTATCTCTTTAACTCACCCAATATAAGGAGACATTCCTTACTAGTTATATTTCTTCAGCCCTCTAGTTGCGATGCAGACTCGCTCTCCTGCAAATTTTATGTGAAAACTCTAATTGCTCTTCTTATAAAAGGAAGTCTCCAGAGTGTATTCGTTTAACTTGTGACTCACAGTGAGACTAACGTTTAGTGGCGTATGCCCTTCGATCTCTCGTTTCCCACAGGTAGAACGGCTTAACAGCGATCCATCTGGAGTTAGGCCGGTGCCCCTTTCGGTTTGACTGAGATTCTCCAAGTACTCTTCGTCGGATCGCCTTTTTTTTACCTAATGATTGTCCACTCACCGAGAGATAGTTTCCTTCGGTTTCTCTAGTTTCCTCCTGGGTTAATTTTTCCAACGTCCTAAAGAACCTTGGCCCCGGCCTTCAAATGAAGTCTTCTCCCGAGGTGTTAGCGTCGTAACACTCTCTCGGGGATTCTTCTCTATTTTTTAGGCCCCTTTTGATCACTCTAATGACTCTGTCCTTGCTTGTCGATTTTGACTGCCCTTCATTCTTGATACTGACTTTAAACGGCTCGAATATCGGCCTGCAGAGGCCTCCCATCCCACCGAATGGCTCTTGCTTTTCTCACCGGACGTCCAGATCTCAAGACGAAGCTGCCCCCTTTAGTCCCTTTAGGCTTGTCGATTCTGTTCTCTTCTCGAGCGTTTCGACACAGCCAGGCGTTCTTTTTCTTAGGCCTTTCTCTGTTTCTATTTTACAGTCTGATCTTTCTTGAGGCAGCTTTTGCCCCCTGCTCCAGCCCCCCCGCGATTCTACTCCTTTTTTACCTGAAGCCCTCCCCTCGGATGCCAGCATGGCCGTTGCTCGTGGGCATGAATACGCTCCCCTAACTGCGCAGTGTGGACCCAGGAAGGGTCATTTATCTTTCCGAGACTTCCGGTTTTTGCTGGAGACTTTTCAATTGCCCCCCGTCTAACTCCCCGATTCCAATTCTGGGCGTCGTTCCCCCCTCGCTCAGAAGCCATGTTGCTGGTTCCCACGTTTTTGTCTCTGTACACGCGCCTTCCTCTAAGAGTAGGCGTGATAGCAACCAGATTCGGTCCAGCTTTATTTGTATGCGACCAAAAGCGTCCGTTGTTGAGCTTTAGCCCGCAATATTTGCCAGAAGTTTTGGTTATCTGCGTCGCACCATACGAGTAGTTCGTATGCAATCAGACCTTCCAGCGAATGACATCGCAGGCTCTTTTCGCTGTCCTTCGCTGGCCCGGTAGGGGTCCCTTCCCCCCCCATAGCCCCTTCTGTTAGGTGGCCTTCATCGCATGTGATGATCTTTTCCAGCCTGCATCTCGTGCGACACCCGGCCGGGGCCTGAAAATTCCGCTCTTTTCCGGCCGGAACATCTTTGGCTAGTCCAATGTTACCTGCCCACACCCCCAACATCGAAGTCTCCCGATCTCCGCTGAGTCCTCTGGAGCGCACAGACTGAGACACCTGTCCCCGGTTTTATGGGCGCCTCCCAGTGAGTTGGTTCCCTCCTGGCCCCCTTCGAATAGCTCCGCTCCTCAACGCCTCGCTCTCTTTACCTGGGACCCCCTTAGTTTTCCAAAACCAAACAGTTCTTCTCCCTACTATAATTAACGTGGCTGAGTCGATCCCGGGCCCTTAGCCCCTACCGGCCTGCCCTGCCTTCAGTCTTCGTTCTCAGTTCGGATTAAGCTCCGCTCTCAAGTACCTGCTCATGTATCTCGTCATCTTTCGCAGTAAATCTGAAGTCTCGTACTAATTGTCCGGTAGGACCGGCTCTTTTCCATCTCGGGTTCTCCCCCGAAAGGGCTGAACCAGAGAAACCTATGGAGCGCTCCGCACTTATCCTCTGTCCCATTAGACCTTCTCTGGAAGCGCCCTTACAGTCACAACTTGCTCTATACCCCTTCCCTTCAGCTGTCATGCTCTTTGGTTAAAAGACCTCCCATACTGGCGGCCCCGATTCTTTCTTTTGATGCTCGTTCCACCGTGCGAATTTGAAGAGGATACTCCCAAGGAATGTCGTCTGCTTCTTCCTTCTCCCTTTTCAGGATTTGTCTCACCCTACGAGGTTTATCGATCTTTTCCCCCCGCTCCCCCGCTTTATACCATGGTTCTTCTTTACCTTTGCCCTTTTTTCGGAACCTTCTGCTCTTCGTCTCTGGATCCCTTCTGTACACCTCCCCCCTGCATCTCCGAGGCCTTACCGGACTTCCGTGGTGTTTAACTCTGAGGGCGCCAACAAGAGCTTGGTCTATCTTATCACCCCGTTCCGAACCCTTACAGAGCCTCCCTTTCGCTCGGAAATTCTAACTACTTTTTGACTCTTAATCATTCTTGCCGTGCTGTCCAGACGATATAAGTCGCCACTATTCGGACCTTGCTGGCCCTCTTTGTCCTCAGCCCGGTCGTACTAGTGCTCTGACCTAAGATCGCATTTGCCGGATTCTGCCGACTCGCGAGTATTTCGTATTACATTCCCCATTAGTCCTTCTTTTGGAGACTCTTTCCTAAGATGAAAATGGAGAGCTCTCACTGCTTTGCTAAGTTTTCAATTTCTCTCTCGTATCTGCGTTCGCGATCGGGCGAGTTGTAGGCCTCTTGGAACTCCTTCCTGACTACAGTTAGTCCCCTCACCGAAACTTTTTCTTGATCCACTATGGTTTAAGTTCTCCAGAGACTTTCCGAGCACTTCGCTTCATTTCCTTGTCAGCGTCTCGATGAACGACATTCCATTGCCCTTTTCCCCTTCCTTTTTCCGTTTTAAAGTTCTTACCCCTCTTCCGGAGCTCTTCCAAAAAAGCCGTCCCAACTCGACTCGACATTGGCCTAATATCATTGGGCCTGTCCCTTGAAACTCCAGTTGGCCATTAGAACACCAGCAGACTCATTTTTCCGAACAAACCCTTGGTTTACAAATAAGCTGTGTTTTCTCATTATACCGTACTACTTGTCTTCTACGATCTCCCTCCAGCTTACGCCGAATTCGATGTCTCCTAAAAACCTGAGTTCCACTTTTAGAGATTGCGGGCCCTCAGATATTTCCTTGTCCCTGAAAGACCCCTGTCCCCCTCCCCGCTCGAAAGTAATAAGTCTCTTATAGAGGCTTGTAAATACTTCTTTTCCAGCGCCTTGACGTTCAATTCTGCCCACCTGGACCCGTTCCTCTGAGGAAACCCCCTGGTTTAACCCTCCTCACTTGAGTGGCATTTTTTCCTCTCTGCCCCTCTTTGGTTTTTTTAGTGACGACGAGCCGAACTTGGGAGCGACTTGACACCCTGACGACCGGCACGGCCGCGCCTCAGCGCCTCAGCCTGGAGGGTAAATTCGGGTGCGCTTGTCAAACTGCTTTTCCCCTCTCCCAAGTCGTCCTCTTTTCTATTTTCCACCTACAGAGATTCCTGTTCTCCGCCTTCGGGACGTCCTAGTCTGGGGACTCCCCCCGAGGAATTACGAGAACCCCCAGTGCGATGCGACTTTTCGCGAGAACCTCTCCTCCCTTCCCCCTTCTTAGGAATTGAGTAACCCAAAAGTTGTTGGCAGCTCCCGTTCCATGACCTTTCGAGCGCCTTGAAGGAAATTTCTTTTTTTTCCCGGTATCTCTACACAAAACTTTTTTCTTTCAGTCGGGTTTCCTTTTCTGGTCACAGATCCTTGCTTGTATCGCCTTCGGGTAAATTCTGGATAGTTGCTTCCCTTCTCCACAGTGATTCCCTCCTACCCCCTTTCAAATGAATGCATGCCGACGTTCTCTTTAGAGGGCTACTTAGATTGAATTGAGAGCTGCTTTGAGCCGGTTTCCTAATAGGCCTCCTTCTTTTTTCAGCGGTCATTAGAACTCCTTTCTCGTGTGATAGGCGCTCTTGGAACCAGAGATAGATATGTTGCTTCATTCATTTTCTCCCCCCCTACTCATCTTCCTCAGCCTGAGCACCGTGCCCACTTTCCCCCCTTAGAGACATGGCGACCCCTGATTCTGCTATGTCCCGGTCCTCTTTTTTACTCACGCTTAGGAGAATTTTCTACCAGGGGGATGCCCGTCGGTCCCCGGTCCTGCTGTTTCAGATTTCTTCTCTCATGCCATCCCTGAACGCTGTTCGGCCTTTTATACCGCTGTTTGGCCGTCCCCTTTTTCCTCAAACTATCCCTTCCCTGCTTTAAGAACGAAGAGAGATGTTATCTCTTAGATGAGTTTCCCACTGCTTCCAACTCGCAACCCTCCGAGTGAATTCTCCTCCCGTGGTCTCGGAGAATTCAAGACTTCTCAATCTTAGTAGGATTTGAGAACTTCCCGAAGAGAGACTTCTTGTTCCTAGAATTACCTTACGCCTTTCCTCTTCTCCTGTGCTAGTCGGCCTCTTCTTCTTTCCCCGAAATCTCTTTTTCTTTTTCAACGTTAAATCTTTTTCAGAACTAATAATTTTTGTTGTTTTTTTGATAGAGATAAATGACAACACAAAGAGTAAGTTATTTCTGTCCCTCTCCTTTCCAGGACGGGAGTATCTTTCATAGAAGTCCTCTAGTTGGGCCGAATTTGCTGAGAATACCGCCGCCCGCGGATCCCCCAGGAGTGAGCTTTGCCTCTGTCTTTGTTTTCTGCCCCCCCTTTGCCCTCTGGTTGTGCTTTTTTTTCCCAGGCACTTTACCTAAATATCGATCTCCCCAGTAGCTCTCTCGCTGAAGTCCCTCCCGTTGGATATCAGTATTGGCACAATCGGTCATACCTTCCGTACCCCTGGTTCTCTCTCTATGACGCCTCAGAACGGTTCTCCTTGTAAGACCTGGTTCCCATAGATTGACCTCTCCCGACCTTTCCTGTATTTCAGACCGCGGCACCCCTTTTTTTGACCTCATTCGAGTTGGGCTTTCTTTTAACTGGTGATGACGGTTGTCAGTAGTGGGTTTGTGAGATTATCGATCTTTGAGTGATTCCAGATTTCTTTCCCTTTCAATTCGACGCTCCCTGCTGTCATGCTCCCCCCGTTCGTCCCAGTCAGGGTGCTATGTGCGACGGCAAGAAGACTGCCCATAGCAGTTCCACTTTCGTACATGATTTCTTGAATCGCCGCTACCCTCTCCCGTCTGCCCTTTTTGGCCCCTTCCTTCCAGATGTTACGGTTTGCCTTCCACGATTTTTTGATTTCCATGTTCGCTCTTCCCCTTCTGGCGTGATGCCGACTGCTTCCTCCCTCCGGATACGGGTCCAATTAACACACGCACAGGAATGAAAGGCCGCAGGTTCTTTTTTTGGATGACTTCCAGGCGACCCTTTTTGTCTCCGTGCATCCCTTGGGCAGGAGCTTAAATTTTTTTTGTCACTAAGCCTTCCTAAGTATTGTCGCTTTCTCCACAGATACCGGCCTTTTCTCCATTTATTCTCGGCCCCCCTCATTGGATGGCCCCCTGACGACGCTCGTCACTCTTGACCTAATCAGGGACCCCCTCTAAAGAGCCCCCTGGGCTCTTAATCTTTTCTCCTATCAAATGCCCTCTCGCACTGGTCCTCCTTCCGGCGGGTTCTCGTCCTTTAAGCTCCTTGTTGTCCGAGCGTCGTTGTACTGGCTCGCTTGGCCTTCCCCCCGTCGTGAGCCCCCAAGGCCACGCAAGGTTGATGAGTTTTGGGGCTGGGGAAAAGTTTTGTGGCCTCCTGCCCCCGAGAAGCCTTGTTCAATCTCTTCTTATCGCGGTTACTAGTAGTGTGCCTTCGATTCCAGCTTTTTCCCGACGCCCGCAGAAATTTCGTTTTTAAGTTCCCCTCGCCCGGATGACGCGCTGTTGCCTGGCGGCCGAAGGGGAACTTGGTTTCCGAGTTTGCCCCAGTCTTATCCTTTGCTCCCCCGTTTTTATCGAACAAGCCAGGAGGAGGGGCTTTCAGTATCCCCCGATATGTTTACCACGGTGTGGTCGTTTTGATGAGGCTATCTCTCCTTTTTCCTGACTGTGCTTACGGATGTTTTACACTTCCTCAGTCTCAGTATTCAGGCTATTCCCGTTTGCCGGCTTTGAGATGCCCCGGTCCGCCGTCTCGTTCGACCAAAGGAGTCCTCTGCCTCCGTGCCAAGTTTTACTTGTTCCGAGACGAGTCCCCTTAGCTCTATCCCCCCTGGTCGCCGTCCTCTTGTTCGGTCTTTCCAATATTTGCTCAGACTCCCCGTCCCCCCCTGGTGTCTTTACTGACGGCTTCTGTGGGGAGATACCCGATTGTCACTTCCTTACCCCGTTCGATCTCCCAAGCGTCGCGAAATCTTGCAATTTGAGTTCTCAGCCTTTGTATCCCATTAGGGCTTCTGTCCAGCGTCTCCTTTACCGTGCCTCTTCCTTGAATGGCCTGGTCCGTTTTCCGCCTGTAAGTCTCTTCCTTGTGCGACATTTTCGGGATTCCTCGTCCTCGCCTATTGCCTACTATTTCGCTCAATATCGCCCTTCTCGTACTGCCATAAGGTCATAATCCGAACTTTTTTTACTTTTCCCTTGCAGAACGTGGTGCGCAGCCTGATGAGGCTTACTTCGACCCCCTGTTAGTAGATCCCTTCGCCAGGTAGACTCCTGAAGTCGCTTTCTCTGTTAGAGAATCCGAAACGTCGGTAGTGACAGATCCCCCCTTCTTCCCCCCCTATCCCCCCACCCGCCTCGCTCTCCACTTCTCGTTCTACCTTCTTCTGTACCCCCTCCCCCTCCCCCCCCCTCCCTCTTTTTCTTCCCCTCTCTTCCCATTTTCCCCCTCCGCCCTTGTCCGACCAATTTTTTCCTATCAATCCACACGTCCTCGCGTTCTCCTTACCCACTCCCCCTTTCTCCCCCTCTCCCACACTCCCCCTTCCGCCCCCTCTCCCTCACTTCGTACACCCCCCTCTCGTCTCATTCCCCCCTCGCCCCCTTCCAACCCCCTTCCACCCCCACTATCTTCTTTTTTTCTTTCTTCTTTTCCCTCTTTCCCTCTTCCTTTTTATCCTCCACCTCTCTCTTTTATTTCTTTTCACTCGCTTCTCCTCCCTTCTTTTTCATCATACTCCTCCTTTCCCTCCGGGACGGCAACCTTTGTTGAGTGCCTTCGTTTAATTCCTCTTTTTGACGTCCCCGCCTGCTCTCCCGATTCTACCTGAGAGCCTGAATAAAAATGAGTCGACACGCCATGTCGAAGTTGGCTTCTCTGGTCAATCCTTACGAGACCTTAGTGACACATTATGAAGCCGGTCAGGGACCCTTTTAACTCGCCGCTTCTTCGCAGTCAGGTGTTTAGCCCCTTCTGTCACCGAGTCGTCAACTCGTTAAGCTAGACCTTTTTTCGGTCGAACCCTCCCAAAACAGGCAGTTGCTCCCCTAGGAGTCAACAGGAGACTGAGAACGGGGCTTACCCGAGTGATTTTCAGATCTCAACGATTCGACCTGGACGATATTCCACGCTCTATGTCTTTAGCCTTTTTTGTTTTTTTCCAAGAACCCGGTCTGCCTTGAGTATTCTCCACGGCCTTCGAGTGAGTTTGGACATGTGGACGAAAACAGTACTTCACCTTTTTCTTGCTTCTTTCATTTGAATTTCGATAGTGTCCAGTACGAAGGAGGTTTTCTGTGACCAGATCGCACTGTTTTTTGTTCTGCCGGGCATACTTTTTCTGTGGATCCCGAAGTCAGAAGTAATATTTGTAGGGCGCTACCAGGGTTGCCATTAATTATTGCAACTAACGCGCGGCTTTTCGTTGGCGTCGAAGTTTTTTAGATCTTCTGTTGTCTTTGGAAATGACTCCAGCACCTTCGGGAAAACTTCCTCCGAAATGTGGGGAACAGGCTCGTTTTCCGACCGATTCAGCGTTCTTTTCGGATTCTCGGTGGGCTCTCGCTTTTTTTCTGCCTTTAACTGTCGGCCGATTGTAGGCCCGCAGAGAGGACAGTTCTCCGGGTGGGATTGTGTCTGATGATTTTCAATATGGCGATCGACCCGCCTCGAGCTCTTAGCACCACAGTGATCTTTTTTGACTGGCCTGCCGGTCAACCTCTGTTTCCGGCGGAGGTCATTGATAGGCATTCGGCTTTTCTTCGGTATATAGGACGCAGTTTTTTTGGATTACGACAGGGAGTGTTCTTGCCGTAGTCTTTCGCTTATCCTTGGCTTCTCCTTGATAAGAGATAGCGGTCCCCCTCTATAGTCGTTCTAGTTTTTCACGTTAACTATTCGTCGGACATCCCCCCGGCGACAATACCCCTGGTGGTAGGGCAACTGGTGCAAAGATTCATGACATGGATGTGCACTTTCGACTTGCCGGGAGAGAAGATGGTTCCGCCTCAGCGGTTTTTTTTTTTGTTGAAGATGTTCTTCCTGAAATCCTCACACGTGGCGC
>Ga0179593_1406625_pt1 | contig 10845 bp, 7 predicted proteins | sample CZODoug2_1_08_16_FD_185931 | JGI IMG/M metagenome (GOLD analysis project Ga0179593, IMG submission 185931) | Vadose zone soil fungal communities from Angelo Coast Range Reserve, California, USA - CZODoug2_1_08_16fungal (PacBio error correction) | ecosystem: Environmental > Terrestrial > Soil >... | reverse complement strand
AAAAAAAAAAGCCGCTGTGTAAATATTGCCCCACCCCCCCCCCCCCAACTTGCGCTTGCTATGGAAAAATAGTTGATTAATTTTCTAGAAGCACCCCTCTTTCGGACTTCAAAGAGTAAGCGTGTGCTCGAGCAGACTTACTTTACTGCATCCAGTTCGATCTTCCCTCATTACAGCTTTACCATAGGTCGAAAATTTGCTCTTCTAGTCAGGACCTTTCCCTTAACATCTTCTTTGTTATCCCCGATAGGCAAGCCATCTTTTTTGTCCCCACTGCGGAATGTGTTTCTGGGCGTCTTGAGTTTGGTGGTCAGGCGTAGCGAGCTTTTTTGACTATCAATCTCTGTTGAATGACCTGTTTTCACCTGGAGACCCTCAAGTCTGTGATCCTTTGCTCAAAAGGAGTTTTGTACTTTTCAAAACCACCTCTCTGTTGTTTTCTTTGCTTGAGGGAGGCTCCCCATTTGCCCTGTTTAATCAATGAAACCACAGGCCAATACCACCGATTGGACTATTTCGTTCTCCTTCGTCCTCAGGATTTCTGATGTTCCTCTTCCCGTTCCGTGGCATGTGTTCTCCCTAGCCATGGTAGCGAGCTGATATCAGTGGTGCATCCTCCTGGCCTTGATAATCCGTGAAGGGACAAGATCTTCACTTCTAAACTCCCCCATTTAGCCATCCTCGTTTTTTTCTGAATTATGATTCATCTTGCGTTCTCCTTCCCTGTCGCGAGGTCGCAGATTTGCATAATGGGACCATTGACGAAGCACTATACATCGACGGTGCCTTATGAAGGGTGTGCGCGTGGGACATTTGTCCTTGTAGGAAAGCTATAGTGTTTTCGTTTACCGTTCATTGCAGGTCGCGTCCAAATAATCGGGCCGCAACTTTCGGGCTACCTTTTTTATTTCTAACACTCCTTCCCCTTTGTCGGCTTTAACCGCCAGAGTGATTTAGGCTTCCTGCTGAAGCCCCATTGCTCATCCTTTGCCCCTCTTTGACAGTACGGTACCTCTAAACCGTCTCTCAAAGTGGTGTAGCTAGCTTCATGCCTCTTTTATTCTTCCCTCCCCCGCTCCTAAGAGGTGGAATTATTCACTTACTCTCTCTTTCCTTCCGAAAGTGATTATGTGAATAGCTCCCACCCCCCCATTCTTCTCTCCAACTTGAAGTGTCCCTTGTCAGGTTACGGCCCGCCTTCACTACTCCCTTCCCCCGGTCCCTTCTGGTCCTTTTTAAATCGTGATACCATTCTTCCATTAATATAGGGAAGTTTAACATTTCATCTCTTCCACTTTCAATGTTGCCCACAAGTCTTGTTTGACTTGTGTCCCGAATCTGCTTCATTCTCTTCGCATCAATGACCATTCATTTCCGTGAGGTTGTTATATTTGGTGCGAACACATTCGTATGGTGGGCTGTTATTTACTGATTTCACGAGTATCTTCTCTTGAACCGTCCTTTCTTTTTCCTGACTAGCATGCGCAAGTTGATGATCTTCTTGTTTTTTATCACTTGAGTTTCCTATTCGTCGACTGAGACTCATTTTTCCCCTCCAAGGTGCAGACTCTTTCTGATCCATTCTCTTTTTTTCTTTGTCTCCCCTATTCACTCAACTGCATCTTCTATTCCAAGGTGTAAAGGTGGAATCGCTCCCCTGAACGTGCCTGCCTGGTTGTTCGGGCATTTTTAGTCTTTATTGATTCTTTTTCCCTTTTCCGAGTTTCATTTCCATATATGCCGCCCCTCCTTCTCCCATGTCAAGATTTCGTTCTTTTCTTTCCATATTGGACCAGACCCATGTCCTTCGTCGCGATCTACTTAATCTCGTTTCAACGCATACTCCCATGTTTTTTCTCCTTATAGTGAACGCCTCACCCGAAAATTCCCGCCTCCTCACGAATCAGCAGCCGCCTCGCATACTCCCCACTTTTCTCTGTTTGCAACAAATATATGGTATTTTTGTGGCCCCCATTATATGTATGAGAGGTGGAGCCCTTCCCTTTTTTTTTTTGAGCAGTACCCCCCCCCCCCCCCCTTTATATAATGCCTCGTGATATCCCTCCAGCCCTTATTATTTTTCCCACTCCCTTTTACATTCTGGAGGCCAGCCAGGATCTCTCCATTTATGCTTTCGATGATGAGAGTATCCTTCCTATCACGCTATTCATTACGACCGATATCTTCGCTTTCTTATCTTATATAAGTCTAGCCCCTCCTACGCCTCGAAAAATGTCTGGTCCCGCTATGAAAGCCCCAACTGATAACTAATGAATGGCTCTCTTCCTCTATCGGAGATATCTCTTAAATTAACATCACCTCATTTTTTCCAGTCTTCCAATTCCTCTTACCCGTCCACAATCAGGCCTTGGACATTGCAGCGCTTCCCATTTTCTCCCGATTTTTATGATGATTAGTTAGAGAAAAACATCTTCACCCTTCCATTTGATAAAAGCCCTTCGCCCTTTTTTTGTGGGACGAGCATTTTATTTATCAGTTTGATGACCCGCCACCCGACTCTATACTACTAACTTGACAACGTACGAGAAGGACTCCTCCATCTCGTTTCCTGTAGACTATTAAAGTCCCCCCCCGGTCAAATAGGCCCAAAACCCACCCCCTCCAGTGGACCCCCAATGATCCCAACTCTACCCCATGTGTACTGGTAATTGCCTCTCTCCGACGTTTAATCTATCAAATTTTTGATCCGTACAAATGGTGCCCTCTTTGTCAAATTTGGCATATGTGGCAATTCTCTTCCACTCGGTCCCCCTATCCCCAGTTATCCCGCTACCATGAAACCGCCTTCAGGTGAAGCGCGCAGCTCTCTTTTCCCCGCCGTCCGCATGACAAGGGACCCTCCTTCCTTTTTTTGAAGAGCAGGTTAATCCATGCATATCCGTTCCTACCTTCCTTTCCACAGTCTTTGCCTCTGATACTGGAATACCCCTTCGGGGCGGTGGACTTCTTCCTATAGCTCGTCTCTCTACCCCTCCTTTTTACAGTTAGTTAGCACCGTCATCCAATCGAGACAAAAACATCCTAATATGGCTTTATACATGAAAATTACCTGTTTTGCCTATCCCCTAAAGTGTTCTTAGGCCCTCTTTGCATCACCCGTGGCCATTCCTGACTTGCTTTGCCAGTCCTGATGTAAGTCGATTCACCGGATCTTCCTTTGTAACACTGTCCTCTATATCTGTCTCCAAAGTACCCTTACCCTTCCTCTTATAGGCCCTCCCCCTCGTGATCCGTAAGTACCTTTACTCTATTCTTCTTAGCGAATAGGTAGTCCTACAGCACGCCCACTTATGACATATATGGCTATCCCCCCCCCTAGTGTGATTCCTTTGTAAACCACTTTTACCGACTTCCTCTGCTTACAAGGCCTCTTTTTATCTTTTTTTGCTCCTGATCTGACCCTTTGATAGGGAGGCAAAAAAGAAACTCTCCCTTTCTACGGAGTCACTCCTTCTTAGCCTTCTTGGTCTGCCAAAATCCTTTGCCGGGTGGTACTGTTCCGACCCCAGTGCATGTCATCCCGTCAATCGCCACACAGATGCTCCGGGTGTAAAACCTCGTCAACGCCTCTCTTTTTTGTTTTCACCATTTTATTCACATGTACTACGCCTTTTGATTTACCTGTCGCGTCCCCCCTCACAAAATAAGCCCCCTCAGGTTCCGCATGGTAAGCGAGGATATGGCTTGCATTTATACCCTAGTCACCAGAGAGGTCGATTTTTTCCTACTATCATAACGAGATGGTGCGTTCCCCCTTATGCTTGAAAGTGCTGTTGCACACCTTTCATTATCGCTCGAAAACGAGTATCTTTTTTCTCATTTCCTCACCAAATAGCTGTGCTTTCCTCCTTCCCCTACATTTGTCCGGCTTTCACCGCGCACTACTTTAATATCACAAATTGGTTTGTCCTCTCTTTCCTTCCAGTTGGTTTTATATAGATCCAACAAACGTGCTATGCCCTCTTTACCATACGCTTGAAGATGCGACAAATAGTTCTCCTTCCCTATCACCGATACTTCTCAAAGAGCTCCTCTTGTGATTCCGTCTATCTGTGGTCTCATTCTTCGACATCGTTCCCCCCGATCATCCCGTACGGCAGCGGTTTGTTTGGTAACGACCACAATATCTTATCTTTTCTTTTTTCTTTTTTTTTTTTTTTTTTTTTTGGCTTTTTTTGATCCCACCAAAGATGTCTAACATATCTGTTTCATGAAATCTGCTCTGATTAGCCCCCCCCCCTCTTAATTCCCTGATTGGGCAGCATTTGTTGATTGTTTCCTGTAGTCGCGAAAGGGGCAGATAATACCATAATTTTTTGTCCCGGCCAATGAAAATCTTTTCGGATTTAATTAGTGTACTTCCACCAAAACCTTCCTTGTTTGATGCGAGTGAAGGTGTCCCCCTTTCAGACTAACAATGACCCCCCCCACATTCCCCCCCAGATAGGTTAAGATCTGCTGCGCCTCAGGTTTGCTTTCCCCTTATCAAGTGTCTCATTTAGTTGGGGCCGCCTCAGTCACAGATGGACCTGTATCGTACTTTGGATCAGTCATCGAGCAATAATAGTTCCTCTTTCACTCTCAATATCGTAACCGTACACCCGCCAGGTATATCTATTTTGGATAAGCTACTTTCTCCTGCGTGTACTTTTTAGTCCCTCTTCCGATGCAGCATATAATGTGTCCCCCGACAGTCTCCCCCCCCACGGACCTTCCGTTTTATCTTGTTATTACGATTGTAGTTATCCTATATCTTGTCCTTTTCACGTACTTTCCCCCCTTTTTTGATCATCTCAAGCAGGCATCGTTTCATCAGTCTTTTTGATTGCTCCATCCGGGCCTCTGACCTGTTCCACCGTGTTCTATTTTTACCAACGCCCGATGGGGTCGTCGCCATATCCTGTCCTGTATCAAGTCCCGATGTGGAAATTCGGTCCCTTCGACCCCTCTGTCTATAAATTTTTTTAAGCTCTCCCCCCCCCGGGCCCTTCTAGTAGTTGGCATCCCCCCAAACGCTCCTAAGATTTTTCTCATTTCAGAGGCAAAGTGAGTTTCGACGGGCCTGACAGTCGACTTATCTCCCCACCCAGTTCCTCTTCAAAAAATCCCCCCTTTTTTTTTGTCAGGTGTAAGGTTCACAAGCGCTCCTGCTCCGATCCCCCCTTTTTTCGGCGGTCCTGGTAAATTTATACAATTGGTTTTACCTGCTTAATTATAGTTAGTTCGATAAAATTTCCCCTTAGCTTTCATGCACGCTGCCAGGTGACTTGGGAGAGGATGACCTAGTAACACTCTTCGATCGGTACATCAATTGACCAACGATCGAGTAGGTGCGGACTCCTTTTTGTTCACGGAAAGTAGGATCTAGTGCTGGCTGGGTATGGATCTTTATTGTAGATGTTGGTTTATTTCCCCCTCTCGCTACCTTTTGCCTGCTAGTAATTTTCGAGGTGTCTGATGATCTTTTCTCGGGGCGTGTTTTTTCCTTTGACATGCATACCGACTCCTTGTCCCCCACTTCAAAAGTCCGCCGCGCTGAATCATTCTCTTCTGATGGATCCGCTTTTTTAACCTATCATCCCAATCTTTTCTCTCTCACCAATCGTCGGTAGCGCTGCAATTGTCCCGTGCCTCTTGTTGGTCAGCTTTCTCTTTTCTGATGGTCTTTAACTGGTTGCGTATGTCCCATATTCGATGTCGAGCCAGCCGCCATGCAGTCGTTCACGTAGCCTGGGCTTCCAATTCCCAGACCTGTTTCTTCGCTCCATCTATTCCCATGCACCTTCCAAGCATTTTGTAATCGTTCTAGCGAACAGGAAATTCCCGCAGCTCTCAAATTGAATGGCTATCTTCTTTCTTTCCTTCCCCAACATTTCAGCTTTGACAACCCTCCCTGGGGGATGGGATTAGAAAATTTTCATTCGAGGTTCCTCGGTGGTGATACTCATATATTCCCGTTTGTTGTTGAGGTAGATAACCAATCTCATACCTAGGAACTGTCTTTAGTTGGGATATAGCCAACCTCCCTTTTTTTGTGCAAAAAACCTCTTTGATGGATGAAAGGCGCTTCCTAAAGTTTATCTTCTTGTCGGCCTTATTGCTTTCATTCTGTTTTTCTCCCTCCATAGATAGGCCCTGTAGCGTGCATTGATGCTCATCCATTACGCGCGACGCCTGAAACAGTTTTCTTTTTCTCCTATTTCCAGGCTATATACCACTTTGTATCGGAGATACCTTCCTACCCTGGGCCATTGAACAGTCATCCCCTCCCAAAAGATGAGCATTCCCCGACAGGAACAAAAAATTTTAACTCTAACTTTTATGGCAGCGTACACCTTTTCCAGCTTTCTTCTTATTCATTCTAGTTGAATGAGCACAAGAAAACTTACAATTTAGTTTAAGGGAGTCACCTCTTGCTTGGACCAGAGTTTTATGTTTCCCTAATATGTTCGTAATGACCCGTCCACTCCCCCATAAAGCTATCAGAAAGTCTGAAACTAGCAATGTTCAGCACAGCGAGAATATCATATACACCCCACTCTACGACCCACCCCACCCACCCCTACTGCAGGACAAAAAGCACAACTGAGACCCCGTTTTACGGTCCTTCTTGACTTCTAACGCAGAACCTTTTCACCCATCACTTATTTTCCTACGTTTCAACCTGTTCCTCTTTGCCCAGGTACTATGGCGCGTGGCACTTTTCATCTGCACTTTTCCCCCAATAAGGTGTAAATCTCTTTGACCCCCCCCTTTTGTCTCAACGCCCTTCAATGACCCAGTTGCCTTTAGGCGCGAGCCTCTTTGCCCACTTACCAGTAGCTGACCAAAGAACCTTATGCGTTTTTCCTTCCTGCTAAATTCATTCCTTCCGGTAATGACACAGTCTGCACAAAAGTATCTTACTTAATGGTTTTGCAATACAACATATTAGGCTGGCCTGTGTTTTAACACAGGCATCTCGTGTACCTGCCGAACTCTGCTAAAAGCCTTGTAAACTTAATTTTTTTCCCTACAGAAGTCCACTGTCACCAAACCCATTCAAGCCACGAGGGTTTCATGAATACCCCATCACCTCTTTCCGTTTTTTACACCCCCGTTAATTTCAGCGTACGGATTGTCGTCTAACTTTTTGTCTTCCCTTGCTCATGTCACTTTATGATACCTTTCTAGTTCTTAATTACTTTATGCCCATTAATAGATGATCTCCAATTCCAATTCCCTGCTTGCTTCCAAACCTTAATAGTCCCCCCTTTCCCCCCTTTCCGACTAGTTCGTAATGGGTCGGTACCCCATTATGCATACTATATGATGCTCTCGCCGTCGACCGAAGGACCCTGCCGGATGAAGCAAGTCCTGGCATCCAAAATATGTTTTTTCCCTTTACTTTTGCCCTTTTACAAGAGTCGATATTGCTGCGAATTATAACAGTGCTATCTCTCCTTCCACTCGTACAAGGCCACTCTCATTAGTCGGCCCACCCATCCCCCCTCCTAACCCCCATTGGAACAGCAACTTCCTTCTTGTCGTCAAGTTTTCAGTAGGATCTATTTCTGTGTAGTTAAGGGAAATGGTCCGTCACTCGCAATTCACAACGAGATCAGGTTTTTTTCGTACAACACACTTTGAGGTGCAACCCCCTGCCTCTCCCCCTCTTCGCTCCCCTGTTATCAAACAGTCAATTAATTCCTTCCTTTTCTCTTAAACTGTCCGCGTATTTCCCAGCCAAACCTCCCACAATCAGGAATCACTGCATTTGGCAGTGAGACTATGGATGGACACTCCCCTCTTCCACCAGATGTTCATACCTATGGTTTGGTGTTTCCCTTTACCCAGTCCTCTGATCTGGTCCCGATGTTCCTTTACAGCATCGAAAAATGCTTTGCTTCTACTATACTCGAAGTAACTTCATTAGTCTTTTATGTCCCTTTCCTCAAACTGTTGTGCTTAATAATCTTCCACCACTAGTCCAGTAAGCGCTTGGGGAAGATTACACAATTATGGCTTTTTTGTTCCCCTCTCTCCTTTCTATACTCTTTTTGAGATCGATTCAACCCCACCACCCTCCCTTTTGCAATCCTTCCGAAGCCGGACAAATAGGGTATTTGCCTTCCCCGCTAATTTTGAGGCAATTCTAAAAGAGATCCTCTTGATAGCATGATAGGGTCAGCAATTTTCGACCCCAGTATTTCTCCTTTCCATGCTTGCCAAGTCTTTCCACAATCTCTCCTCAGATAAAAACAGCGTGCACATCTCTGTTGTGTGACCTCGATCTGAGATTCCGCCCTTTTTTTAAGGCTATTGGGCGTATTTGGCTGGTGTTCCAGTCTAGGGTTGGAGGGAGAGTGTCCACTGTCCTGTCCTTGCCAATGACTCTTTTCTAACCCCTTCTCTGTTTGGTTCGACCAAGAGAACCCTCTTTTCGTTTTTCCTGCACTAAGTGAGGCGTGAATACATCACTATGTATGCTTGCTTCGCGTTCTGCACCACCTGTACTGGAGCAGAAAATTTGCATTTTCTAAAAAGACATACAGGACCCACCAATATTTCTTTTTTAATATGTTTCCTAATTGGAAGAAGAAGGCACTTTATGCTGGTACACAAAATCCTTTGGTCAGGGCTTCTGTATGTGTGTTTTCCAGTCCCAAAGATGCAGTTTTTTGAGATGTCCCGGGCAGAGGCAGCCTCATATGTTTAATCGTGCAATATTCTTCCATTTTGTAACCTTTCACCAAGGTAGACCGGGTATCAACCCGTTTTTAATCATTACTGCTTCACTTTCCTTTCCTGATTTGTCGACTTATGCGTAGGTGACTAATATACGCCCTTTTACTTACGAAACGAGTCACGTCTGACCGGTGTATGAAGGTTGTTAGCACTTGGTTAATGTCTCGGTCCGAAAGCTATCTTCTGATACAGGTAATTCCCCCAGGTTTTTAATTCCTTACTGTGCCAGAGCCCTTTCGCCTTCAATGGTGATTGAGCTACCGAGGTAACCCTAAAACGGTGTCGATGGAAAACTGATTTAATGTAGTCTAATGCAGGCTGCAATTTATTCCTGATATACATGTGCGATGTGTGGAAATCCCCCTTCCCTTGCGAAACTCACCTACTACCCTTTTTTTTAGCCTCTTGTTGAAGCGTAGATAGTGTGACTTTTTTATTACCACAGCCGCCTCTCTTTTATATTCAAGTCTGAGCAACCGATCGACTTCCCCTTTAGAATAGTTATACCCACCAAAAGTTTATTCAACAGCATAGAGGGTCTTTGTCAGGCGTATTCCCTTTCCCCCATTAGCTCCTGCAGCGGTAACCTGGCCCAGGTCGTTTATGGAAGAGGTTCACCCTGGTGTCTTTACCTGAGTAATAGGGAAGTCGATTCAAATTCCTCTTCCTAACGTAAGGGCATTTCTGCCAATGGTTGAGCGGGTCTGCAAGAGTATAGCTTTTACTATATGGTATTACCTCACAGTAACTGGTCTCAGGTTGGGCCGTGGTGCTCACGGCAGTATTTTTTATGCCTTTTTGGTTATGGTCATGATTTGACGCGGGTCTTGACTTCTTCGCCTTACGCGGGCGTTTTTTTTTGAGTCTGATGAGATGATTTATTAGTGTTGCTAATCACGGAGCTCATATATGATCCCTGCTGACGGAAGGTCCCCAAAAGAGGTCTGCCGCGATTTCCCTTTCTCTTTTTGGTCGTCTCAACCTCACCTCTACTTTCCTCTCATATAAAATAGTTCTTTTTTGCAAGCTGCCAATGAAAGTCCTTCTGTCTGGTCACGCATGCACTCTGAGCTTTCATGTAAATGTTCTCTCCCATTCCACATGCAGCAGTCCGACCTAATTTCTCTGGTTTCATAGCTGGACAACCTCCTTGTTTCGTTTCTGAATTTAGAGACCTCAGCAGGATGACTTTTTGTGCTTGTAGATAGTGGACTTCTTCCCCCCGAAAATAGATCTGACCATGACTGATCCAATTCTATCTCGCGCCTTTCCCCCCTTTCGTTGACCCAAAGATTGCTGGGGGGTTTGAGAGATGCCCAATTTCCCTTTTTCTTTATGAAGAGGGATTTCTCCCCCTCTAAGTTGTTTTTTTCTTTTCCGCTACAACTGCAGAAATGACCGATGGGATTAGAACGTCCCCGTCACATCAATCTTTTTTCTGGCACACTCTTACCCCTTTGCTTTTTCATTCCCATTGAGGCTATAATTCACCTTTTTTCGTGGCGGATTTATTGGAGTTTTTCTGTTTTCTATCACGGATTAACACCCCGCCCCCAAAAAGATGATTCTTTATCCTTCCTTTCGTTCATAACGTATAGGCATCCGATTTGAACTGCTGTCCATCCAGTAAAAGCCCAGGCTAACGACCCTTCCGCTATTCTATCATTCACTATACGCTAGGCCCTTACATCTCCCTCATCACACTCTGAAAATCGTCTACCAGTTCCCACGGGGCACTTGCATTGGACAGAGCCCCCCCCGAGTTTGACTTCGGACCAGATACGACAGGCTGAATTTAAAGTGCGAGATTCCTTCCACCAACTTTTCCGTGTAACAGCTTGCAGGAAAAATCTTTGAGTCGGGACCTTTCTCTTTCACGCTCTCCCGTGATGAACCCCCTTCCTCAGTCACGTGCAAGCTATATCAGATTTCTCCAGTACTCTCCTTTCCCACCCAGCGCGATACGTAGAATATAAAGTCTAAAACGAGTCAAATCTTCCCCCCACAAGCACACCCCATAAAGGATTCGATTCCCCACAACGATCAACACCCACCCGCCATTCTCCGTAACTGATACGATAAACTATATTTTAACGG
>Ga0179593_1346907_pt1 | contig 10845 bp, 8 predicted proteins | sample CZODoug2_1_08_16_FD_185931 | JGI IMG/M metagenome (GOLD analysis project Ga0179593, IMG submission 185931) | Vadose zone soil fungal communities from Angelo Coast Range Reserve, California, USA - CZODoug2_1_08_16fungal (PacBio error correction) | ecosystem: Environmental > Terrestrial > Soil >... | reverse complement strand
CGCTCGCGCTGGCCGCACGGATTGTCTCTTCTACATTGGTCTGCCACTCTATGTAGAATGACCGGTTGAGCAACCGCGCTGCAAGGTAACTGACTGTTGATCTTCACGTATGCTTGGGTGTTTGGGCTATGCATCTACCAGCTCTTTCTCGCGCAGGTGTGCAGCAGGGTCACCACGGCGCCCACCGCTTGGTGGGGCTGCGAGCGGATTGGGGGAAGACGGATTGCGAGTTATGTGCTCGACGGCCGTGTCGTGACCCCTTGGTCCGAATAACTGGAAAAAGTGATAGAGGAATTCCCTGGTGTTTCACGTCCAACTGGGGTGAACCGTGCGTCGGTGAGATCGACAAGGTGAGCGGCATCTCACAAAGAGCCTTCGTTTTCTCTTGTTCTGGCCGCGGAACACGGCGGAGAGCGATTGTTCGGCGGTCATCCCACTCGCCGTTATTCGCGAAAGAAACCTGTTGCGCGTGCTCGCGCGTGTTTCGCGTTGTGCCGTTCGCTTCGTTTTCGGACGCCCATCTTTGTGCCGTTCCTGTCTGGGTCATCTGCGACGCATGGGTCTCCCGATTGGTTGACAACGGTCTGCCGGCCTTTCGTTTAGCGGTTTTCCCACATAGTCCAGTCAGCCAGGACCGCAGTTTTTAGTCGATTGTCGCCTTAGCTGATGTACGAATCCACGACGCGGGGGGGCTTCGGCGTTTCGATTCTCATCCTGTTTCATCGCATGGTCGCTACACCCGCCCTGCAAACGACGCGGCGAGACGTCGCGTGCCTTCGTCAGCTCCCAGTGTCCCGTATCTGCGGTTGCTCGTCGTGGCCGATGTTTCCCGAGCGACGATGTGGGGCGAAAGCGGCCGTGACACTTGAGCCGCTTTACGAGCCGGTCGTGGCACGACGTGTTGGAGGGCGTCCTCTCGTCCTGTTCAACCGGGCGACCCTTTCCCGCGCCTGTTTCGGTGCCCAAGGTGCGTGTCGACCTTGAGCACCTAGTTTTCAGGTCCGCGAGTTCTCCAACACGTGTTGGCTTCCAGCCGACTTTCCGCTCGACATCGCCCCCGCCGTTCTCACGAAGCGATGCTCGCTCAGAAAATGGTCTGCTGAGTCCACTCCAGGACGGCTCGCTGTGGTTTCCTTGAAACTTAGTTCGCCGTCTTACTCACATACGATGAAACCCTCGTGTTGTCCCCCGTCGGGCGGTTCGCCGTCTTACCGTGGCCGTCCTGGCGCGTCGGGTGGCGCATGTCCAGAGGTGATCGCAACATGAGTTGCTCCTTTTTTTTTGAATCTGGTATCGTGCGAAACGCTTCCTGCGTCGGGCCAATCTCCCGCAGGCGAACTTGGATCTATGGTTCGTGGTTCTCTCGTGGCGCCACCGAACGCCGGTTGTCTGCTGCCGCCCGTTAGCAAAGGGATGGCTCATTTGGATGTCAAGACTTCCTCTCACAAGGGAGGGTTTTTTTTGCCATCGTTTGCGCGCATGACGTTTGTAGCAGATTCTCCCCCCGATGCTCGCCGTAGCCTGGGCTGCTCAGCCAGGTTTTGACGTCTTCCTACCTCCTACGTGTGGTTTTTGAGAATCAAAGCTTGGCGCTTTTTTTTTCCGGCGCGTAGGTGCAGTCTTATTGAGAGAGCAATCTGCCGGACCAAAGTCAATGCGAAGCCACGCTTTGATGGTGCTTCCACCGGCCCCCTTGTGTTTGCCTTCTCATCCACGAGCTCCATTTGGAGAGTGCCACCCCGGGGTTTAGTCCCGCGGACAACGCCGGCGATTTGTGTCTTCAGAGAACCGAAGCATCGACCGAATCCGCTTCGGTAGACCCCGACAGCGCAGGAAGCGTTTTCGCCTGCGTAGGCGAGCCCATAGTCCACGGCCGCCCGCGCTGTAGCGCTGACCGATGTTCCTGGCACGACATGACCACACCGCGACGCGCAAAGGCTGCCATGATCGCGATTTACCTGGCCAGCCCACGCACGGTTACCCTCTTTCCCTTCGCATGCTACATGTAACCAACGGCGTTTTTTTGCCGGGAGAACGGGCGCAGCAAAAGCTTCGGAGGGAGGACGACAGATGCCTTTCGTTTGCGCCGCGTGCGTGCGTTTGACGACGGGCGACGTTCTGCGCTCGGCCTGGGACCAAATCCCCACGGTAGACTGCCTAGTCACCTGATACGAGTTAGCGCTCTACACTCACCTGTGGCACCGAAAAGACCCGTTCCCCATGTCCGCGGGACTGACTGTTGCCCCTGCCAGCCAATGGACAAATCCAAACAGGGAGCGTCGTGCTGCATGATTCGCCGATAAGCGTCGGCCCATACGCGTCATAACGTTGGGCGTTCGCCCGTTTTCATTCGACATCGGTAAATCGCGCACGGGCAACGCCGTGCAAACGCGCGCTGACTTTCTTTCCGTGGTTTTTTAATCGTCTCCGCTGACGTCATCGTAGGAGGATCGACGCGGAACGTCTCGAGGAATCGAAGCGCCGGAGAGACATGATGGAGTCGGAGCGCGTGGGGGAAGAACATCGAGATTTGAGTCTCCTGCCGGATGGTTTTCCTTGAGTCTTACTATTATATGTTGTCTGCGTCCAGGGCATGCCGAAGTAGCACCTGTTTTTAAATCGTGCCGAGACATCTCGCCGATGCACCCGCTGGTCAGCGCCAAGTGGGGCGCCCTCCTGCAACGCGGGTTAAAATTAATTGATAACCTCTGTCGAGCGCCCAGGTGTCTGGATCGCAATCGCCTCTTCGTGTGTGCTCTAGCGCTCTGCGGTCTTCCGCGGCGGCTCAGGACCGGACTTCCCGAGTTTTTGATAAACGCATTTTCGTTGGTCGATAAACTGCAGCTTGTCGAATCATGCGACGCATCTTCCCCCGGTTATAGCCGTTTGATGCACCACATGAAAGTGCCTAGGTCCTTCAATGGTTGTTCCACATTGCTCGCTTCCGTGGTTTCAGCCAATTTCTGCGGCCTCACGTCTCCGTCTTATCCGACTCCCCGCGCGCACCCCAATCTCGAGACGGTTTGGTCTCCTTACGTGACCCTTGCTTTTTTTTTCTGCCACGAGTCGATCTGTTTGACGATGGGATAATAGCCCATGACCCTGCCCAGCGGTTCCTTGAGAACCAACAGAGGTGCCTTGTCAGGTCGTCATTACGCTAGCATTCTTCATATGATGGTTTCCGCATTAGACTCGGTTTTGGAGCGCGAGCGATCTCTCTCCTCCGATTGTTTGGAGAGATCTTGGTTTGGCCGCACCCGGAGGGACGCCTTATTACATTTGCTGGCCCATTTCATAGTGTCTAGAATTTCTAGATGTGCTGCAAAACCGACTGCTGCCCTTTTCAAACGTTGATTCACCCCAGTTCAACGGCGCGGGGGCCGGTTCCTGTTGCCATCTCCCAGCAGCCGATCTCGCTAAGCTATTGAGCGCAATGGCACGCTCCACCGGCTCGGATCGTGGGTGGCGGTTATTTTAGGCGAGAAGACGGAGACCCCTTGAGTGCAAGTTGGTGCGCCGGTTTTTTTGTCGGGACGCTCCTCGATGTGGCCACGAAACATGAACGCTTGACCGATTCCCTTTAGTAACCCGCGTTACTCCAGGTTTGAACCGCTGTGTCTCGATGGTGGATCGCCTTGCAGCGACAACGATTTTGCGGATTCGCGCGCGTTCTTATTTTTCCAGAGGCCCAGCACGGAGGCGAGCCCCGCCTTTTAGTTGGAATTCCCCGAGAAGGAGGGATTCGCCGACAATGCCTGTTGGGCTCGACCATGTTTGTTTTTCTTTAGAAGCGCTCGTTCACGGCCGCCCATCTTCTGCGCTGATGTATCGTCTGTGGTTGTGCTCGGCGCCACGCGATGGTTCTCTTCTTGGTCAACGGGGCTTGCTTCGGCATTGCCGATCGGTTCCAACATCCAGGTCAGAAGCCGGACACCATCTGTTTTTTGGGTTTTTTTTTTTTTTTTTTTTTTTTTTGATGCTTTCAGCTTTATGCACGCTACCTCTGTCACCCCCGACGCAGCGGGGTGCTATCGGCTTTGCGGATTCTCAGACGGCCCTTCCCTTTGCACAAGACTCGTTTAGTTGATGGCGGAGACTATTTAGCGACACGATTCCGCTTTCCTCTTTCGCCGCCCTAGGGTTTCTTTCCTTTTATTGGCCTATTGTTTACAGTGTTTTCGAATGTTCCGGGTGGAACGTTTCGCGTTGACTCACGACTGCGTTCTGGAAAGCGCTTTCCCCCCCCCCTGTATCTCGGCACGACGCTCATGTTGAGTGCGTCCTATGATTGGAGTGGCCCAACGCCGTTCGTCTCCCCCCATTCTTTCCGCTGACATGACTAGTTCAGGTGCCCAAGTTATGTCGACCCTCTTATTGATCGCTGCGGCTTCGCCGATGTTTTCTGTCCCAGGAGGCGCCCGATCGACATGTCGCCTTATGCGCACGCGAGCGCGTCGCGACATTTGCAAGGCATCGTGCTGGTCCTCCAGGCGGCTCTCTTCCTCACTTTCATTTTTCATGATTTTTTCGGTTTGTTCTCTAGAGCATGCCTCGAATTTTGACCTCGTGTTGGGCCCTTGCGTTGAGGCCGTTAGCCGCGACTTGACGCCCTGGCCTGGTGGCGCTTTCCAGCTCTAGCCTCCCCATGATCGTCCCGATGGGGCGGCGGAGTGGTTCTCCTACGAAGGTTGCGAACGCCTTCCTGCGCTGTCTGGTTTACCGGCGGAAAGATTTGTCTCGATGGCTTGTTTCCTAGTGGGACACCCGCAACCGCCGGCAGTTTTGGATTGCTGTGGGTTCCCCTTGCCACATGGTAATATGCTCCGTTTAGTCAAAAGACGCTGCGCACAAGGTTCGGTCGGTGGGCGGTTCACCTTTGTGCTCCCATTTCGTTTTGTTCTTGCGTCCGATCCTGTATTTTGACTGCTCCGCGATCCGCTTTTCTCTCAGTTGGAGAGAACCAAAAGCTTTGTGAGCAGGCCGGAGCTTCGAGCATTTTGATGTGGTGATGCTTCCAATTTCGAAACGTCCCTGCGAACTCCCCGCTATGTTCCGGCGCACCGCTCCCCATTGTGGCTGCCCTTAACCATTTTGACTCACTTCGTGTTTGCCTCGGGAGGTAGTCCAGCGACCGCGCGAGTTATGATGTGTCTGGCCGTGAGAACAACGACGATACGATAGTACCGACTGCGGGAACACGACAGCGCAGGAGATCGCATGATTGGCGTCAGGAGTCCCCGAAGAAAGCGTGATCAGTCAAGAGTTGATGGATAACCTTAGTTCCTCGAAAAGGGGGCCACCGAGCAGACCCACGCGTTCGACCGGAAAGCGCAAGGGCAAACTTGTAGTGACCATTTCTCAGTTTTTCAACAACACGATGATGAGCGCCCTTTAAGTTCCGGCATCCGGGGCGAAGCTCCGTCCTGGATGAGCGTAACGATGCTTGTTTTTTGGATGCGACTTTGCGCGCTACGGGCGCCATATGCGCGCTTGAAATTATCCGGGTGCGGCCGCGGCGAGCACCTGCAGAGTTCCGCGGGTCCATCTTGGGCCAAGAATTCTGACATCGTTCCGCGGGAATTTTTCTCTTTTCGCCGCTTGGGCGAACCCTCCATGATCGTCGAACCACAACAGGGTTAGGTGCCGAGATTGCGAGTGCTCTCTGGCAGTCGGCCAGAAACCAGTCGTTAACGGCCTGTGGTCTTCTTTGACCTTCTTCTCTTTCAAAAACTTGGCCACGCACTTTTTGCAACGTTAGTACGGCGCGCAAGAAACGGGGTGACGTTGCAAAGCTAATCGTCTCTTAGTCCGTACCGTGTAGCGCGGGCTTGAACCCTCGAGTCCTAGCAACTCTTTTCGCAGCCCCTGCTGCGTTGCGGATTTATAGTCATCGCGGAATCTTTTACCGCTACCTGCGTCGGCTGGGGTCGCCCTGCGACGGATGTTGTTAGGTTTGTTCAGTTACCTTTTAATTTTTTTAAGGGTCGAAGGCGCACACGTGAACAATTCGTGAAGTCCCATCCCTTTTTGGTCTGATGGGGACAGTGCCTTTTCGAAAAGTGGTCGCCGCACCGACGAAAGGCGAACCCGACCCTCGCGCAACACTTGGAAACTTGCGGTCTGATCGCGGAATCGCCTCCTTAGATTCTGCGTTTTTTCGCGCGGTCTCGTCTCCTCCTCTGGGCTCATGCCTTTTTACGCGAGATAATTGTGTAGTGCAGTCGCAGTTGAAGCTCTGTCGATTAATCATTACGCAATCTGTTTCCCCCCCGGTATTTTCGTTTTTTGAAGCCGAATGTTGTTCAAGGGTCCTTGTTTTTCGTCCCCCCTGATTTCCGACCCTCCTTGGTAGACACTGAACTTTTCACCGCCGGGCGGTTCTCCGTTCCTCCTCCGCTGCCCACCACCGCTTCTCGAGCCTGTGCGCGTTACAGTTTAACTTGCTGCACTGAACCCGCTTTTTGCCGATATGAGACTTTGAGATGGTATATGCCATCCCACGCCCTCCTTGATTGCTGAAGATTCAACGTCGAGTCTGGTTTCCTTGAAGCTGGGTTCGGTTTCTCCCCCCCCACGTATGAGGCGTTACCATATGGCCTTTGCCCCCATTTTTATGTTTAAAGGCGTCCTCTGGGTTCGGCCATTTGCCCAAGAGTACCATATCCTCCTCCTCCTCCTTTTGTTGAGATTTTTTTGCGATCTTTGGCTGGCCGCACCCGGATCCCGCTTTACTTGCTGACCCAGGAAGAATCCCTAGACGTGATGTGTTGCACTTTTTTGCGCATGCACACTCGACCGTTTCCTCTTCAAGTCATGCGATGGTTTTTTTGTTCTATGCACCACGTCTAATCAGATCTCCCTCGCGAATTGCCATTAAAGGGTACTTCCCCGTTCTCGGCTCTCCTCGGGGGTGGTTTCGGCGCGGAGTTTGAGCACGGGACGCCCGGCCGGAGGGCGAAGTTTCCTGCTGATTGTAGGAAGAGCTTTTTAACGAAACAATGTTTCCCTCTTGAACCTGAGTCCCTTTTTTTTGTCTTCCAACGGCGCCTCCTTGTGACCTGATTTGTGAGATGTTCTTTTACAGGAGCCTGCATTTCGACCGATGCGGATTATCTCGCGTTACGTGCTTAGTTCCGCAGAAGCACGGAGGACGAGCGCTCGATAGGGCATTCATTCCCCAGACAAGGTGTGCGCTTTCACTTCCAACTGGCTTTGTTCGCACAGCAGGTTTTCGCGCTTTAGTTTCTCGTGTCGTGACTTGAGGACAATTCTTTTTGTCTTTTCTTCTGGCTCTTGGTTGTTTGAGACACTAGTCGATTAACGTGTTCAACCGTTTTCTCGGCCATTGCCTTTCTATTTTTTCACCGCCCATAGTCTGGACGGACCAGTAGAGCGTCAGCTTCGCGATGCTTTAAATGCTCACGACGCAGCGGGGTTATTTGCTTGTCCTTTTAGTCGCGTTTTACTTATAATGAATGAAGGATGACGAGATGAGGAAGATTTACCAGTGTGCATTGTCAGCGCACCATTTCCTCTATCACGGCTTTTTCAAAGTGTGTACTATTGTTTCGATGGAGACGATGTTCTTGCCTGCCCCATTCTACGAACGCGTTCTTGAGAACGGAAGCTTTGACATTTATACGTCCGATCATCGTTCGGACGTACACTGTTTTTTTATTATTTATTTCATGTTGTCTGAGGTCCGCAATTCAGTCCCGCGGGGACTGAGTTTCGGTGCCAAAGGTGTAGTTTTCCCCCCGAGCGACCTACGTATATCGCGAGTCACTGGCCCGGGCCGAGGCGCCTATCGTACATCGTATGCCTGTTCACGCGAACTAGATTAGAGTCTTCTATCATGCCGGTCCCGGCATTTGCTCTCCCCATCCAGTATGGTCTTCCTTATCAGCCTTCGACTTAACTAAGGGCCCGATCTTGTTCAGGTGGTTATCCTGAATGCATTTTTGCGGTCACGAAACCTCCGTTTTGCTTTTTTCTTGCAGTGAGATCGCGATGGTACGTTTTTTGCGCTGTCTCGGTGGCGAATTGTACCTGAGTCTTCTACAGAGAAATGATATGTTCCTTCTGTTATCTGTTTCGATGTGCGATTTTCATGAATGTAGGTGGGCATTTTTTCGGAGCATTAGTATCTTTTTTTCGTGGTCTCCGTGGTTTCATGAAAGAACGCCCACGGCGTGTGTCTTGGGACTGCCGCCCGCTTGGCACCAATTGGGATCTGCCTCCGTTGATGCTTTCCTCTTTGCACATTTTGCATGGTTTTCGTCCATTCTTTGCGCTTGCGCATTCGTTTGTTCGCAGATCCTCCTCTGCCTTGCTTCCCTTCTTGTCTATGCGCCTCTCCTCTATCTACTTTGCGATCGATCCAAAAAATGTTTGAGCAGTCCGGCGCCGGCCTTTTTGTTTTTAAGTATCGGGTTGAGAGCGCAATCTGCTTAAACGGCAATTCTTTAATTCGCACTCCTTATGGACGGATCACCTTTTTTTGTGCGCTGCCTTCTCATACAACGGATTTCTCTGACCTTGTTTCTAGTGTCCACTTGGCTGCGGCATGTCCCGCTCCCTTTTTTTTTGTTGCGCTGGTCACGTTAGCTGAACACGCGCCAAGTCTACATTCATCCATGCGGTTTTATTTCCCGACCTTTGAGATTTCTTTGCACGCTGTAGGTGGAGCCAGTCCCCCCGCATCCCGCCCGCAGAGCGACCGATTTTCATGCTCGCACGCGTTGTAAATGTCGCCTGCGTGATATCCAAGCACGTCGTCATGATCATGTCACGGCTACGCTCAGTCGCACTGTCACCACGTCCTTCTTACACTTATGGCATGATACTTCCCCAAGACCTCTCGATAATTTAGGCGTTGCAAGTTAAGTTAGTGGGCGCAGCTAATTTTTCTTTGGAGGCGAGCGACGCACTTGATTTTTTTCCATTTGTTATACTCTTTCCTCGTTTCGTGCTCCCGGGGCCTATTTCTATTCTTTCTCCATTGCCTGGACCTGAAACCCCCGTGTTTGCTCCGGAGATTTTTTCTTTCCCCTTCTCCCTTTTTGAGCGGTCCACTCACCTGGGACCGGAAGAACCATTATGTTCCTTCGTGTGACTGAAGGTTTGCGTACCGCTCGTGTTTCCAATTTTTTACTTACCTTTCAGACTCCCTCCTTTCTTTAGTTGCACTTTTATTCTTTGTTTTTCAAAACCTGTGTCCACGACACCAGTCGTGCTCAATTTTGTTTGTTTTTCCCCGTTAAAAACTTTTAGTCGCCAGGTCCAAACACCTCCGGCTCACCTGGCTTTCCGTCTCTTACTTCATTAGGCACTGGCGCTGTCGCGTTAATGCTCTCCTTTCCGCCGTCAGGTCTTGCGCAGACAGCGCGGTATCTCCGGGTTTCCTGCACTTTTTTTAATCTCACGTCCTTTTTTGCGCGCACCCAGGCTTGATTCTGCGGTTCTTTCTGATCGCGGCCAGCTTCGCCTTCCGATGTTTCCGGTCTCTCCCTGTCCGATGTTTCTCACGCCTCAAAGTCATGTTTTTCCTCAAGCACTTGTCCCATTCTTTTTTAGCACATCTTTTGCCTTCCCCAACATTACCAGATCGTTTGCAACTTATCGGCGCTCCTTCGCAGATCCGAACAGGCGCCTTTTTCCATCTGAGAACCCCGCTTGTCTCGCACTCGGTTTTTCTTTTTGATTTTTTCCTATCCGTCCGTGCCGCCGCGAAAGAGCTGGCTCTACTCCTTTGCTTCGGGGTATCATACCGGACGCGCTCTCCTTCCCCTTTTTTTTCGTACTAACTTGAAGGTCTCTTTTCCGGTTCTCTCATTTCCCTCCTCCGTCAACACTTCCTTGAGTTTTTTGACAGCAAACAGGTCGTTTGCAATGCGACGGTCTCGTAAGAGGTTCCCTTTGTTTCTTATCTAGGGCGGTTTCTGCCCTTGTGCTTCAGCACATTATCACTTTCCTTTCCAGCTTCTTTTTCGCCACTGCTTTGAAGCAAAACCACTCTAGAGAAGTTTTTGGAGCTCTGTTTTACCCCTTGTAATTATTCACCTTTCCTTCTTTCTCTTTTAGCTCTTTCTTATTTTCCGCTTTTATCTGTAATGCCATTCCATTCCAGTCGCCACTTGAAGACTCCTTTCACCGTCCTCGTTTGGCGACTGCATTCTTTTTTTTTCCACCCCATTCAGTTTCTCTTCCATTATTTGGTGCGCCATCTGTTGCCCATTCCTTCCTCCTTGTTCTTTGGTCCTTCAAGCTCCTTCCTTCTTTTACTTCCTCCCCCCAGTTTTGAGTCGATCCTTTGGAGCCGACCCGAGGACGTATGACATTCTACCTTTCGCGAACCATTAGTAGTCATATCCCCCCCCTTCTAGTATTTTTCCACCTACATGGATGACACTTCCCCCTCATGTGTTTTTCTTCCCCCTCAATTTTTTTGGCTTTCCTTCCTCGTACAGACTCTTCTCCTCCTGAGGTGCCATTCCCTTTTTGCTCAGTCTTCTCACCTTCCCCTCTCCTTGTGGGTGTTATGAGCTCCCTTTCTTTGGAAGTCAGGAGACCTTCTTGCTGTCCTCAGTTATATTTTTTTCCGTGCGGTCGGGTCTGTTTTTCCGCGCCTCCCTCGTCCCACGACACCCCCTGGGAAGCTTTGACCTTTCCATTTTCCCCCTTTTTTTCTTTCCCCCATGAGCCCCCCCTTTTGTGAACCGATGCTTCCCGCTTCTATTCTATCCCTTTTCTGCAGTTCATTCGACCCCCAACCTCTCTCTGAGCATTCAGACTTTACTGAGTGCCGCTTAGCCCGCGTAATCAACGCGAGGCGCGCGTTTCAGC